>Ga0156326_146_pt4 | contig 87323 bp, 83 predicted proteins | sample RifCSPlowO2_12_FD_107974 | JGI IMG/M metagenome (GOLD analysis project Ga0156326, IMG submission 107974) | Sphingomonadales bacterium RIFCSPLOWO2_12_FULL_63_15 | reverse complement strand
GTCGACGCCCTGCCCGACGCGATTAGCCTTCCCATGCCAACCACGCTTGACTGCAGGGATGCGATTATACAACCGTTACAAGTCGACTATAATTCGTAGTTCAACGCCAGCTTCCACATTTGCACTGCTGTTTCTGGCGTCAGGTGCCGGTTGAAGTCGCCATTCTGATCGCGATTCGGTAATTGTTCATGTCGATGCCGCTAGATCTCAAATAGCGATGAGAATGGGAGACAGGCGCTCTCTCTCGAAGATGCTGGTGATCTCTGCGGTTGTGGCGTGGTTACGAACCCCTCGACGCTGCCCTCTGCATTGACGAGCGGGGGGCCCGTCGCTAAGCTCGATCTGTCACACTACCTGTGCTATCAACCGCGCTGTTTCGTGATCCTCGAACGCCGTGGTCAGGCGAAAATGGTTCATGACAGTGATCTCCCAGCCATAATTGACCACTGGCGTCGTCAGCCAGCCGATATAGACGCCCCACATCAGGCAGCGGCCAAACTCGGTAAAACTCTCCTCGAACGAGGGGCAATCGGCCACGCCCTCGACCGCCAGCCTATCGAGATAGAAGCGGACCAGATCCTGTTCATGGGCGCGGCGATCCTCCACCGACAGCGCCGTCGTCACAAGATAGCTGACATCATGCATATGATGGCCGCGACAGGTGAGTTGCCAGTCGAGCAGCCCACCCGACCCATCGGGCAATATATAGCTGTTACCGATATGCATGTCGCCCTCGACCAGCGTTTGCGGCAGGCTCTGCTGGTGCCGGTGCAGCGCCAAGGTGCCGTTGCGTAGGGCAGGGCCGGTCGTGCGCAGTCGCTGCACCATTTCGCGCTTGAATGACACCGTGTCGATCTCATGCTGGATCAGCGGCTCGGCCCCCACCATCATCAGTTCCGCCACCTTGCCCTCGACATGGCTGCCCGCCCAGGCCAGATCGCCGCCGGGCCGCAGGCGGGGGCTTTCCCAGAAGCGGGCGTGCAGCTTTGCCTGCTGCGACAGGATGGATCGCACATTGTCGAGCGTTACCGGCGACAGGACGCTGGGGAAGGTCGCGCCGCGCAGGGTCAGGTCTTCCAGCACGATGGCAAAGTCGCTCGATACCGCATCGAAGCCCGCGCCGAAACTGCGCGGCGTCTCCAGGTCCAGTTCGGGACGGACGCGGTTGTAGAAATTGACTTCATTTTCGTAGAAGGGCGCCAATATCTTGTCGACGCCGCGCGCAACCTTCACGACCAGGCGGGTAGGCAGGTCCTCCGGACTGCCCGGCCCATAACGGACATTGACGATCACGCGCCCCGCCGTGGACACGAACTGCTCGCCATAGGTCTTGGCCTCCACCATATCGACATGAGTGACGGTCACGCCCGGCACGGCCTGCGCCATCAGCCTGGTCAGATAGGCGGGCGTGATGTCCGCCGCCGATGTCGGGTGCGCCAGTGGGTCGGCCATACAAAGCTATCCTTTTCTGCTATATTATCTCGGCGGGGCTAACCGGCCATGATCCCGCCATCGACCGCCCAGCAGGCGCCATGCACCCGGCGCGCGCGGTCGGACGCCAGGAACAGCAGCGGTTCCACTACATCCTCCGGAGGACAGGGCGGCCGCATCCCGGTGTAACGGGCCAGCAATCGGGGATCGGCGAAGTCGGGAAATGCCATGCCCTGCAACATTTCCGTTCGCATCGGGCCGGGGGCCAGCACGTTGATCCGGACCGGGATGTCCATCATCTCCATCGCCAGCGACAGGGTCAGGCCGACAAGGCCAAATTTGGACGCTGTATAGGGCGCCAGATAGGCCTGGCCCATGAAGCCCGCGGTGGACGCGACGCTGATGATATTGCCATGGCTTTCGATCAGGTGCGGCATCGCCGCCTGCATCAGGAAGAAGGGGCCGGACAGGTTGGACGCGATGGTGCGATGCCATTGTGCGGCGGTGACGTCCGGCAATTGGTGGAACATCACATCGGCGGCGATATTGCACAGCACGTCAAGCCGCCCGAACGCCGCGATGGCCGCTGCGATCGAAGCGGCGCAATCATCGGCATCGCCCAGGTCGAAGGGTAGCTCCACGCTACGGCCGCCCGCTTCCCCGATCAACCGCGCCGTTTCCGCCAGCTTGTACGCGCTGCGCCCCAGCAGGCATAGTGTTGCCCCCTCGCGCGCGAACGCCAGGCTGGCGGCCCGACCCAATCCCGATCCCGCCCCGGTGACGAGGACCACCTTGCCGGTAAATTCCATCACCAGCGTCGCCGCCATTGCGCCCCGCGCCTGCGCCGACGGAGGGCTTCGTCGCGCTGCTCTGGCGTCACCACCGGCGTATCGCTGGGCAGGTGCGCGCGTATCTCTGCCGCCGGCACGATTTTCAGCACCGGCTCCGGCCCCGAACTCGCGCCGGTCCAGCGCAGCATCAGCGATCCCTCCAGCCACCCGGCCGGGTCCAGCCAGTTGGGCACGCCGGGATCGTCGATCGCGATCACGGCGCGAAAGCGGCCGTCACTATCCAGAACGGCCTGGCCGCCATTCAGGCTGCTCTGATGGTTGATCCAGTCGATCGTGTTCCACAGCGGATCGTTCAGCTGCACATTCCAATAGCGGACCTGATCGGGCATCGCGGTGTCGATAATCATCGCTTGCCCCGCTTCCAGCCGGAAAATGCCCTGATAATAATGCTGCCCGGCCACGCCGCCGCGTCCGGCCCAGTCGTCATATTCAAGGCTGTTAATGAAGCCTTGCGCCCGCTGTCGCTGGCCATAGCCCAGCGCGAAACCGGCATAGCGTTCGACGAAGGCGGACAACCGATCGAGCCGATGCACGATCTCGGCCGCAGGCATGGGCGCGCCGCCCACGGGCCGGTCGACCCGCTCGATGGCGATCCGCAATTCCCGGCCCACGCCCCAGTTATAATAAGCATGGCGCAGGCCGATGGTGACGGCACGTGGATCGAGCGGGAACCAGTCGCCCGTATGACCGTCCGGCCGTTCGCCACTGACCAATATGTCGAACGCCCCGCCCGGCCCCAATGTGCAGGCATCCAGGTCGATCATGCCGACCGATGGACCCAGTTGCTCCATCGGTCCCAGCCCGCCTGCGACCAGATCAATGAAGATGAACACCCCGTCGCCACGCTGGCCCGACAGCCGGTAAATACCGCTACCATCAATCCGCGCCGCGCCATAGATGAAGTCGGGATTGACCCCGACGGTGTTCAGCACATTGCTGACCGACGGCACGAAATCGGGCTGATCGGCGTCGGCGAACGCGGTCTGGTAGCCGGTGGCGAGCGCCGCAAAGAGCAGGCGATGCGCCTCCGCCCGCGCCTGCGGGTCTGCGGGGTCCGTCAACCTGTCCAATACGCTGTCCGCGCTGGCCATCGTCTCCAGCCAGCCGCGCCAGGCAGACGGTTCAGATGTAGGCACGATATGTCTCTATATATTCGGCGAACCGGTCGCTGACCTGATCGGTGGTCAGGCCGTAATCGGCCAGCGTATAGCTGCGCGCGCCATGTTTGCCCGCCGGATTGTCGTGCAGCCAGCTAAGGATGCCCGCTTCCGATTCCGGCGTGAAGTCCCAGCCGAAATGGTCGTAGGCGGCGCGGATGGTGGCGACCGGATCGGCGACCAGATCCTTGTAGCGCATGTCGTGGATCGGCAGCTCGGGATGCGCTTTGCGATAGTCCATGCTGCACTTCACCCCGTCCCACCAGAGTTGCAGAAACTCGGCCCCCAGCGCGTGCAGGTCGAGATTATCGTAGGATGGCCCGCGAATGACGCTGATAAGCTGGGATATGGAGGCGATAACGGTGGTAGGGTCGCGATGCGGTTGAATGAATATCGCGTCGGGATAGACGCTGCGCAACGCAGGCAGCTTGTACATATGCTCCTGAATCTTGAGCACCCAATGTTTGCCCGGATGGCGCCAGCCCAGATGCTGGAGCCACATTTTGTGCACCTCGTAGCGGAAGGTTGCGTCGATCCCCTTGAACCAGTCGTAGAAGCGCGGGAGATGCTGGAACATGCAGGGATTGCTGCTCTGGAACGACGTGGTCATGAATGACCCGCATTCCTGCGGTATTTTGGCACCGAGCGGATGGGCCTTGAGCAATTCGTCGGCATCCGCGCCCAATTGCGCGCGCAGATGCGCGTCGAAGCGGGCGATGCGCGGGTCTGTATTGGCTGTCGCGGCCTCTGGCGGGGGCGAGGGTTCGGCCACTTCCCACATCAGTGGAGTGCGGACCTGCGGGTCGCCGTCCATCAACGCATGGAGGAAACTGGTGCCGCAACGGGGCAGGCCCAGGATGAACAGTGGTTGTCTGATCTCCACCTCGGCAATTTCGGGGTAGCGCGCGCGATCGTCGGCTATCGCTTTCAGGCGCGACAGATCATCGTTGACGATATGCAGGGCGCGGGCATGGCCATTGGCGTTGAGATCGCGGTCCTCCGCCATCGACGCCAGCAACATCGTCAGGCCGGGCCTGACATTGTCGCGCAGATAGTCGGGCAGGGGATAGCGGTCCAGAAGCGTATCGGCGTCGGGGAAATCATGGGCGCTGCTGATCGTTGCCATGGCTTATATCCCCAACGGATAGAATATCGACTTCTGATTCTGATATTCATGCAGCCAATCGGGACCATATTCGCGCCCGACACCCGATCGCTTATAGCCGCCGATCGGCGCATAGCTCATGCGCCCGGTGCCGCCGTTCAGCATGACGCTGCCCGACCGGATTTGCAGGGCCATTTCGTATCCCTTGGCCGCATCCGCCGTTTCGACGCCGCCATTCAGCCCATAGCGGCTATCATTGGCGATGCGGACTGCTTCCTCGTCGGTGTCGAAGCCGATGATGCAGCCGACCGGGCCGAACACCTCTTCCTGGGCAATAGTCATGCTGTTGTCGACATCGTCGAAAATCGTGATGTCGGTGAAGAAACCCTTGTCCAGACCCGCAGGCCGCCCGCCGCCATGGACGATCTTCGCGCCTTCATCGCGGCCGATGGCGATCAGATTTTCGACCTTGCTCCGCTGCGATTCGCGGATCAACGGCCCCATCGCCACACTCGGATCGGCAGGATCTCCGATCTTGAACTGGCTGGCGACGGCGCAGGCGGTTTCGACGAACGCCTTTCGGATACTGTTATGGACGACCAGGCGGGTAAGGAGCGCGCAGCCTTGGCCCGCATTGACCGACAGCACGGCGACTGCCATCGCCGCCGCCCGCGCGACATCGGCATCGTGCCGCAGGATCAGCGCTGACTTGCCACCCAGTTCCAGATGGACGCGCTTCAGCGTCGGGGCCGTCTGCGCCATGATCGCCGCGCCGACGCCTTCGGACCCGGTGAAGCTGACCAGGTCGACGCGCGGGTCGCTGGTCAGCATCGTACCAACCTCCGGCCCGCCGGTGATGACGTTCAGCACACCCTTGGGCAGGCCGATCTCGTCGGCGATCTCGCCGAACAGCAACGCGGAAAAGGGGGTGAAGGGAGACGGCTTGAGCACCAGCGTATTGCCCGCCAGCAGCGCCGGCACGATCTTGGCCAGGTTGATGAGGAAGGGGAAGTTATAGCCGGTAATGCCTGCGACCACGCCGACCGGCTCGCGAACGACCGTCGTGCCGCCCATTTTGCGGGGGCCATCGGGGTCGAAGGGATTGGGGGTGATGTCGATCGGCAGGCGGACACTATCGTCGCGCGTTGAATGTTCCAGCGCAGCGAGAAGATGGTCGAGCGGATTGGCGACCTGCATCCCGTGGGTCACGCCCTGCGCGCAACCGACCTCCGCCACGATCAGCGCGACGATCTGCGGCCGCCGCGCGTCCAGCGCCGCGTGCATCCGGCGCAGATAGGTTGCGCGCTCGGCCATCGCCATGCGCGGCCACACGCCATGGTCGAACGCCTCGCGGGCCGCCGCGATCGCTGCTTCCGCCGCCGCCGCATTGCCCACAGGCGCGTGGCCGATCACCGCTTCGGTCGCCGGATTGATGATAGCGTCGCGCTCCGCGCCTGCGGCAACCCAGGCGCCGTCGATGTAGAGTTTGTCGATCGTTGTGAACGGGATGGTCATGGGTGGATATCCTGTCCGGGCCGCAGGATCATCTCCGCGGCGTTGAGGGCGATGGCCATCGCTGGCGCATTGGTGTTGCCCGACACAATAGTCGGCATGATGGAGGTATCGACCACGCGGAGGCCGGTGACGCCGCGCACGCGCAACTGCGGGTCGAGTACGGCGTCTTCGTCCGCGCCCATCCGGCAGGTGCCGCAGATGTGGAATGTCGTGCCGCCAAGGCTGATGGCATTGGCCAGTATGTCCTCGTCCGTCTCGATGCCCACGGTTTTGCCGGTTTCCGCGACGATCCAGTCCTTGAGCGCGGGTTGCGTGGCCAGATCGCGTAGCCAGCGGAACAGGGCGACGAAGTGCCGCCGGTCGGCATCGGTGGCCAGGTGATTGGCGTCGATAACGGGCGGCGCATCGGGATCAGCGGCGCTGATCCGCACCTGCCCCTGGCTGTCGGGCCGCAGATAATAGGCGATGACGGTCATGCCGGGATAGGGGTCCAGCACCACCGCGCCCTTCGCATCGGTATGAAAGGAATAGAGCCCCAGGCCGATCTGGGCATCGGGCCGGTCGGGCGACGCCTGCGTCTTGATGAAGCCGCCCACTTCATGCGCGCCGTGGGTCAGCGCCCCTTTCGAGCCGAAGAAGTATCGGAGCACCGACGCGATCAGACCTAGGCCAGACAGTTTCTGGTTCAGGCTGTTGCCGCGCACCTTGTAGGTAAAGCTCAGATAGCGATGTTCACGCAAATTGGCGCCGACGCCGGGCGCGTCGACCACGACCGGAATGGCCAGCGATTCGAGCAGGGCGCGGGGGCCAATGCCCGACAGTTGCAATAATTTGGGGCTCTGGATGGCCCCCGCCGACAGGATGATTTCGCGCCGTACCGCGACTTCGTGCAGGCCATTTTTGTCACGCAGCAGGATGCCGCTGGCCCGCTGCCCGTCGAACAGGATGCGCTGCACGTCGGTATCGGTCACCACGGTCAGGTTCGCGCGTCCCCGCACCGGTTTCAGGAAAGCGCGCGAAGCGGAAAAGCGCTTGCCGCGATAGGTGGATATCGGCTGATAGCCCATGCCACCCTGCGTGACCGCAGGGATGTCGTTCATGTCGTCCACCCGATGCGTCCCGGCCTGCTCGGCCGCGTTTAGGAACGCTTCGCACAACGGATCGCCGGACGGATGGATGCTCACCTTGAGCGGGCCGCCGGTCCCGCGCCACGCCTTGGTGCCCAGCGCATGATCCTCCAGCGCGACGAAATGGCGGCCCATCGTCTGCCAGCCCCAGCCGGTGCAGCCCGCCGCTTCCCACGCGTCGTAATCGGCCGGCGCACCGCGCACATAGACCATGCCGTTGACCGAACTCGATCCGCCGACCGTGCGCCCCTTCAGCCAGCTTTCCTGCGGCGCATTGCCGCCCGGCGACACGGCATAGTCCCACACATGGGGATTGCCCGGCGCCAGCAATTTGCCGATGCCGCGCGGCATGGCGATCAGCGGGCTGTTGTCGTCCGGGCCAGCTTCCACCAGCAATACCTTGACCGCCGGGTCGACCGACAACCGGTTCGCCAGGACGCAGCCGGACGACCCGGCGCCGATGATGATATAGTCGTAGCCATTCTGGTTCATGCCGTTCGAGTTCCTCGCCATAGCCGCTAAAGACCATAGACGTGGCCTTAGTCCCACCTGTCGGGTGATAGGTGGACGGTCGGCGCGCTCGTCGCGGGTGGTTCGCTTTCCGCTTGGCTTGGCGGCAGCGAATTGCGATGCGTGCGGGCATGAAGGGTAAATGGGAAGATTATGGACCCGGCGCGCGCAAGCTGCTGCTCGCCGTGGAGGAAATCATCGCCGAACGCGGGATCGAGGGTGCATCCATCCGCGAAATCCTGCGCGTCGCCAAGCAGGGCAATAACTCCGCCATCTATCGTCATTTCGGATCGAAGGAATTACTGATCCGGGCGATTTACGACATCCGCCAGGCGGAAGTGGACGATTGCCGGATGCTGCGGATGCAGGGGTTGCCGCGCCTGCCCGACGATATTCGCGGCCTGCTCGAATTATTCCTGTTGCCGGTGCTGGACGCCTTCGCAGGGCGGCAGAGGTGGATTTATTCGCAGTTCATCCTGCACCTGATCCTGAACGATCCGTTTGACGAAGCCTTTGACCGAGCCAGAGAAGGACCGGCGGTCGCGCTGGTTCATCAGGCGTTGCGGGGATGCTGCGCCGCCATGTCGGACCAGGTCTTCACCATGCGCCTGTCGGTGGCGGTGACGAATTTCCTGATGGGCGTCAGCTATGGGGACCGGGTCGCCAATCTGACCGGCGGCGCCTATCCGCGCTCCGACCAATATCTTGAAGACCTGATCACCGCAGGCTGCGCCTTGCTGATGCTGCCGCCCTTCGTCGAAGCCGCCGACACGCCCGGCTGACGATTGGCGGGGTCATGGACGAAAATCGAGGGCCCTCTCCGGCGATAGGCACGACTAAGACGATCGTCTTCTACTTCTCCCGACGGCACTGGCAAAGGTCAGGCTTGCGAGAACATGACGTTCTGCTGCTCAGGGAGAGATGAAATGCGCCCGATTTTCACCGCGCGTCTTGCGGTACTTTTAACGTCCGTTGCACCCCTGGCCCTGCCGGTCCTGGCGATCGCCCAAACGGCGCAGCCCCAGGCGTCGCCTAGCATCGACGACATCGTCGTCACCGCCCGCCGCTCCGAGGAAAGCATCCAGTCGACGCCTGTGTCCGTCACCGCCTTCAACGCGGATATGCTGCGCGAAGCTAATATCGCAACCACCGCCGACCTGATGATCAAGACGCCCGGCGTCTATCTGTCCGGATCGGGCGGGCGCGAAAATTCGGTGTTCCAGATCCGTGGCCAGTCCAAGGCGTTGAGCGGGTCCAACGCGCCTGCCGTCGTCAGCTATTTTGCCGATGTGCCCGCGCCCACCTTCGGCAGCGGCGTCGCAACCTATGACATGGCATCGGTCCAGGTTCTCAAAGGGCCGCAGGGCACGCTGTTTGGCCGTAACACCACCGGCGGCGCCGTCCTCTATTATCCCGCCGCGCCCGAATATGTCCTGGGCGGCTATGTTGAGGCGGGCTACGGCCGCTATGAACGCAAGCAATTGGAAGGCGCGCTGTCCATCCCGATCGTGGACAACAAGCTGGCGGTACGGGTCGCGGGCCGGTACGAAAAGCGCGACGGTTATACCAAGAATATCGGACTGGGCGGCGACCTGGACGACGTCAATTCCCGCGCGTTCCGCGTGTCCGTGCTGGCCGAACCAGTCGAGGGTTTCAAGAACCTCACTATCTTCGATTGGTATCGCAACAACTACACCGGCGACGCGGTGTTGCTGACCAGCCTGTTCGACAATCCCAGCCTGATCGACCTGTTGGGTCTGCGCAGCGCGATGCAGGAGGCGCTGGCGGCGCAGCAGGCGCGTGGTCCCCGCGTCATCGACAGCGACGTGTCCCCCGCAATCAACCGCACCCGCCGCTGGGGCATCACCAACCGCACCGATATCGACCTGAGCGACAGCGGGGTCAGCTTCACCAACATCTTCGGCTATCGCAAAACCTATGTGAACTATAATATCAACACCGACGGCGTGCCGTTGCTGATCACGACTGGCAATCCTGCTGCCGGACTGCCCGCCGGCTTGCCGCTGACCCTGCTGAACGCAGGCGCTGTCAACAACGTCGAACAATATACCAATGAAGTGCAGATCAAGGGCAGCGCGCTTGACGACCGGGTGGACTGGCTGGTGGGCGGATTTTATCTGAAAAGCCAGCCCTACGGCCCGACGGGCAGCGGCAGTTCGATCGCCCAGGTCGTGCTGCCACCTTTCCTGCCGGCCGAAAATTACGGCACCTTCCAATATAATTTCTACACCGAAAAGAGCAAAGCGCTGTTCGGCAACGTCAACATAAAGCTGGATGAAATCGCCCAGGGTCTGCGCTTCAACGCCGGGCTGCGCTACACCTGGGACAAGGAAATCGCCTGTACGGCGACCGACAACACCACCCAGGGGACCGTCCGCCCCAATGAATGCGTATCGACCAACCCGATCCTGATCGGCGCAACCACCAACACCGCCAAATCCGATGCGCCCACCTGGACCGTGGGTTTCGACTGGCAGGTGACGCCCGACCTCTTCACCTATATTTCCACCCGGCGCGGCTATCGCACCGGCGGCATCAATACGCCCACCTTCGGCGGGCGGCTGGCGCCCTATCAGTCCTTCGGGCCGGAACGAGTCACCGACCTGGAACTGGGGGTGCGATCCGACTGGACGCTGGGCGACGTCCGCGTCCGCCTGAACCTGTCGGGCTTTGTGGGCTATTATGACGGGGTGCAGATCGCACTGAGCGGCCTGCTGACCCAGCCGGGCTGCGTTGCGGGCGATCCGGTCTTTGGCGAAGCGCCCTTTTCCCCCGATGGCGATTGCAGCGCGGACAACGATCCGCAGTCGGGCACGATGCTGGCCAATGCCGGCAAGTCGCGCGTCGCGGGGCTGGATTTTGACGGACGCATCCTGTTTTCCGATCGGCTGACCTTCACCTTCGGCGGCAACCTGCTCGACACCAAGACGCGCGAACTGACCGCCCCTGCGCCGATCGCCGCTTATCTCACAACCCAGGAAATCCCGTTCGACCTGGTGGCGAAGGCGACCTTCACGCTGGGCGCGCAATATCGCATCCCACTGGGCGCGATGGGCGATCTCAACGCGTCGGCGGACTATTATCATTCCAGCAAATTGTCCTTCGTCGACACGGCGTTGCCAGCCTATGGCCTGGCCAACATACGGCTGGACTGGCGTAATGTCGGTGGCCGCCCGATCGACGTCGGCGTCACTATGACCAACGTCTTTAACAAGACCTATCAGGCGATCGGTGCCGTATCGGGGGCGGGGTTGGGCTTCAACACAGCTATCTTCGGTCCGCCGCGCCAATATGGCCTGACCCTGCGCTATCGTCTGGGAGAATGAGCATGGCCGACCTCGAAGCGAACAAGGCGGTCGCTCGCCGCTACATGCAGGCGGTGGAAGAGGGGGACGCCGCAACGATCGAAGCGTTGCAGCATCCCGACTGCACATGGTGGATATCAGGCTTTGGCGACATGAGCCGCGCCGATTTCATCGCCAGCGTAACCGGCGGCCTGTTGTCGGCGCAGCGGCGCAGCGCGCAGGTGGTCGGCATCACGGCCGAAGGGGACAGGGTCGCGGTGGAAGTGCGCGGCGAAATGATCTTCCCCGACCGGGTCTATCGCAACGACTATCATAATCTGCTGGTGATCCGCGACGGCCAGATTCTGTCGGGGCGAGAATATATGGACACGCGCGCCGCAGCGGAGGCCTTCGCGCCGTGAGCGGCCCCGTCCCCCTCAACGACTATGACGATGCGGCGGTCGGGCGCATCACCGGCTATGTCGAACACCTGACCGGCGGCAAAGTCGTGGGCCTGGAACGGCTGATCCGTTGGCGCCCTTCCTGGTTCGCCAATGTGGAGGTGGACGGGGTGGTGCGCCGCCTCCACCTGCGCGGCAACCGGGGCGGCGACGTGTCGATCTTTCCCGACCTCAAGCGTGAGGCGGACGTGATCGACCTGCTTCACAGGCAGGGACTGCCGGTACCGGAAATCCATGGCTATCTCACCGATCCGCCCTGCATCGTCATGGAAGCGATAGCGGGTACGCGCGATTTCTCTACCCTGGACGATGCAACGAGGATCGCGATCGGGCGCGACTATATGCACGCCGTCGCGGCGATGCACCGGCTGCCGATCGAACCCTTCGTCGCGGCCGGGCTACACCAGCCGGACGGTGCCGAGGCGATCGCGCTGGCCGGGCTGGACGCCTATATGCCGCATTATCGGCGCACCAAGAGCCGCCCCGAACCTTTGCTGGCGTTCGTGATCGGCTGGCTGCGTCGCAACGTGCCGGATTACCGCACTCAAGCCAGCTTCATCCAGTTCGATTCGGGCCAATATCTGGTCGATCAGGGCGCGATGACAAAGCTGTATGATTTCGAATTTTCGATGATCGGCGATCCGCTGGTCGATATCGCGACGATGGGGATGCGCGACAGTTTCGAACCGCTGGGCGCGCCGCTGGCGGAACTGGTCGGCTATTATGAAGAGGCGACGGGCGAGCCGGTCGACCATGACGCGGTGCTGTTCCACGTCCTGCAATTTTCCCTGCTGGGCACGATGCAGTTCACCGGGACCGTGGGTGCGCCCAAAGCGGGCGATCCTCATTCGGTCTATCTGATGTTCGACCTGGCACTGCGCCGGTCGATCCTGCTGGCCCTGTCCGCCCTGTCGGGGGTGGCGCTGCCCGATTTGCCGCCACTGGTCGAACGACAGGGTGACAATGCGCCGTTGATGGCCAAGATCGCCGATACGCTGGCCGGACTGGCCATGGCCGACGAAGGGGCGCAGATGCAGAAAAGGCAGGTGGCGGAACTGGTCGAATGGGCGGAGCGCGCCGATGCCCATGGCGCGGATATGGTCGCACGCAACATCGCCGATGTGACGGCGCTGCTGGATCGGCCGTTTCAGGACTGGAACGCGGCCGCCACGGCGCTGGAGGCGTATGTGAACGCTGCCGGGCCGGACGAGGACGCGGCGCTCATCACCCTACTTGGCACGATAGAGGGGCGGCAGCTCCAGCTTTTTGGCCCCACTGCGCTGGGCGTGGCGGCCAGCAATGTGGTGTTGCCGGTCACGCGCAGGGCATGAACAGAACAGGGACAGGCATATGAGCGACAAGATGGTGCTGATGACAGGCGCAACGCGCGGATTGGGGCGTGGCATCGCAAGGGGCCTGGCATCGCGCGGCCATAGGGTCGCCGTCACTGGGCGGGACAGGTTAGAACTGGACGCCGTTGTCGCGGAGATCGACCGGGCCGGGGGCAAAGGGCTGGCGCTGCTCTGCGACCATCGCGACGATGATGCGGTGGCCGCAGCCTTCGCCAAGCTGGCGGAGTGGACCGGCGGCAGGCTGGACCTGCTGGTCAACAATGTCGCGGCCGTACATGCAATGGACCTGATCGCACCGGGAGGTTTCTGGGAAAAGCCACTCCATCTGGCTGACATGATAAATGTCGGCCTGCGATCGGCCTATGTCGCCGCCTATCATGCAGCACCTATGATGGTCGCGGCGGGCAGGGGTCTGATCGCCAGCATATCCTTCTACGGCGCAGTGTCCTATTTCCACGGTCCAGCCTATGGCGCGGCGAAGGCAGGAACGGACAAGATGACCGCCGACATGGCGATCGACCTGGCGCCCCATGGCGTGTCGGCGGTATCCCTGTGGCCCGGTTTCATCCTGACCGATGCGGTTCGCGCCATGCCACCCGAAATGCTGCCCGAAGAGTTGCGCGCGATGTTGCCGTCCTGGGAAACCCCGGAATTTTCCGGCTTGGTCCTCGACCGGTTGATGGACGATCCTGATCTTGCCGCCCTGTCAGGCAAGGCGCTGATCGGCGCGGAACTGGGTGAAGGCTATGGCCTGCGCGATACGGACGGCAAGCAGCCTGTGTCCTACCGCGCAACCATGGGCGCACCACTCAGCTTCCTGCCGAGCTGAAATCAGGCGCGGGGCTGCATCGCGCCAAAGCAGGCCTGCAATTCCACTGCAAACAGCGCAGGCTGCTCGAACGCAGCGAAATGGCCGCCGACCGGCAGTTCGTTCCAGTGGACCAGATCGGAATAGCTGCGTTCGGCCCAGCGGCGCGAGGGGCGAAAGATTTCCTGCGCGAAGATGCTGACACCGACTGGCAGGTCCAGCCGCTGCGCCTTGAACGCGCCCGCGCTTTCCCAGTAAAGCCGCCCCGATGAAGCACCGCTGTTGGTCAGCCAGTAGAGGCTGATGATGTCCAGCATGTCGTCGCGGCTCAGCGCGTCTTCCGCCCGGCCACCATTGTCGGTCCAAGCCTGGAATTTCTCGTAGATCCACGCTGCCTGCCCGACCGGAGAATCCGCCAGCGCATAGCCGACCGTCTGCGGCCTTGTGCCCTGCAACTTGGCATAGCCCGCATCATGGTCCTGATAATATTGCATCCGCTCGACCGTCTTGGCCTCGGCGGGCGTCAGGTCGGCAAAGTCGCCGGCTTCGGGAAAGACCAGCGGCATGTTGAGGTGGACGCCCGCCAGTTCCGGCGGCGCGGCCATGGCGATGGCGGTCGTGACCGCCGCGCCCCAGTCGCCGCCCTGCGCGAAGAAACGATCATAGCCCAGCCGCCGCATCAGCGTGATCCAGGCGTCTGCGATTTTTTCGACGCCCCATCCGGTCGCGATGGGCTTGTCGGAAAAACCATAGCCGGGCAGGGACGGGATGACGAGGTGGAAGGCTGGCGCATCGGCGGTCGCAGGATCGCTGAGCGGGCCGATGACCTTCATGAACTCCAGCACCGATCCGGGCCAGCCATGGGTCAGGATCAGCGGCACGGCATCGGGCCGGGGGCTGCGCACATGCAGGAAATGGATCGCTAGGTCGTCGATCTGCATCATGAACTGGGGCAGGGCGTTGAGCGCCGCCTCACACCGCCGCCAGTCATAGCCATCGGCCCAATAGGTGCACAAGTCGCGCATCGCGGCGATCGGCACGCCCTGGCTCCAGTCCGCAACCGTCTCCGCTGCTGGCCAGCGTGTGTGAACGATCCGCCGATGCAGATCGTCCAGAGCCTCCTGCGGAATGGCCACTGTAAAGGGCGTGATGGAATCCGACATGGCGCTTTTCCCTTATCTTTAGAAAGTGACGCCCAGCGCTTCGACCGTGCCCAAATCCTCGCCCGCGACGAAGATACGCTCGACGATGTGCATCCCCTTTTGCCCCCACTCGTCCATATTGGCGATCCATGCCTGCATCGCATAGGGTGGCCAGCGGCGATAATATTCCCACAATGTCTCGTCGTCCGGTACGCCCTGCGCCCCGGTTTCGATCAGGCAGCGGCGATAATGGCGCAACAGGTCGCGTTCATTGGCGCGCCGCTCCTCGATCGTCAGCGCGCCGAGCAGGAAATAGGTGAAGTCGCGGATCGGCCGCCCCTTGCGTACCAGTTGCCAGTCCAGCCACACCCGCTCGCCGTCGGGGCGCAGATAGCTGTTGCCCTGATGGCTGTCGCCATGGACCAGGCACCATGGTCCCTGTTCCTTATGCTGCGCGAAGTTGACCAGCGCGTCGAACACCGTATGCAGCCGCGACAGGTCGCCCTTGATCCAGCTTGGCAGGAACGCCTGATATTCAGGCATTGCATGGTTTGCTTCCGCAAAACTATACATCATGTGTAGCTGCTGCGCGTCGACTGCCGTCACCATTGACACGGGCAGCCAGTCGGCCGCGTGCAGTACCGGGCTATCCCAGAAGGCACCATGGATTTTCGCCAGGCTGGCGACGGCGCGCGCGGCTTCCTCCACGCCCATATGGTCAGTGCTGACGCCGAAATGGCCGCCCTCGATCGAAAGATCCTCCATCACGACCAGTCCCTGGCCGCTATCATCGCGCGGATCCCACGCCTCGAAGAAGGAGCGGGGCGCGGGGAAGGCGACGAGGCGGCGAAAATCTTCGTAAAACCGGGCTTCCAACCGACAGATGCCCTGGCTTTCGAACTGCGCCCAATTAGCCTTCAGGCATACATTCTCCGGGATACCCGCCGCCTTTCCAACATCGTTGAGCGTCAGCTTGACCTGATATTTGGTCGTGTGGCTGTTGCGCAGGAACACTGCTTCCATCTCCTGCACCACGATGCCGGGATAGCGCGCCTGCATGATCTGTGTCAGCCATTCGGCAGTGACATTCTCCAGCTTTGCAGGGATGCCGACCGGATTTACGAAACTTGTCATGGCATCCATCCCTTATTTCATTTTCTTGAGTTCACGCAGCGCGCGATTGGCCGCGATCCGGCCGGCAATGCCCGACACGCCGCCGCCCGGATGCGCGCCCGCGCCGCCGATCAGAAATCCGGGGAAGGGCGGCTTGGGACCGCCAAAGCCAGTGGCGGGGCGATGCACGCCCGAACGCAGCGCGCCGAAATCGATATGGGTTACACAACCATTGGTGACGTTCAACCGCTTTTCCCGTTCCCGCGCGGTTTCCACGAAACGCCCGACTTCGGTGTCCAGCCCGTCATAATATTCGCCCAGATGGCTGATGACCGATGACATGGTCTTGTCCTTGAGCGCGGGCGACCAGCCCTCGCGCGCATCCACCGCCATGGCAGGCAGATAGACATAGGCCAGCGATCCGCCCGGCGGTGCCTGCGTCGGGTCGCTGTTCGACAGCGGGCTGAGCGACATCGCATGGCGATCGGGAATGTCGCCGCGCCGCGCGGTGGCGAAGGATTCGCGTACTTCTTCGGACGTGCCGATCAGGCCGACCGCCTTATTCAGGTCCGCGTCGTCATGGCGCAAATCCTGATGCTTCTTCAGGCGCAATGGTCCCGACATCGCGATATTGGCCAGGAACGGCGCAGCGTTGGACCGGTTTGAGGGCGCATGTTCAATCCGCTGCATTAGTGCGCGATCGACCCCGCCCGGTGTAGTCATGCGCATGGCGGTGCGCGGGTCGCAGGTGGCAATGACCATCTTCGCCGGGATCACCCTGCCATCCTCCAGCAGCACGCCCTTTGCCGCGCCATCATCGACAATGATTTCGGCGACGGGGGCGTTAAGCAGGATCGTCGCACCGGACGCTTCGATGCTGCGCGCCAGCGCGTCGGAAAAGGACTGGAGCGACCCGATCGGCTTGCCAGTGCCATATTTATGCGTGACGGCAAAGATCATATAGGCCGCCGCATTGCCGTCATCATCCACCGGCCCCGCACCCGCCGCGATGCCCAGCAGCAGCGCGATGGTGGCGGGATGTTCGAACCGTTCGCATGCGACCTGATCCGCCGTCGCCTTTGACAGGGCGACCAGTTCGTCCTTCAGCCGCACGTTGCGCACTGCGCTGCCGATGATCTTGGACAGGTTCTTCATGTCCGGCCGACCTGGTTCCGCCATCATCATCGGAAAGCCGATGTCCATCATGACGTTCAGCGTCTTCATGAATTCCAGATAGGCCTTGCCGTCGTTACGGTTGATCCGGGCTATGTCCTCGGCTGTGCGTTTGTAATCGTAAAACAGCGCGATGGAGCTGCCATCGGGGTGCAGATAAGCATAGGTCGGGTCGGGATCGACCGTTTTGAGGCCATATTTGGCCAGCTCGAAATCCTCGATTATGCCGGATTTGCGCGCGAACAGCAGTTCGACGGCGCAGGGCGTCACCAGATGATTGGGCGCTTCGGGGATCATATAGCCCGAACTGGTCATGCCCCCGACCTTGGCCATCCGCTCGACGACCAGCACCTTCTTGCCCTCGCGCGCCAGATAGCCGGCCGCGGCCATGCCATTATGCCCGGCTCCAATGACGACGACGTCCACCTGATCGGTCATGCTCTCTGTCCTCTGTTGCTTCAGGCGGTGGCGGCGGCGGTATAGGCCTTGCCCCATTCCGCCAGCGCCAGCAGGCGGGTTTTGCGGTCGGCCTGGATCTGCGGGATTTTGTCTTCGTCGGGACCATCGGGCACGATCACCAGCGGCTCCTTGCCCAGCATGGCCAGCGCCAGCGCGCACACTTCGGCCGGATCATAAGCGATGCTATAATCCATCCCCAGCCCTTCGGTCGCGCGGCGCAGGGTGGGCGTGTCCATGATCGGCGCAGCGACGCCGACAATGTCGATATTCTGGCCGTCAAGTTCGGCCCAGAGCGATTCCACGAAGTTCAATTCGAACGCCTTGGTCGCCGAATACATCGCCAACCATGGCTGTCCGCCCAGGCCTGCGCCCGACGACATGATGACGAAACCGCCCTTGCCGCGCGCCTGGAACCGGTTGCCAAAACCATGGACGGCCTCCAGCACATTGGCCGCGTTCATGGTCAGCAGGCGCAGCGACCGTTTGACCGGCACGCCAAAGAAGCTGTTGCCCGCGCCGTCCGCGCCCGCGTTGGAGATATAGAGGCCGATATCCAGATCGGCCGTCGCCTCCACCAGGCGCGATCCCTCGCCCGTTTCCGTCAGGTCGGCGGTCAATGCGCGAAAGGCGATGCCATGTTCTGCGGCCAGTTCCTGCCCTAGCGCTTCCAGCGCAGGCAGGCGGCGCGACACCAGCACCAGGTTGATGCCCATGGCGGCCAGTTGCCGCGCATAGCAGGCGCCGGTGCCTTCCGAAGCACCCGCGATGACGGCCCAGGGACCATAAGCCGCAGCGAAGGCGGCGGCATCGAAAGCAGGCAAGTCGATCTTACGCATCGGATGAAAATCCTCTCTTGGTGCCAGCCGTTCGCCGGCTCTCTGATGGCTAGCGCCAGACCCTATAAGGCAATTGTCTTCACTCTGCCTATCGGGAGGCAGGGGGACTTCCCAAAGCAGCAGATGAAATCCCACCGACAATTGGCCATTGCATATAACGACAATAATGTCATTACATATCCAAGCGGATGGAGGGGAGCCGATCATGCCGGTCGAAATGATGCAGACACACAGGCGCGTCGTCCAAGTGATGGACCCTGTCAGGGTTGCGGCATCGCTGCGGCCCTTGCTGGAACGCTATGCCGACGATTGTGAGCGGCAACGGCGGATCGTGGCACCAGTGATGGCGGGGCTACAGGAATCCGGCCTTTTTCACATCACGGCGCCACGCCGTGCTGGCGGGCCTGGCCATCGCCTCATCACCCATATCGAAACGGTGGCGGAACTGGCCAAAGGCTGTGTCGGCACCGCCTGGGCCTATGGCTTGCTGTCGGGGATCACTGGCACCGCTCTGGCCCTGCCATCGTCGGCAACCGACCTGCTGTTCCGCACTGGGGACGAACTGTTTTGCAGCGCTTCGGCCCTGACCGGCAAGGCGGTGGCGGTGGCGGGCGGCTATCGCGTGTCGGGCCGCTGGGGCTATGGATCGGGCTGCCTACACGCCGATTGGGCGCTCAATGGGGTCATGGTCGACACGGCGCAAGGGGGCGAAGCGGCCATGGCCTTCCTCGACCTGCGCGATGCGGCATGCCGGATCGAGAATAACTGGCACGTCGCAGGCATGGCCGGGTCGGGCAGCAACATGATCGTTGCGGACGACCTTTTCGTGCCCGAAGCGCTGGTCCTGTGGACGGGCCGCGCGCCATCGGCCGATCTGCTGCTAACGATGGCAGGGCTGGAGCCGCGCGACCGCTGGCCTATGGAGCCGCTGTTTCCGCTGGGCGTACTGGCACCGATGCTAGGCGCGGCGAGCGCTCTGCTGGAGGGCGTGACGCAGGCGATGGCCGGGCGGCCCGTGGTGGGGTGGACTTATGCCAGCCAGGGCGGGTCGGAGGCGCTGGTCGGCCTGATGGGCCGGGCGGCGATAGAGATCGATTCGGCTTGGCTCCACATCCGCCGAGCCGCCGCGCTGCTGGACGATAGCGCGCAGCAACGGGTGCTGACCGGCTATGACAAGGCGCAGATCCAGGCCGATTGCGGCTATGCGATGGAATTGCTGCGCGCGGCGGGCAACCGCTTGATGGACGTGGCGGGGCCGGGCGCCTTTGCGCTGGCCAGCCCGCTCCAGCGCCTCTGGCGCGACCTCAATGTCGGCACCCGCCACAATGCGCTCAACGCGCCGCTGTCGATCGAGCTGTACGGCCGCGCGATTGCGGGCATGCCGTCCAACATCCGCCTGCTGCCGGACATTGCGCCCGCACCCGCTTGGGCAACAGCATAACAACAGGAGAGAATGGATGCCGATACCCACGACGCAGGAGATAGCGACATTTCTGACCAGCCAAGCCATCATGTTCAGCGAAGGCCGGATCGATGATTTCATGGCTGCCTTCCGCGCCATAGCGCCGGGCGGGTTCAAGGTGCAGGATCCTGCGACGGCCCCGGTGGAGGCGGGGTGGGACAAGCTGGAGGCGCTATGCGACCAGTTTCTCGGCTGGCAGTTGGTGGTGGAGGATGTGAAGGTCAGCGGCAACGAAGCGGTCATCTACGTCCGCAACGAAGGTGTGCATGACGGGCATCCGATGAAGGTCTACAGCATAGAACATTATGTGTTCGGCGACGATGGCAGCCTGCTTGCGCGCTATTTCCATCCGATGCAGTAGCAGGCCATGTCCGAGACCACATCCGTCCCGCCCGCCATCGACCCGCGCAGCCGGGCGGCGGCGTTGCGGCGGGAACGGATGCGCGACCGGCTGCTCGACACGGTATTCGACCTGTATCAGCCGGGTCAGGCGAACGGCCATCTGGTGATCGACGACGTGATCCAGGCGGCCGCCGTGTCGCGCGGCAGTTTCTACAAATATTTCGAATCGCTGGAAGCCGCCGTCGATGCGCTGGGCGAGCGGCTGACGGCGGGCATGATCGGCGATTATCGTCGGCTGTTCGATGACGATGACGCCCCGTTGCTGCGCGCGGTGGGCGGCGTGGCGATCACAATGTTGCGCGCCTGGCATGATCCGCGCTGGAGCGGCTTTACCTGTCGCGTAGATTATGTCAATTATTTCGAACGCGCCAGCAGCTTTGACCTTATGGTCCGCGATGCGCTCGACGATGCCCGGCAGAAGGGGCAGATGGATTTCGCTTCCAGCGACATGGCCGTCGACCTTATCGTCGGGGTCACGATCGAAGCGCGGCGGCGGCTGATGCGGGGAGGCATGGCTCCGCGTTCCTATATGGACGAAATGCTCTTGCGGACTTTCAGGGCGCTGGATGCTTCGCCCGTCATGCTGGCTGCGGCGTTCGACACGGTGTGGCTACGGCTGGCGCGCGACGGGCCGAGTCTTGACTGGTGGTCCGTGGGGCAGGGCGTTCCGGTCGGCTAAAGCGGGCTCGTCCCGCCGAACGATCAAGAATCAAGCGGCGTCCAGCATGGGGTGCCTGCTTTTTCCAGCGGCCCGCACTGCGCCACGCGGGTCGCGCCATTGTCCGCGATCAGGATCATCCAGTCGCCGGTGTCGCCGCAACCAATGGCCCAGACCGCATTGGTGCCGATGTCGCCCCGAAACAGCGAACGCTTCGTACTTGTACAGACCTCGCCTGCATCATGCATCAGCTTGGCGAAGGATTGCGTTCGTCCGGGCGCATCCCTTTCCTCGATCGCATTGCTGTAGCGGTTTCGGCTGCTGCCAGTGCGATGCGCTTCGGCGATGGCGATGGATGCGCCCAGCGTCGCGGCAATCACGCCGGTCGGGACCAGCGTCCATAACAATGCCCGGCGCAGGTCGCCGCCGCTATGGCCACACGCAATGCAGCCGGTTCCAAAGCCATCGATCGGCGCGCGACATTTCGGGCAGTTCATGACTCCGCACTAGCCTGCATCCCTCTCGCTCGACCCTATCCCTCGACAGGCGCAGTTGGGGCTCGGCGCAATCATTCTATAGACTATGGAATTGCCCAACCTCCCACCGGCCATAGCGCCGTCTTTGCCGCCATCGGGCGGAATGATGGGGGAACCGTTGCGTTCGCCCTCCACCCTGCGGCAGGCGGTGGTCGATCGCCTGCGCGACGCCATCGTGTCCGGCACTATCGCGCCCGGCACCTTGCTACGCGAAACCGCACTCGCCGCCAGTCTGAACGTCAGCGCCACGCCGATCCGTGAGGCGCTTGGCACGCTGGCATCCGAAGGATTGGTGGAGATCGAGGCGCATAGGTTGAAGCGCGTCACCCCGATTGATTTCCCCGCGACCCGCGACCTGTTGCGCGTGCAATGGGAATTGTGGCGGCTGGGCTATGCCTGGGGGATGGGCCATATCGGCGCAGGGCAAGCAGTCCTGCTCGATCAGGCAATCGCTGACTATCGCACGGCGCTGGACGGGGACGACTATGCCGGAGCGATTGCCGCTGGGCTGGATTTCCACACCATCTTCATCACCGCGTCGGCGAACCGCGAACTGCTGCGCTCGACCCTTGACCGGCGCGGTCTGATCGCCCGCTTCATCCTGCTGCATGGCCTCCAGACGCTGACGACGATTGGCCTGGAACAGCATCAGGCGATCCTCGCGGCGTTCAAGGCGGGCGACCATCCCGGCGTGCTGGCCTGCCTCGATCGCATGGCCACGCGCCTGATCGCCATCGCAGATGCAGGCTGCCCGGCCGCATCCGATCACCCTTCCCGATAAGCAAGAGAGACACAGGACATGGATTTCGAACTGCCAGAGGAATATCGTTCCTTTCAGGACATGGCGCGGCGCTGGATCGACAAGGAAGTGCCCAAGGAATGGGCGCGCGCGCTGGAAAAGGACGAACACAACTACCCCTTCGCGCTGTGGGACAAATTCACCGAAGCGGGCTTTCACGGCATCGGCATATCGGAGGAGTATGACGGGCAAGGCGGCGATGTTGTCATGCAGATGCTGCTGGCGCGCGAACTGGCCCGGTCGCTGGGTGGCCTCGCCTGGATCTGGGGCATCACCAGCTTTGCCGGGTCGAAATCGATCGGCCTTTATGGGTCGCCCGAACAAAAGGCGAAATATCTGCCGCTGATCGCCACCGGGCAATTGAAGGCCGCGATCGCCTTTACCGAGCCGAGCGGCGGCACCGACCTGTTGGGCGCGATGACCACGACAGCCGAACGGGTCGAGGGGGGCTGGAAACTCAATGGCGAAAAGATCTGGTCCTCCTCCGCCCATGTCGCCGACTATCTGCTGGTGATCGCGCGCAGCGACAAGGACGCTGAAAAGAAGCACCAGGGGCTGACCCTGTTCTGGGTGCCGATCAACACAGCGGGCGTGAAGATCACCCCGCTCGCCAAACTCGGTATGCGCTCGATGGGCAGTTGCTCGGTGCATTTCGAGGACGCCTTCGTCGCCGACGAACAGGTGCTGGGGGAACCGCACAAGGCCTGGTACATGCTGCTGCCCACGCTCAACAATGAACGGATCATGGTCGGCGCCTTCTGCCTTGGCGTCATCGACGGCGTGCTGGAAGATGCGCTCGATTATATGAAGCAGCGCAAGGCGTTCGGCGGGGTCATCGGCCGATTCCAGAGCTTGCAACATTATGTCGCCGACATTGCGACCATGCAGAAGACCACCGAACTAATGCTGCATTTCTGCGCCGACAAACAGGCGCGCGGCGAAAATGTCGGGGTGGAGGCCAATATGCTCAAACTCATGGCATCGGAAAACGCCAATGCCGCCGCAGACCTGGGCATCCAGATATTGGGCGGGATGGGCTATTCCGCCGAAACCGACATGCAGCGTTACTGGCGCGACAGCCGACTGTGGCGGATCGGCCCTATCACCAATGAAATGGTGCGCAACGGCATCGCCGAAAGCCTAGGGCTGCCGCGTTCCTTCTGACCCCCCGCCGATCAAGGAGACAGACGATCATGATGTTCCCCCCGCAACCCATTCCCGACCATGTGCCGGCCGATCTGGTCAAGCCCGACTTTCCCTTCATCTTTGGCATGACGACGAACCGCGATCCGTTCGACGATATGGCGATGGCGGTGCATGAAGGCCCCGACATCATCTATGCGCCTCACGCCTATCCGGGCGGAACCGCAGCCTGGGTGCCACGGCGCATGGCGCATCTGCGCGCCATTTACCTGGACACCGAACATTTTTCGTCGACCGATTTTTCCCCCTATTCCAAACTGGTCGGCGGCAACTGGATTAATTCGCCCGCTGAGTTGGACCCGCCCGCCCATGGCCCGTTCCGCCAGATGGTAAACCCGGCCTTCACGCCCAAGGCGATGGCCGCGCTGGAGGGCAAGATCCGTCAATATGCGATCGAATATATCGACGCGTTCGCCGCGCTCGGTTCGTGCGAATTCATGAGCGAGTTCGCGTTCGAATTTCCGATCAAGGTGTTCATGGATCTGATGGGGCTGCCGCATGACCGGGTAGCGGAATTCATGGAGTGGGAAAAGAACCTGCTCCACAATCACGACCTCGCGCAGATTGCCGAGGCCACACGCAGCGTGCTCGATTATCTGGGCGGGGAGATTGACGATCGACGCGCCAATCCGCGCGACGACCTTATCAGCTTCGGGGTGCAGGGTCGGATCGGCGATCGGCCACTGACGCAGGATGAACTGCTGGGCTTTATGTTCAACCTGTTCATCGGCGGGCTTGATACCGTCTCGACCAATATGGGTCTGCATTTCCGACATCTGGGCAGCGCGATGGAGGATCAGGCGCATCTGCGCGCCAATCCGTCCGACATCCCGCATGCGATTGATGAACTGATGCGGGCCTATGGCGCGGTCACGACCTTTCGCACCTGCATCAAGGAAACGGAAGTCGCCGGCGTGCGCTTCATGCCGGGGGAAAAGGTCGCGATGTCGACCACGCTCGCGGGCCGCGATCCGGCCGAGTTCGATGCGCCGACACAGGTGCGGCTAGACCGTAAGCCACGCCATGTCGGCTTTGGCTTTGGTATCCATACCTGTGTGGGCATGCATCTGGCGCGGCGGGAATTACGGATCGCGATGGAGGAATTTCTCGCCCGCATCCCGCAATTCCGTATTGCGCCGGGTCACACGGTCGAATGCCATCTGGGCATGATCCAGCCCGTCGCACTCCCGCTGGTCTGGACCCCTGCCGCCTGATCGATGGCGGGCGTTCGTCTCGCGACGGACGCCCTATAGGTCCAGGCAGGCTGCGTCAAAATCCAGGCGCGGGTTCCGCGGATGCAGCGCTTCGGCTCGGCCATAGCCGATATTGCACAGGAAATTAGCTTTCCACCGTCCATCGGGGAAAAATTCACTGTCCACGCCCGCCGCGTCGAAGCCCGACATCGGCCCGCAATCCAGCCCCAGCGTTCGCGCCGACATGATGAGATAAGCGCCCTGCAAGGTCGATGACCGCGCCACCGTCTCGGCGATCAGCGCATCCTTCCCCTCGAACACGCTCCGCATGTCGCGGGACGGGAACAGGGTAGCATATTCCTCGTAAAATCGCGTGTCCCCCGCGATGATGACGGTGCAGGGCGCCTGCGCGACCTTATCGACATTGCCCGCATTGATGTGCGGCATCAGCCGCGCCTTCGCCTCCGCCGAACGAATGAAGACGAACCGTGCGGGATTGCTGTTCGCAGTCGTCGGCCCCCATTTGGCCAGATCGTAGAGCGTGCGCACCATCGCGCCGGTAAGGGGCTGGTCGGTCCAGCCATTATGGGTACGCGCCTGCCGGAACAGCCGGTCCAATATGTCGGTCATGGAGCTCCCCAACTCGGCGCTTCGCCAGCAAGTATGTCGTCCGCCTCCCTGCCAAGCGCCTCCCGGTCCGCTCGGTTCCACACCCGATGATCGCCCCGCGCATAGCCGCGCGCATTGTCGCGATAGAGCAGCGCGTCGATCACATGGTCGCGCAATTTGTCGATTTGGCGCACGACCCGGCCAGGCGTTCCCATCACCAGCGAATGGGCCGGTACAATTGTATCGGGGGGCAGGAAACTATGCCCCGCCACGATTGACCCATGGCCAATGACGCATCGTTCCATGATCGTTGCCCCAACCCCGACCAGGCAGGCCGGTTCGATCGTGCAGCCATGCACCACGGCGCGGTGGCCGATGGTGCAATAATCGCCGATGACGGTCGGATCGTCCCAGCCGATATGGACCATCGCATGATCCTGCACGCTTGCGCAGCGGCCCACCGAGACGAACGCCCGCTCGCACCGGATGACGGCATAGGGCCATAGGCTGCAATCCTCACCCAGCCGAACGTCGCCGAAGAGGCGAACGGTCGGATCGACATAGGCGGGGGACATCGCGATCATCCTTCAACCGACAGCAGCGCCGCCCACTCGGTCGAGCGGGCGGCGCCGAGGGTCAATAGGCGCCCGGCGGCGAAATCGGGTCCGCACCAGTCAAGGCGCGACCGAAGATTTCGTAGCCTATGGTCGGGATATTCTGGATATGCCGTGTCGCCATCGACACGTCGCGCCAATAGCGATTGATCGGCTTGTCCAGCGCGAAGGCCGAAGACCCCACCTGGAACATCAGCGATTCGCTCGCCCCATGGACCAGTTCGATCATTTGCGCGCCTGCTGCCCGGTGCTTGGCCTTCTCCGCCATAGTGAATTCCTCGCCCAGGCCGACCCGGTCGAGCTTAGCGGTCAGGTCGAACAGGATCAGCTTCGCCGTGTCGATCATCGCGGCGGCCTCGCCCAGGTCGCGCATATAGGCGCCGGAACTTGTGCGCGGACCGATGATGGTGGTCAGCACCGGCTTCTTGGGCGCTTCTGCCCGCACGATTTCCAGCATCGCCTCCACTGCGCCGATCAACTGCGCGATGCCGGTCGTGCGTACGACCGGAACGGCGGGCAGCAGGTCGGACGGCGCACCGAAATGGCGCTTGGTCGGGTCGATCTGGCCGGTTCTCTCGGTCATCAGCGCCATCTGCGCGTCGGGAATGAACACGTCCTTGGCGATCGCGGTGTCGGACCCGGTGCCCTGCATCCCCGACACGAACCAGCTGTCCTCGATCGTCATCGCGTCCATCGGCAGGTAGCACATGTTGATGCCCGGAACGACGGGACCGTCATAATCTTCCAGCACCACGCCCTGCTGCGCCCAGGTCGACTGGCGTGACCCGGACATATAGGGCCATTTCCCATTGATGATCCAGCCGCCATCGACCTTGCGCGCCTTGCCGGGCGGGTTGTACGCGCCGCACACCGTCTGCGGACCGTCGGCGAACACCGCATCCTGCACGCCATCAGGGGCCAGGCTGGTGATCCAGCTGGTGCCGTTGATGATCTGCATAACCCAGCTGATCGCTGGATCGCCTTTCGCGATTTCGATCTGTACGCGGCAGAAATCGGTCGGCGACAGGCCAAAACCGCCCAGACGCTGCGGCACCAGCAGGCGCAGGAAGCCTTCGTCCTTCAGCATCTTGTCGACCGCCGGGGTCGGACAGCGCTGTTTTTCGCCGGCAGGCGCCTCGCTCTGAAGGAAATCGCGCAGGCTGCGCGCCTTTTCGACCAGCGCGTCAGCCACGCTCTTGTCGGCGAAGCCGACCTTGGTGGTAGATTCTAACTTTGCCAGGGTAGCCATCAGTTCATCCTCTCTTGTGTTCGGCATGGTGGCCGGCGATTTGCAGCGCCCATTCGCACAACCGGTCGGGCGCCCCGTTCCAAATGGCCAGCCATTGCGGCGTGGCCGGAATGATGAGGGTGCTCAGTTGCAACCGCACCATCGTGTCGCAGAAAATGTCGCGGTCCAGGCGACTGCCCGTCAGCATCTCGAAATGGTCGAGTACCGGGTCCAGCGCCTGCTGCACGGCGGCCTTGTGGCGGCTGAAATGACTGCGCAGGAAATTGAGGTGGAAGGCCGGTTCGACCTCGAATATGCCGTCGGGCGACCGTTCGATGGTGAAGCGGCCGTAAAAGCGCATCACCGCGCGGAACCGCTCGATCGGGTCGGCTATGCCTTGACCCGCTTCGATAATCCCCTTTTCAAAACTGCTGCATATATATTCGCTGACTGCCGCCAGAACGTCCTCCTTGGACGTGAAATAGCGGTAAAGCGTGCCGCGCGACACGCCGCTCGCCTCGCTGATGTCGCTCATCGACAGGCGCCGCGCACCGATGCTGCCGATCGCGCGCAACGTGCCATCCAGGATTTTCTGGACGCTGCCGGATTGATCGGTGGCGACGATATCGCTCCAGTCGGTGTGCGGCATCAATTTCATGTCTGGGCTTCCATCTCGGCAAGATTGTGCGGAACGCTCACATAGCCGGGCAGATGCTGCCCGCCATCCACGTTGATCAGCTCGCCATTGACGAAACGCGACATGTCCGACGCCAGGAACAGCACCACCGGGCCGATATCCAGTTCCGGGTCGCCCGCGCGCTTCAACGGATTGCTGGCGGTCGCCATGTCCAGAAAGCCCGGCACGTCCTGCACCAGTTGCGCGAAAACCTGGCCCATGCCGGTCGGCGCGATCGCATTGGTGCGGATGTTGAACCGCCCCCATTCCACCGCCGCACTGCGGGTCAGGCCCATGATCGCGCCCTTGTTCATATTATAATCGGCATGCAGCCAGGCACCGGTCTGCGCATCGATCGAATAGAAGTTGACGATCGACCCGCCGCCCCGCGCCTTCATATGTGGAAAGGCGGCGCGCATCGCCCACCAACTGCCCCAGGTGCCGATTTCCAGCGTACGCTTGAGCATCTCGTCGGTCTTCTGTTCCAGCAGGACGTTGTCCGACAGCAGCGAGGCGTTGTTGACGAGAATATCGATACCGCCAAATTCGGCGACGGCGCGGTCGATCATCGCTTCTACGTCCGCCTTGACGCCGACATCGGCGGACATGCCGACGGCGCGCACGCCAAACTCCGCCGAAATCTCTGCCGCTACCGCTTCCGCCGCCGCGCCGTCGCGCCCGGTGATGAGCAGATGCGCGCCCTCCCGCGCCAAGCAGCGTGATATGCCATGGCCCAACCCCTTGGCCCCGCCGGTGACGATCGCAACCTTGTCCTGTACCAAAGCCGTCACGCCGCAACTCCCGTTAGTGGCTCGCTCAGGGCACGGTCCATGTCCATGCGTTCCTGGCAATAATCCTGTGTGAAGACATAGCCGCGGATGGCGCCATCGCCGTCGCGGAACAGATATTTCAGGCCCATCGCGTCGTTCGCCGCTTCCTCCCACGCACCCGCCACGCCCTGCGGCGCGGGCAGCAGCACGACGGGGCAGGCGGTCGTCTTGACCTGCACTGACAGCGGCGGAAAGCGAATGTCGGTCGGCGTGCCCAGCGCGCTGGGCCCGATCGCGCGCGCGGCAGCCATGATCGGCGTGACATAGGCGGCCAGGCCGCCGGGATATTGGGCGCAGTCGCCGATCGCATAGATATCCGGGTCGCTGGTGCGGCCGGTCTGGTCGACCAGGATGCCGCGCTCCACGTCCAGCCCAGCATCCTGCGCCAGTTGCACATTCGGGCGCAGGCCAACGGCGGACAACACTACGGCGGCCTCCACCACCAGCCCATCGTCCAGTTCCGCGCGGATGCCACCGTCAGCTTTGTGGATCGCCATCACTTTGCGACCCAGATGCCATTCTACGCCCTTGGCGCTCAGCGCATCGCGGATGCGTGCGCCCACTGCGAGCGGCACCAGTTGCGCCAGTGGATGACCGAGCATGTCGACCACGACCGGCCTATAACCGCTCGCCGCCAGGTCATTGGTAAATTCCGTGCCCACAAGCCCGCTGCCCATGATGAGCACGCGCGCGCCGTCGGGCAATTTTTCACGAAATTCCCGATAATGGTCGATGCTATTGACCGCCATCGCCCGGTGGGCCGCATCGCCGTCAATTGGCGGCCGTATAGGGTCCGCCCCCAGGGCCAGCACCAGCCGGTCGTAAAAGATCGGCCCGCCGGTGGTCAGCACCGCCTTGTCCTGCCGGTCGATCGCCTCGACCACCCGCCCGGCGCGCAGGTCCAGCTTCAACTGCGTCGCCATTTTCTCCGCCGCCGTGGTGACCAGCGTATCGGCCACCTTGCCCTTGGCTAGCGCGGTGGACAAAGCGGGCTTGGAATAGAAATGCCCGTCATCCTGCGTCACCAAGGTCAGCCGGGCGTCCGGCGCGAGTTTGCGCAACTCACGCAGGACGCCATAGCCGGCCAGACCGCTGCCGATCACTACAATATGCGGGGAGCCTGTCATCGCCATCGCCCCGTCAGAGGAAGATCGCGAAGTTGGACATGCCCAGCGTCGATTGGTCGACGATGATTTCGCGCACCGCCAGCTTGTAGGCGCCATCGACCCGCCGCCACACATCCCGCCGCTCGGCCGTGATCGACTCATTGTCCGGGTTATCGAACCGGCTGCGCTCGACGTACAGATAGCTCACAACTTCATATTCGCCCGCCGTGTCGCACTGGGCAATACGGACATTGGTGACGAAGCGGCGCGTGCGCGACGGCGGATCTTCCGCCCAGGCGCTTTTCGACAGGCGCCCGGTCCGCATCAGGATCGACGCATAATTCTCGTCGAAATGCTTCATCGTGCGCACGACGTCGCGGTCCTTGTTGGGACCGTTGCGGGTCAGGCGCAGGGGCGCTGTATAGACCAGATCCTGCTCCAGATAGGCGACCCAGTCGTCGAACCGGCGCTCGTCAAGCGCCGCCGCCTCGTCATACAGGGTTTCGAGCAGGCGGTTATAGACCTCCGAACCCAACGGCACGCGCTGGATGGATACCAGCCCGCGCATGACGCTGGTCTTGTCGATCGCGGCTGTCGCGTAGTTCACGGTCATGTTGTGATCCTCTCTCTTCGCGTCGCTCAGGCTTCGGCCATCAGGTCATAATAGGCCGACCACCAAGCCCATTGCGTGTCGTCCTTGGTAAAGCCAGGATAGAGATCACCCCCGCCGACCCAGCCTTCGGGCCGTTCATGGCCATGCAGCGCCTGATATTTCAGCGTCATGGTCTTGCTCATATGCCCGCGCGAATTGCGCATGATCTGCGGCCATGTGTCGGCGTCGTCCTGCTCGATCGTACCGGAGGTGCCGGTGGACCAGATCGCATTCTGGAGCATGTCCCGCTTTACGTCCTCCGGCGCATCCTTCTCGGCGAAGATGAAGTTGATGAACTCCACCTTGTCCGGTCCCTTTGGAACATAAGTGTGTAGCGAAAGCGCGCCCGACGCGCCGCCATCCATGCGCGGCGCAAAGATGAAGGCGATCAGGATATTGGGGAACATGCCGCCGACCTGCGGAGGGATGGTCGCCAACTGGTTGACCTGCGCTTCCGACAGATTCTTGAACAGCTGCGGGATCATGTCCTTGGTGACGCCCGGCGGGGTGAGCAGGTTCAGCCGCTCCTCGGTCGTCTTACCTTCGAAACTGATGTCGGCAAACATCTTGAAGGTCTGCGCCGCTTCCAGGCAGCGCAGCGTGTGCCCCTGCGGCACCGAGATATCGACGCCATACATGCCGGGCGCGGTGTCGTAGATCGACTCGGCCGTGCCGCCCATGATGCCGCCTTCCATCAGCGACCGGTGCAGCGTCAGCGTGTGGAAACCGTCCGAACCCGACTGTTCGCCGGGGATCTTCCAGTTGCACGGCAGCACGAAGCGCTGCGGGGGGCCAAGCATTTCCAGGCCATTGTCGGTACGGCAGAATAGCTGATCGAGATAGAATTTCGCGTCGCCCAGATAATCCTCGAACGACAGATCTTTGCTCCATGTCGCAAAGATCAGCCCGCCATAAAGATGTACCCGCGCCTTTTTCAGGCCCAGTTCGTCCTTGCTGTGGCGGTTGCCGTGCATCTGTTCCTTTTCGATCGGCGCGCCGATGAAGCTGCCGTCGGAACGGAACGCCCAGCCATGATAGATGCAGCGATGCGCGGCGGCATTGCCCGCTTCGGCGGTGCACACCTTCATGCCGCGATGTGGACAGACGTTGAGCATGACGTGCACTTCGCCGTCGCGTGCCCGCGAGACGATCACATTATCCTCGGCCATGTCGCGCATGACATAGTCGCCCGCCTTGGGAATTTCCGACTCATGGCCCAGCAACAGCCAAGTTCCCGCGAAGACGCGCTCCATTTCCAGTTCGTATAGTTCCTTGTCGTTCATCACCCGCAGCGACACTTCGTTCATGTCGCGGTTGATGAGGTCGTCGAGCGTGGTCCCATCGCTCAGAGTCAAACCGGCCTTGTGCAGCATCTTCCTCTCCTTGGAAAATCCATCGTGAGTCGCGTTATACATATTGAACTAAATCTGTTCAAGTTGTAATGTTGCTCCATAAGGAGAGGATGATGAGCCAGACGTTGAAGGTGGTAATCGATAAGGCAGCTTGCTGCGGCTATGGCGTGTGCGCCGAAATCTGCCCCGAAGTATATAAACTGGATGCCAATGGCATCGTCTATGTGGAAGACCCGATCGTGCCGGCAGGTCTTGAAGACCAGGCACGCGAGGGAGCGGAGGCCTGTCCCCAGGCAGCATTGGCGGTCGTCGACGCCTGATTGGCTGCTGCGTATCCCATGGCTGAAGGCTCTGCTCGTTGGGCCGGCGAGGAACCTGCCGATAGGTAGGTTCCTCGCCGCCGGTCACTGCGGCACCAGCGCGGCCATGGGGCGGCAGGAAGGATAGAGGATGACCGACGCAAGGGACATGCTGTTCACGCCCGTCAATGTGGCGGGCCTGCGCCTGCGCAACCGCTTCGTGATGGCACCGATGACGCGCAACTTCTCACCGGGCGGCGTGCCGTCCGATGGGGTCGCCGCATATTATCGCCGTCGAGTTGAAGCGGACGTAGGCCTGATCGTGACCGAAGGCATCGGCGTGGATCATCCCGCCGCCCTCGGTCGCGAATCCATGGGCGGCGGCGCGTCGCCGCTCCTGCATGGCGACGCAGCGCTGGCCCGTTGGCGCGCCATTGTCGCCGGGGTCCATGCTGCCGGCGGGCTGATCGTCCCGCAGCTCTGGCATCAGGGCGTCATTCGCGTGCCGGGCACCGGCTATGATCCGCAGGCACCGTCGGCCCGGCCATCGGGCATCTGGGGGCCGACGGACAGGGCGATGGTGCCGCCTGATTATCTCGAGGCAGTGCGCGCGCCCACGACGCCGCTGACCGACAGCGAAATCAGCGATATCATCGCCGCCTTCGCCCGCAGCGCGGCCAACGCCCGCGCGGTCGGCTTCGATGGCATCGCGCTGCATGGCGCCCATGGCTATCTGATCGACAGTTTCCTGTGGCACCGCACCAATCTGCGCGATGACCGCTGGGGCGGCGACGCGGCCACCCGCGCGCTGTTCGCAGCGGAAGTGGTCCGCGCCGTCCGCGCCGCGACCGCGCCCGACTTCCCGATCATCTTCCGCTTCTCGCAATGGAAATTGCAGGATTATGACGCCCGCAGCGCCCAGACCCCCGATGAACTGGCATCGATGCTGGCCCCGATCACGGACGCCGGTGTCGACGTCTTCGATGCCAGCACGCGCCTGTTTTCGACCCCCGCGTTCGACGGGTCCGCCATGGGCCTTGCCGGATGGATCAAGCGGCTGACTGGCAAGCCAGTGATTGCGGTCGGTGGCGTCGGCCTCAGCAAGGATCTGCAATCCTCCTTCGCCCAGCCAACGGTGATGACCGATAATCTGGATTTGGTGGTGGCCCGCATGGCGCAGGGCGAATTTGACCTGATCGCCGTCGGCCGCGCGCTGCTGATGGACCCCCACTGGGTCCGCAAGATGCGCGATGGCGGCGCGGTCGATCCGTTCCGGCTCGAGGCTTACGCCACGCTGGATTAATGCGTGTCCGCGGCGGCATAGACCTGGATGCGCGCCATGTTGGTGCGGTCCGACTGCGTCGCCATGTACCGCACGGCATCAGCCACGTCGCCCGGCTGCATTGCGGCGATGAAACTGTCCCAGGCGGGCTGGCCGCGCGCTTTCATGTCCTCGAAAATCTCCGTGTTGGTGGTGCCCGGCGCGACGATGCCGACTTTGACCCCGCTTCCGGCCAGCTCGACGCGCAGGCAATCGGTAAACGCCTCCAGCGCCCGCTTCAGCCCGCCATAGACGCCCACGCCCGGCGCGATGATGTTCGCGCCGATGCTGGATATGTTGATGATCTGGCCAGTGCCCGCCGCCTTCATCGACCGCCCGAACAACGTGCAGGTCCGCACCACCGCTTCATAATTTAGCGCGATCATCGGTCGTAATTGGTCCAGGTCGAACTGATCGATCGACGCGGCATGAAGGATGCCGGCATTGTTCACGAGGATGTCGGCGCGCCCGAACTGCGCCATCACCCTATCATGCAGGCACTGCGGCGCGCCCGCCTCGGCCATGTCGGCAACCAAGGGCAGGCAGTCGGCGCCAAGGTCCGCCGCCAGCGCCGCGAGCCGATCCGCCCGGCGCGCCACCAGCACCAGAGTCGCGCCCGCGCCCGCCAACGCATGCGCCGTAGCTGCGCCGATACCCGACGACGCACCGGTCACGATTGCAATCTTCCCCGTCAGACTGGTCATCGCATCTCTCCTTCATCCATTGTCAGACGAGGCGGATCAGCCGCTTGCCGTCATTTTCGCCGCGATACAGCCCCGCCAGTGCATCCGCGCAGGCTTCGATCCCGTCCAGTATCTCTTCCCGCCACGTCAGGCGGCCCTCGCCGATCCACGCGCGCAACTGCGCCACGGCATCGCCATAGCGGTCCATATGGTCGAAGATGACGAACCCCTCCATCCGCGCGCGCTTGACCAGCAGATGACGTTCGACCCGCGGCCCTTGCGGCCACGGTTCCCAGCGATCGATCGACGCCGTGCCGCACACCACGACCCGGCCCTTCATGGCCAGATGCGGCAGCACCGCGTCGCTGATCGCGCCCGCCACATTGTCGAAATAAATGTCGATCCCCTCCGGCGCGAGCCGCGCCACCGCCGCGCCGACATCTTCCCCGCGATAATCGATCGCGCCGTCATAGCCGAAATCGTCGACGCTGCAGCGCGCCTTCTCCGGGCCACCGGCAATGCCGATCGTGCGGCACCCCAATATGCGCGCAATCTGCCCCACCGCCGATCCGACGGCCCCGGCGGCCGTGGACACCAGCACCGTCTCGCCCGCGCGCGGCTGGCCGATCATCGTCAGCGCCAGATAGGCGGTCACGCCGTTGATCCCCAATATGCCCAGCGCCGCGCGCATCTCCGCCGCGCGGGTGCGCTGCACCACCTGGTCGGTCGAAACGCAGGCGTAGTCCTGCCAGCCAAACCAGCCAGTGACATGATCGCCGACCTGGTAGGCCGCGTCGCCCGACGCCACCACCTGTCCCGCCGCCAGCGCGCGCATCACCGAACCGATAGCGACGGGCGCGGCATAACTGCCGCTATCAGCTATCCAGCCGCGCATCGCCGGTTCGACCGACAGATAATGATTGCGCACCAGTATCTGGCCGGGACCGGGCTGGTTGATCGGGCCGGGCCGGATCGCGAAATCGGCTGCCTGCGCGATGCCGGTCGGCCGCGCGACCAGAATCACCTGGCGGTTGGCCTCACCCATCCAGCCCGGCCTTGACCATCGTGAATTTCCGCCGCGATATGCGCCATCCTGCCGATGTGCGGATCAAGCAATCGTCATAATAGCCGGTCGCCCGGTGGGTCACGCCCTGAATCTGGTCCATCAGGATGGCGTCAACATAGCTGCGCGCGACGATTTCGTCGTTACAGCTTTCCACCACGATATTGCTGATCCGGTGCAGCGTCGCCCCCATATGGCGGTGCGCGCCCTCCATATATTCGGTGATCTGGCGCGACCCGCGCCAGCGTCCGAAGCTGCCATAATCGGCTTCGCAATCGCGCGCGAAGCAGGTGCGGAACAACGGCCAGTCGCGGGTGTCGATCCCGGTCGCGTAGCGCAGCAGCAAATGGTGGATCGCCCGCTCGTCATCCGCCGTAAGCAGCGCCCTGCGCGTCAGGCTGCCATGTGCTGCCATTCTGATCCTCCCTCATGTCGTTGGACAGCATAGGGAAGGGACGGCCGATCTTGCCCGCCAAGCGATAGGATCGAGCCGCCGGCCGATCATTTCTTTGGCAGGGCATAGGCGATCAACTGGTCGCTGGAGCCCGACAGCATTGCGCCATGGCCACCGGCCGCGATCACCACGAATTGGCGTCCGCTGGCGTTGGACCAATAGCTGCTGGGCGACGCATTGCCGCCGGCGGGCAGGCGCGCCTTCCACAGCAGGCGGCCGGTCGCTGTGTCATAGGCGCGAAACGCATGTTCCTGGGTCGCGCCTATAAACGTCAGGCCGCTGGCCGTTGCCACCGATCCGCCGATATTGGGCACCCCCATCGGAATCGGCACGAAGGTCGGCAGCGCCAGCGGCCCGCTGTCGCGCGATGTGCCAAGCAGGCGACTCCACACCATCTTGCCGGTTTTCAAGTCCACAGCATTGATCCGGCCATAGGGCGGCTGCTGGCAGGGAATGGCAAGCGGCGATAGGAACGGTGCGATCTGCGCGGCATAGGGCACGCCCTGTTGCGCTGCGGGGCCACCGACATCGCCCATATGGACGGCGTTCATCGGCTTGATGCCGCGCCGGTCGGCCTCTGCGCGCGGGATAAGGCGGTTATAATTGCCGACCTGGTTGTTGTTGACGATCATCAGTCCGCGCCGGGGATCGACCGATACACCGCCCCAGTCGATCCCGCCCAGATAGCCGGGCCAAGTGATCGTCGGATGCTCTGTCGACAGCGGCGTCATGTCGCCATCGAACCGCGCCTCCCTGAATCGGATGCGGCAGATCGCCTGGTCGATCGGGGTCAGCCCCCACATGCCCTTTTCCGTCGGACGCGGTCCGGTAAAGCTGGGGATGGCAACCGAATAGGGCTGAGTTTTTGACAGGCGCTCGCCCGGCATCACACCCTGCGGCACGGGACGTTCCTCAACCGGTAGGATCGGCTTTCCGGTCACGCGGTCGAGAAAGAAAATTTCGCCACGCTTGGTCGGCTGGAGCAGGCCGCGCACCCCGCCGGGCAGATCGACCAGCGTGGGCTGGGCCGGCACGTCATAATCCCACAGATCATGATGCGTCGTTTGGAACGACCATCGCACCGCGCCGGTCATGCCATCCAGTGCAATCACCGAACTGGCGTAGCGATCATCGTTGGCCGTCCGGTGCCCGCCGAAATAATCGGGCGTGGCATTGCCGGTCGGCACATAGACCAGGCCCAGCGTCTCGTCCGAACTCATCGGCGCCCAGCTATTGGGTGTGCCGGGCGTGAAGGTCGCGCCGGCCGGCGGCAGGCCATGGTCGTCGGGGCGACCAATGTCGAAAGCCCAGGCGAAATCGCCGGTGACGGCGTCGAATGCGCGCACGACGCCGGACGGCTCCCTGATCTTCTGCCCGTCCGTTACCCAGCCGCCCAGTACCAGGCGCCCGCGCACCAGGGCGGGGGGCGACGTAACGAAATAATAGCCCTTGTCCACCTGGCCCAGCCCTGTCTTCAGGTCGACCTGTCCGCCGCGCCCGAAACCTGGGCAGGGCCGCCCGGTCGCGGCATCCAGCGCGATCAGCCGCGCGTCGAGCGTGGCGGTAAAGATGCGTTCGGCGCAGGCCCCCGTTGCGCCGGGCACGCGATAATAGGTTACGCCCCGGCACACCAGGCCATAGACCCCGGCCAGATCCGTCTTGGGATTATGCCGCCACAATTGCCGCCCGATTTCCGGGTCCAGCGCGATAACGTCATTATTGCCCGCGCACAGGAACAGGCGGTTGCCGACCTTGATCGGGTTGACCTGAAAGGCTGTGCCCTGTTTGCCGTCGCCCACCTTGCCGGTGCGATAGGTCCAGGCCGGTTGGAGGTTGCCGACATTGGACGGGCTGATCTGTTCCAGCGGGGAATAGCGCGATCCGCCTCGGTCGTTGCCATAGGCGATCCAGTCACCATCGGCCGCACTGGCGGGGGCCGGACCCCATATCCGACTCGCCGCGGCAGGCGTGCGATCGGCCCAGAACGCCAAGCCGATACTTGCCCCGACGATCAGCGCCAGCGCGGGCCACAGCACGCGTTCGCCCGGCAACGGGGTGGATCGCCCGACGTGGCGCCGATAATAGGGGGTCAGCATATAGAGGCCAAGGCACAGCGGCATGGCCAGGCGCGGGGCCAGCGCCCATCCGTCCAGCCCTACCTCCCACAAGGCCCAGACGAGGTTCGTCGCCAGAAAAGCCCAGAACAAAGCGATCGACAGCGGAGCCCTGCGCCAGCCCAGCAGCGCGACGGTGACCATGACCAGTCCGGACGCAAGATACCAAGGCGATCCGCCCAGCAACAGCAGCCGCCCGCCAAGCCAGACAAGGCAAAGCCCGGCCACGGCAAGCAGGATCAGGAAGGCGGCATTGAGGAAGCGTTGCATGAAGGCACCTTGGCGCACGGGGGCAGGGAAGAGGGCGACGGATGCGATCAGGCAGGCAGTTGCGCGGCCAGCCAGTCGGGCACGTTCATGCGATAGCATTTCTGTTCGTACAGGCGGCTGATCCGCCATCCCGCAGGCGTGCGGACATAATCATGGATATACCACAGGCCGAAAACCAGCGTGTCGGCGTTCGTGCCATCGCTGACGGTCATGGGATTGATGCAGACGGTCTTGGTCTGCGCGCGGTCGCCATCGATGTTGTAGCGGGTGGTCGATACCCCGTGCTGGAACGCCAGGATCGGCGTCAGGCTGCTCGCCAGAAACTGTTTGATCTCGGCCAGGCTGCCCGAAACGCCGACCATTTCGGAATAGTCGATCACCGCGTCGGTTGTGAAATACTGGTCCAGCGCATCCCAGTCGCGGCCGTCGACCGCGTAGCAATAGCCCACGATCAAATCCTGTATTTCGAACCGGTCCGACATCTCCTGCACGGTCAGCATCACCCACTCTCCTTCATTCTATAGAATGATTGGTCGCACAGGCCGGTTGGCCAGCCGCCTTTCGTTGGGTAGGTGTCGAAGGGATAGCGACAGGGGATGAGGCGTTACCGCAGGCACATGTCAGCGGGCCAATTTGCCTCAAGCGTTTATCTAGGAGAGTATAAATGGGTCTAGCCCCGTTCACCGAAGCCGATTTCGTCCTGTCCGCAGAGACACGGGCTGAAATCACCGCCGGGCTGACCGACAGCCAGGCATATATGGTCAATCACTGGATGGACCTGCACGAAGTCATTAATCGCGGTGACTGGGACGGAATGGATGCCTTCTTCAATACCGACACCATGACCTATGACAATCCAAACCGGCCGGACCTGGGTACTTATCATGTCTGGAAAAGCTCGCCGCAGGGCCTGTACACCACTTTCCCGCCCAGCATCTATCGCACGCTCAAGGCGTGGGGCCGGGGCGACGATGAAATCTGCGTGCTGTGCCATCACCATGGCAAGCATACCGGCGGTCCCTATATGGGCGTCCAGCCGACTGGCAACGAACTCAACGTCCTGTGGTTCTCCTGGCTGCGCTTCCGCGACGGCAAGATCGACCATATCTATTCGATCTCGGACGTGCTGACGATGCTCAAGGATCTGGAAGTCATCAAGGTGCCGCAGCCGGTCGACCCGTATAAATAAGCAAGCGTGGCCCCGGCCGCCTTCTGGGTGGCCGGGGCAATATCAGCCGATGGCACCGATATGGTCGATCCACCGGTGCAGCATCGTCCAGCTTTGCAGCCGGGTCGATGCGAAATTATGGCAATGGGCTGCTTCCGCCAGCGTCGTCAGCGTGACATGGCGCGATCCGCAATACTCCGCCGGTTCGGCATGGGGTTCAGGGCTTACGTCGATGTCGGCAAAATGCAGATAGACCGGCGCGGCGATCGCGGCAGCCTCCGCCGCAACGCCGCCGGGCATGATGGCCAGCCGCCCATAGCTGTTGGGCGTCAGCGACGCCCGCGCATCGTCGGCTGCGATCACCGTTTCGGGCACGTCTGCTGCATGGAAATAGCCGTGCATCGCCGCGCGATTGGCCGCGCCATAGCCTGGCCCTGCCACCTGCGCCCCGATGGCGGATTGCACCTCGTCCGACATGGCCAGACCGATATTGGTAAAGCCAAGTACCGCGACCTGATCGAAACTGGCCCATTGCGCCTGTTGCACGATCGTCAGCATCCCGCCCATCGAATGGCCGATGCCGGTTATCCGCCGCGTGCGCCCCGCGATATGCGCGCCCCATTCCCCGACCTCCATCCGTTCCAGAACCGCCGCCAGCGCCAGATGATGCGCTTGTGCGCCGACATGGGGTGTCAACACATCTTCCCGGCCCGGCTGGCTGCTCTCGCCCATACCCAGCGCGTCCAGCGCCAACACCGCCTTGCCCTGTGCCAAGCAATGATCGACGAAACTATAGCCCGGCCATCCATCAATCTGCGCATCCCAATACCAGCGGCTATAGGTGCCGCCATGCAGGCAAACGAGCAGGTCGATCGGGCCATCGGGCAGTCTGTCGGGTATCGCCAGTGTTGCCGCGATCTGGATCGGTTCGCCGAAATCGACCGCGGTTTCGACGTTCAGGGACAGTGTGAACTTCGGCATGGATCGCTCTATCCGTTCAAAGGCTGAAGCCGCCATCGACGATCAATGTCTGGCCAGTAATGTAGCGCGCGCGCTCCGACGCCAGGAAGGCGACGGCCTGCGCAATATCCTCGCCATCGCCAAAGCGCTGGAGCGCGATCCGCTTGCGCTGCGCTTCCCAGATGGCGGGCGTGTAGAGGGTGGTGAGAAATTCGGCCCCCAGTCCCGCGTTGATGATGCCGGGCGCAACCATGTTCGCGCGGATGCCATAGCGGCCTTCCTCTTTCGCAATGGCGCGGCCCAGCGCCTCGATCCCCGCCTTGGGCACCGAGGACAGGGCATCGCCCGGCGGGAAGCAATAATTGGCGACCGACACCACCGATACGAAATTGCCGAAAGTCTGCGCGCGGAAGTGGGGCAGCGCGGCGGCGACGATGCGGGTAAAGCCGATCAATTCGACCTCGATCACCTGCCGCCATTGATCCTCGCCGATCTGACTGACGAAGGGTTGGGCAATGTCCACACCGCTGGCGAAAATCACCGTTCCTATCGCACCGAACCGCGCCTTGACGTCGGCAAAGCCGCTCTGGATGCTGGCCATGTCGGACAGGTCGCAATGGACGGCAATCGCTCGGTCCTGGCCTCCGCGCAGCGTGTCGATCACCGCGCGCGCCTTGTCCGCGCTAGAGCGGTAGCCGATCGCCACGCCATCCCATTCGTCCGCGAGTCGACGACAAATGATGCCGCCTAGCCCGCCCGTACCGCCGACGACAAAGGCCGCACCCCGGTTCATAGCGGCAGATACGTGGTCAAATGTCGGAGCAGCCGTTCGGCAAAGGCGTCATTATGGTCGCCGGTCAACATATGGCCCACGCCATGCGCGACCTCGACCTCCAGTTGCGGGGTCAGCGCCTGAAACTGGCGGACACTCTCGTCCGACACGATCTCGCTCAGTTCCGCCTTCACCAGAACGACCGGCGTGGTGACGCGCATCGCGGCTGCCACCAGCGCTTCGCCTTCGGATGGCGGATGCAGAAATTCCTGCGAAGTCGTGCGCGGATCCCAGTGCCAGAACAGCCGCTCGCCATCTGTTCGCATCGCCTTGGCCAGGCCCGACACATCGGCCACACGTGGCTGGCCCAGATGGCGGTGCAGCGCATCGGCGGCCTCGTCCAGCGACGCGAAGCCCGCTTTACTGGCGCGGAAGAAACCGCGTATCTCCTCCACTCCGGCGTCGTCGATATGCGGCGCAACGTCGGCCAGCATGATGAGGCGCACGCGATCGGGATGGCGCGACCCGCCGACCAGCGCGCACTGGCCGCCGCGAGACGCGCCCACCAGCGCGACGGGGCGGTAAAGCGCCATCAGGATCGCCTCGACATCGCGGCCATAGGCTTCCAGCAGATAGTCGCCATCGCTGGCCCAATCGCTGTCGCCATGGCCCCGCAGGTCGAAGGTCAGGCCATAATAGCCCGCCTGCGCCACCCGCCGCGCCGATCCGGCCCAGGACCGCCGACTTTGCCCGCCGCCATGGAAGAAGCATACGGGCGGCGCGGTCGGGTCGCCATAGGCGTCCGCGACCAGGGTGATGCCGTCGCCAGGCAGGCTGATCCGGGTCGCGGACATCATGCCGGGCGCTCCGTGCTTATTCGGCGGCGATCGGCGGCGCGATTTCGGCGAAGCACTCATGTTCGCCGGGACCGGCATAGGCGAACTTGCCCGGCGCATGGTGCCATTTGCCGTCATTGCGGCTTTCGTAGGGCGACGCCACTTCGATCATCGCGCCATGCGTGCTCTTGTGGCCGATCCAGCTCCACTTCTGCCAGGTCATGTCGGGGTCGTTATGGGTCTGGCCGCCACCGGGCAGGTGCAACCCTTCGGCCCGCAGCTTCTCCATGGCACCTGGCACATCGTCGGTCGAATAGCAGAGGTGATGGACATGCTCGCCCACCTTGTCCAACCGGTCGCCCATCGGCGTGCCGGGGGCGGGCTGGATGAACTGGATTTCCGTGCCGCCGTCATTGACGAAGGTCGCCCATTTCATGCCCGCGTCCGCACCGCTGGAAAATTCGTCATATTTAACCAGGCGCTTTTCCAGGCTGGCTGGGTCCAGCACGCGCAGGATCTTGGTCCAGTCCACGATCGCGGTGTCCAGGTCGCGCACGACCATGCACACATGGGCAAAAGGTCCGCTTGGCATAATCTTATCTCCTCGGAATGTTTAGATTTCTATCGTCGCCGTGCCGGAATTGACGGTGCCCCGTCCCTCGACATCCAGCGTGAATGCGCAGGTGATGCTGTTTCCCTCGATGGTCGCGACCGTGCCGGTCACGGTCGCGCGGTCGCCGCCATAGACATTGTCCAGAAAGCGCGAATCCATCGCCTTGATCCGCCCGCCGGGGAAAGCGCGCATCAGCATGTTCATCATATAGGCGACGTTCGCCGGGCCCTGGTTGATGACTCGGTCGCCCAGCCCCTTGGCCTTCACCACCTCGACATCCAGATGGATGGGGTTAGGATCGGCCAAGAAAATCGCCCATTGCTCCATCGCTTCGGCGCTGACGCTCTCGATCGTGAAGGGCGGCAACGTGTCGCCGACGGCATAGCTCATGCGGCAAACTCCTTGCGCGGCAGCACCCAGACATTATCGGTTTCCAGAACTTGCATCCCGTCCAACAGATGCAGGCGCAGGCGATAGGTCAGCACGTCCATCACGCCCAGCTTGCGGCTGCGCTTGCGGATCAGGCTCAATATTTCGCCCGTCACCTTGTAGCTTGTCCCGACCATCAGCGGCGCGTCGAACCTGACGCCGCTGCTGCCCATCATCGGACCGTCATCGACATCGAACTGGCAGGCTTCGCACACGCCCGCGACGGTCTTGCCCATCGCAACCTGCGTGGCGACATAATAATAGATCGGGTGGGCAGTGCCGTCGCTGGCCGGTTCGATCCCGGTGGATCGGCACAGCGCGGCATTCTCTTCCGCGCTGATCGTGAAGACCGTCGTGCCGTCCAGCGATATGCCGGCAGCGTCGGGAGCGGGGGGCAGGGTGTCGAGATCGCTCATGGCTGGTCCCTAATAAGAGCGCGGCAGGCCGAGGCTTTCGGCGATCGAGTTGCGGACCATCTCGTTGCTGATCGGCGTCATCCGCAAAATCCGGTGATCGCGCCAGTAACGCTGCATGTCGGTTTCCGCCGAATAGCCCATGCCGCCCAATATCTGGATGCCAAGGTCGGCGGCCTTCACCGCATTTTCGGTCGCGACCATCTTGAGCATGTTGGCCTCGACGCCGCAATTCATGCCGTTGGACTGCATCCACGCGACATTGTTGAGCAGCAATTCGGTAGTCTTCTGCCAGGTCGCGATATCCGCGACATAATGCTGCAACACCTGGAACCGCCCGATGATGCCGCCAAAGGCCTTGCGCTGGAGCATATAGGCCAGCGCATCTTCCAGCACCCCGTCGATCGCGCCCAGGCATTGCGCGCCGACCATGATCCGCTCATTGTTCAGCGTCGGCAGCATCGCGTACCAGGCCTGCCCCGGTTCCCCCAGAACGTCCGCATCGGGGACGAACACATCCTCATAATGGACCTCGCACGACCCCATCGCGCGCATCCCCAGCTTGGGCAGCAGCGACGCGGTGATGCCCGGCGTCTTGGCATCGACGAAGAACATGGTCAGGCCGTGATGCTTCTTTTCCACATTCTTGTCGGTGCGGGCCAGGACGAGCAGGCGGTCGGCCGCCTTCGCGCCGGTCGTCCACATCTTCGCGCCGTTCAGCTTCCAGCCGCCATCGACCTTTTCCGCGTGGGTCTTCATCGCGCCCAGCACGTCGGTCCCGCCATCGGGTTCGGTCATGGAGAGCGACACGCGCAGCTTGCCTTGCGCCATCGGCCGCAACCAGCGGTTCTTCTGTTCTTCGGTGCCGACCGCGCTGATCGTCTTGGCCCCGCCAAAGGATGTCAGGCCCCAGACCCACAGCAGCCCGCCCGCGGTCCGTGCAAATTCGCGCGCGAAGATCATCTGCATCATGACGTCGCCGCCCAGGCCGTCATATTCCTCTGGTATGCCGATGCCGAAGAAGCCCTGCTCGGCGATCTTGTCCCATAGCGCGTAGGGGTAATTTTCCTCGTCGGCCTCCAGCGCGCGCATCCAGTCCTTGGGCGCCTCAGCATCGACCCAGCGGCGCACGATATCGCGAAAGGCCTGCTGTTCCTCGGTGAGCGAAAAATCCATTATCTTTCCTGTTCTCTTTGCCCAACTATTAGGCACTTGTCAGGGTCTTTGAGAACCTATCCTCTTATAGGGTCGAGCGATTGTAAAATTGAAACAGTTGATCCACCATCATGCCCAAATGGGCGGGAATGGGATTTTGTTCGACTGGGTCTCCAGTCTCACCGATGGTATTGATGGCAATACCCAATGGTGTCGGCCAGCCGCGCAAGGCATGAGTTATGACACGCAACTGTTGAAGTGTGGCGACCGCGGCTTGCCACCCCGCCGCCGTGGCAATGCAGCCGACCGGCAGGCCGTCAAAATAACAACGATCATCCCGATTCAGATCTTCAACATAATCCAGCGCATTTTTCACAAAGCCGGAAATCGCACCGTGATAACCGGGTGATCCTAAGATGACTGCGTCAGCGGACCGCAGCGTTTCGACATAGGCGCTGGCAAGCTCAGATCGAACTGCATTTTCCGGCGAATAAAGCGGAAAGTTGATGGCATCGCCAGATAACAATGTCGTTCGCGCACCTCGTGTCTCGGCAAGGGCTAGTGCTTTGCGAAGCGCGCGCTCTGTTGAAGAGAAGGCGCGCAAGGTGCCGCCAATAGCCACAAAATGAAGTTGACCCATATTAGATCGACAATCCTCCTTCGACCGGAATGACCGAACCGGTGACATAGGCACCCGCGCGCGACGCCAGATAGATGGCCGTTCCGGCCAAATCTTCCGGCGTCCCCACGCGCCCGCGCGGCACCATGCCCTCCACCATTTTGCGCATCTCGTCCGACGCGATCACCGTCATCTCGGATTCGAAAAATCCCGGTGCGATCACATTGGCGATGATGTTGTCGCGGCCCAGTCGCTTGGCCAGCCCCTTGGCCAGCCAGTGGATTGCGCCCTTTGACGCTTGATAGGCGTAATTTTCTTTCGGCCCGACCTTCAGCGCGCCCACCGAGCCGATATTGATGAGCGAAGCTGGCCGCTCCGCCGTGCCGCCCGCGCGCAACAATGGCAGGAATTTCTGGAGGATGAAGAAGGGCGCCTTCAGGTTCAGGTCGATCACCTGGTCCCAGTCGTCCTCGCTATAATCGTCAATCGGCGCATCGGCCATCGTCCCGGCATTATTGACTAGCATGTGCATCGCGTCTTCGCGCGCAGCCACCTGCGCCACCAGAGCGTCGATCCCAGCAAGGGTCGACAGGTCGGCGGTCAGGCCGATGCAGGTGCCACCGGTTACCTCGCTGATCGCCTGCGCTGCCGCCAACACCTTGGCCTCGGTTCGGGCGCAGATATAGACCTTCGCCCCGGCCGCGGCGTAGCCGGTGGCAATATGGCGGCCGATGCCGCTCGACCCGCCCGTGACGAGCGCAACGCGGCCCTGCACGGAAAAAAGCGCGTCGATATTCATGACGCGCCCTTAGAGGCTGCGATCTTCAGGATCAGGTCGACCGTCCCTTCGGGATCGCCCACCAGCAGCGCATGATCGCCCGGATGGTCGTGGATGGTCCAGCCCAGCGCCCGCGCGCGATGATGCATCGCGGTCATGACGGTGATGGCCGCCGCAATATAATCGACAGGCTTGGTGATCGTTTCAGCCCCTATAGGAATGACACAGGATGTCGCCCGCATCGGCTGGTCGGTCAGATTATCGAGCAGCCATTGCTGCCGGTCAGCGTCCATCAGATGCGGGTGCGTCTTGGCCGCGTCCCGCTGCATCACATCTACGCCAGAGCCTATCGGCCCTTCGCCTGCCTCCAGCATCGCGTCCAGGCCAGCGAGTTGGTCTTCGGGTACATAGCCCATCAGCGACGCTATGCGCTCGCCTGAATGGGGCACGATGGCGTCCAGATAAATGACGCTGGCGATGCGGTCGCCCGCTTGCGCGATCACGCCCGGCGCCACCGTCCCGGCATAGCTGTGCGCGACCAGCACGACATCATGCAGATCCTCATAATGCAGGACGTTGACGATATCCTGCACATGGACCGTGTTGCCGACATGCCGGCCGGTCAGGTGCGCGCGCTCGCCAAAGCCGGTGAAGGTCGGCGTATAAACCCTGTGCCCCCGCGCTTCGAGCAGCTCGCGGACATATTTCCAGGTCCAGCCGCCCATGCCGCCGCCGTGGAGTAAAACAAATGTGGTCATGGCAGGTCAGCCTCCGTAGGTTCTGTGTTCTGGATGAATTCGGGGAAGGGGTCTGGCCCCCACAGGAACATGCTGTCTTCGGGCGCATGATTGGCTGATGGCCATTCGACGTCATGGGGAATGAAGTCGATGTCGGCCGAATATTCGCTGAAACTGCCCCATGGGTCGCGGACATAATAGAAATAATTGGCCCCCAGCACATGCTGGCCCACGCCCCAGTTGGGACCATAGCCCGCCCGCGCCATAGTCGATCCGCCAAGGCCCACTTCCATAACGGAGCCTACGTCCCAGCTATTATGATGCATCCCGCGTCGGTCCGACAGGACGAGTGCGAGCAGATGATGGTCGCTGCCATGCACGCCGTGCAGAAAGGCGACGCCCGGCTCGCTCTTGTCAGACAGGCGCAGGCCCAGCGTCTTTTCATAATAAGTGATGGCCGCGTTCACATCGGTCGTGAAGATCGCGAAGTGCGACAGGCGACGCGGATGGACCTTGGGTGCCTGGCTGTTGAGGATCGCGCCGGACTGACCGGGCGGGGCGCTAGCAAAGGAGAAATGGCTTTTTTCCGCCGGCGTCGCCTTGTCCGCCGGGCGGATATTGATCGGCAGGCCATCAAAGCCGCTGAACCAGATGCCCTGCGTGTCCGCACTCGTAGGCGCGTCGATATAGGTGACGCCACAGGCATCGAGATGCGCGGCAAACGCATCCATCTCGTCGGCATAGACGCCAAAGCTCAGATAGCGCAGTTGCTTGGCGCCCGCGCCCTGCGTGATGACGCCCCAGCGATGAAGATTGCCCTGTGTGAAAAGATGCAGCCCGCCGTCGCTCTCGCGCACGTCCAGACCAAAGAGGCTGTAGAAGCGGCGCGCGTCCTCCAGATCCGGGACGGCCAGCGCGAAATGGTCAATCGAATGGACGCCCAGTACATTGGCGCGCCGCCCGGCGATGCTCTTGTCGTTCATCCTGTCCTCCTTGGCATGTCGGGCGGCGGATCGTGCCGCCGCCCTTTCGCTGCTCAGGCCGCCTTAATCGGGTTGACCAGCAGGCCGATTTTCTCGATCTCCACTTCGCACACATCGCCATCCTTCATGAACAGCGGGGGATTGCGCGCCAGGCCGATGCCCGACGGCGTCCCCATCACCAGCACGTCGCCCGCCTCCAGCGTGAAGCAGGTCGACAGTAGGGCGACGGTATCGACCACATCGAACACCATGTCGGACGTGTTGGCACTCTGTACGGTCTGGCCGTTCAGGCGCGTCTCGATCTTCAGGCCCGCGCCGCCTGCGGGCAGTTCGTCCGCCGTCACCAGCCATGGTCCGAATGCGCCGGTATCGTCGAAATTCTTGCCGACGGTCCATTGTGGGGTCTTTAGCTGATAATCGCGGATCGACCCGTCGTTGAACACTGAATAGGCGGCGATGTGCGACAACGCGTCATCCTTGGCGATGTCCTTGCCGCCCTTGCCCACGACTGCGACCATTTCCGCCTCATAGTCGAGCTGGTCGGAGCAGGGCGGCTTGATGATGGGCGCGCCATGGCCGATTAGGCTAGAGTTGAACCGGCCAAACACGGTCGGGAATTCCGGCACCTGGAAACCGCCCTCCGCCGCATGGTCCTTATAGTTCAGGCCCAGGCACAGGATCTTGGGCGCCTTGATCAGCGGCGGCAGGAACGTCAGATCGTCAATCGCGACATCCTCGCCGCCTGCCACGACCGCGTCGCCCGCCTGCGTCAGCGCGTCGCCGCCCTGCGCGATCAGCGCGTCGAGATCATAGAGCCCGGCATCGCCGAACAGCGCCTTGACGCCCGCGCCGGTATCGACTGCCAAACCGGTCTGCCCATTTTTCGCAACTTTAGCCAAACGCATGATTCTATCCTCCTGATACCCTGCCACCGTGAGGGGCGCCGCCCTCCGGGTCAACATGAAATATATTCCGATAACTGAAATATACTATTCGTATTTGCCTCTGGCTTCAAAACTGCTATGGCTTTGGCGATGATGAAGAAGCTGAGCCTGACCGAGCGGGCCTATCGCCAGTTGCGGGACGATCTCCTGACGTGCCGGCTGGTGCCGGGCGATCGGATCAATATCAAAGACGTGTCCGACAATCGCGGCTTCAGCCTGGGCGCTGTGCGCGAAGCCCTGTCGCGCCTGACGTCCGAAGGTTTCGTGACGCAAGACGATGCGCGGGGCTTTCGCGCGACGCCGATTTCGATCGGCGACCTGATGGATCTGGTGACAGTGCGCAGCGATATAGAGGGGCAATGCCTGCGACGCGCCATCGCACGCGGCGGGCTGGACTGGGAATCCGCGATCGTCAGCGCCGCCCATCGCCTCAGCAAGACGCCGACCCGCGATCCCACCGATCCTGCCCGCCTGAACGAGGATTATGCCGACGCCCATGGCGCATTCCACCATGCTTTGGTTGCCGCCTGCGACAGCCCCTGGCTGCTGCGGATGCGCGACTGGCTCTACGCGCAATCGGAACGCTATCGCTACCTGACTGTCCCGCTGGCGACCGGCGAGCGCGACTTGGTCCATGAACATAGCGATATCGTCACCGCGACGTTGCGCCGCGACGCCGATCGGGCGGTCGCGCTGCTGGGCGATCACTTGGTGGCGACCGCCCGCCTGCTGGTTGATGCACAGGACGGCGCGATGCGCCTGCCGGGCCAGAAAACACAGGTGCGGGCGGCCTGACCCCATCCTAATTCTGCCGCTTCTGCCCGGTGCCGCCACCACTGGCGGGCATCAGCATGTTGCTCATCCCGCCATCGACCAATATGTCGATGCCGCTGATGTGCCCCGCATGGGGCCCGATCAGGAATAGGATTGCGTTGGCAACATCCTCCGCCACGCCCAGCTTGCGCAGCGGTATGGTCGCCTCGCGCTGGTCGCGCCTCGCCGGGTCGTCATAGCCTGCTGCCGTCATCGGCGTATAGGTCGGGCCAGGGGACACAGTGTTGCACCGAATGCCGTCCGGTCCCCATTCGATGCTGAGCTGCCGGATCATCATCAGCAACGCGGCCTTGCTGCACGAGTAGAAACCTAGCGCAGGCGTCGGCGCGGTGGCGGACATGGATGCGGTGGCCACGAACGCCCCGCCGCTGGCCTTGAGATGTGGATGCGCCGCCTTGGCCAGCAGCCAGGCGGACCGTGTGTTAATCGCGAATATACGGTCGAAGTCGCTGGCGGGCAGATCAATCAGCGCCCCGCCCATGATGATTCCGGCATTGCTGATGACCGCGTCGATCCCGTCCATATGCGCCATTGCCGCCGCGACGATCCGGTCGCCGCAATCCAGCTCGGCTAGGTCGACCACGCAGGTCGCCGCCGCCGGTCCGATCGCATCGGCTACGCTCTCAAGATTGGCGGCATCCCGATCGGCCAACAGCAACTGATGCTCGCCCGCGATTACGCTGCCTGCGGCCAGCATTTGCGCGCAGGCCCGCCCGATGCCGCTCGCCGCGCCTGTGATGATGACCCGCATTCAACCTCTCCTTTTTTTCTGCCTTGTCAGTCGCTCAGGCCTAGTTCGGCCATCAGCGCCGCGCGCAGTTTGAACTTCTGGATCTTCGACGCCGACATCGGCCATTCGTCGATAAATCTTATGTGGCGCGGCACCTTGAACGACGCCAGGCGCGATTTGGTGTAGGCGATCAGTTCGTCCGGCTCCACCGCGACGTCGCCATCGCGCTCGATATAGGCCGCCGGAATCTCGGCCAGCCGATCGTCGGGCAAGCCGATGACCTGCGCCAGCCGCACGGCTGGGTGGCTGGCCAGCACCGCCTCGACCTCGGCCGCTGCGACATTCTCGCCACCGACTTTCAGCATATCCTTGAACCGGCCATGGAACATCATATGGCCGTCCGCATCGATCGATCCGATGTCGGCGCTATGATACCATCCGTCCACGTCGATCGCTTCGGCGGTCTTTTCCGCGTCGCGATAGTAGCCGTCGAACAGATTATAGCCCCGGATCAAAATCTCGCCCCGCTCGTCCACGCCCCGTTCCGCGCCGGTATCGGGGTCGACGATCTTCATCTCGATCCCGGCGAGCGGGTAGCCCAGTTTTCTGAAACCCATTTCCGGGTCCATAGCTGGGCCGCCAGTGGTGACGATGCCGGTCGCCTCGGTCATGCCCATGGTGCCCACTTGCAGCATATCTGGGGCCTTGTCGCGATAGGCCTGCCCAACCCGGTCCGGCATGAACGCAAAGCAGCTATTTTGCAGACGGACGGATGACATATCCGTCTTGTCCCAATCGGGGTGAGCAATCATCGCCTGATGGAAAGTGACGAAGGGCAGGAACATCATCGTCACCTGCTCCGCCTCGATCTGGCGCAGGCTTTCCCCGGCGTCGAAATGCGGCTGGCCGATAAAGGTGCCGCCTACATCCATCGCTCCCAACATGCACAGCATCGCCGCGATATGGAACAGTGGCAGCGGCGACCAGGCCCGCTCGTCAGGCTGGAAGCCCCAGCGATAGCGCGCCAGATTGTTCGCCTCGCGCGTCACTGCCTCATGGCTGAGCAGGCACCCCTTGGGATTGGCCGATGTGCCGGAAGTGTAGAGGATCATCGCGGTATCGCGCACCCGCACGGTCAGGCGCGTGTCGTGGATGTCGCTTTCGCTGACGCTTTGTACCGCCGCATCGAACCGGGCCTGGTCGATGAAGCCGGGCGCGGAACGCCCGCCCAGCATGATGATCTGCGTCAGCAGCGGCGTGCCTGCAAGGGTCAGGGCAGCGGGATCGGCCGCTGTCGGTAGGTCGGGAAAGGCCTCCACCAGCCGCGCGCCGAAATCGACATGCTCGGTTACCAAATCATTGGTCACGATCGCGCGCAGATCGGCATTTTGCGCGACATAGGCCATTTCCGGCGCCTTGTAGCGCGCGTTCATCAGCACCGACACCGCGCCACACATCGCGTTGGCGAACAGCGCCTCGACAAATTCTATGCTGGACGGCAGCAAGATGCCGACATGGTCGCCGCGCCCGATGCCCAGCGCCTTCAGTCCGCGCGCGCGGTTAATTACGCCAGCCACCACATCATCATAGCTTTTGCGTTCGCCCGGAAATACCAGCGCCTCCTTGCCGCCGCCCTTGTCCCACCCCTTCATCAGCAGGTCGCCCAGGGTTGTCGCAGAGATGCGAATTGCGGCGCTGTTCTCGCCCTTGATGCCCACGAAAGCCCGCTCCTAATACCCGTAGATCCCGATTGGCCTTCAGATTGCAGCGTGCGTCCGTCCATGCGCCTTTCGTTGGATAGGTGCGGACAGGGCCGCCCACGCCAAGAGCGGACACAGCAAAATATCGGATCACGGATCGGGAATTTACGATGGAAGCCTATATCTACGATCATGTTCGCACGCCGCGCGGCAAGGGCCGCCCGGATGGCGCGCTGCATGAGATAAGCTCGGTCGAATTGGCGACGCAGTTGCTCAAGGCGCTTCAGTCGCGCAACAATCTCGATACCGCGCTGCTCGACGATGTGATCATTGGCATGGCACAGCCGGTCGGCGAACAGGGCGGAGTATTGGCGCGCGCGGCGGTGTTGCAGGCAGGCTATGCCCAGACCGTCGCGGGGCAGCAGATTCATCGCTTCTGCGCCACCGGCCTTGACGCGGTCAGCTTGATCGCTGCGCAGGTTCATGCCGGGATGATCGACGCGGGTATCGGCGGCGGCGTTGAGTCGATGAGTCGCACGGTGATGGGCTATGACTCCGGCGCCTGGACGTCAGACCCCGCCGTGGCTTTCAGCAATTATTACGCCCCCCAAGGCATCGGCGCGGACATTATCGCCACGCTCGACGGATATACCCGCGAGGATGTCGACGGCTTCGCCGTCGAAAGCCAGCGCAAGGCCGCCCATGCCTGGGACCAGGGCTATTTCAAGCGCTCGATCGTCCCGGTGACAGATGTGCTGGGTGAAGTCATCCTCGAACGCGACGAACATATGCGCCCCGGCACCACGGTCGAAAGCCTCGCCAAGCTCAAGCCGGCGTTCGAAGGCTATGGCAAGGCAGGGTTCGAGGCAGTGGGCAAAGCGAAATATCCCGAGCTGGAAGAAATCAACTATGTCCACCACGGCGGCAACAGCTCCGGCATCGTCGATGGTTCTGGATTGGTGCTGGTGGGATCGAAGGCATTCGGCGAGAAAGCGGGATTGAAGCCGCGCGGGCGTATCCGCTCCTATGCCAATATCGGCTCTGAACCCACGATCATGCTGACCGCGCCCACCGCCGTGTCGCGCAAGGCGTTGAAGGCAGGCGGGATGACCGAAAAGGACATTGACTTGTGGGAACTGAACGAAGCCTTCGCCAGCGTCGTGATGCGCTTCCAGCGTGACCTCGACATCCCCGATGACCAGATCAACGTGAATGGCGGTGCGATCGCTATGGGCCATCCGCTCGGCGCGACCGGCGCGATGATCCTGGGCACCGTTCTGGACGAACTGGAACGGCGCGACGCAGCAACTGGCCTCATCACGCTGTGCGCCGCCAACGGCCTGGGCACGGCCGCCATCATCGAGCGCGTCTGAACGCGCCCTTGCGAACTATAGAGCGGGACATTCCATGAAGACCATGCAACTGCAAAAGGCCGATGACGGCTTCGCGATCCTGACCCTCGACGCGGAAGAATCGATGAACGTCGTCAACGACGCTTTTTTAGCCGATATGGAAGCGGTGACGAAGCAGATCGCGGAAGATGACAGCATCACGGGTGTCATCCTGACATCGGCCAAGGCCAGCTTCATGGCGGGTGCCGACCTTAAGCAACTGGTCAACGGCTTCGGCACGCTGACGGCAAGCCAAGCCTACGCTTTCTCCAAGCGCGCGACCGACATGCACCGGGCGATCGAACAGTCGGGCAAGCCCTGGGTCGCGGCGATCAACGGGCTGGCGCTGGGCGGTGGGTTCGAACTCACGCTTGCCTGCCATCGGCGCATATTGGTGGACGACGCAAAGGTGCAGGTTGGCCTGCCAGAAGTCAATGTCGGCCTGCTTCCTGGATCGGGCGGCACGGTGCGGCTGGGCCTGATCGCGGGGATGAAAACCGCGTTCGACCTGCTGCTGTCGGGCCGTTCGGTCGGCCCCGCCGAAGCCCTTAAGCTGAAGATCGTGGACGAGGTGGTTTCCGCCGACACGCTGATCGACGCGGCTAAAGCCTGGCTTGCGACCGCGCCCGATCCGGTCAAGCCATGGGACGTCAAGGGCTGGACCCCACCGCAGAAGAAAGGGCTGACCGTCCCTGAAGACTCGACGGCTTATATGATGGCGACGGGTGGCATCGCCAAAGTGGGCTATAATCAGCCAGCTCCGCTGGCGATCCTCAATTGCGTGTTCCAGGGTCTGCAACTGCCCTTCGACAAGGCGCTGACCGTCGAGGGCAAATATTTCGCCAAGCTGCTGACCGATCCGGTCGCGCGCAACATCATTCGCACCACCTTCATTTCCAAGCAGGCCGCTGAAAAGGGCGCGCGCCGTCCCGAAGGCTTTGAGAAATTCGCGGCGAAGAAGGTCGGCGTGCTGGGCGCGGGCATGATGGGCGCGGGCATTGCCTATGTCTCCGCTAATGCGGGGATCGAGGTGATCCTGATCGACCGCGACACCGCGACCGCACAAAAGGGCAAGGATTATGCGGCCAGGGTGCTGGGCAAGCTGATCGAAAAGGGCAAGACGAAACAGGACAAGGCCGACGCCGTCCTCGCCCGCATAACCCCTACCGACGATTTCGCCCTGCTCGACGGCTGCGACCTCGTGGTAGAGGCGGTGTTCGAGGACACCGGGATCAAGGCGGAAACGACGCGCAAAGCCGAAGCGGTGTTGCCCGACCATGCAGTGTTCGCCTCCAACACCTCGACCCTGCCGATATCTCAACTGGCGCAGGCATCACAGCGCCCCGACCAGTTTATCGGCCTGCACTTCTTCTCGCCGGTCGAGCGCATGGGCCTGGTCGAAGTCATCATGGGCAAGCAGACCAGCAAGGCGACGCTGGCCAAGGGCCTCGATTATATCGCCCAACTGCGCAAAACGCCGATCGTCGTCAACGACAGCCGCGGCTTCTACACCAGCCGCGTGTTCCAGATGCTGATCCACGAAGGCGCGGCGATGCTGGCTGAAGGCGTGCCGCCTGCGGTGATCGAGAATGCGGCCAAGGCGGTAGGGATGCCCGTTGGCCCGTTGGCGCTGCTGGACGAACTGACGCTCGACCTGCCGCTCAAGATCGTCGATCAGGCGATCGCCGAGGAAGGCGACGCCTATACGCCGCCCGCCGGCGTTGCCGTCATGCGCCGTATGAAGGACGAGATCGGCCGCTCCAGCCGCAAAGCAGGCGGGGCCTTCTACGACTATCCCGAAGGCGGCAAGAAGCATCTGTGGAAAGGGCTGGCCGATCATTTCCCCACCAAAGCGGACTGGGACATCGAGGAACTCAAGCAGCGCTATCTCTATGCGCAGGCTATGGAAACCGCCCGGTGCCTGGAAGAAAATGTCCTGGAAACGCCGCAGGATGCCGATCTTGGCGCGATCTATGGCTGGGGATTCCCAGCGTGGACCGGCGGCACGATCAGCTATATCGACACCATCGGCATCAAAACATTCGTACAGGAATCTGACCGTCTGGCGCAGCTTTACGGGCCGCGCTTCCTGCCGTCCGCCTGGCTGCGCGACAAGGCGGCGCGGGGTGAAGATTTCTACACCCCCGCCAGCGAAACCACGGTCAAGGAGCCGGTCCCGGCATGAGACGCCTCATCTTCGAACCGGAACATGAACAGTTTCGCGACAGCGTCGTCAAATTCATGAGCACCGAAGTCGGCGCCCATGCCGAGCGGTTTCGCGAACAGGGCATTGTCGACCGCGAGCTGTATCTCAAAGCCGGGGCGCAGGGTCTGCTCTGCACCTGGGCGGACGAAAAATATGGCGGCGCGGGGATCGACGATTTCCGCTTCGAACAGATCATCATCGAAGAAAATATGCGCCATGGCGATGTGGGTTTCTACATCAACCTGCATAATGATCTCGTCGCGCCCTACTTCGCCAAACTGGGCAATGATGAACAGAAGGATCGCTGGATGCCCGGCATCGTTAACGGCGAAAAGATCCTGGCCGTCGCGATGACGGAACCTTCGACGGGCAGCGACCTGGCCGGGATGCGAACCAGCGCCACCGATCAGGGCGGCCATTGGCTTTTGAACGGCGCGAAAACCTATATCTCCAACGGCATATTGGGCGACCTGATCGTGGTTGCCGCGCGGACCGATCCCAACAGCCGCCATGGCCTTGGCCTGTTCGTGGTTGAACGTGGCATGGACGGGTTCGAACGCGGCCGCAAACTCGCCAAGATGGGCCTGAAGGCGCAGGACACCGCCGAACTCTTCTTTAACGATGTGAAGGTGCCCAAGGCCAATGTGCTGGGCGATCCGACCCAGGGCTTCAAATATCTCGCCCGTTTCCTGGCGCAGGAGCGGCTGGTAGCCGCGATCGGCTTCATGGCGACGGCGCAGACCGCCTTCGACATCACACTGGATTATGTGAAGGAGCGCAAGGCGTTCGGCAAACCGATCGGCGCTTTCCAGAATACACGCTTCAAGATGGCGTCGATGCGCGCCGAATTGGACGCGCTCCAGACCTATGTGGACCAATGCGTCCTGCTGCTGAACGCGGGCGAATTGACGGCGGAGGATGCATCGGCGGCCAAGCTGCTGAGCAGCGAACTTGAGGGCCGGGTCATGGACGAATGTGTCCAGTTGCATGGCGGCGCAGGCTATATGGAAGAATATCGCATCAGCCGCATGTATACCGACGCGCGGATCAGCCGTATCTTTGCAGGCACCAGCGAAATTATGCGCGAAATCATCGGGCGGGGGCTGGGGCTGGACGAACGCAAGCTGTCCTAAGTTGCTGCCGGGAGAGTGCCGATGTTGAACCTGGATCGCTTGCGGGACTACTCCATTCCCGCGGCGGAGGATATGTGCGATCCGCGCAGCGCCATCCTCTACGCACTGGGCGTGGGCGCGGGTCTCGCGCCGATCGATGAACAGAATCTGGTGTTCGAGCGTGACTTGGCGGTGCTGCCGACCATGGCGCTGGTGCTAGGTACGCCCGGTTTCTGGCCGATGGCGGCGGAACTGGGCTGGGACTGGGCCAACATCCTGCATGGCGAACAGAGTTTGCGTCTGTTCCGCCCGCTGGAGCTGGGCCAACTGGTGCACGGCCGGATCGAGATTGGCGATATCGCCGATAAGGGACCGGGCAAGCCTGCGCTGGTGCGTGCCAAGCGGACCCTGATGACGCCGACCGACCTGGTGATCGCGGAGATGGAAGAGACCTGGGTGTTGCGCGGCACGGGTGGCTTTGGCGGGCCGCGCGATCTGCCCGGTGCGGCAGCCGTCGCCATGCCCGATGAGCCGGCCCATGCCCTGCTCGACCTGCCGACCGCGATCAACCAGGCGCTGCTCTATCGCCTGACCGGGGATCGCAACCCGCTGCATGTGGATGCCGGAACCGCCGCGTCGGCCGGGTTCGATCGACCGATCCTGCATGGGCTGGCGACGATGGGGCTGGTCAGCCGGGCGCTGGTTCATTCATGCTGTGGTGGCAACCCCGCTCTTCTTACGGCGATTAGTTCGCGTTTCACCGCCCCGGTCTGGCCGGGTGAAACGGTGCGAACGGAAATCTGGCGCGATGGCGTTGATGTGCTGTTTCGCGCCAGCGTCCCCGATCGGGGCATAGTGGTCATGGATGGTGGACGGGCTTGCGTCGCCGGATTTTGAAGGGAACGGGAAGTAACGTGAAGATATTGGATGGTAAGGTGGCCCTGGTATCCGGGTCGGGTCGCGGCATTGGCAAGGCGATCGCGCTCAAACTGGCGCGCAATGGCGCGCATATCGTCGTCAACGACCTGGACGATGACGTCGCCCATGCAACGGCCGCAGAGATTGAGGCGCTGGGTGTCCGCGCAGTGGTATGCGTGGGCGACGTAACTGCGCTGGATTTCGGCGAGCAATTCATCGCCGCAGCGGCCGACGCCTTCGGCACGATCGACATCATCGTCAACAATGCCGGCTATGCTTGGGATTCGGTGCTACAAAAGACCAGCGACGAACAATGGATGGCGATGCTGGACGTGCATCTAAGCGCCCCGTTCCGCATCCTGCGCGCCGCCCAACCGGTCATCGCGGCGGCGGCCAAGGCGGAGATCGCCGCACATGGCCGCGCCACACGCCGCACCGTCGTCAACATCTCCTCGGTCGCGGGGCTGGGCGGCAATCCTGGGCAGGCGGGCTATGCCGCTGGCAAGGCCGGGATCGTGGGCCTGACCAAGACCGTGATGAAGGAATGGGGCCGCTATAATGTCACCGTCAACGCTGTCGCCTTCGGCGCGATCATGACGCGGATGACCGCGGGGGAGGCGGGCAGTTCGACCATCAATGTGAAGGGCAAGGACATCAAGGCCGGTGTCAGCGACGAAATCTTGGAAGCGATGGAAAAGGGCATACCGCTGGGCCGCGCGGGCACGCCGGAGGAAGCCGCCGGCGCGGTCTATCTTTTGTGCTTGCCCGAAGCGGACTACATCACCGGCCAGGTCATCGTCGCGGGCGGCGGCTGGCAGCTATAGGCGAGGCGGCGGGGCCGCGGCCTCGCCTGCCAGTCAAGCGGGCCAGGTCGGCGCGCGCCCCTGCATCCCCGCAAAGATCGGCCGCATAGGTTCGGGCACTTGCCCGGCACCGACACCCGTACCGAAATTCAAACCACGCCGTTCATGGATGCGCCACCCGTCAGGCGTGCGCCGCAGCCGGTCCTCATATCCGCCCACCGCCAGCAGATCGGTGGCACGCAGCGGATCGGCATCGGGAATCGCGAACCAATGCCAGGCCAGGATGCGGCTGGCCGCCCGCGCTTCGTCGCCATCCACCTCGATCACGACATTGGTGACATTGTGGCAGCAGCCCAGTAGCGCCCCCTGATAGGTCATGCATTGCGCATGGATGGCGTCCCGTCCCACCGCCTTCGCCCCGCCAAAATCGATGATGCCGTCGGGCGTGAACACCTCGTCCGCAATCCGGTGATACTGCATTGCATCGATCAGATGGGCGTAGCGATACAGGCATGCCTCTATCGCGATCCGGTCGGCCAGAATGTGGAGACTGTGGGTCATGATATCAGCCGCAACCGACCACGCCGCCATCGACCGGAATTTGCGCGCCCGTCACATAAGCGCCCGCCCGCGAACATAGAAATACGACAATCCCGGCGATGTCGTCCGGCTTGCCCAGGCGACCCAGCGGAATATGAGCCAGCAGCCCCGCATCGACACTGTCTTCGTCGCGCATGTGCGCGGTCATCTTGGTCGGGAAGAAGCCGGGGATGACCGCATTCACCGTGATGTTGCGCGCGGCCAGATCGCCCGCCAGGTCGCGCGTCATCATATGGACCGCCGCCTTGCTGGCGGCATAGCTATATGCGCTCAGCCGCTCGGTCTTCATGCCCGCGACCGAGCCGATATTGATGATCCGCGCCGGATCGTCGTCGGTTCCTGCCGCGCCCAGTTCGGGCAGCAATTCGCGCACCATGGTGAAGGGAGTCTGGACATTCACCGCCATCACGCCGGGCCACGCCTTGTCGGGGAAACTGTCTATCTCGCCGCCCCAGGTCTTGCCCGCATTATTGACCAGGATATGGCACGCCCCCACGGCATCGCGGTAGCGCGCGACCAGATCGACTGCGGCCTCCGGCGTCGAAAGATCGGCGGGCAGGGGGATGCAAGTACCCAATGCCCCCATCTCGCTCGCCGCAGCCTCGCAGATATCGGCTTTGCGCGACGTGATCGCCACCGTCGCGCCCGCGCGCAACAGCCCTTCGGCGATCATCCGGCCCAGCCCCTGCGCGCCGCCGGTGACGATCGCCTTCTTGCCCGCCAGGCTGAACAAGTCGCTCACATCGTCACCACGACTTTGCCGAATTTGTGACTGTCGCGCAGATGCAGCAGCGCTTCCTTCGCCTGCGCCAGCGGGTAGGTGGCTTCGATCACCGGCCTGATTTGATGCGCACCCGCAAATGCCAGCATCTCTTGGAAATCCTGCGGATCGCCCACTTGGCTGCCGACGATGCTGGCGCTTTTCAGGAAGATGTCGGTCGCGTTGAACTTGATCTCGTTGCCGGCGGTAGAGCCATAGATCACGATCCGGGCGCCCGGATTGATCGCGCGGACATAATTGGCGAAGCTGGGGGCGGGCGCGCCGTCCAGCACGACGTCTATCCCGCCGGTCAGCTTGCCAACCTGTTTGCGCCAGTCGGGATCGGTGTAGAGCAGGCCGCCCTTGGCCCCCATGGCGATGGCGCGGTCGATGACCTCCTGGTTCTCGCCGGTGACATAGACGTTGGCACCCTTGGCGACGGCAAAGGCGAGGCCGAAGGTGGCAACACCGCCGCCCACGCCGCTGATCAGCAGCGTCTCGCCCGCCTGCAACCGGCCCTTGAACATCAGTGCGCGCCAGGATGTGAGCGCGGTCAGCGGCATCGCGCCGGCTTCCTCGAAGCTCATGAAGGCAGGCTTGGGCGCCAGATTTTCGACCGGCACGCAGATATATTCGGCGATCGTCCCGGCAAAGGGCATCCCCAGCAGGCCGAAATCGGCGGCGGGGGCATGACGGTTCGGCCCCCAGTTGCGGGCGGGGTAGAGGATGACCTCGTCGCCTTCGCTGGCCCCGCTCACGCCCTCGCCGATCATGTCCACCACGCCCGCGCCGTCGCAACCCAGCGTCGTGGGCACGGTCATGCCGGGATATTGGCCATGGGTGATGAACAGTTCGCGGTGATTGATCGACGCGGCTTTGATAGCGACCCGGACTTCGCCGGGGCCGGGCACGGGCGTTTCGACATCCGCCACGATAACGGAATCGGGTCCGTCGATCTTTTCGAGATACAGGGCCTTCATGGTGAACCTTTCCTGATGCGTCGGCGCGGCCGTTGGGATCGCCTGCCTTTTTCTGGATGGCGCGCCCGCGACGCAGCCTGTCATGCCATCAGGACAATGTTCTGGCGCGCTCATGACCTATCTGTGGATAGGAAAAGGGGATTGCATTTCAGATTTCAACGGTCAGAATATATTTACAACAATAAAACGAATCGTGCCACGCAGCACGAACAGGAGAGACTGAATGGCCGTTGTCCCGACAATCGTCCTGCCGCCCCGCATCACTCCGACGCTGATCGAGCGTCCGGCGCTGCTGGCGCTGATCCCAAAGGTTGCCCTATCCCGCATGACGGTGGTGTCCGCGCCGGCAGGCAGCGGCAAGACCACGGCCATGCTGTTCTGGGCCGAACGTCTGCGGGCGGAGGGGCGACCGCTGCTGTGGCTGGCGGCGCGCGCGGGCATCGGCAACAAGGCGTCCTTCCTGCTCGCGCTCAAGGCTGCCGGCGTCGCGGCCCGGCTGGATTGGGCCGATCTCGACGCCGACGCGGGTGATGCCGTGTGGCTCGAGGCGCTGTCGACGGTGGTCGAACCCAAGCCGGTCATCGTCATCGACGACGCGCAACTGCTGGACGAAGCGACCCTGGCCTTCATCGCCCAGCTGTCGTCCAGCGCGCGCGACGGCCTGACCATGATCGTGGCGGCGCGCGGCTCGGTAGGGCTGCCGCTGGCGCGGATGCGGGCGCTCGGTTTCCTGGTCGAGGTGGGTAATGCCGACCTCTCTCTGACGCTGGCTGAAGCCACGCAACTGGTAACGATGAGCGTGGGCGCGCCGATCGATGCGCAAAATTTGCAGGATATCGTGCGCGATACCCAGGGCTGGGTATCGGGCGTCGTCATCGCTTGCGATCTCTACCGGCGCGGCGCGCAGGGGGCGGGCCAGATGCGGCTGACCGGCCTGCGTCCGGAATTTGCTGAATATTTCCATGAAGAGGTGCTTGGCCAGCAGCCCGACGACGTGCGCCGTTTCCTGGTCGACACATCAATTCTGGATGAACTCACCCCTTCCGCCTGTGCGGCGGTGACGGGCAATGACGATGCGCGCGCCATGCTGGATCGCGTCTTTCGCGAAGGGCTGTTCCTCAATCCGATCGATCAGGAACATGGCCGCTACGCCTATCACCGCCTGTTCCGCGACATGGTGCTGGGCCGCCTGATGGACCGGGCCCCCGCGCGCGCCGCCATGATGCATTGCCGCGCGAGCGATCATTTCGCCGCGACGGGCGACATCCTCAAGGCGGTCGAACATGCCCGACTGAGCGGGGATCAGGCTTTCCTGGCCGGACAGTTGGATCGGCTGGCCGAACAACTCACCTATTCGGGTTATCTGTATCGGATCGACGAGTTGGGCGCGGAACTCCCCTGGGCCGTATTGGCACAACACCCCTATCTGCTGCTGGCTTTGGCTTGGCGGCGGATACGGCAATTGTCGTTCGCCGCCGCCGACAGGCTGATCGCCACCGCGCGGTCGATCCACGAAGCGCGCAACCAGAGCGACGACGTGTCGGCGCATGATAATGAACAACTGGATCTGATGATCCGCCATCGCCTCGTCATGCTGGCGGCGGCGCGCGACGATATGGTGGAGGTGGAGGCGGAAGCCGAACCCCTGCTTGCGGAAATGGCCGAAAGCCACGCCTATCTCAGCTGCACCCTGCTCGCGCAATTGATGTCGGCGCGGCGCGAACTCTATCATTTCCAGGACATGCTCAAGCTTGAGGCGGAAACCCGGCGCGCTTTGTCTCGCCCCGGATCGGACTTCGCGTCGATCGCGCTCAAGGCCTCGGTCGCGCCGACGCTGATGGCGCAGGGCAAGACGCAGCTGGCGCATCGTTTCCTGGACGAGGCCCTTACCCTGGCCCGCGACATTCATGGCGAGGGGTCGGGCCTTGCGGCGCTGCCCGCCTTGCCACTGGCGGAACTCCTTTATGACGCGGGCGATCTGGATGGCGCGGCGGCGCTGGTCGAACGCCACCTGCCCGTGGTGCGGCAATGGGGATTCGCGGACCAGATGGCGTCGGGCTACATCGTCAACGCCCGGCTGCGCGCCGCGCGCGGCGATCTGCCGGGCGCGCTGTCGACGCTCAACGACGCGCATCTGGTCGCGATCGAATGTGGGCTGGACCGGATGCGCGCCTTCATCGTGGCGGAAGAGGTCCGCCTGCTCATCAAGGCCGGCCAGATCGAGGAAGCCGAACGGCATTTTGCCGCGGGCGATTCGCAACTGGACGGCGAACCGATCCCCACGCTGCATCCCACGCGCCGCAACGAAAGCATCGCCATCGCTTGGCTACGGATCGAGATGCAGCGCCATCGGCTCAGCCGCGCGCGCAAGGTTGCGCATCGCTGGCTGGAATTCGTCCGTCGCGCCGGGGCCGTCCGTTCAGCCGTGACGTTCGAACTGTTGCTGGCGGAAATCGCCGTGTTACAGGGCAATCGGTCCGAAGCTCGTCGCGCCGTGCGGACCGCGGTCGAAATGGCCGAACCGGCGGGCTGGGTCCGCACCTTCGTCGATGAAGGCGAAGTCATCGCCTCGCTGCTGACCGAAGCCTATGCACAGGGGCCGGAACTGGAAACCCCGGCCGACCGCTTCGCCGTGCGGCTGGTGTCGCTGATGCGCAGCGGCCCGCAGATCGAAAGCGACGAGGAGGATGACGATGATTTCGGCCTGACTGGTCGCCTTGCCAACCGGGAAGTCGATATCTTGATGATGGTGAGCGGGGGCCTGCGCAACCGCGAAATCGGCGACCGGCTTGGCCTGACCGAAGGCACGGTCAAATGGTATATGCAGCAGATCTACGACAAGCTGGGCGTTCGGCGGCGGCCGCAGGCGGTGTTGCGCGCGCGCCAGCTTGGCATACTGCCCTGACGCTCCCGCTTCCGCCTACCCAAGGATAGATTGCGCGTCCTCACGCGCCTGCCATCGCCCAGCCGGGCGAAAGGAACCATCATGGCCAAACGTAAAGTGATCATCAGCTGCGCCATCACCGGCGCCATCCATACCCCGTCCATGTCGCCCTATCTGCCGATCACGGCAGAGGAGATCGCAGAGTCGGCGATCGGCGCGGCGGAAGCGGGCGCGGCGATCATCCACCTGCACGCCCGCAATCCCGTCGACGGGCGACCCGACCAGAATCCCGATCTGTTCATGCCCTTCCTGAAGGTCATCAGGCAGCGCAGCGACGCGGTGCTGAACCTGACCACCGGCGGTCATCCCTCCATGACCGTGCAGGAACGGATGCGCCCGGCCCAGACCTTCGCACCCGAAGTCGCCAGCCTGAACATGGGGACGATGGGCTTTGGCCTGTTCCCGATGCTGGACCGGTTTAAGGACTTCAAACATGCCTGGGAACCGGCCGCGCTGGAGGCATCGCGCGACCTGGTGTTCAAGAACACCTATGCGGATATCGAATATCTGCTGGCCACCCTGTCGCCGCTCGGCACCCGCTTCGAATTTGAATGTTACGACACCAGCCACCTATATAACCTAAAATATTTCCTCGATCGCGGGCTGGTGAAGGTGCCTTTGTTCATCCAGACCTGCTTTGGCATATTGGGCGGCATCGGCAGCCATCCCGACGACATCATGCATATGAAACGCACCGCCGACCGACTGTTCGGCGATCAATATCAATGGTCGGTGCTAGGCGCAGGCGCGCGTCAGATGAGTATCGTCGCCATGGCCGCGTCGATGGGCGGCAATGTGCGGGTGGGGCTGGAGGATTCGCTCTGGGGCGGCCCCGGCCGCCTGGCGCAGACCAACGCCGAACAGGTCGCGACCGCGCGCCAGATCATCGAGGGTATGGGGCTGGAAGTGGCTACGCCGGATGAGGCTCGCGCTATTCTGGACCTCAAGGGCGCGGACCGGACCAACATCTGATGACCAAGCTATCGGGGCCGCTGGCCGGTATCCGCATCGTCGAGATCGACGCTATCGGCCCGGTGCCGCTGGCGGCGATGCTGTTGGCGGATATGGGGGCGGAGATCATCCGCGTCGCGCGACCACCATCGGCGGGCGCGGGCGACTGGGACGATGTCGGCGGCGACATTCTCCACCGCAGCCGGACGGTGATCCATCTCGACCTCAAGCGCGATGATGACCGCGCCCAGCTGCTCGACCTGATTGATCGGGCGGACGGCCTGATAGAGGGCTATCGCCCTGGTGTGATGGAGCGGCTGGGCATCGGCCCGGACATCTGTCTGGCGCGCAATCCGCGCCTGGTGTTCGGCCGCATGACCGGGTGGGGCCAATCCGGTCCGCTGGCGATGCGCGCCGGGCATGACATCAACTATCTCTCGATCACCGGCGCGCTGCACGCGATGGGCGAACCGGGGCAGCCCCCCTCAGTGCCGCTCAATCTCGTGGGCGATTATGGCGGCGGCGCCATGTTCCTGATCTTCGGCCTATTGAGCGCCCTGTTGTCGGCGCAACGAACGGGACGGGGGCAGGTTGTCGACGCCTGCATCACCGACGGCGTCGCGTCGCTGATGAGCCTTTTCTACGCCTGGCAGCCCAAGGGGCTATGGACCGATGCGCCCGCCTCCAACCTGCTGGACGGGGCCGCGCCTTTCTATCGCTGCTATATGTGCGCGGATGGTCGCCACGTCGCGGTCGGCTGCCTGGAACCCAAATTCTTTGCCCAGATGGTCGATGGGCTGGGCCTGTCTGATCGTCGCTACGACCAGAACGACCGCGCGGCCTGGCCCATGATGCAGGCCGATTTTACCGCCGCCTTCGCGACCAGGACGCGCGACGCATGGGCCGATCATTTCGCGCATACCGATGCGTGCGTCACCCCGGTTCTGGCGATGGCCGAAGCGCCGGGGCATCCGCATAATCAGGCGCGCGGAACCTTTGTCCAGCGGGACGGCATCGCCCACCCCGCGCCCGCGCCCAGGCTGGATCTCACGGAAGGCGCCATCACCGAAGCCGCCAGCGCGGACGTGGCGGACATCATCCGCCAATGGTCCTGATCGCCACGCCAAAAGCCTGCGGCATAATTACCACGATAGACAGATTAGTTTCCATCTGTGCAACGATTCCTGCCGGAAGGTAGGTGGAGAATGGCGGCTATGACCGCCTCTATGCGCCGGTAAGGACGATGCCTGCGAAAAGAATAGGCGATCCAGATCGGCCAAGGGAGAGAGAGAATGAAATTCGGCATTTTGAAACTGGCGTTGCTGTCGACCGGTGCGACCTTGGCGACCCCGCTCTGGGCGCAGGACGCGACCAGCGTGGCGCCCCAGGCTGAAAGTTCCAGCAGCGGCGACATCGTCGTCACCGCCCGCCGTCGCGAAGAACGGTTGCAGGACGTGTCCGTCTCCATCTCCGCCTTCTCGGCCGCCTCGCTGGAGCGCAGCACCGTCCAGACGGTCAGCGACGTCAAGACGATCGCACCGGGCTTCACCTTCTCGTCCGAAGGCGGCAAGGACAATGTCGCGCTCACCCTGCGCGGCATCGGCCAGTTGCCGTTGGGCGAAGTCACGCCAGGCGTGGTCATCTACCTGAACGACACCCCGCTGCCTGCCGTCGGCTCGAACGTGCCGACCTACGACATTGGCAGCATCCAGGTGCTCAAAGGGCCGCAGGGCACCTTGTTCGGTCGCAACACGCTGGGCGGCGCCGTGGTCATCGGCAGCCAGCGCCCCTCCTATGAATTTGAAGGCTATGTCGAGGGCACATATGGCAGCTTCGACTATCGCGAACTGGAAGGTGCGATCAACGTCCCCATCGTTGCCGACAAGGTAGCGTTCCGCGCGGCCGGCCAGGTCCGGCGGCAGGATCCCCGCACGATCGCCTTTGACTGCGGGCCGGGCTTTGACAATATAAAGCAGGATGCCTTTCGCCTGTCCTTGCTGCTGGAGCCGGTCGAGGGTCTGAAAAGCACCACCATCTACGAATATTTCAAGAGCGACGAACTGGCCGGTGGCCTCTATCTGCTGCGCCAGAATTTCTCGCTCGCCGCCTTCGGCCTCGGCGTGCTGGACCCGCAGGCACAGCAGGCGCTCGAAACGCAGCGCGCCAACCGGCGCGGTTCGTTCGACGGCGGCATCAATGGCGGCCGTTCGTCGCGCAAGATGACGTCGATCACCAACGACACCTCGTTCAGCTTTGGCGACCTGACGCTGCGCAACATCTTCGGTTTCCGCAAGAATTTCAGCAATCAGCTGATCAACACCGGCGCGCTGCAAAATCTGTCGATCCCCACCGGCCTGCCCGCGCCACTCCCCGCTGCTGTGCCCTTCACCCTGTTCCACGCCGCGTCGGTGCTGGATCGCCAGTATCTGACCAACGAAACCCAGTTGCTGGGCGATTTCGGGTCGTTCAACTTCATCACCGGCGTCTTCTACAATAACGACAAGTCCGCCGGTCCCACCGGATCGCAATTCACGGCCTTCTCGGTCGGTGGAGTGCCAGCGCCTGCGGTTAGCGCGCATGTCCGCAACAAGAATTTCGCGGTCTATGGCCAGATCGGTTATGAAATCACGGATAAGCTGAAACTGAACCTCGGCGCGCGTTACAGCTGGGACAAGGTATCGGCCTGCGGCGGCACGATCGGCACCAGCTACGTCGATGAGGATACCTGCCTGGCCACGGCAGCGCTTGGCTTGGCCGATGGCGTCGGCACCGTCTCCAACAAGGGGGAGGAGCCGAGCTGGACCATCGGCCTGGATTACAAGGCGACGCCCGACTGGCTGCTCTACATTTCGTCGCGGCGCGGCTATCGCGGCGTGAACATCAACACCCCGCTGTTCGAAACGCCCTTCACCACCGGCGGCGTCGATCCGTCCTGCGTCGCAACCGGCGGCGTCTGCCCCGACCTGCGCGCCTTCCAGAAGACCGGCGAGGAGCGGATCACCGACGTCGAACTGGGGTCGAAATATGACTATCATGTGGGGGAGGCACGCGGCCGATTGAACATCGCGGCCTATTACAGCAAGTATAAAAACGCGCTGCAATTCCTCAACACGCAGACCATCATCCCCAATGGCACGCCGGATTCGCCGACCAACGGATCGCTGGCGGCCAATGTCGCCAACCTGCGGATATGGGGCGTGGAACTGGAAGCCTCGATCAGCCCCACCCGCAACTTCACCGTGTCCTTCAACGCCGCCTATACCGACGTGAAGGTGGAAAGCGTCAACGTACCGAACGGGCTGCCCGCCTCGGTCACGCTGGGCAAGGCGCAAATCAACACCTACTCGCCCAAATTCTCCGGCACGGCGAGCGTGAGCTGGATCCTGCCGATCAAGCCGGCCGACGGCGATCTCGCCTTCAACTCGGACCTGTTCATGACCGATGATTTCGGTGGCCAGAACGGCGAAAAGCTGCCCGGCTACAAGCTGGTCAACGCCCGCCTCGACTGGCGCGGCATTGGCGGCACGGGCCTGGATCTGGGCGTGTTCGTGAAGAATGTCTTCAAGGAAGAATATTTCTCGGCGTCCAGCGTATTGCTGTCCTCCTTCCCGCTCAGCTCGGTCTATGCCGGGGAGCCACGGACCTGGGGCGTCAGCGCGAAATACAGCTTCTGATGAGAAGGCAGGCGGGGCAGATAGCATCTGCCCCGCCTGCGCCTCGGGCCGGGATAACTGCGGAGTAGGATGTGACTTTGGACGATCTGCATCGCATGGACGCGGCCGCTGGCGAGATTGCGGCCCTGCTGCGCGCCAGCACGCTGGCCGCGATGATGACGCAGGCGGAAGCGCTGACGCTGGAGGGGCATGGCGCCCGCGTCACCTATTCGCGCAAAGTGTTCATTCCGCTCACCAAATTATGCCGCGACGTCTGCCATTACTGCACCTTTGCCACCACACCGGCGCCGGCGGTCGACGCCTATCTCAGCCGCGAAGAAGTCCTGGCGATCGCGCGCGCGGGCGCTGAGGCCGGGTGCCGGGAGGCGCTGTTCACCCTGGGCGACCGGCCCGAGGACCGCTATGCCGCGGCGCGCGACGCGCTGGCCCGGCTGGGCCATGATTCCACGCTTTCCTACCTCGCCGAAATGGCGGAACTGGTCCTGCGCGAAACCGGCCTGTTGCCCCACCTCAACCCCGGCCTGATGGACGCGGCCGACTATGCCCTGCTGCGCCCCCATGCCGCGTCGATGGGCATCATGCTGGAAAGCAGCGCAGATCGGCTGTGCGCGCGTGGCGGCCCGCATTTCGGCTCGCCCGACAAGCAGCCTGCGCGTCGTCTGGCCACGATCGCGGAGGCGGGCCGCACCAAAGTGCCTTTCACCACCGGGCTGCTGATCGGCATCGGCGAAACCCGCGACGAACAGGTCGACGCGCTGGTCGCCATCCGCGACCTGCATCGCCAATATGGCCATATTCAGGAAGTCATCATCCAGAATTTCCGGGCCAAGCCGGGCACGCGGATGGCCGAACATGCCGAACCGGCGCTCGACGATCATCTCTGGACGATCGCCGCCGCGCGGCTGATCCTGGGACCGGACATGACGATCCAGGCGCCGCCCAACCTCCACGACCAAGTCGATCTTGCTCCGCTGATCCGGGCCGGGGTAAACGACTGGGGCGGGGTGTCGCCGGTGACGCCCGACCATGTGAACCCCGAAGCCCCATGGCCCCATCTGGAGACATTGGCGCAGGCCACCCGCGCCGCTGGCCGCACGCTTTCCCAACGCCTTGCCATCGGGCCACGTTACGCGCTGGCGGCGCAGGATTGGGCCGCGCCTGCGGTCGCAACCCTTATCCTGCGCGCGATCGACGGACGCGGCCTGCCCAAGCCCGACGATTGGGCCGCCGGGCATGGCGACGACGCGCCCGCGCTGATCGGCGGCGATGTCGGCCAGGCATCGGCATCGGTGCAGGCGCTCCTGCGCCACGCCGAAGCTGGTGCGCGCCTGAGCGAGCGTGACATCGTCACCCTGTTCGATGCCGATGGCCACGACCTTGCTGCCATCGTCGCCCAGGCCGACCGGCTGCGGCAGGAGACTATCGGCGACACGCTGACCTATGCCGTCAATCGCAACATCAACTACACCAATATCTGCCTCTACAAATGCGGCTTCTGCGCCTTTTCGAAGGGCAGTACGAAGGCGATGCGCGGCCCCGCCTACCGGCTCGACTATGCCGAGGTTGGACGGCGCGCGGCCGAAGCATGGGATCGCGGCGCCACCGAAGTCTGCCTGCAAGGGGGCATCCATCCCGACTATGACGGCAACACCTATCTCTCCGTTCTGAAGGCCGTGCGCAAAGCCGCGCCGGACATCCATATCCACGCTTTCTCCCCGCTGGAAGTTACCCATGGCGCGCATACGCTGGGCCTGCCGCTGGAGGATTATCTGGCGCAGTTGAAGGCGGCGGGCCTCTCCACCTTGCCCGGCACCGCGGCCGAGATACTCGACCCCGAAATCCGCGCGCTGATATGCCCGGACAAGGTCAGCGCAGACGAATGGATCGAAGTGATGCGCGTGGCCCATGGCATCGGCCTGCGCAGCACCGCGACGATCATGTTCGGCCATGTCGAGGGCTATCGCCACTGGGCGCGCCACCTGCTGCGCATCCGCGCCTTGCAGGAACAGACCGGCGGCTTCACCGAATTTGTCCCCTTGCCCTTCGTCCATATGGAAGCGCCGATCTGGCGCAAGGGGCTGGCCCGGTCGGGACCAAGCTATCGCGAGGCGGTGCTGATGCACGCCATCGCCCGCATCGTCCTGCATCCGCTGATCCCCAATATCCAGGTGTCCTGGGTCAAGATGGGACCGGAGGGGGCGGCGGCAATCCTGAACGCGGGCGCCAACGACATGGGCGGCACGCTCATGGACGAATCGATCACCCGCGCGGCGGGTGGCGTCAACGGCCAGGAATTTGGCCCCACGCAAATGCGTGCGCTCGCCGCATCGGTCGGACGTCCCGTCCGCCAGCGCACTACCCTTTATGATCCGGTATCGCCCCGGCAAACCCACATCACGGAGTCCCTATGACCGATCTCTTGCACCCTCTGAAGGACAAGGTCGCGATCATCACCGGCGGCGGCAGCGGCATCGGCCGCGCCACCGCGCTGATGATGGCGCAGCGCGGCGCGAAGGTCGCGATCACCGGCCGCACCGAATCGCGCCTGTCCCATGTGGTCGACGAAATCACGGCGCAGGGCGGGCAGGCGCTCGCCGTCGCCATGGACGTGATGGAGGAAGCCTCGATCGCGGCGGGCATAACCAAGGTGGTCGATCATTTCGGCGGCCTCCATATCCTCCACAGCAACGCCGCCCAGACCGGCCTGATGCACGAAGACGCGCTGATCGCCGACATGGACGTCGCCTTCTGGGATCGCACTTTTGCCACCAACCTGCGCGGGTCGATGCTGTGCGCCAAGCACGCCATCCCCCATCTGCTGTCGGCAGGCGGCGGGTCGATCGTCTTCACAGGTTCCGGCAAGGGGCTGGCGGGCGATGTCGACTATCCTGCCTATGGCACGACCAAGGCAGGGATGCTGGGCCTCTCCAAATATATCGCCACCCAATATGGCAAGCAGGGCATCCGCTCCAACGTGGTCGTGGTCGGCCTGGTGATGACAGAGGCGCTGGACGACAATATGCCGCCAGAGGCCCAGAAGCTGATGACCGAACATAATCTGGTCGATTATCTGGGCCGGCCGGAGGATATCGCCGAAGTCGTCGCCTTCCTCGCGTCCGACCAGGCCCGTTATGTTACGGGCGCATCGATCGTCGCCGATGGCGGCTTTACATCCCATTCGGCGGTCTATGCGGACATGATGCGCTTCGCTGCCATGCAATCAGGAACCAGCGCATGAACTTTCCATCCATCGCCGTCGTCGGCGGCACCGGCAATCTGGGCGCGGCGATCGCCTGGCGCCTCGCCCGTGCGGGCTATCCCGTCGTTATCGGATCGCGCAGCGCGGACGGCGCGCAAAAGACGGCGGCGGAACTCGGCCACGGCCTCTCCGGCGCCACCAATATCGACGCGGCGGCCGGCGCGGACATCGTCATCGTCACCGTGCCCTTCGCGGCGCAGGACGCGACGCTGCGCGACATCGCGCCCCATGTCGCGGGCAAGATCGTGGTGGACACCACCGTCCCGCTGGTCCCGCCCAAGGTGATGCGCGTGCAACTCCCCGCCGAGGGATCGGCCGCGCTCCGCGCGCAGGCCGCGCTGGGCGAAGGGATGACTGTCGTGTCTGCCTTCCACAATGTCGCCGCGCACAAGCTGGCCAAGGATGTCGATGTCGGCTGCGACGTGCTGGTGTTCGGCGATGACAAGGCGGCGCGGGGCCAGGTCGTCGCGTTGGCCGACGCGATGGGCCTGCGCGGCCTGCACGGTGGCGCGCTGTGCAATTCGGCGGCGGCCGAAGCCCTGACCTCGATCCTCATCTTCCTCAACAAGACCTACAAGGTTGACGGCGCGGGCATCCGCATCACCGGCGACCTGATCCCGCCGACGGATTGAGCGCAACCCCTTCCGGGCGGAAGGTGCGACCCGGCCACCGGGCGCGCCATCCTGCCGGGCATAAACGATACAGGGGATAGAGGAATGAAGCTCAACATCGGCGTGCCCAATTCGATGCATGTGGCGGCGATGACCCAGCCATGGGAACATGCGCTGACCGGCGACGATATCGGTCGCGCGCTTAAGGTCGCTGACGATCTGGGCTTCAACAAATGCATGTTGGGCGAACATTTCATCATCCCGCAGGAACATATCGCCCTGTCTGGCGACCATTATGTCCATGGCACGGTGGCGCTCGCTTTCCTCGCCGGGCGGACATCGAAAATGCGGGTCAGCTCGTCCGTCTCCATCCTGCCGCTGCAAAGCCCGATCGTACAGGCCAAGGCCTGGTCCACGCTCGACTGGCTGAGCGGCGGCCGCGCGACCGCGCTGTTCGGCGTCGGCTGGCTGAAGGAGGAATTCGACATGCTGGGCGTCGATTTCCACAATCGCGGGCGCATGGCGGACGAATATGTCGCCGCAATCATCGAACTATGGACGTCCGACACGCCGACGTTCGAAGGGGAATTTGTCTCCTTCAAGAATGTCGGCTTCGCGCCCAAGCCGGTGCAGCAGCCGCGCCTGCCGATCTGGTTCGGCGGTGACGCGGAACCGGTGCTCAAGCGCGTCGCGAAATTCGGCGACGGCTGGTCGCCCTTCCGCACCCCGCCCGAAAAATTCCCCGCATGTCTCGACCTTATCCGCGCGCAGCCGACCTATGACGGTCGCCCGATCGACCTGTTCTTCGCGCTGGAAATGCTAAATGTCGGCGCCCATCACGAAATTATGGATGATCCCCGCGCGCCCGGCACCCGCAATGCGCAGAAAATCATCGACCAGATCGGCTGGCTGAAGGATTTGGGCGTCAACGAAACGATCGTGCCGCTGCCACCGGGCATGACGGGCCTGACCGAATATATTGAGCGCCTGCACTGGGTAGCCGAAGAAATCATGCCCAGGGTGTGAGCATTGCCCACCCGCATAGTGAATCGGAGTAGATCATGACCCAATATGATGTGGTCGTCGTCGGATCGGGCGCGGCGGGCTTGACGGCGGCGCTGCGGGCCGCTGCGGCAGGCCTGTCGGTGCTGGTGCTGGAAAAGGCCGCGCATTTCGGCGGCACCACCGCTATATCGGGGGGCGGCATCTGGGTGCCGGGCAGTCCGCAGGCGCAGGCCGCCGGGGTCGATGACAGCGCCGCGGTCGCGCGCCAATATGTGCTGGACGTCATCGGGCCAAGCGCCGACCCGGCGCTGATCGACGCCTATCTTGACGCCGCGCCGGCCATGGTCGCCTGGCTGGAAAACAACAGCGCCGTCCGCTTCCTCCTCTCGCCGCCCAGCAGCGACTGGTATCCCGACATCGCCGGGTCCGCCGACCATGGCCGCCTGCTGTCGCCCCAGGAATATGACGGCAAGAAGCTCGGCGCGCATTTCGCCGACCTGCGCCCCGCGCGCGAGGAATTCAACGCACCCGGCGGCTTCATGATCGACCTGTTCGATCTGCCCTATTTGGCGGAGATGCCTTCGCCCAAATCCCTGTTCCACTTCGGCAAGCTTGCCGCGAAATTCGGCGCGGACAAGCTGCGCCGCTACCCGCGTGGCACCCGTCTGACGATGGGCAACGCCCTTGTCGCGCGGCTGCTGCGGTCCGCGCTCGACGCGGGCATAACCCTGCGCAAGTACGCGGCGGTCGATCGCCTGCTGGTCGCCGACGGCCGCGTGACCGGCGTGCGCGTGGGTGGCGAGGATATCGCCGCCAACGTCGGCGTGCTGCTGGCGGCGGGCGGCTTTTCCGCCAGCGAGCAATTGCGCAAAGCCTATATCCCTTATGCGGAGGACCATGTCTCTATCCTCCCCTACGAAAATACCGGCGACGGCATGAATATGGGTCTGGAGGCTGGCGCATCGCTGGACGGCGACAATCTGGTCAACGCCGTTTGGGCCGTGGTATCCACCATGACCCGGCCCGACGGCTATGTCGCCCGCTACGCGCATCTGATCGACATGTCGAAACCCGGCTGCATCGCCGTCAACGGGAAGGGCGAGCGGTTCGGCAACGAAGCGTCGGTGCATTTCGTTGAGGCGATGCACGCCACCCGTACGGTGCCCGCCCATATCATCGGCGACGCCCATTGCGTCAAGACCTACGGCATGGGCATGGTGCTGCCCGGCGGCGGCGGGCTGAAAAAGCTGATCGCGGCTGGCTATGTGATCGAAGCGCCGACTCTGCGGGCACTCGCCGACAAGATCGGCGTCGATGGCGACGGCCTGCTCGCGACCGTGGCCAAGATGAATCGTTACGCCGAAACCGGCAGAGACCCCGATTTCGGCAAGGGCGATACCCAGATCGACATCGAGATCGGCGACCCGAAGCACAAACCCAACCCCTGCCTCGGCCGCGTCGAAAAGGCGCCTTTCTACGCGATCAAGATCCATCCGGGCGACGGATCGACCACGGTGGGCTTGAAGATCGACGCGCATTGTCGGGTCATCGGCACCGGTGGTGCGCCGGTCGCGGGCCTCTATGCCGCGGGGCTGGACGCCAATTCCATCTGGCGCGGCAAGTCGCCCGCCCATGGCTGCAATGTTGGTCCGGCGATGGTGACGGGCTATATTGCGGGGCAGGCGATGGCGGAAGCGCTGGTGCCCGTCTGACCGTTCAGGCGGGTTCGCTGACCCCGGCCCGCGCCTTCGCGGTGGCGACCAGTGCGTACAGACCCGCATTATAGTCGGTCATCTGCGCCATCGTCAGGTGGCGATAGGGCGTCATCGGGCAGAGCGAATCCACCACGTCCCAGAAGGGCTCGATCTTCTCCAGCACCTCGTCCACCGGGCCGCAGGTCACGAACGCCTCTACCATATCATCGGACACATTGCCGATCACCTTGGCGATGTCGCCATGTTCGCCCAGGCTCAGTTGGCAGGCCCGCGCCTGGTCGCCAAAGCCGATCGCTTCGAAGAACGGCTCATATTCCTTATAGCCCGAATAGGCGGCCACCGTCGCGCGGCTGTCGTCGATCGCCTTCTGCTTGTCGTCGTTGACCGCGATCCAAGGCCAGGCGTTAATCTCTATGTCGCTGCGCGCGCGGCCATATTTGGCCAGCGTCGCTTCGATGAAGGGCAGCTTGCTGCGCGCATAGGCCGCCGACCAGAGCGCATGGACCATCAGCCCGTCGCCAACCTCCAGCGCCAGCGCGGTCATCTTGTCCTGCAACGCAGCGATCCAGATCGGGATTTCCACACGAACTGGCGGCGCCGTCAGCATCATCTCGCCAAAATCGGCGGTGAAGTACTCGCCCTCGATCGGGTCCAGCCCGGTATGCGCGTTGGCAATGACATAGCGGATCACCTTCACGCTCTCGCGCAAATGGGTCAGCAATTTGCGTTCCGGTTCGCCATACATGCCGGTGACACAACTCTTGATGCTGGACCCCAGCCCCAGCACGAAGCGCCCGCCCGAAATCCGGTCCACGTCCATCGCCGCATAGGCGGTTTCGACCGGGCTGCGCGTGCCCGCGATCGCGACGCCGGTGCCCACCTTCAGGCTGCTGGTCAGCGCAGCCGTCGCCGCCATCGGCACGAAGGGCGGGCCGTAAATCTGGAGCGAAAAGCAACCCTCGAAGCCGACCTGCTCCATCTTCTGGCCGATCCCGCCCATCATGGGGGCGGGCAGGGTCGGCATGACCCCCCACCAGCGGCGTTCGCCGCCGACGGCGTTGACGAGCTTTGGCATGAAGCATCCCGAAAAAACCGGGCGGACCATAGTGGTCCGCCCTTCAGGGGGAGGGGGAGATCAGAACTGGAACAGTTCCTTGCGCAGGCCGATGATGTCGCTGCAATCGGCGCTCACATTATCGCGATAGGCGAAGTCGCCCTTTGCCTGGCGATCGGCCAGTTCCATCATCGCCATGCGATAACGCTGCCCGGCCTGGTCGAACTTGCTGTGCAAATCCTTGCGGTCGGTATGGCGCATGTAACGCGGGCTTTGCGGGGAGGTCATATAGCTGTCCTGCCGCGACACCTTGTAGCCCGCCTTGGGCATGACATAGCTGAACATGCGCCCGGCATTGCTGGTGTTCATGACCATTTCCATCCGCGTACGATCCCGCGTTTCAGGGGTGCAGGGGTGGAACAGCGGCACGTCGTCGCCGGGGCTGAACCGGCCATAGGCGATCGCGCAATGCGACCGCAGATAGATGCGGATCACCTGCCGCACATTCTGGGTCGGCTGCTTGATGCCGCTGAAGAATTTCATCACGGGCGCGACCGATTTATTGACGCAGGTGCGGACCATGGTGACGGTCTCGCTGTCATAATAGGTCTCGATCGTCTCGCTGTCCGACCGTTCGTCGCCCACGACGTCGGCGTGCAGGAAATCGGCATGGGTCAGGTCGATCAGATTCTCGAGGCTGATCGGCGCGGCGCTTTCGAAGCGCACCGTCGCCGTCATGTGCCGGGGCAGGCCACCCTTGGGCGGCAGGAAGGGCAGGCTGGGCAAATGGCGCGGATCGGCCGCCAGCGGATTGCCCAGCCAGATCCAGACCACCCCATAATGTTCCATCACCGGATAGTGGCCACGTGCGTCGGTATAGTCGCTCTTGTCACGCACCACGCGCTCATTGGGGTGGAACTCGCTGGCCACGACCACGCCATTGTCGCGCCACAGGAAAATCGGGTTGGAATAGACGGCACGGCGCACCGGCTTGCCCGTCACCGAATAGTCGTGGGCGACCGGGAACCAGCTGTCGCGCATCACGATATTGTGCGGAACCCAGCGGTTGACGACATTCATGGCGATCGGGCTGCCACCGGATGGCGGCGCGCTATTGTCGTCATGGGATGCGGGGTGATCGGCGATGTCTAACATGGTCAAATCCTCCTTCAGGCCGCTACGGTCTGGTCGTGGGTGTCCTGCGGCGCGTCGAGCAGGGCGTTGCGCAAATCCTCGCCATGCAGCGATACGGTCGGCTTGGTGGTCCGCAGCTTCGATCCGTCGATGGACGACAGGACGGTCAGCGGATTGATCCCGCGCAGCATCGCGCCACGCAGCCCCGGCCGACGCACGCCCAGTTCCGCGCGCCAGCGCACGGCGGTCACGCCGCGCGCTGCAGGGACGGGGGACAGCACGGCATGGAGCAGGTCGTTGAAGGCGTCGTCGCGCAGCGTCAGACGCGTCTCGCCGGTCAGCGGATGGGTGCGGGTCAGCAGCGTCAGCGGAAATTCGGCGACGAAATGCGATGGCCAATGCAGCGGGTGCCATTGGCAACTGCGCTCCATCACCAGCATTTCGCCCTCTTCATGCAGTTCGGACATGATATAGGGGCTGAACCGCACGCCCCGGATCGCCAGGATCAGCGCGGGATCGTCATACAGGGCATCGAGATATTCCTGATGGCCGCAACTGACGTTGACCGTGCCGATATAGCCATATTTAGGGTCAGCGCTCAGTGGCGCCTCTGCCTTGGGGTTCAGGCAGACGCGCACGAAGCCGGCCTGTTCGCTGACGCCGAAGGCATTGGCCTTGTAAAGCGGTGGAAATTTCTGTTGATCCTTCATATTCGGGATCTCTTTCAGCCGCCCCGTCTCGCCATCATAGCTCCAGCCATGATAGCCGCACTGGATCAGCCCGTTGTCGCGGATACAGCCCAGCGACAGCGGCGCGCGGCGGTGGGGACAGCGATCCTCCAGCGCGCGGGCAATGCCCTGATGGTCGCGCCACAGCACCACCGGCTGGTCGCCAATGTCCACCGACAGCGGCTTTTTGGACGTGACTTCCTCAGACCGGGCGACGGCCCACCAAAGATCGGTATCGAGACTCATAGCGGTTATCCTTACTCCTGCGATTAAATTGACGTATGACAATTTATATGTCAACGTCTTTTCACTATGGATCAGCAGATGCTCGATCGACCCCAGCGCGCCCGTGGCCGCCCCGCCCTCAATGCCGTCCAGGCCTTGGATGAGGACCAGTTGCTTGGGCTTGCCTTCGCGACCTTCGCCGAACGCGGCTATGAAGGGACGACGCTGCGCGACCTGTCCAAGCGGCTGGGCGTCAGCCATAATCTGCTCAACGTCCGCTTCGGGCGGAAGGAGGATTTGTGGGTCCGCGCAGTCGATTGGCGCATGGCGCAGGCATCGCCCTTCGTCGAAGCCGCGTTCGACGAACCCGCAGACGCCGAAGTCCGCCTGCGCCACCTGATCCAGCGCTTCTGCCTCTGGGCGACCCGCAATGGCGACATCGTCTCGCTCACCAATGTCGAAGGATGCCGCTCGACCTGGCGGCTCGACCATATCGTCGAACATTTCGTGCTGCCGTTCCAGCGGCGACTGGACGATCTGCTGGACGCGGTGCGGCGGCAACGGCCGGTGCACGATCTGTCCACCCCCGCGCTGATGGCATTGCTGGTACAGGGGGTGGGCTTCTACTTCTCCGCCGTGCCGATGCAACAGCGGCTGGGGGCAGGGGGCGAAGTCGATGACGCCCATGCCGCCGCGCAGGCCGACCGGCTGGCCGGTTTCCTGCTCGCCGCGCTGCTGCCGCCCGTCGCCTGACCCGCGCTGCCGTCAATCTTCGGGCGCGATCGTGACGGTCATGCCCGACAGGGCCTGCGTCAACATGATCTGGCACGACAGGCGCGAAAGGTCGTTGCGATGCGACGATCCGTCGAGCAGGTCGCTTTCATCGTCCGTGACCGGCGGCAGGCTCGCGGCGACCGCGGGGTCGACATAGACATGGCAGGTCGCGCACGAACAGCAGCCGCCACACAGCGCCAGCAATTCGTCGAAGCCGGCATCGCGGATGGCTTCCATCACAGAAATGTCGGCGGGCGCATCGATCGTCTTGCAGGTGCCGTCGCGGGTGATGACGTTCAGTTCGGGCATGATATTCCTCGTCTGGAATCGGAATGGTCGACCAGCTTTATGCACACGGACACGCCGCCCTGCCTGCCGGAAGACAGGGCGGGACGCGCTCTATTTCACTTCGATCGCAACCGGAAACCGATCGAAATAGAAGGTGAAGGGCCGCCGCAACTCTTCGGCGGTGACATGGAAATCGCGTTCCAGGTCATAGACGATCTTGCCCCTCGTCTGCTCGCCATGCTCGACCAGATAGAGATGCAGGTCGGCCAGCGCCTCATCGGTCAGGGGGATGTCGGCGATGCGGTAAATTTCCTTCAGGATCGGATCGGGATTTTTTATCCAATCGTGGAAATAGACGTCGATCGTCTGCTCCGGCGGCAATATGTCGCGGTCCCGCACGCAGGCGCGCAGCAGCTTTTCATAACGATCGGGCCAATAGCCGAGCGGCTCCTGTATATCCACGGACTTGCGAAATATCCGCGCGGCATAGCTGTACATGGTCAGTTGCGACCGGATCGACCCCACCGGATCGCGATGGGTGATCACGAAGGTCGCGTCAGGGAAGGTCTTATACAGCGCGGGCAATTGCTCCATATGCTGCGGGCATTTGATGACCCAGCGATTAGGGCCGTTCAGGAATGTCAGCACCTGCAACGCCTTCTTCAGATAGGCATAGGTGCCCGACTGGTCATGGCTCAAATAATAGTCGCGCCAGCGCGGCACCATCGCCAGCCATTCGATCAGGTAGGAGGAGAAATTAGGCGCCTGCAGCTCGATATCCTCGCTGATATGGTCGGGCGAAAATTCATGCATGATCGCCATGTGCGGCAATATGCTCTCCATCATGCGCCATCCCTGTTCCGCCTTGGTCCAACGCGGATTGGCGTCGTCAGTCGTAGGCATCTCTTCGGGCGCAGGCACCGGTGCGATCGCCTCCCACCAGGGCAGTGATCGCAAGCGACGATCGGCCGACAACAGCCCCAGCAGGTGCGTCGTGCCCGATCGCGGCAGGCCCGCGACGATGATCGGCCGCTCGATCGGGATGTCCATTATCTCCGGGTGGCGCTTGACGATATCCTCGATCCGCAACCGCGTCGCGGCGTAGCGGATCATCATCTGGAACAGGTTGGCGCGGGTGACGGCGGACGCGTTGGCATCCTCGTCGATCGCCTGGCACCACACCGCCAGCCTTTCGCGAAAATCCGCCGCGCCGAAATCCGCCAGCCCGGTCTGCGCCTGCGCTGCGCCCAATATGAACGCGGGCTGGAAGACGATCTGGTCCGCCGCCGCCTCGGCACCCGCCACCACCTGCTTCTGTATGTCGGTCAGGACCGGATGATGCAGGTCGGTGATGTCGATGATGTTGCGGCGCGCGGCCACTTCGTGCGCGGGACTGCCCATGTCGCTCTCCTGTCTTTGTTGGCGCATCTAATCGTGCCGACCCTGCCGTCGGCAAGGTGCGGGGCTATCGCCGCTGCGCCAATTGCTACGCCATGGCGCCAAAGGGTCGGGCCAGGCTCAAGTGGAGAGGATGGATGGACGCTGCTTCCCAAGTCTATGACCTGCCCGTCACGTCGGCCATGGATTGCACGGTCAACGGACGGATCGCCTTGCCCGGCGTCGTCATGGAACTGCATCATTACCGCTTTCGCGGGGCGCAGGCGGGCGTCTTCTCCTCGCCCCGCAGCTTTCTCGATCTGGCGTTGTCGCCGCGTCCCGGCCAGCCCTGCGGCGGCTATGAAGCGCCCAGCAGCGCCCTGGGCGACATACTCTACATCCCGGCGGGCACCCCGCTGCACACCGCCTGGGGGGCGGGGGAACAGACGTCGATCTGCTGCGGCTTCGACGGCGCAGCATTCGACGGCGACGACCTCCCCCTGTCGGACGCGGCGTTGCAGGCGTCGCTCGACGTACGCAGTCCGCAGGTGCGCCACGCGCTGCAACGGATCGCGTGCGAAATCGCGGCTCCCGGCTTTTGCAGCGACATGCTGGCGCAGGCGATATGGGTGCAGGCCTGGGTCGATCTGCAACGCTATCTGCGCCTGTCAGTGAAGGAAGACGGCTCGCGCACCGGCCTGTCCCGTGTGCAACTGCGGCGGATCGCCGATCGCATCGAACAGCCGGGCAAGCCCCCGTCGGTGGCGGAACTGGCGGCTGACTGCGGCCTGTCCAACCGCCATTTCTTCCGCCAGTTCCGCGCCGCCACCGGTCAGACACTCACACATTATGTCACAGATCGCAAGATCAATCGGGCCAGACAGTTGCTGCGCCATGTGGGGCCAGCAATTAAGGTTGTTGCCTGGGAGTGTGGCTTCGATAGCGCAGCAGCTTTTTCGTCTGCTTTTCGTAGAGCTACCGGGATCACCCCCAGGCAGTTTCGGAAAACGATGCTACATTGAGAGCAAGGCGTTTTCGCGATGCCTTTGGCGTGACTGCGAAAGTCCGCATGCTTGTCGCCGAGTGATTTCCCCAACACTGTTACGCTAAAGCGCTGCCTCATGACGGGCGGCTATCAGGAGACACGCCATGCCGGAAAATCTGTTCGACCTGAGCGGCAAAGTGGCACTGATCACTGGTGCCAATTCAGGACTAGGGTTCGGCTATGCCAGGGGGCTGGCCCGTGCAGGTAGCGACATCATCCTGTGGGGTCGTCGCGCGGATCGAAATGAAGAAGCAACGCATGCGCTGCGTCAATATGGCGTCCGAGTGTTCGCCGACAGCGTCGATGTGGGCAGCGAACCAGCAATCGTGGCTGGTTTTGCTCGTGCGCTCGACGCAATGGGCCGGGTCGATACATTGGTCGCCAATGCGGGTATCGCCACCCAGATTGCCTTCACCGATATGGATGTAGGAACATATCGCAAACTGATCGACGTCAATCTCGATGGCGCCGTCTTTGCGCTGCGGGAAACCGCTCGGCATATGAAGGCAAGGGCGGAGGCCGGCGATCCGGGCGGGTCACTCATCATCTGCGGCAGCGGGTCTATCTTTCAGGGCGTACCTACCATGGCCCATTACGGCATCGCCAAGGGCGCCCTTAATTCTCTGGCCAAGGCGCTAGCCGCCGAACTGGGTCCGATCGGAGTGCGCTGCAACGTCATCGCGCCGGGCTTCATCGAAACCGAAATGACCTTTGCCGACCCCGCCATCGGCCAGATGCTCGCTGACATGGTCGCGGCAAAAGCACCACTGGGCCGCGCGGGCAAGCCCGCCGATCTGGAGGGCGCTGTCGTCTATCTCGCCAGCGACATGGCCGCCTATCATACGGGCGACACGCTGGTCGTCGACGGCGGCAAGCTGTTCGCCAACTGACCGTCCGGCAGGTGCCAGGCCAGCCGCAGTGCGGCTGATCGGGCACGCCTTATAGGAGAAGCGCATGTTCGCCCGGCCCAACAGCCATCATAGCCAGATCGCCTATGTGACCAACGATCTGGCCGCCGCCATGGCGCGGCTGACCGCCGACTATGGCACGCCGGGCTTTTTCGAAATGTCCAACATCCAGCCGGGCGAAGACCCGGCGGGCAAGCCGGTGCTCAAGATCGCGCTGGCGCTGGTCGGCGGGGTCGAGGTCGAACTGATCGAACCGATTGGCGACACCGCGCCACTGTTTAGCGATGTCCTGCCCGGCGGCGACGATCTGGCCATCCGCTTCCACCATATCGCCAGTCGGATCGATGGGCCGATCGCCAACTGGGACGCGCATGTCGCCTCGCTCGACCTAACTACGCATCCGGTCGTGTTCGACGGGGCGATCGGCGACATGCTGCGCTACATCTACACCGACGAGCGCGCCACGCTGGGCCATTATGTCGAACATGTCTGGATGTCGCCGGACCTGCTGGCCCAGATGCGCGGCATCGTGCCCGCCTACCCTCCATTGGAAAGCCCGTCATGACCCTTGCCCTGTCCCGCCTCAACTTCCGCGACATCGGCGGACTGCCGACCCGCGATGGCGGGCAGGTGCGACCCGGCATCCTGTACCGGTCCGAAGGCCCGGCCAGTTTCCTTGCCGACCATCATGCCGAACTGGCCGACCTGGGCTTTCGCACCGTCGCCGACCTGCGCTCCGACATGGAACGCGAAAAGGCGCCCCATGACTGGTGCGGGGCCGATTGCCGCATCCTTGATCTCGACATGAACACCGACCTGCGCGCGCAGGGGGAGGATATGTGGATGACGTTGGGGCGCGACCCGACGGAGGCGCGCGCCATCGCAGTGATGACCCATAATTACGGCCTGATGCCCCAGGCGTTCCTGCCCCACGTCGCGCCGATGGTAGACGCGTTGCTGGCGGGCGATACGCCGATGCTGGTCCATTGCACCGCGGGCAAGGACCGCACGGGCGTCGTCATCGCCCTGATCCTCGACCTGCTCGGCGTCCCGCGCGACGTGATCGCGGAGGACTATCGTAGGTCCGACGTCTTCGGCCAGAATCTGGTAATGTCGGGGCATCTGAAGGGCGATCTGGAAAAGACGTTCGGCTTCGTGCCTCCTGACGACATGGTCGCGGTGCTGATCGGCGTCCACGCCGATTTCCTGAACCGCGCGCTTGATGTCGTGGCATCCCAATGGGGCGGGATCGACGACTATTTTAAGGCGGCGGGCGTCGATGCCGCTCGGCGCGCCGCGCTGCGGCAGATTCTCGGTAATGGCGGAAAATGAGATGACGGACACGACAATCTACGAATGGGAACAGTTGCTCGACCATCTGCGCCCGCTGGGCCAGCAGATGCGTGATCGCATCCCGGCGCGGTTGCATGATGACCCGCAGGTGATGCAGGAAGCGATGCGCCTGCTGCTCTCAGGCGTGCTGCGCACCACCAACGACGCGATCCTGTATGACCGCAGCCATCCGATCTTCGTGCCCGAACTCAACATCTGCCAGAATATCTTTCAGCCCAATGCCGACACCATCTACAAGGCGGCGCTGATCGAAAAGGGCGGCACTTACCGCATCCGGGGCGATCGCGGTACGACCCGGATGATGATCCTGGCTCAGCTTGGCCCCGACACGCTGCGCACGGGCCAGCATCATCCTGCACAGGACGCCAATGATTTCGACGATCTGGCCGTCGGCCCGGACGGCGCGTTCGAAGTCACTCTCTCGCCGACCCGGCCGGAGGGCCACAGCGGCGACTGGTGGGAATTGAAGCTGGACACCGAAAAGCTGATGGTCCGCATCGTCGGCTGCGACTGGGGCGTGGAGCGCGAACCGCGCCTTGGCATCGTCCGGCTGGATGCGGACAAAGCGGCCAAGGGACGCCCGACGCTGGCGCAACTGATGCATCGCTTTGCCGAAATACCGAAAACCGCGGCGGTCTGCGCCCTGGCCTTCCCTGATAAGGTGCAGAAGCTGCGCGACGAAGGCCTCATCAACACGCTGAAAGTCGTGGACTTCTCGCAGATGACCGGCCTTGCCCGCCAATCCTATTATGAGGGCGCCTATGATCTGGCCGACGACGAAGCGCTGCTAACCGAAGTGCCGATCCCGACCGATGTGGCCTATTGGTCGCTGATCCTGACCAATGATCTTTATGAGACGACCGACTGGTATCATAACCAGTCGAGCCTGAACGATGCGCAGGCGGTAGTCGATGGCGACGGCGTGTTCCGCGCGGTCATTTCTGCGCGCGATCCCGGCGTCCATAATTGGCTCGATACGGCGGGCTATGCGAGCGGCGCTGTCCAGGGCCGCTGGTTCAACAGCGACACGCGCCCCACGCCGACGATGCGCAAGGTCAAGCTGGCGGATGTGCGGAGCCATCTGCCCGCCGACACGGCGTTGGTTACGCCAGAGGAGCGCGATGACGCGATCCGCGAACGCACATTGCGCGCCCATATGCGCGTCATTTGGTAAGGGAAACGATCATGAGCGACGCACTGGCCATGCTGCTGGATTATGAGGCGATCCGTCAGGTGAAGGCGCGCTATTGCCGCCTGCTCGATACCAAGGATTGGGACGGCTTCATCGCTCTGTTCACGCCCGACGCCGTCATGGACGTGCAGGAGGACACCGGAAACCCGCCGATCACCGGCCATGCCGCGATCCTGGAGCAGGTCCGATCCGCCGTCATTGACGCGCAGAGCGCGCATCAGGTCCATTTGTCCGAAATCACGCTGCAAGGCGACAGCGCCGATGTCGTCACCGCCATGCAGGACCGGGTGGTCTGGGCGCCGGGCAAATGTCCCATCCCCGGTGGCCAGTCGATCACCGGCTTTGGCCACTACAACGAACGCTATGTACGCGTGGACGGCCGGTGGAAGATCGCCTTCCTCAAACTCACCCGCCTCACAGTCGAAGTGCATCCCGCGCCTGTCCTTTGACAGGTTGCGAAGCATCTGCCGCCGGGCAATCCTCTCCCATAGATTTGAGAGGACAGGATATGACGGCAGCAATGGAACCCGGCGCGCAGGCGCTGTTCGACAAGTTCGGCACCTATATCCTGCCTGGACGGGTCAGCGATCCGCGCCGGGGTATCGAGGAAGCGCAGGAGGCTGAGCGTATCGGCCTTGGCTGCGTGTGGATTTCCGAACGCTATGCGCTGAAGGAACCCGCCGTCCTTGCAGGCGCAGTGTCGGAGGCGACGTCGAAGATCCGCATCACCGGCACCATGTACGCAACGATGCGCCACCCGCTCGTCACCGCCAGCGTCGCGGACCTGATGCAGGCGTTGAGCGGCGACCGTTTCCGCCTGATGTTCGCGCGCGCCGTCCCGGCCTATATGAAGATGCTGGGATCGCCGCCGATCACAATGGAAAGGCTGGCCGACCTGATTTCCATCTGCCGTCGCCTGTGGGCGGGGGAGAAGGTCGATTATGAAGGCGTGCTGGGCAAATTCCCCGCGATCAGCCTGACCGATCGCCATGGCGGCACCCCGCCGCCGATCATCTTCACCGCCATTGGCCCCAAGAGCCTAGAATTTGCCGGCGAACATTGCGACGGCGTGCTGCTGCATCCCTTCGTGTCGGCGCAGGGGGTGAAGAACAGCACGAAGATCGTGCGTGACGCAGCGGAAAAAGCCGGGCGTGATCCCACGGCGGTCCGCATCTACCACAATATCATCGTCGCCCCCAACCTGCCCAAGGATGAGGAGGAAGCCGTCGTCGGCGGCCGCGCCATCACCTATTTCGAACTACCCGGTTTCGGCGACCTGATCGTGGACATCAACGGCTGGGACAAGGGCGTGCTGGACCAGATCCGCGCCCATCCCAAGATCGCCAGCCTGAACGGCAAACCCGCCGATCAGGCCTATACGCGCCAGGAACTGGTCGATGTCAGCAAACTGATCCCGCAGCACTGGCTGGACGAGGGCGCTGCTGTCGGCACCGCCGCTCAATGCGCCGATCAGCTGATGGACTTTCTGGATGCGGGGGCGGACGAAATCCTGCTCCACGGCGCCTCGCCCAAGGATATGGGGCCGCTGACCACCGAACTGAAGCGCGCGCTGGCGGCAAAGGGCCTGTAGGCGATGGACTATCTGACGCCCGACCGCATTACCACCCAGTTGCAACTTTGGCTGGCCAGCGAAAAGCCCGACTGGCGCGATATCGTCGTCCGTCCACTCGACGTGACCCTGGGTGCTGGCTTTTCGGCGGACATTTTCTTCGTCGACGTCGATTATGCCGATCCGGTAGGGCCACAGAATCAGACGTTGGTGGTGCGTCGCCAGCCGATGGACCTGGAAGTCGTGTTCGGCAGCAGCCTGGCGCTACAGGGCAAAATGATGGCGGCGCTCTACGCGCGCGGAGACGTGCCCGTGCCGCCATGGATCGGTATGCATCTCGATCCCGACATATTGGGCTTGCCCTTTCTGGTCATGGGCAAGGTGGAGGGCGAATGCGCAAAGCAGAAACCCAATTATAATCTTGACGGCTGGCTGGTCGACATGACCCCCGACCAGCGCCGCGCCAGCTTCACCAACGCCATCGCCGCCTTTGCCACCCTGGCGACGATCGACTGGCGCGATGGCTTTGAATTTCTCGCCCAGCCCGAAAATGGCGCGCCCGGCCTCGACCAATATGTCGGAGCGCTCGAAGCCTGGCACCGGGCGGCGGGTCGCGGCCGGCCGATGCCGATCGTCGACGCCGCCATGGCCTATGTCCGCGCGAACATGCCTGCGGACGCGGGCGTCAATGTGCTGTGGGGCGACCCAACGCCGTCCAACGTCATGTTCGCGCTGGACGGCAGCGTCAACGCGCTGATCGACTGGGAACTCGCCGCTTTGGGACCGGCGGAGCTGGATCTGGCCTGGTGGCTCTATTTCGACGACCTGTTCGGCCGCCGCTTCGGCGTCACCCGGTTGGAGGGGCTGCCGAGCCGCGACGAGACGATCGCCATCTGGGAAGCCGCGTCCGGGCAAATGGCCCAGCATCTCGATTATTACGACATCGTCGCCGCGCTGCGCATGGCGCTGGTCGCGGTCGGCGCGTTCGACCGGCAAGTCGGCATCGGCAATATCCCTGTCACCAACCGGTCGCTGCAGGATAATTTCATGACGCTCTATCTGGCCGAAAAGCTGGGCCTGCCCATTACAGAGCTTGGCCCGGACTTCGCCGCGTTCATGCAAAATCTCGTCCCGCTCGAAGACAAGGCGGCCTGACGCGAGTTCCGTGTGGCCGCCATGCCTGCCCATAAGCGGGGGCGGGGGGGG
>Ga0156326_164_pt1 | contig 89782 bp, 84 predicted proteins | sample RifCSPlowO2_12_FD_107974 | JGI IMG/M metagenome (GOLD analysis project Ga0156326, IMG submission 107974) | Sphingomonadales bacterium RIFCSPLOWO2_12_FULL_63_15 | reverse complement strand
CAACCTCACCGAAATATGCCGAAAAATCATCCATCGGTCGCCTCCAACTATGGAGACTGCCCAAGAATCCCATTCGATCAATCGTTCAAGCCCATATGCGATTCCCCTGCCCTGGCAGGGGAGGGGGACCGCCGCGTAGCGGTGGTGGAGGGGTATCACCCTATCGATAGGGGAACACCCCTCCGTCAGGGCTTCGCCCTGCCACCTCCCCCGCCGGGGGAGGATTTTAGGTAGTTCACTCCCCCTTGCACCACGCAATGCCCCGCCGCAGCAGGTCGTAGAAGACCGGCAGATCCCAGGCGCAGCGGTCGATGGTGGGCCACCAGTCGAGGAAGGGCTGCATGTCATAATGGCTGCGGCAATGGCCGAGCGTGTTGTAGAGGACAGCGCCTTCGCCCTGCGCCTTGATATATAGGACGGGGTGCCGGTCCTGCGCCCATTGATGCTCGTCGAAGCCGATCGCTTCGCCGGCAAATTCGGTGTCGAGCAGGACATGGAGATCGCCATGCCGCTCCATCAGATACAGCTCGTCGGTCGTTTCGAACGGTTCGATGCCGCGGGTCAGCGGATGATCGGCGTCGGCCACATCGACCCGATAGGGGGCGATCGGCGGGTGGGCGATGAACTGGCTGCCCAGAGTTTCCATCATCAGCGGTGCCCAGCGCGGGCTGCCATAAAGGCCATTATCGAACAGGCGCAGCACCGAATTGGTGCCATGCAACGCATACCAGCGGCCACCATCGCGCACCCATTGGCGCAACGCTTCCTGCGCGGGCAGGGGCGGCACCACGTCGCAGGTATAGGTGATGAGCATGTCGGCGGCGAGGATAGCGTCGAGATTGCCATAATCCTCGAACACGCGAGTCCGCACACGCGGGTCTTCGCCCAGCAGCTTCAACAGCTCCAGCCGGGCAAAGTCCATGTCGTGATAAAGGCCGCCGACGATCAGCACGCAATTGATGCGCGCTGGCTGTGTCTCGCTCATGCTACCGTCCCCGCTTAATATTGCACGCCCTTGGTGATGCCGCCGTCGATCAGGATGTTGGCCCCGGTCATGTAGCGGCAGGCGGGTGATGCGATGAAGGCGATCGCCTTGGCCAGTTCCTCGCCCGTGCCCATCCGGCCGAAGGGGATCTGCTGGAGGATGCCGTCATGGAAATCGGTCATATTCTTCTTGATATAGGCCCAGGGGCCATCGTCGGTGTAGATGGGGCCGGGCGAGACGCAATTGACGCGCAGCCCTTGCGGTGCATGCTTCTGCGCCAGCGCGGCGCTGTAGTTGATGACCGCGGCCTTCAGCGCATTATAGGGCTGCGGCCCCATAAACTCCTCCAGCGCGCCAGTGGACGAGATGGTGACGATCGACCCGGCATCGGACTGTTCCAGCGCGGGCAGCGCCGCATGGATACCGCGCACCAGCGGCAAGATGTCGCCGTTCAGCACCGTGGTCCACGCTTCGGGCGTGTCCACCCCCGGATTGACCGAGACGAAGGAAATGAAGATGTCGCAGCCGCCCAGTTCCTGCGCGGCGCTGCTGACCCAATTGGGAAACGCCTCCGCATCGGTGACGTCCACCGATGCGCCGATGCCGCGCACGCCGAGCGCCTGCACTTCGGCCACGACGGCATCGACCTTGTCCTGGGTCCGCCCGCACAGCGCCACGTCGCAGCCCTCGGCAGCCAGAACCTTGGCGACGGCCCGGCCGATGCTGGCGTTGGCGCCCGCTAGAATGGCTTTGCGCCCCTTCAGACCAATGTCCATGACGGCATCCTTTCCTGTTCACACTGCATTTGCCCGCCTGTTTATCGGCAAAGGGGCGGCGCTGCACTGGCAAAAGCGTCAGGGGCGTTGGCGCCCAAGATATGACCCTTAGCGATTGTGAGAGGGGGACGGCGCGGCTTTTGCCGCTATGCTGCGGCCTTGAATGGAGGGTATATGGGGACGGATGCGATCAGAGTAGCGGACCATGTCAGGGCGCATGCCGCCGCGACGCCCAGCGCCATCGCCCTGATCTTCGAAGGGCGCGAGACGAGCTATGGAGCGCTGGATAGGCAGGCGAGCCGGGTGGCCAATGGCCTGATCGCGGCGGGCTATGGCGTGGGCGATCGGATCGCCTATCTCGGCAAGAATCGCGATGACTATTTCGGGCTGTGGCTGGGCGCGGTGAAGGCGGGGCTGGTGATGGTGCCGGTCAACTGGCGTCTCGTCCCGCCGGAGGTCGCCTATATCCTCGCCGATGCGCGGCCGCGCATGATCGTCGTGGAGCCGGAGTTTCTCGACCGGGTGGCGGACAGCACGGCGACGATTTTGCTGACCGATGCGGGCGAGGGGCATCCGCTCTTTGCCGACTGGCGCGATGCGCAGGATGCCGCCGATCCGCGCCGCGATGTCGGCTATGACGAGGCGGTGCTGATGCTGTACACATCCGGCACGACCGGCAATCCCAAGGGGGCGATGCTGTCCAACCGCAGCCTGCTCGGCCTGCGCGCGTCCGTGCCATCGGCGGAGCTGCCCGACTGGTATCGCTGGACGGTGCAGGATGTGTCGCTGATTGCGATGCCGATTTTCCACATCAGCGGGTCGGGCTGGGGGCTATGGACCTTGCAGCATGGCGCGACCGGCGTGGTGGTGCGCGAGTTCGATCCGACACGGGTGCTGGACCTGCTCGTCACCTTCCGCATTACCAAGATCATGCTGGTGCCGACCGCGCTGCGCATCCTATGCGATCATCCCCAGGCCGCCGACACGGATTTCAGCTTCCTCAAAACCATCTGCTATGGTGGCTCTGCGATCCCGCTCGACCTGTTGCGGCAGGCGATTGCGGTGATCGGCTGCGGCTTTGCGCAAATGTATGGGATGACCGAGACCGCCGGAACGATCATCGGCCTGCCGCCGCAGGATCATGACCCGCAGGGGAGCGATCGGATGCGCGGCATCGGCGTGCCATTGCCCGGCGTGCGGGTGCGGATCGCGAACGAGGCGGGCGAAACGCTGCCGGTGGGGGAGATCGGCGAGATCATGGTGGCGTCGCAGGCGTGCATGATCGGCTATTTCGACCGACCCGACGATACGGCGCAGGCGCTGGATGCCGAGGGCTGGTTGCGGACCGGAGACGCAGGCCGGATGGATGCCGATGGCTATTTGTACCTCGCCGACCGGATCAAGGACATGATCATCACCGGCGGCGAGAATGTCTATCCGGCGGAGGTCGAAAATGCGCTCTACAGCCATCCCGCCGTCGCCGATGTCGCGGTGATCGGCGTGCCGGACGCGAAATGGGGCGAGGCGGTGAAGGCGATCGTCGTGCCGGTCGAAGGAGAAAGGCCCGATCCCGCCGCGCTCATCGCCTGGGCACGCGAGCGGATCGCGGCCTATAAGGCGCCCAAGACGGTGGAGTTCCGCAGCGACCTGCCGCGCAACCCATCGGGCAAGATATTGCGCCGCCTGCTGCGCGATGATTACCGTTAGAATGTGATGACTTCGGGTTGAAGTCCCCAACGGGTCAGGTTGAAGTCATCGCGCTAAACGATTTGCCGTTAAAACCTGCGATTTCCGGCAGGTTGCCGCGCGTTGCCGAGGGCATATCCTGCGCTGACACATAATCGAGGAGAGGCGTTTTGACCGCCAATTTTACCGGGCCTATCGAGGACCGGATCGCGATCCGCGAATTGCTGGAAACCTATGCCGATGCGGTCAATCGCGTCGATCAGGATCTTTGGGCGTCGCTCTGGGTCGAGGACAGCCATTGGGATCTGTCGCATTATCCAGAGCTAGGCATCGTGTCGGGCAAGGACGCCATCGTTGCCCTGTGGGCGGGCGCTATGCCGCATTATCCGCAACTCAGTTTCCTGGTGAATCCCGGCATGATCCGCGTCGATGGCGATACTGCGGAGGCGCGGGCCTATTTCTCCGAAGTCTATGCCGAGCCGGAGACGGGCAAGGATAAGCGGGCGCGGGCTTGTTACAATGACAAGCTGGTGAAGCGCGACGGGCAATGGTTCTTCCAGAGCCGGTCCTTCACCATCATCCACCAGACCTGACAACAGGCGCTATTCCCGCCCGCTCGCTCTCCATGAGAGGGTAGGAATTGACCCGGCCGCTTGAAGAGCGACCGGGTCTTTTTTCGTGGGGGAATGGCGGTCAAAAAATCCTCCCCTGGCAGGGGAGGTGGCTGCGCGAAGCGCAGACGGAGGGGTGTCGCCCTATCGATAGGGTGACACCCCTCCACCACTTCGTGGTCCTCGAACGGAGGCACGTGACTCCGTTCGACCCCTTACAGGGGAGGAATTATGTCAATGCGCAGTCATGCCGCCATCGATGACGAGTTCGGAGCCGGTCATGAAACTGGCGGCCGGCGCGGCGAGATAGCCGATGCCGTCGGCGATTTCCTGCGGCGTGCCCATCCGGCCCAGCGCATGGCCCGCTGATACGGTGGCGCGCGCGGTTTCTTCGTCGGGGAAGGCGCCGGTTTCGACATAGCGCGCGTAGATGGTGTCCATCATGTTGGTGTCGATGCCGCCGGGATGAACGCTGTTCACGCGGATCGGCTGCTTGAGCGCGGCATATTCGAGCGCGGCGCATTTGGTGAACAGCCGCACCGCACCCTTGGATGCGCAATAGGCCGACATGAAGGGCGCACCCGCCAAGCCCCCGACCGAGGACAGGTTGATGATCGACGATCCGCCGCGCCGGTCCGCCCCGCTTTTGGCAAGCAGGTCCGCCATGGCGCGGGTGCCGAGGAAAATGCCCTCGACATTGATCTGCATGCAGCGGCGGAAGGTGGCGAGGCTGGTGTCGGCGATCGCGTCGGTGACGGAAATGCCCGCATTATTCACCAATATGTCGAGCCGCCCATAGGTGGCATCGACATAGGCCGCCAGCGCAGCCCAGCCATCCTCGTCCGTGACGTCGAGCGGGCGATAGTCGGTCGCCCCCGCGACCGTGGCTGTCTGCGCCATGTCAGTGGCGATCACGCGCGCGCCTGCACCGGCGAGCGCTTGGACAGTGGCGCTGCCGATACCGCCGCTGGCACCCGTCACCAGCGCAACCGTGCCGGTCAAATCGAAATTGCTCATAAACTATCCTTTGGTTTAGCGCGCGGTCCAGCCGCCATCGACCACGACTTCGCTGCCGGTCATATAGCTGGCGTCGTCGCTGGCGAGGAAGGCGACGACCTTGCCGATTTCGATCGGTTGGGCGAGGCGTTTGACCGGCGTGGTTTCGGCCATTTGCGCGATCAGTTCCTGCGCGGTCACCGTGCCGTCGCGCTCGGCCCAGCGCTCCATGCCCTTGCGCAGCAGGGGCGTGTCGACGAAACCGGGATGGACGGAGTTGACGCGGATCGGCACGCCTGCATCGGCAAATTCGAGCGCATTGGATTTGGTGAACAGCCGCACCGCGCCCTTGGACGCATTATAGGCCGATACCTCACCCATGCCGACCAGGCCCATGATCGAGCTAATATTGACGATGCTGGAGCCATAGGGCGTGGTCGCGCCGGTGCGGGCAAGCATCGGCTGGAACGTCTTGGTGCCCAGGAACACCGTATCTATGTTGAGCGTCATCAGCCGCCGCCACGACGCCAGATCGATATCCTGCACCTTGCCAGTGAGGTCCGCGCCGACATTGTTGACGAGGATGTCGAGTCGGCCATGGTCGGCTTCGATGGCGTCGCGCGCGGCCTGCCACGCCGCCTCCTCGGTCGCGTCGAGCCGCAGGTAACGGGCGTTCGGCATCGCCGCGAGAATGTCGATGACGGGCTGGCTGTCGGGCGTGTCAAGATCGGTGATGATGGTGGTCGCGCCATCGGCCGCCAGGCATTGCGCGATGGCATGGCCAATCCCCCTGAGCGCACCCGATACCAGCGCCACGCGTCCGTCCAATCGTCCTGCCACAGCCATTCCCTTCCCGTTCCGCCCTCACATGGGCGCGTCTTTTGCATCCCTGCTTGTCCGCCCTGCGCGCCTTTGCTTCACCTGCCGTTTTTTGCAGGTTCGCTCCTGGGACGATGCGCGCATCTAGAGCCGACGGGCAGGCGCGCCGCTACGGCGGGCCACGGCCCGATGCGATTTCGAGAATATAATCAGGTGAGGGTTTAATAATGACCAGGATTTTCGCGCAACGATCCGCCTATGCGATGGCGACCAGCGCCATGGCGCTGTCGATGGGCCTCGCCCAGCCGCTGTTCGCGCAGGATGTTGCCCCGCAAGCCGCCGCGCAGGAAGGCGGCCTGACCGACATCGTCGTCACCGCGCGCAAGCGTGAGGAAAGCGTGCAGGACGTGCCGGTCGCGGTGACGGCTATTTCGACTGAACTGATCCAGCGCCAGGATCTGACCTCGATCGAAAAGATCGCGGCGCGCACGCCCAACCTCAATGTCGGGCGCGCTTCCAACGGGTCGGGCGCGCAATTGACGCTGCGCGGCATCGGTTCGTCCTCAACCTCCATCGGCATCGAACAGTCGGTCGCGGTGGTGGTCGACGGGGTCTATTATGGCCAGGGCCGGATCATCAACGAAGGCTTTTTCGACCTTGGCGGCGTGGAAATCCTCAAAGGCCCGCAGGCCCTGTTCTTCGGCAAGAATGCGACGGCAGGCGTCATCTCGCTGACCACCGCCGATCCGACATCGACGCCGGAGTTCAAGGCGCGCGCCGGTTACGAGTTCAAGGCGCAACAGGCGCAGGCCGAATTTGTCGGGTCCGGCCCGCTGACCGACACGCTGGGCGTGCGCGTCGCGGTGCGCGCGTCGAAAATGTATGGCGGCTATTATCGCAACGTCTCGACGCCGATCGACTATCCCACCTTTGACATCGCGACGGGCGCGACGGGCTTTGCGGTCGCCAACCCCGCGCCGGAAGAACAGCCCGGCGAGAAGGAGTTGCTCGGCCGCGTCACGCTGAAATGGGAGCCGACCGATCGGCTGACCGCAACGCTCAAGGCGTCGGGTTCCTATAACAAGACCAACAACAACAGCTGGAACTATGTCGCCTATAATTGCCCCAGCGGCGAGAGCCAGCTCAACGGCTATGCCTGCGCCCGCGATTTCGTGACGCACCAGAACAAGCTGCCCGCCGAGTTCGCGGCGCAGATCCCCTATGCCAAATCGGACGGCAGCCTCTATAATCGCTACAAGAGCTGGGCGGTCACCGCGAACATCAATTATGAGCTGGACGATGTCACGCTGACGTCGGTGACCAACTATAATTGGAACAACAACCGCTGGGCCTGTGCCTGCGATTTCCAGTCGAGCGTCGCATCCAACTGGGCGACCGAAAATTCGACCTTCGATGCGTTTTCGACCGAGTTCCGGGCGCTGACCAGCTTCGACGGGCCGGTCAACCTGATGGTCGGTGGCCTCTATCAAAAGACCAAGCGGACCTTCGACCAATATATCGTGCTGGGCGGCCTGACCAACAGCGCCGCCGCGCCGGAGGATGAATATCTCGCCACGCGCAAGACCAGCTTCACCGATGGCGAGACGGTTGCCTTGTTCGGGCAGGCGACATGGAAGATCGTGCCGACGCTCGAACTGGCGGTGGGCGCGCGTTATACGCACGAGACCAAGGACAGCTATTTCACCCAGCCCTATAATAATGCCGGTGTGGCGGCGATCTTCCGTGACCAGAACGACCCCGATGGCCTGGGCGTCATCACCGCCGATCAGACGTTCAACAACTGGTCGCCCGAAGCGTCGATCACCTGGAAGCCGGTCAACGGCGTGCTGGTCTATGGCGCCTACAAGACCGCCTATAAGTCCGGCGGCTTTTCCAACGGCGGCATCAATTCCAAGCTGTCGGCCGATCCGGTCGCCGATCTGACCTTCGATCCCGAACGGGCGCGCGGGTTCGAGGGCGGGGTCAAGACGACGCTGGCCGACAATCAGTTGCGCTTGAACCTGAGCGTCTACAGCTATGCCTATAAGGATTTGCAGGTCGATTTCTTCAACTCGCCAATCTTCGCCTTCCAGACCCTGACCGCCGACGCGCGGACCAAGGGCGTCGAGGTCGATTTCGAATATGCGCCGCGCGCAGTCGCGGGCCTCAATATCCATGGATCGATCAACTATAACCGCGCCCGCTATACCAGCTTCCCGCAGGCCCCCTGCTATGCCGGGCAGAGCGTGGGCGAAGGGTGCAACATCGTGCTGCCGGGCGGCGGCGTCCGCCAGGATCTGAGCGGTCAGGCGCTGTCTGTCGCGCCGGAATGGACGGGGACGATCGGCGCTTCCTATGACACGCCGATGGGCAATGGGCTGATGCTCGGACTGAATGCCGACGTGCGCTACAGCGGTTCCTACCTCCCCTCCGGCTTCGGCAACCCCGATTCGCGCCAAAGCAAATATGCGACGCTGGATGCGGGCATTCGCGTCGGGGCCGAGGATGACCGCTGGCAGGTGGCGTTGATAGGCAAGAACCTGACCAACCGCTTCTATGTGACCGGCGTGGTCGATGGTCCCTCGACCGGCGGCGCATCGGGCGGGGCAGTCCCGGCCCATGCCGACCAGCTGGGCTTTGGCACATTGCCGCGTACGGTGATGGTGCAACTCAGCACCAGGTTCTGATAGGTTGCGCCCCCGGCCGATGGTCGGGGGCGGCCTTGTTTTGGGAGAGAGAGATGGACCCGCAACGCTATGCCGCCGTCAAGGCAATGGTCGCGCAGATTTATGCGCTCACTGGCTCTGGCCAATGGGATGCGGCCGAAGCGATGATGACCGACGATTTCCGTATCGTGGAGGCCGACAGTCTGCCCTTTGGCGGCGAATATCTGGGCAAGTCCGCCTTGCGCGAATTGTATACCAAGGTGTTCAGCTTCTGGGACGATGCAGCGCTGGAGACAGGCGATGTCACGGTATCGGACGATCATGCGATCGTGATGGTGACGATCAAGGCGACGTCGCGGCATAATGGCGAGCGCATGACGCTGCCACTGTGCGAGGTATTTCACCTGCGCGGCGACAAATTTTGCGGCATCACCCCCTATTATTTCGACACGGCACTGATCGCGCGGGCGTCCGGCACGCTGATGGCTGATTGAAGGACAAGGAAACGACATGGCTGATCTAACGGGCAAGGTGGCGCTGGTCACGGGCGGCACGTCGGGCATCGGACGCGCGACGGTGCAGCGGCTGGCGCGCGATGGCGCGCAGCTGGTGTTCACCGGATCGAAGGAGGATGCCGCCGCGACCTTGTGCGCGGAGACGGGCGCGCGCTTCGTCAAGGCGCGGGTGCAGGAAGAGGCCGACTGGGCGCGGGTCGCGGACCTGATCGCCACCGAGTTCGGCCGACTGGATATCGTCTTCGCCAACGCCGGGACCGAAAGCAATGACGGCAGTGTCGAATCGATCTCGATGGACGGATGGGACGGCATCATCGGGGTCAACCAGACCGGGGTAATGCTGACCGCGCGCACGGCGCTCGGCCTGATGCGCGCCAATCCGGGCGGGCCATGCGGGTCGATCATCATCAATTCGTCCATGTCGGCGCATAAGGTGATGGGCAATTATATGGCCTATTCGGTGACCAAGGCCGCCGTGCTAGCGATGGCCAAGTCTATCGCCATCCATTGCGCCACGGAAAAGCTACCGATCCGCTGTAACGCCATCCTGCCCGGCGTGGTGGAGACAGAGATGATCAGCGCGATCATCGCCAAGTCGCCATCGCCCGACGCCGCGCGCGCCGCTTATGAAGGCATGTCGCCGTTGGGCCGGATGGGCCGGGTCGAGGAAATCGCCGCGCTGGTCGCGTTTCTGGGGTCGGACGAGGCGGCGTTCATCTCCGGCGGCGAATATGCGATCGACGGGGCATCCACGGCGGGCATGACCGGGGTTTAGCGTCAGGCGGTGTCCGCCGCCTGCGCCCGGATCGTGTCGATCAGCCAGCGAAGACCGGGGTCGTTGCTGCGCGTGACATGATATTGCGCCATTTCGACGAGCGGCGGAATCGGCACCGGCGGCGGGACGATCCTGATGGCGAAATTGCGCTGCATCAGATGCGCCAGCCGCCCCTGCATCAGCGTCAGCCAGTCTGTCTCCTGCAACAGCCAGGGCAGCATGGCGAAATTGGGCGCGGTCATCGCCACGCGCCGCTGGATGCCGATCCGGTCGAGATAGGCATCGCCGAAACTCGGCAATCGTTCCTCACCGATCGCGACCATCACATGCTCATAGGCCTGCATTGTCTCCAGCGTGATCCCCTCGACCAGCGCGGGATGGTCGGCCCGGCCCACCAGCCAGTAGCGATCCTCCAGCAGGAAATCGGACGGTAGTTCGGGCGTGAGATAGGCTTCCAGCGTGATCAGCAGGTCGATATTGCCATTGTCGAGCAGTTCGATCCGCCTCTGGCTGGGTAGGAGCAGTTCGACCCGCACACCCGGCGCGGCCGAAGCGAGGCGGGTGATCATCGGGAAGAGAACGGCGGTGGCGATATAGTCCGACGTCATGACCCGGAAGGTGCGGCTGGACGTCGCCGGATCGAAATGGCGGGAGGTCGCCACCACGCTTTCCATCGTCGCGAGCGCGGCCTGCACCTGCGGGATCAGCGTTTCAGCGAACGGTGTTGGATACATGCGCTTGTTATGCGCGATCAGCAGATCATCGCCGAAATAGGCGCGCAACCGCGAAAGGGCATTGCTCATCGCGGGCTGGCTGAGATTCACGCGCTGCGCCGCGCGCGACACGCTGCGATCGACCATCAGCGCATCGAAAGCCACCAGCAGATTGAGGTCCAGACCCTTGAAACGCACATGTCTCTCCATTCACGATATGAATTGAATTGCATCAAAACAATCCTTTTATCAATCGTGCATAGCCGCCCTATATGCTTGCGACGAGGTCGTCCGTGGACGAACCGACCCATCATTATCGGAGCAGGATCGCTATGAGCCGCGTCACTGAAATTCGCTTTGTCAGCTATGCCGTCACTGATCTGGAAGCCGAACAGAGCTTCTACCGCGATGTCTGGGGGCTGAAGGATGTCGGCATGCAGGATGGCATGCTGCACTTCGCCGCAGAGGGGAATGACGAGCATCATGTCGTCCGTTTGCGTGCCGCCGAGGACAAGCGCGTCGATGTCATCGCCTTGGCGGCCGACAGCCGCGCCGATGTCGATGCCCTGCATCAAAAGGTGACTGAAGCCGGATGCCAGATCATCTTTGCGCCGCGTGACCTGACCACGCTGGGCGGCGGCTACGGTTTCCGCTTCTTCTCGCCCGATGGCCTGCCGTTCGAGATTTCGAGCGATGTCGCGCGCGGCACCGCGCGAGAAATGCACCGCTGGGACGGCGTGCCGCAGAAGATCAGCCACATCGTTCTGCACTCGCCCGATCACAAGGCGATGGTGCAATTCTTCGTCGATGTGCTGGGCATGCGGGTCAGCGACTGGCTGGGCGATTTCATGTGTTTCCTGCGCTGCAACAGCGCGCATCACCGGCTTGCGGTGCTGCCGGGTCCGGCCTGCCTCAACCATGTCGCCTATGACATGCTGACGGTGGACGACATGATGCGCGGCATCAGCCGCCTGCGCAAAAAGGGCACCGACATCCTGTGGGGTCCGGGGCGCCACACCGCCGGGAACAATACGTTCAGCTATTTCACGACGCCTAACGGCTTTGCCGTCGAATATACGTCGGAACTGGAAGAGGTCGATTTCGAACATCATGTCGATCAGGTCCATGTGCCTGGACCGACGGTGATGGACCAGTGGGGCGTTGGCGTCGGCGGACCCCAGACCATGCCCCATCCAGAGGCCGACAAGGGCCTGTTTCAGCCAGTAGAGGTATAAGCCATGGCTTTGTTTGAATATTTCCCCAACTATATCTGGAACCTGTCGGTTTCCATCGCGCTCGAAAGCGGCGGCAAGATCGGCGAAATCGTCGATATGTGCCAGCCGATCCGCGACGCGGCGGCCTCCGGCGCGGATGCGGGCACGCCCCAGTTCATGGCCCAGTGGGTCGCGATGGCCGAGCGGCTGATCGGCCTCGCCGACGAAGACATCGCCGCCGGCCGCGCTTTCTCCGCGTCCGACAAGATGGAGCGCGCGGCGCTCTATCTGTTCGTGGCCGAGCGGATGCAGGGCCATGGCGCTCCGGGCCGCGAAGCAACCTATGCCAAGGCGCGCGACATCTTCGATCGCTCGACGGTGCTGGGCAAGATCAACCGCGAGCGGCTGGAAATCCCGCTGGCGCAGGGCACGATGCCCGCGCTCTATACCCGTGCGCCCGGACCAGGGCCGCATCCGGTCGTCGTCTATTGCAACGGTCTCGATAGCTGCAAGGAACTGCTCTACTGGTCGAATTTGCCCGAAGCGCTGGCACGGCGCGGCATTTCGACGCTGAGCGTCGATCAGCCGGGCAGCGGCGAGGCGTTGCGCTTGCAGAATCTGCCGGTCGATCCGCATAGCGAAAATTGGGCGAGCAAGGCGATCGACTGGCTGGAAACCCAGCCCGACGCCGATCCCAAGCGCATCGGCATGACCGGCATTTCGCTGGGCGGCCATTTTGCGCCGCGCGCCGTCGCCTATGAACCGCGCTTTGCCAGCGGCGCCTGCTGGGGTGCCAACCATAATTGGGCCGAGGTGCAGCAGAAGCGTCTGAACCGGGAAGGCGAAAATCCCGTCCCCCATTATTGGGCGCATGTCATGTGGGCCTTCGGTGCCGACACCATGGAAGACTTCCTGGAAAAGGCGAAGGACATGAACCTGAATGGCGGCCATATGGATGGCGTCAAGGTGCCGTTCCTGGTCACCCATGGCGCGAAGGACCGGCAGATCAGCGTCGATTATGCGCAGGATTGCTATGACCAGCTCGTCAATTCGCCGCGCCGCGAACTCAAGCTGTTCACTGAGCGGGAAGGCGGGGTCGAGCATGTCGGCGCCGACAATATGAGCTTTGGCTGCGACTATATAGCCGACTGGTTCGCCGACACGCTGAACGGCCACGCGGGTTAAGCGACGTATCGTCTCAATAGGGTGAATGCGACGGCGGGCCATGATCCCGCCGTCGCCGATTTTTTTGCAGGGGAGTGAACAATGCGTCTGGCAACATTGAAGCGCGGTGGCCGTGACGGCACGTTGGTAGCGGTCAGCGACGATGGCGCGCGGGTCGCGCCGGTCAAGGGCTATGCCACGCTGCAGGCGGCGCTGGACGATTGGGATGCGGCTCAGGATGCGCTGAACGCTGCCGCGCAGGCGGCGGCTTCGGGCGAAGCGGTTGCACCCGCCGATTTCGCCGCCCCCTTGCCGCGCGCCTGGCAATGGCTCGATGGATCGGCCTTTACCAATCACGCCAAATTGATGGAAACGGCGTTCAACATGCCGCCGATCGAAACCGATCTGCCACTCATGTATCAGGGCATGAGCCACCAGTTTATCGCGCCGACCGACGATGTGCCCTTCCCCAGCGAAGCGGAGGGCATCGATTTCGAAGGCGAGTTCGGCGTCATCACCGATGACGTGCCGATGGGCTGCTGCGCCGCCGATGCGCTCGGCCATGTCCGGTTCGTTGTCCTGATCAACGACTGGTCGCTGCGCGCGATTGCGCCGGTCGAGATGAAGACCGGCTTTGGCTGGATACAGGCCAAGCCTGCCTGCAGCGTTGCGCCGTTCGCAGTGACGCCCGATGCCCTTGGCGATGCCTGGCGCGATGGCCGCGTCTGCCTGCCGCTGACAGTCGAGGTGGACGGGGAATGGTTCGGTCATCCCAATGGCGCGGCGATGGCCTATGGCTTTCACGAACTGATCGCCCACGCCGCCCGTTCGAGATCGCTGCCGGCCGGCACGATCATCGGCTCCGGCACCGTGTCCAATGCGGAGCATGAAGCGGTCGGCTCCACATGCCTGTCCGAACGCCGCGCGATCGAAATCATCGCCCATGGCGCCCCCAAAACCGCCTTCCTCCCCTTCGGCAGCCGCGTCGTGATGCGCGCGGGCGAGGGGGCGTCGCCGTTCGGCGTGATCGATCAGCGGGTGGTGAAGGGGTGACCCAGTTTTAAAGCCTGATCGTCAATCAAATGCCGCTGGCGGAATTCCACCGTCTAGCGGCAGCGGAGCGTCGCCACGGACGCCAACAGCATGACACCGGCGGCGAATGCCATGGTCCAGATGGGTTCGGTCGGAAAGGCGTGGCGCATGATGGTGCCCATGACGGTGGCGACCAGCAGTTGCGGGATGACGACGAAGGCGTTGAACAGACCCATGTAGATGCCGAGCTTCGCCTGCGGCACGCTGGACGCGAGCATGGCATAGGGCATGGCGAGGGTCGATGCCCAGGCGATGCCGATCGCGACTTCCGAGAGCAGCAGCAGTTGCGCGTCGCGCAGGAACAGGAAGGACAAGAAGCCCAGTGCACCCAGCATCAGCGCGATGGCATGGGTGTTCGCCTGACCGATGCGGCGGGCGAGCGGTTGGAGCAGGAACGGGGCGGCGAGAGCGGCGACGCCATTATAGGTGGCGAACAATATGCCGACCCAGTTGGCCCCGGCATTATAGGCGGGGCTGGCGGGATCGGCCGATCCGAACATATATTGGGCGACGACCGGCGTGGTATAGATCCACATGATGAACAGCGCGGACCAGGTGAAGAATTGGACGAGCGCCAGTTTCTTCATCAGCGGCGGCATGGCTGCGAAATCGCCGACGACATGGCTGAGCAGATTGTCGTTGCGACCCTGGCCATGGAGCCAGCGGGCGACGAGGCGCGCGACGCCATAGGCGGCCAGCAACGCGCAGAGCAGATACAGTTCCTTTTCCAGCGACCATGTCCACACGATCGCCAATATGGCGACGCCTGTTGCGATCCAGCCTGCTCCACCGGCAGGTATGGCGCGGGTTGCCGGTGTCCGACCGGCGGTTTCGTCATCTGCCCGCGCAAAACGGGCCATCTGGTCGGGCGCATATTCGCGCGTCGTCAGCACGGTCCATAGCACCGCCAGGAACAGCGCCGCCCCGCCGATGTAGAAGCTGATCCGTACCGTGTCGGGCACGCCCGGCCCGACGGCGACATTGGCGACACCCATCTGGTCAAGCATCCAAGGGGTGGCCGACCCGATCACGGCACCTGCGCCGATGAAGGCGGTTTGCAGGGCATAGCCTGCCATATGCTGATCCTTGTCCAGCATGTCGCCGACAAAGGCGCGGAACGGCTCCATCGATATATTCAACGAAGCGTCGAGTATCCAGAGCATCATCGCCGCCGCCAGCAGACCGGGGGCATTGGGCATCCCGATCAGCGCCGCTGCTGCGAACAGCGCGCCGACAAAGAAATAGGGGCGGCGACGACCGAACCGGCACCAGGTCCGGTCGCTATAATGGCCGATGATCGGCTGAACCAGCAAGCCGGTCAGGGGCGCAGCGATCCACAGCAACGCCAGATCATCCAGGCTTTCGCCCAGCGACTGGAAGATGCGGCTCATATTGGCGTTCTGAAGGGCGAAGCCGATCTGGATGCCGAAGAAGCCGAAGCTGATATTCCACAGCCCGGCAAACCCCTGCCGCGGGCGGGTTACCTGTGTGCTGTCATGTTGCCCGTCCATCCCGCATCCGCCCCTTAACTTCGCATATTTCCCGGCAATTTCGATATTTTATTGCCCGTTTCTGATCCTATCGGACAGTCGGACGTCGATGCAGGCCGCGGTTGGCAGCATAGAGCGCGCGCGGCCTGTAGGACAGGAAATAGGATGTCAGCGCCGGCGTGGTTTGCCGCCCGCCACGAAACGAATTGCCTGACCGCCACCGGGCGCCAGCGCGATCGTCAGCCGGTCGCCCTTCCTGACCGTCTTCTTCTCGATCACGATCGCGTGGCGCGCGTCGGTGCGATAATCCGCGCCTGGTCCGTCACGGTAGATTTCCGCGACATAGCTGCGCCCGGCATCCAGAAAGTCGAGCGTCACCTGGCTGGCGCGGGCTTCTTCGTCGCCAACCGCACCCAGATACCAGTCATCGCCGCCCTTTTCCTTGCGCGCGATCGTGACATAGTCGCCGACTTCGCCGTTCAGGACGCGGGTGTCGGACCAGTCGGTCGGCACATCCTTGATGAACTGGAAGGGGCCGGGATATTTTGCGTAATTTTCCGGCGTATCGGCGGCCATCACCACGGGCGAATACAAGACCACATAGAGGGCGAGTTGCTTGGCGATCGTCGATTGGATCGTGCTGCCTTCCGACCCGGAGAGGCTGAGGACGCCGGGCGTGAAATCCATCGGGCCGCCGAGCATCTGGGTGAAGGCCAGATTGGCTTCATGTTCCGGCGGGTTCTTGCCACCGACCCAGGCATTATATTCCATGCCCCGTCCGCCTTCGCGCGACACCCAACTGGGGTAGGTGCGGCGCAGGCCGGTGTCCTTGACCGGTTCGTGGCTGTCGATGCTGACCTTATATTTGGCGGCGGCCTGCACCACGCGCAGATAGTGGTTCACCATCCACTGGCCTTCATGCCATTCGCGATGTCGGGTGCCATCGGCATCGACGCGCTCGATCTGCCCGGCGTCGGTGACATAGCCGGTCTTCACCACCTGTTCGCCATGGTCGGCCGCCCATTTGAAGGCGCTGTCGAGTTGCGCGTCATAATGGCTGGCCGATCCGCCGGTTTCATGATGGCCGATCAGCGTGACGCCCTTCGATCTGGCATAGGCCGCGAGCGCATCCGCGTCGAAATCCTCGGTGGGTTGGGAGAAATTCATGGCATTGCCATTGCCGAACCAGTTGCCGTCCCAGCCGACATTCCATCCCTCGACCAGCACGGCGGGGATGCCGCTGGCGGCGGCAAAGTCGATATAGCGGCGGACATTGGCGGTGGTCGCACCATGTTTGGGACCGCGCGCCCAGCTCCAATCGCCCTTGATCATGTTCCACCACACGCCGACGAACTTGCCCGGCTTGATCCAGCCCGACACGTCGCCCAGCTTGTTGGGTTCGTTCAAGTTCAGGATCATGTGGTTCATGTAGAGGCCCGCCGCATCGTCGGCGATGGCTATGGTGCGCCAGGGCGTCGAGAAACCCGCATCGCGCGAGACTTTGGCGGTGCCAGCGCCCGGCGTCAGGGCGGCGCGGAACATGTTGCCCTGCACCCGCGCCAGGTTCATCGCGCTATAATCGACCAATGCCGCTTCATGCAGCGCGACATGGGTGCCGCTGGCGAGCTTCACCGTCATGACGGTCTGCGCCGTGCCGACCGCATCGAGCGGCGTCTTGTCGTAGAGATATTCCTCCCGGTTCCATTCAAAGGCGGGCTTCCACCAGGCGGTGCCGGGCTGGGCGAAGGCGAACTGGGTCAGTTCCTCGGCGATATTGGCATGGGGCAGATTGGGCTGGTCGGGAAGGGTATAGCGGAAGGCCACGCCATCGTCGAACAGGCGGAAGGTCACATCCATTTCGCGCTGAAGGTCGCTCTTTTCGCGGAAGGCGAGGCGGATTTCGCTGTGATTGTCACGGATGGTCGACCATTCGCCCCAGGGCTGCGTCCAGCTCGTGTCGCGCCGGTCGCGCTTCGTGTCGGCCAGCGTCAGGTTGCGCTCGATCTTAGGCGCGTCGGTGAGCATGAAGCCAAGGCGGCTGTCGGCGATCAGCGGTTGGCCGTCGCGCTGCACGGCGTAGCTAGGGCGGCCTTCGCCATCCAGGCTGACGGTCAGGGTGATGCGACCATCGGGCGAGGCGGCCTTGGCGACGACATCGGCGCGTGCGGCGATCGGGGCCAGCGACAGGGCGAAAAGCGGGATGGCCAAAATGCGGAGGGAGGGCGCAGTCAGTCGCGTCATGCTATATGTCCTTGATAGTGGGCGACGAGGGCGGCGGCGGCGGGGAAGTGCCATGTCGTGGCACCCCCGCATGTCAGCATCGGCTGCCAGCGTTCCGAATCGTGCGGCGTCCAACTGACCGGCTGATCGCCAAGGTTGAAGATGCAGAGCAGCTGTTCGCCGCCATGGCTGCGTTCGAAGGCGAGCAGGTCACCGGGCATCTCCCGAAAATCCACCGTGCCGGCGCGCAGGGCAGGATAGGCTTTGCGCAAGGCCAGCACCTGACGAGTCCAGTGCAGCAGGGAGGCGGCGTCCGCCTCCTGCCGGTCGACGGCGAGCGGGCGATGCGCTTCCCCGATCGGTAGCCAGGGTTTGGCGTCGGAGAAACCGAGATAGGGCGCATCGGCGATCCACGGCATCGGCGTGCGGGCGCCGTCGCGGGATAGGGTGAGTGGCCAATTGGCGATGGCTTCGGGGTCTTGCAGATCCTCGAACGCGATATCGACCTGCGACAGGCCCAATTCCTCGCCATAATAGAGGAAGATATTGCCGCGCAGGCAAGCAAGCAGCAGCATCTTCATCCGGCAATAGGCTTGCGGGTCATGATCCTTGGCCCAGCGCGATACGGCGCGCGGCGCATCATGATTTTCAAAGGCCCAGCTTGGCCAGCCTATCCCCTGTTCCGCTGGCCATTTTTGCAGCGCGCTTTTCATCAATTCGCTGGTCAGGGCAGGGGCGTAGAGGAAGTCGAAGCCATAGGCGGTGTTGAGGCGCTGGTCGCCCTGGGTAAAGGCCTTCATCTCCCGGTCGCTGTCCGCGCCGCCGACTTCGGCGACGGTGAAGCGATCAGGATAGGCGTCGAACACGCTTCGGACTTTCTCCAAGAACAGGGGGATGTTCGGGTGGCTCTGATTATAGGTTTTGATCTGGAAATCGAACGGGCGGGTGCGCAGGCTGCCATCGTCGGGTGCAGGCGGATTATCGCGCAGCTCTGGATCGTGCATCGAATGGTTGATCGCGTCGATGCGAAAGCCATCGACGCCCCGGTCGAGCCAGAAGCGGATGATGTCGAACACGGCCGCCTGCACGTCCGGGTGGTGCAGGTGCAATTGTGGCTGTTCGCGCAGGAAGCTGTGCATATAATATTGGCCGCGCCGCGCGTCCCAGGTCCAGGCGGGGCCGCCGAAGACGGACTGCCAATTATTGGGCGGCGATCCGTCCGGCTTGGCATCGGCCCAGACATACCAGTCGGCCTTGGCATTGTTACGGCTGGCGCGGCTTTCGACGAACCAGCCATGCTGATCCGACGTATGCGCCCAGACCTGATCGACGATGACGCGCAGGCCCAGCGCATGGGCACGGGCGACCAGCGCATCGAAATCGGCGAGCGTGCCGAAAATCGGATCGACATCGCAATAGTCCGACACGTCATAGCCGAAGTCGCGCATCGGGCTTTTGAAGAAGGGCGACAGCCAGATCGCATCGACGCCCAGTGACGCGACATAAGGCAGGCGGGCGGTAATGCCGTTGAGGTCGCCGATACCGTCTCCATTGGAGTCGGCGAAGCTGCGCGGATAGATTTGATAGATGGCGGCACCGCGCCACCATGGTTCAGGCATGTCGGTCATTCAGGGGACTTTGCAGATGGCGAAGACGGCGCGCGAACGGCGCACAGGCTGTAGCCGAGCGGGGGGAGGGTGACGGCCAGGCTGCCGGGGGCAGCGGCTCGGCCAGCGCAGGGCGCGCCTGCCAGCGTGGCGAAAGCGTCCGAGCGGACATCGACCTGGACATGGGTCTGGATCGGCGCGGTCGATGTGTTGAAGGCGATCAGATATTCAGCGCCAGTGTCGGGGTCGAAGCGGGAGAGGGCGAACAGGCCGGGTTCCTCCGATCGGGCGCGTACCACCTGCTTGCCCCGGCGCAGGGCAGGGTGGGCGGTGCGCAGGCGGGCGAGGGAGGCGATGGTGCGATAGAGGCTGTGCGAGGGATCGAAGCGGGGCGTGGCGGTCGTGGCATCCGTGCCGACGAGGCGGTTGTCATTGTAGATGGCGACCTTGCTGCCGAACATATCCTCGCGTGCGTCCTGATCGCCGCCGTCACCGGCAAAGCCCTGTTCATCGCCATAATAGAGCGTCGGTGCGCCGCGCAGCGTCAGCATCATGGCGTGGCCGAGCGTGACGCGGTCCAGAACTTCCTGTTCGCTGGCGGCGGGAAAGGCGCGGCGGACGAAGGTGGCGAAACGGCCATTGTCGTGATTGCTGATGAAGGTCGGCAGTTGCCGCGCGGTGGCTTCACCCTCGACATAGAGGGCATCGCCCTGGAGCATCTTTTCCCACAGGGCGGTTGCGCCCTTGCCCGCGACGGTCTGGATCGCGACCTGGTGAAAGGCGAAGTCGAGGACCGAGGGAAAACCGCCTTCGCGCGTGTGCCAGGCGAGTGGGCCGGACAGGATATCGCTTTCCGATACTTCGCCGAAGATGTGGAAATTGGGGATGCCCTTGGCTTTTGCGCGGGCCTGCATGGCGGGGACGAAGGCCTGCCAGAAATGCGGGTCGACATGGCGGGCGGTATCGACGCGGAAGCCATCGACACCGAAACGGTCGATCCAGTCGCCGAATATCTCGATCATCCCCGCAATGACGCGCGGATTTTCGGTCATGAGGTCGTCCAGCCCGACAAAGTCGCCCATCGTCGCGCTTTCGCCGCGATAGGTGGTTTCGCCCCGGTTATGATAGAGGGTGACGTCGTTCAGCCAGGCGGGCGTCTTGGTCTGTTCCTCGCCCTTGGGGATATAGGGCGTATAGGCGTAGGACGGATCGGTCAGCTGGGCGAAATTGTCCGCGCGATGGTCATCATCGCTAGTGAAGCCGGGATTGATCGGCTGCCCATTGACGCCGCCGCGCCGCTGATAGGGATAGTCCGCGCGCGAGCGGTAGGTGCAGGCGGAAACGGCGCATTCGCGATATTGGATGACGTCGGCGGTGTGGTTGGCGATGATGTCCATATAGACTTTCATGCCCCGCCTGTGCGCGGCCTCCACCAGTGCCGCGAAATCGGCGTCGGTGCCGAAATGCGGATCGACATGGGTGAAGTCGGTGATCCAATAGCCGTGATAGCCCGCACTTTCCTGGCCCTTGGCACCCTGCACCGGCTTGTTGCGGAAGATGGGGCCGACCCAGATGGCGGTCGCGCCCAGCCCCTGAATATAGTCGAGCCGCCGGGTGAGGCCTTTGAGGTCGCCGCCATGGAAAAAGCCCTTGGCCGTGGGGTCATAGCCATGGGTCAGCCGGTCGCCGCCAAAGTCGCCCTTGTCATTGCGCGGATCGCCATTGTCGAAGCGGTCGGGCAGGACGAAATAGATGATTTCATCCTCCGGCAGGCGGGCGCGAAAATCTGCGGGAGCGGGGGGCGCGGCGGGTGCTGACAGGGCGGGGGTGGCCAGCGCCATCAGCGCGGCGAACAGCATGGGATTGCGCTTTCGCATTCCTCTTCCTCCTCTGGTCCGCACTGGCCTGATCGCCGCGGTCTTATGCCCCCTTCTTAGTCGGCCTTTGTCGGTGCGGCCAAGGATGCGACATACGTATTCAAAGCCCGGCTTTCCAAGCGTGCCGGAGCGGCGTAGGATCAGGCAATGGCCGTCAATGAGAAAATCACGTCGTTCGACATCGCGACATTGGCCGGTGTTTCCCAGCCGACCGTATCGCGCGCGCTGCGCGGCGACCCCACGGTCAGCGAGGGGACGCGCAAGCGGATCGAGGCGATCGCCCGCCAGCTCAACTATGCGGTGGACAAAAATGCGTCATCGCTGCGCCGGGGAAAGAGCAATACGCTGGCCCTGCTGTTCTTCGAGGATCTGCTGCCCGACGAAAGCTGGATCAATCCCTTCTTCCTGTCGATGCTGGGGCCGATCCTGCAAACCTGCGCCAAGCGGGGCTATGACCTGCTGACATCCTTTCAGCAATTATCGACCGACTGGCATGTCGATTATGAAGATAGCCGCAAGGCTGACGGCATCATCCTGCTCGGCTATGGCAATTACGAGATTTATCGCGTCCGGCTGGAACAGCTGGTGGCGCAGGGGACGCATTTCGTCCGCTGGGGTTCGGTCGACGACCATGCGTTGGGCATGACCATCGGTTGCGATAATCGGCAGGGTGGACGCGATGCGGGCCGGCATCTGATCGAACGCGGCCGCCGCTCGATTGCCTTTCTGGGCGATGCGTCCAACCGCTATCCCGAATTTCGCGATCGCTATGCGGGGCTGACCGAAGCGATGGTGGAGGCGGGGCTACCGGTCGATCCGGGGCTGCATGTCGATGCGCTGTCGATCGAACATTCCGGCCATGAGGCGGCGCGCCGCCTGATCGCGCGCGGCATTCCGTTCGATGCTATTTTCGCCGGGTCGGATCTGATCGCGATCGGCGCGATGCGCGCGCTGGAGGAGGCGGGGATGACGGTGCCGAACGATGTGGCGATGATCGGTTTCGACGATATTCCCGCGGTCAGCCTGACGCGCCCGCCGCTGACCACGGTTGCGCAGGATTATCTGCTTGCGGGCGAAGTGCTGGTCGATGCGCTGATCGCCCAGATCAAGGGCAAGCCGGTGACGCCGACGCTGCTGGCGCCACGGTTGGTCAGCCGGATGACCGCCTGATCGCGTTTCACAGGTTCGCTCAGCCCGAACGGTGGAAATCGGCAATGTTGCTGAAAAAAAGGGACCGCCCTCTCCTGAAAGAAGCGGCGGTCCCGGCACTGCCTGCGTGCAGTCAGGCAGATCAGAGGGTCATCCTCCCCCGCCGGGGGAGGATTTAGGAGGCGTTAGAATTTGTAGGTGAGGCCCAGATAATAATCGCGGCCATAGCGTTGATAGTCGATGACCTGGCGCGGGTCGTCATTCTGGTAGGTGACGAAGGGCTGGTCGGTCAGGTTCTTGCCCTGGAGCAGGATCGACAGGCCAGTGAGCGGACCCGACTGGAATTCATAGCCGATCTGCGCGTCCAATATGCCCTCCGCCTTGGCCGTGCGGAAGGTGGGGGCTGCCGACAGGCCAGCGACTTCGCCCAGGAAAGATGAGCGGTAGCGATAGCTGACCCGTGCCTGGAAGCCGCTGCGTTCGAAATAGGCGGTGCCGCTGGCGACCCATTTAGACAGGCCCGGCAGGGTCACGGTCGCGCCGGGATTGCTGCCATATTTGACTTCGCTGTGGGTGTAGGAGCCGCTGGCGAAGAGGCCGAAACCATCAAGGGTCTCGGTGAACAGCTTGAAGGGCAGCGACGCGGTGGCTTCCGCGCCGATGATCGTGCCCTTGCCGTTGTTGGCGGGTGCCTTCAGCAAGCCGATGGCGCCGCCATTCGCGATGATTTCGTTGCGAATATCCGCAGGCAAGGCGGGCAGAAGCGACGAGAAGTCATAAGCGATATTGTTGTTGGGATCGACGAAGTCGGTCAGATTCTTGAAATAGCCCGACAGCGAGACATAGCCGCCATTGCGGAAATAGCGTTCCACCGACAGGTCGATATTGGTCGATTGATAGGGACGCAAATTGGTGTTGCCGCCGTTCGAGCTGAACGGGCTGTTGAACGGGTCGGAACCCAGGCCGATCTTCGAGGGATCGAAGCTGAATTCCTGGTTCACCCGCTCCTGGTCGAGGCGCGGGCGGACCATGGCCTGCGCGGCACCCAGTTTGATGAAGAAACCCGGTTCCAGTTCGACCGACATCTGCGCGCTCGGCAGGAAATCGGTATAGCTGGTCTTGCCCGAAGCAGGCACCACCGTGACGACGCCATTGGCGAAGCTGGAGATAGTGCCGACCGAGCGCTGCCTGGAATGGATCACCTGCGCGCCGAATGCGCCCTTGAGCGGCTTGCCGCCCAGTTCGCCATCCATCGTCATCTTGGCATAGCCCGTGAACACATCTTCCTTCACGAAGTTATCGCGCACGAGCGATTGCGGGCGATTATCATATACCGCGTCGAGGACATTATTGTAGAGATAGAGCGGATCAAGAGTCAGCATCGCCGGAACGCCCAGATAGCCGAGCGAGACGTTGGAGCCGAGCAGCGCTTCGCTGGGAACGGGGGCTGAACCGGGGGTGCCGCCCGCGATGGTGCAATCGGTGCCGCCCGTCGGACACAGGAAATAGCTGGTGAAGGCACTGGTTTTCTTGCGACGGCTGTAATTGCCGCCCATTTCCCAGTTGCTGAAGATGCTGCCTTCAATCTCGCCCGTCAGGTTCGTGCGGAACGAGCGCAGATCGTCGATGAATTTGGGCTGGTTCAGGAAGCCCGCCTGCACCACGGCGGTCGTGCCATTATAGCCCCAGCCATTGGGATCAGTCAGGCTGATGATGCTGGTGTCGGTATAGTCGATGGTCGGCACGATCTGAAACAGGCCGTTGGACTGGCGATCGACGCGCACGGTGTCGGGCACACCCGACCGCAGATAGCCGGTGCCCGAATAGGTTTCGAGCAGGAAGTCGGTGCGCTTGGCGCGCGACCAGCTGGCATCGACGTTCAAGTAAAGCCTGTCGTTCAGGCGGAACTGGTTATTCCAGCCCAGCGAGATGGTGTCGGCGGTGCGCTTGTTATAATCGTTGCGCTGCACGCCATAGACGTTGCTGAAGGTCGCGCCGGTGACGAAGCCATCTTCCACCGTCACATCGCTGACGCCGACATTGGTGCCCCAGACCAGCGGAAATTCGATGCCGCGCAGGCGCTGTTCTTCCTCAAAATGCGAATAGAGGACGTCGAAGGTCGAATGGAAATTGTCGCTCGGCTGCCATTCTAGCGTGGCGACCGCGCCATAGCGCTTCAACAGGTTGGATTGGACATAGGGTTTGGCACCGCCGATGATCAGGTTGTTGTCGGCATCGGTCGGATAGCCCCAGGCGTTGAAGCGCTCATTTTGCGACGGGGTATGCGAGGCGGAAAAGCCGATGGCGAGGCCCAGCGTATCGTCGGCATATTGATCGACATAAGTGGCCGACGCGCGATAGCCATAACGTTCGCCATCCGGGTTCAGCTTGTCGAGGCCATTCATCTGGCCACGCAGGGCAACGGCGATGATGCGGTCATTCTTGTCGAGCGGGCGGAGCATCCGCAGGTCGACCGTGCCGGAAATGCCGGCCGCGATCAGGGCTGCGTCGGAACTTTTGTAGACATTGACGTTCTGGAAGAATTCGGACGGATATTGATCATATTCCACGCCGCGATTGTCGCCGACGGTCACCTGTTCGCGCCCGTTGAGCAGGGTGGTGGAAAAGTCGGGGCCAAGGCCGCGGATCGACAGGCGCTGGTCGCGCCCTTCGAGACGTTGGGCGGTGACACCCGGCAGGCGGGCGAGCGAGTCCGCGATCGAGACGTCGGGCAGCTTGCCGACATCTTCGGCCGTGATGGAATCGACGATCAGCACCGAATCGCGCTTCATCTTGGCAGCGGAGGCCAGCGATGCGCGGATGCCGGTGACGACGATGGCATCGACGGGTTGGTCGGCGGCGGCAGGCGCATCGGTCGTTTGCGCGGATGCGATCGACGTTACGGAAAGCGAAACGCCCGCCATCAAAGCCGCGCGCAGAACAGAACCATATATAGTGTGCATTGCAGAAACACCCTCCCCAAGACGCCTGTGACGGCGCTTCTTGCCGCTTTCGCGGGTCTGAAAGGATATTAGTCCTGCAATGCCCGATCTGCACAGCATCCCACATACGTATTCAGGGGATTGGGCGGTATTGGACCTGTAGCTTGGCCGACCAATAGTGATTTCCAGGGGCGGCCTGTCGGCGACAATCGAATAGCCGAAATGGGTATCATCGCCTTACCGCGCCGTTGGCGTGGCTGCCTCGTCCATGCTCTCGCCATTCCCATGCGTCACGCGCGTCGGCATAAGTTCCTGGATCATGCCCCAATATCCGCGCGTCACATGCGCGTTCGCCGCATAGGCTGGATCGGCCATCAGATGGAGATGCAGGCGGCGCAGATTATGCCAGGGGACGGACGGGAACAGGTGATGTTCCAGATGATAACTGACGTTGAACAGCCCGATGAGGAGCCGGTCGAGCAGGGTCGGGATGACGGTGCGGGTGCCGTTGAGTTCGTGATTGTCGGGGAGGCCGTTATGTTCGGCCATGGCGCGGATTCGGTTGAAGACATTGACCCAGAAAAATTGCGGGATCAGCAACAGGCCCAATATCTGCCAGCGAAAGGGCGACCACAATATCGCGCCATAGACCAGCACGGCCCACGCAACATAGCCTAGGCGCAGCGACAGGCGGTAATCGAAACCGAAGCGTTTGGGATTGTGGAAATTGGCGATGGGTGCCCAGATACGTCCAGCGCGCGCCACCCGATAATAGTTGAGACCGGTGATGCTGCGAACCAGCAGCCAGAACATCGCGCGCGGGGATTTGGGGAAATGCTGGTCCGGGTCGCGCCGCTGAATGCGATGGTCATAATCATGGATGGTGTTGGTGTGGCGGTGATGCTGCAAATGGTTGGCGCGATACAGGTCCAGGCTGAGCATCAGCGGAAAGGCGACGAAAATATCGCCGACCAGATCGTTGACGCGGCGGTTGCTGAACAATAGGCCGTGGCAGGCATCATGCATCATCACCGCCAGACACTGAATGCGGGTGCCGATGATCAAACCAGCGGCCAAATAGACCGGTACGCTGTCGATCTGGATCGCGATGGCCATGGCCGCGACGATGATCACCCATTGGAATGCAAGCAGCAGCGCATTGCGGCTGTTGTTGATGACGGACAATTGCCTGATGAGCGGCAAGGTGCCTCGGCGCGAATAGCGATACCCCGGCGGGCGATCCCTTATGATGTCGTCCATGGGCATCGTCTCCGAAGGTAGCACCGGCCGGTGGTGGACCGTAGAAACCGCGTAAACCCGCGTCAAGCACAGGGCGGCTGTTCGCGGCCTATCGGATCGGCGGGGTTGAACACGGTGCCCCATGCCATCGTCTTTTCCAATCGCCGGAGTTTGAGGGCGCGGTCGGTCCTTCTGTCCTTGACAGTATCGCTCCCCTTCTAATAATAACGATCGTTATCAAAAAAGAGTCGGCGATGACCGAAGGAACGAGGCGAGATGGATCCCAGGGGCAAGCTTGCGGTCATTACTGGAGGGGCGTCTGGATTAGGCGCGGCGCTGGCTGCAAAACTCCAGGCGGAGGGCGCGCAGACGGTCGTGATGGACGTTCACCCACCGGCCGATGCCGGTTCGCAATTTCTGGCCTGTGATATCACGGACGCGCAGGCTGTCGAAAAAGCGCTGGACGGCCTGGACGGCGCGATCGCCATTCTCGCCAATTGCGCCGGGATCGGCGGCCTCGGTCCGATTGCGACGCCGGATGCGCCGGGCAATGCCGCCGATTTCCGTAGGGTGCTGGACGTCAACCTGATGGGGGCCATGCATGTGACGCGCGTGGTGGCGCATCGCATGATCGGCAATGCGCCTGACGGCGCGGACGGCGAGCGGGGTATCATCGTGAACGCCTGCTCGATCGCGTCGTTCGAGGGGCAGGAGGCTATGGGCAGCTATACCGCGTCGAAGGCGGCGTTGGCGGCGCTCACGCTTGTCTGGGCGCGCGATCTTTCCCGGTACGCCATTCGGTGCGTCGGCCTCGCGCCCGGCTTTTTCGATACGCCGATGACGGCCCATTTGCCGCCCGATCTGGTGGAGGAACTGGTCGATGGTGCTGAATTCCCCAAGCGCGCCGGGCGTGCCGAAGAGTTTGCAGACGCGGCGCTGTTCCTGATCCGCAATCCTTACATCAATGCCGAGGTGCTGCGTCTCGATGGCGGCGCGCGGCCACCGGCGCGCACGCGCTGGACAGCTCCGGCCTGATTTGACCTGAAAGGCAGTTCCGACATGCAACCGCTCGACCCCGCCATAGCCGCCGCCGCACGCCAAGCCTTCGCTGCGATCGTCGGCGTGGACCATGTGTTTTTCAATGAGGAAGACCAACTCTCCTATCAGGACAAGTTCGCGGTCGATGATGCCCTGCATCATCCCGCCGGTGCTGTCGCTCCAGCGACCGTCGAGGAAATCCGGGCGATCCTGAAGGTGGCAAGGGAGCGCAAATTGCCGCTCTGGCCGATCAGTCGCGGCAAAAATCTGGGCTATGGTGGCAGCGCGCCCTTGCTGGCGGGATCGGTCATTCTCGATCTCTCGCGCATGCGGAAGATCGACTATGACGAGGCCAATGGCACCGTTTTGCTGGAGCCGGGGGTCAGCTTCTACGATCTGTATGATTTCCTGAAATCGAAAGGCATGAAGCACTGGCTGTCGGTGCCGGGCAATAGCTGGGGGTCGGTGCTGGGCAATGCGTTGGATCGCGGCGTTGGCTACACACCCTATGGCGAGCATACGACCAAGATTTGCGGCATCGAGGCGGTGATGGCCGATGGGATGGTGGTGCGGACCGGCATGGGCGCGCTCGATGGCGCGCCGACATGGCAGCTCTACAAATTCGGCTTTGGCCCATCATGGGACCAGATGTTCGTGCAGTCGAACTTCGGCATCGTGACCAAGATGGGGCTGTGGCTGATGCCCGCGCCGGAATCGCTGATGGGCATGGATATCGAATTTGAGCGGCCCGAGGATTTGGGTCCGTTGGTCGATGCGCTTGCGCCCTTGCGGCGTGAAGGCCTGCTCCAGCAATCGCCGACCATCGGCAACTGGCTGCGCGCGGCGGCAACCCTTACGACGCGTGGCGAGTGGACGGACAAGCCCGGTGCCCTGTCTGACGAGGTCATTGCGGCGATCCGCAAGAAGTTCAATGTCGGCTGGTGGGGCGTGAGCCTGCGCCTTTATGGCCGCGAGGATATGAACAAGGCGGCCTATGCGGTGCTGGAGCGGGAGATGGGCAAGCTCAAGCCGATGAGCCTGCGCCCCACCACCTGGAAAACCGGAGAGCCGATCGAGGCGACCGGCTGGACCGGCACGCCGCTGACCTTCCCGATGCAGAATGCCAACTGGCATGGTGGGCGGGGCGGCCATATCGGCTTTTCGCCGATCCTGCCCCAATCGGGCAAGGCGGCACTGGCGCAGTTTCAGCGCACCTATGCCTGTTACAAGGAGTTCGGCATGGATTATCAGGCGAGCTTCGCCTTTGGCGAGCGCCACCTCATCAATGTGAACGCGGTGCTGCTGGACAAGGATGATCCGGCGATGATGAAGCGGGTCGACCCTTTCCTCAAGCGGTTGATCGCGGATGCCAAGGCGCAAGGCTATGGCGAGTATCGCACCCATCTCGATTATATGGATGCCGTCGCGGACACCTATGACTTCAATGGAGGCGCGCTCGCCAAGCTCAATCGCACGGTGAAGGATGCGCTCGATCCACAGGGCATCATCGCGCCGGGCAAGAGCGGCATCTGGCCCACGTCGATGATGGGAGCGAAGGCATGACCGGCATGGGCGTGGGCGCAATGCGGCGGGCAGGGATACTGATCCTGCTGGGGTTCAGCGCGTGCAGCAGCGGCGCGGACAACAAGGCTGTCGCGACCGAGCAGAGCAAGGGGCCGCCGCCCATGCCGGCGCCAGAGACGATATCATCCCGGCCCAACGCCGGGCCGGGTGAGCGGCTATATCTGGACAAATGCGCCATGTGTCATGGTCCCGCTGGCATGGGCACTGGCCTGCTGACGCGGCGGATGGAGCAGCCGCTGCTTGAAAAGCGCACGGACCTGACGTCCGAGTTCGTCATGCAAGCGGCGCGGATGGGCATCGGCAATATGCCCGCGATTCCGCGCGGCGAGGCGAGCGATGTGGAACTCAAGCAGATCGCCGATTATCTGTCGGCCGAAAAGGAGAGCGGGCAATGATGCCGGTGTCGAGGCGCGGCCTGGTTGCGGGTGCCGCCATTGCTGCGGCCGCCGCTGTGACGCTGCGTTCGCCCGTGCTGGCCCATGAAGGGCAGCCGGTGCTGCTCTATGATACGAGTCTCGCTGCAAGCGCGCGCTTTGCCGCCCATGTCGGCAGGCTGGGCGGGTCGGCTCAGCCGATGGACGGCGACCGCGTGCGCCAGGTGCAGGCCTTGGTTCGAACCCGGCCAGCCGCCTTCTTCGGCGTATCCCGTCATGCCGATGCGGTGATGGTGAGCGAGGTTGCGCAGGAGGCGGGCTATCGTCGGATTTCGCTGATCCAGCATCGCGTCGCAGGCGATATGGTGCCGATCTGCGCGCCCGAAGCGACATCGCTTGCAACCTTGGCGCGGCTGGCTGGCGGGCGCTGGCCGGAGGCGTTTGCGGAATTGGCCATTGGTGGGATCGAGCGCTGCGAGCCGCTATCCTATACCAGTGCCGCCGAGCCGGCCTTCAGCTGGGTGCTGACGCTGCGATGAGCGCGGGGCAGTTCAGCTTCATCAAGCTGTACGTCGCCGATCTCGATTCCATGATCGCCTTCTATACGGCGGTTTTCGATATGGCGGTTCATATCCGCATCGATGAGGCCGATTTCGAGGAAGTCCTGCTGCGGCAGGAGGGGCATGGCTTCATGCTGGGCCTGCTGAACTGGAAGACCGGTGGAAATGGGGATGAGCGGCCAGCGGCGGGCGTCATCGGCTTCGTCACGCAGGATGCCGATGCTGCCGTCGCGCGGGCGATCAAGGCCGGGGCGAGGATCAAGCGCGCGCCCTTCGACATTCCAGGCACGCGCGTCGCGCTGATCGATGACCCGGAGGGGCATGAGATCGAATTGGTGCAGTTTCTCTAGCCCTGCCGCCTGACAGTCCCCGGCCAACAAAAAGAGCGCCCCGGCCAATGTGGACGGGGCGCTCTTCATTCGCCGAGCGGCGTGTCAGAATTTGCGCTTCACGCTGAAGATGATTTCGCGCGGACGACCGGGCTGTCCATAGGCATTGCCTGATTGGGCGAAGCGGTCATATTTGTTCACGAAGTAGAATTCGTCGGTGAGGTTGGTAGCGGCCAGCGCCGCTTCCCATGCATCGTCGGGCGTGCGGTAGGTAAGGCGCGCATTAAGCAGCCCGCGCGATTCCACGCGGCCGAATTCGAAGTTCGGGATATTGTTGGGGATCGTGGTTTCGAACTTCGATTGCCAGGTATAGTCGAGGCGCGGCGTGAGCGAGCCATGCTTGCCCAGCTCAACCTCATATTGCACGCCGGCCGCATATTTCCACTTCGAGACGAATGGTGCCTCCGTGGTTCCAGGGATGATGCCGCTGCCCAACGCCGCGCTTGTGAAGCGGAAATCGGTGTAGCTGACGGAGCCGTCGATCGAGAGGCCAGGCACGGGCCGCGCGTCGAATTCCAGTTCCAGACCGTCGATCTTGGCGTCGCCGATGTTCCGGGTGGCCGAACAGAAGGGGAAACCGGGCGGGCTGATGTCGGGGCAGCTCGACGTGAGCCCCTGATAATTTTTGTAGCTATTGTGATAATAGGCGCCGTTCAGGCGCAGTTTCCGATCAAGCCACATGCTCTTGAAGCCGGCTTCATAGCTGGTCGAGGTTTCCTGTTCGAACGGAACCAGCTGTTGCGCGAGATAGGGGCGCGGATTGACGCCGCCGCCCTTGAAGCCCGTCGCGACCTGCGCATAGAAGCGCACGTCCGGCGCGACCTCATAATCCACAGCGACGCGATAGTCCCAGCGTTTGCCGGCAAATTCACCGACAAGACCATCCAGCGAGGCGACGCGGGGATCGGTCGGCAGGCCGGGGATGGGGCTCATGCGGCGGAATGTGTAGCTTTTGTCTTCGTCGGTATAGCGAATGCCGCCCGTAATGTTGAGCTGATCCGTGGCATGAAGGACGCCGTGCAGAAAGGCGGATTTGGACGTCTGTTCGAACGGGTCGTCATAGAAGAAATCGAGCCCCGCGACGCCGACCTGGATGCGCCCGCTCTGGTTGCTGTCGCCCTTATAATAATAGACGCCCGTCGTGACTTCGAGCATATCGCCGAAGTCGGCGGACAGGCGGAGTTCCTGCGTGAACTGTTCGTGCAGGAAGCCGCTCGCATTGTTCGAAATATCTTCGGGCGAATTGTCCGCATCCCAGGAGCTGGCACCCTTGGCGTAGCGGTATGCCGTGATCGACTTTAACGAAAACATGTCGGACAGGGTGATATCGAGCGTGTTGGAAACGCCCCAGCTGCGCAGATTGCTCTGACCCTTGTTCGTATATTGATTGGCTGTGCCGGGAAGACCGGTGTAATTGGCATAGCTTGTATAGCTGTTTGGCGCGGTGAGATAATTGCGCCCATCGACGGGGGGAAGGAAGAGCGCCTTGCCCGGCGATGCTTCCGAACCGTCCTGCGTGAAATCGGCAATCAGGTTATTCTCGATCCTGTCGGATGCGATCCAACGCAAGGCGCCGCGCACGGCATAGATATTCTGGCCGCCCTCCGTGCCGATCACGCAATCATCGGCAGGCGAGGCGAAGGTGCCGCCGGGGGCCGCAACCCCGGTAACGCAGCCATAGTCCAACCGTTTGAAGAAGCCGTCGACATGACGGGCAAGGCCGGAGATGCGCGCATAGAGCTTGTCTTGCGCCAGGGTGATGTTCGTCGCGCCGCGCAGGCCCACGCGGTTGAAGGAGCCGTACAAGGCTTCGACATAGGCATCGGAATCATCATCGGGACGGCGGGAGAAGAGTTTGATCGACCCGCCGATGGAGTTTTTGCCTGACAGCGTGCCTTGTGGCCCCCGCAAAATCTCGATGCGGTCCAGATCCACCAGATCGAACGCCGCACCCGAACTGATGCCGTAATAGACGTCATCGATATAGATGCCGACGCCAGGTTCATTCGGGAACTGGAAATCGGTGGCGCCGATACCCCGGATGTTGACGGCTGCGGTCTGCGCGCCGCCGCCCTGACCACCAGCGGAGAAGGTGACGCTTGGCGCGCGCTGCGCGACGGACTCGACGCTGGTCTGGCTGCGTGCTTCCATGAGCGATGCGTCCACGGCCGTAATGGCAAGCGGCGCTTCCTGCACGCTTTGATTGCGGAACTGTGCGGTGACGATGATATCGCTGATACCCTGATCATCGCGCGCGGATGCGGCCGCATTTGTTTCCTGCGCCAGGACAGGCGTGGCGATCGACCAGGCCATCGCAGCAAAGGCAACGCCGAACCGGACCGAGAGCAGCTGATTTTTAGACATATTTCCTCCCCAATGCCTCAAGGGAGTGCCTGCATTGCCGACTACCATCATGCGGCGGATCAGGGCTTGTCGCCACCGTCATCGCTGCACGCGGGTAAGGTCGGACACCCTATGGCAGACCTCTCCTTCACTCGACTCTAGCCTGCGAAACCGCTTGCTGGTCATGCAATAACCATAACGAACGTTATCAATATGGGCAAGAGCAAGAATGATAATAATATCGTTCGTTATTATTGGTTGTATCGATTCCGTATGCGCGGTTCGCACTTCGAGACTGACGATCGTGATGGATGCGAGGCTCGGAATGCCCCAGGGGGCAAAAGCTAACGCCCGATCTTATTGTCGTTGGGGTCGAGTTTCAGCATGTCCGCGCTCTTCATCGCGGGATCCCAATGTTCGACGATCCTGCCATTTTCGATGCGGAACAGATCGAACCAGCTCGTGTGATAGCTGTTGCCGTCACCGTCTTTCTCGGTGCGCACGAAGGTGAAGTTCACCATGTCCCGCTCGGCGATGATCGATACCAGCGGCAGTTCGATGTGCGGCAAAATCTCGCGCTGTGGGCGTGATCCGCGAATGAAGGCCTGCAAGGCTTCGACGCCGCTCATCACATTGGGATTATGCTGGATGTAGTGCGGGCCGATGAAATCCGGTGCGCGGTCGGCATGGCCTGCCTGCAGCACGGTGCGATACATATCGTAGCATAGCCGCTTGTTGGCGGCGAGAACGGGATCGTCGCTGTGCAGCAATTGCGCGTGATCGGCCGCGATGACGGGCGCGGTCTGGCCGTCGGCCGCGTCGATGGCCGGCTTCAAACTCGTGATGCGTTCGCTCATGTCATGCTCCCCTGTTATATTGCGATCACCAGGGCTTTGGCCATTTGCGGGTGTCGTCCCAATGTTCGACGATCATGCCATCTTCCAGTCGGAACATATCGAAGGCATGGCCTGTATAGGTCGCGCCCGGAACATTTGGATCGTCCTGCTCCTGCTCCCAGATCACCACCACATGATCGCCCTGTGCCACAGTGCGGACCAGCTCCTTGTGGCGGGGCGGGTTGAAGTCGGCTGGCGTATCCTTGATGATGTCGACCAGCCGCAACAGATGCTCCCGGCCCGATGGCATGTTGACATTATGCTGGATATAGCCGGGCGCGATGTAGCGCAGAACCGCCTCGCGGCTCCCTTCGCGGATCACCTTTTGCCACATGTCGATGACGATACGGCTGTTGCGTTCTTCGAGCGTTTCCTCGGCGGCGGTCATAGCGATCTCCCGTCAGGTGAGCGCGTAGTAGCGCAGCACATTGCCATCGGCGCGGCGCTCGCCGACGCCCACGAATACATGTTTGGTCAGCCAATCATGCTTGCCGACCGAACATTCGAAACTGGGGTTGCCGCGCAGATAATAGTCCTGCTGCTCGACTGGCTCGCCCTCGCGAAAGGCCCAGTCGCGCAATTTCTCCATCGTGTCGGGCTTGCGCCCCCACAGGAAGCCACGATTGTTAAGGAGGATCAGCGTGCCATCCTCCTCCTCCAGCATGTAGCGCGCATCGAACACCGCCACATCGTCCGGCCGGAAATAGGCATAGTCGCCGCCGGACCCCGGCACGGCCTTGCCGCGCAACCGTGGCCCCTCAAAGGTGCCGCTTTCCACATAGACCGCGCTGCGCGTGCCGCCCCAGGGGCTGTTCGCGATGGTCTGGACGCGCGGGAATTGCAGCCGCACTTCCATCGCAAATTCCAGCTTGGGGTTGTCGATCGTCGAAAAAATATTGTCCATTGCGCTACATCCCTCAACCCAGTTCCAATGTGCCGCCATCGACGAAAAGATTGGCGGCAGTGATGAAGCTTGCATCATCCGATGCGAAGAACAGCACGGCACGAGCAACCTCTTCGGGCCTGCCCATGCGGCGCATCGGTATGGCATCGATCATCTGTTCGCGCAGCCTGTTCACCGCATCTCCGGTCAGGCCAGGGTTGCGATAGAGCAGGGGCGTTTCGATGGGGCCGGGGCTTACCAGATTGACGCGGATGCCCTCGCGCACCAATTCGCCCGCGATCACCTTGAGCGCCGCCGCAAGGCCGCCCTTGGCAGCGGCATAGGTGGTGTTGCCGGGCACGAAGGCATGGCCGCCGATCGACCCTGTGACCACGATGGATCCGCCAGCGCCCATCAGCGGCAGTGCCTTCTGGATCGTGAAGATGCAGCCGCGCAGATTGATGGCGTGAACCGCGTCCCAATCCTGCGGCGTAATGTCGCGCACGGGCGCGAAACCGCCAACGCCCGCATTGGCGAAGAGGATATCGAGCCGCCCATGTCGCGCCTTGATGGCGGCGATCACTGGGTCCAGGCTCGCCAGATCCGCAACATCCGCTCGGTAGCCCGTCGCGCCCGCGATGCTGGCGACGGCGCTGTCGATCGTCGCCTGATCGCGCCCGGTGAGGTGGACGATGCCGCCCTCTGCCGCAAAGGCCTGGGCGCTCGCCAGCCCTATGCCGCTATTGCCGCCGACGACCAGTACGACCTTGTCGGTAAAGCGCATGGGTCTTCTCCTGTTTGGGGTCAGAATGGCGAGTGGGGGTTGGGGCTGTCCGCAGGCACATCCTGCATCACATCCCAATGTTCGATGATCTTGTCGTCCGCGATGCGGAAGATATCCATGACGGCGAAACCGGCGTCGCCCGGCCACCGGCAGACATGATAATGGACGATCACATGATCGCCATCGGCAAAGCGCCGCTTGATGTCGTGGGTGGCGTTGGGGCTTTCGGCCCGTACCTTGCGCAGAAAGGCTTTGAGCGGTTCGATGCCGGTATCGACCAGCTGATTGTGCTGGATGTAATCGGCCGCGATGTAGCGATCGGCCGCGTCGGCATCGAAGGGGATCAGCACATGATCGAACATGTCCTGGACCAGCTTCAGGTTGCGCTCTTCCTGCAGCGTTCTGCTCATTGCACCATCCTCTCACGGCGCGTCTGTGCGGCCTCTTGCTTAAACGGTAACGATCGTTATTAAATCGCGCAAGATCAAAATGGGGTGAGGAGAGGGTGATGAAACGTGCCGATTATGAACAATATGTGCAGGCATTCAATGATCGGGACTATGACAAAGTCCTGGATTTTTATGCGCCAGGGGCCCGGATCGGCTTCTTCGGCATCGATCTGAGCGACCGGGATGCCTTCAAGCGTTTCTATAGCTTCCTGCACAGCTATGTGAAGGAGAGCGTTGTCATAGAAAGGTTCGCCAGCAGCGACGAGCTTGTCGCGCTGGAGGGGATCATCCGCGTCGAAGGCTTGCGCGACCTGACCGCCGATGTGCTAAAGGCGCAAGGGTTGGAGCAGTTCATGCCCATCGCCAAAGGCGAGGTTCAGAACATGCGGCAATATATTCACTATCATCTTGCGGATGGAAAATTCACCAGCGTCGGTTGTACGATGGCATGATGGCGGGTGGTTGACTCATGAACACCCAGATGTGTTAGGCGAGACATATGTCGAAGAATATTGGACGCAAAGCATCCGACGCCATGGATAAACCACCAACGCCGCAAGCGCGCGAAAGCGCTTCGGCCGACGCGCTGCATGGCGTGCTGAAGCTCGCCAACAAGTTGATGGCCCCTTTTTCGACCTATCTGGAACATCGGCACAAGATCAGTCTCAACGAGTTTCGCCTGCTGATGCTGATTGGCCGCTTCCCCCATTCCGCAAGCCATGAACTGGTCGAACTGACGGGCGTGAACCCCATGAGCGTTTCGCGTGCGGTAGCGGCGTTGCAGAAGCATGGCCGCATCATGGTGGACAGGGACGAGACGAACCGACGCCGCAAGACGTTGAGCCTGACGGCGGAGGGCGAGCGGCTGTACAAGGCCATGCGGCCGCAAACCGATTCCGTTGCCGACTATCTTGTGTCGGCTCTGAAACCGGCGGAGATCGCGAACTTCAACGCGATGCTCGGCAAGCTGATCGACACGCTGGAGGCGCGGGACGAAAATGGGGTTTCGCTGTTCCTGGAGCGGACCAAGCCGCCTGAGGAATAGAGGCGCTCATTCCTGACTGGGGCGCAGCATGGCCATTGCGGCCAGCACCAGCAGGAAGCCCCCCGCCAATATGCTGACAAGCGGGAGGATGGTGAAGGAGGGGAAGAGCGAGACCGCGCCACTCCCGGCCGCCGTAACCCCAAGCTGCAGCGTGCCAAGCAGGCCTGCGGCGGCACCGGCACCCTGATCGGATGCATCAAGCGCGGAAATTGCGGCAGGCGTCAGCATCAGGCCTGATGCGGCGAAGATCAGCATCGAATAGCTTTGCACCATAGCGAGCGGTATGTCCCCGTTCGTAAGTGCCGCGAGCGCGATGGCCCCTGTCGCGACGGTTGCGATCAGCACGACGATCGTGACCAGCCACCGCACGCCGAGCCGCCGCATGAGGCCAGGCGCAAACTGTGTCGCGATGATCGAGACGATAGCGTTCAGCGCCAGCAGCAGGCTGTATTGATGCGGTGTCAGCCCATAGCCCTGCGAGAAGAGGAAGGGCGCGGCAGTCACGAAGGCGAAAGGAATCGTCGTCGCCATGCCCGCGACGAAAGCCCAGGCAACGAAGGCACGCTTTGCCAACAGGTAAGCGCAGGCTTGCACGATCGATCGGGAAGCGATGCGGCGGGCGGGCGGCAATGTCTCAGGCAGGAACAGCGCCACGCAGAGCAGCGCGACTGATCCGGCGCTCGCCAGAATGACGAACAGTCCCTGCCAGGAAGTCGCCCGGAGCAAATAGCTGCCCGCCAGCGGCGCAAGCACGGGCGATATGCCGATGATGAGGAAGGTGAAGGCCATCAGCCGCGCGGCGTGGTGGCCACTATGTTGGTCGCGGATCATCGCCCGCACGCTGGAGGTGCCTGCGCAGGCGCCCATGCCTTGCAGAAAGCGCAGCGCGATCAACTGGTCGATATCATGTGCCAGAGCGCAGCCAAGGGAGGCCGCCGCGAAGATGGCGAGGCCACAGATCAAAGGCCTGCGCCGACCGAAGCGATCGCCGAGCCAGCCGAGCGGGATTTGGGCGATCGCCAGCCCCAGAAAAAAGGCGGAGAGCGAGCGCTGCACCGCGCCGCTATCGGCCGCCATCGCCTGCGCCATGTCGGGCATGGCGGGCAGATAAAGATCGATCGCGAACGGGCCGAGCGCGGAGAGCATGCCAAATGCCAGTCCGATGAGCAGGGTCGGTCCGGCTGCGGCGCTCGATGCGCCGCCGCTCCTGATGATCGTCATCCTATATTCCCCGCCGTCTTATGTCGGTTGTCGTCGCTCGCTCAGCGCTTGATGATGAGTGAGTCGGGGCGCTTGCGCGGCACCCATTGCCCACGACCGGGGAAATTCTTGAGCACTTCGCCGTCCCACAGGCGCACGGTGCGCTGCTGGAAGCGCCACTGGCCGTCGGTGTCCCGCACAGCCAGATCATCATACCAGCCTGCAAAGCGCAGCAGATAAGGCGGCTCGCCGTTGCACTCTGTCACGAAGGCGAAGCTGCGCATTTTGCAGCTGCCGTCCTCCTGCGGCATATATTGCACCTGCGTCACATGATGCTGGCGACCGGGAAAGCCAGCGGCATTGCGATAATGTTCGGCGATGCCGCGAATGCCATCATGGCCTTCCCACACATCGGGCTCGTCGAACACTTCCTCGCTCATGCGCGCGTCCGGCGTGAAGCAGGCGACCAGCCCCTCCACATCGCCCGTATCGAGCGCCCAGCTATAGGCGGCGATCAGATCCTGCAGGGCGATACGGTCCTCGATTGCTAGCGATGGCAATTTTCTTTCCTCTCCACTTCAGCACATGTTGACGCGATACTAACAATCGTTACTATAAAATGCAACGACATTGCAAAAGTCAGTGAGGGGATGGCCATGGGCAAGATCATCATAACCGGAGCATCCGGCTCCTTTGGCGGCGCTGCGGCAGAGCTATTACTGGCGGCCTGTGCGCCGGAAGACCTCATATTGCTCTCCCGCACACCGGCCAAACTCGCGCATTTTGCGCAGCGCGGCGCGGATGTGCGCCATGCGGATTTCGATGATCCTGCGACGCTTGCTGCCGCGATGCGGGGCGGCGAGCGGATGCTGCTCATCAGCACGGCGCGCGTGGGATCGCGCGTCGGCCAGCATCGCAATGCGGTAGAGGCAGCCGTCGCGCAGGGCGTGCGCCATATCGTCTACACCTCGCTCATTTCGGCGGACCAGCCGGACAATCCGGCGATCGTGAAGAATGATCATCGCGCGACGGAAGAGATTATCGAGGCATCGGGCGCGCAATGGACGCATCTGCGCGATAGCCAATATGCCGAGGCGGTGGCGACGGCGATGGCCATCCCCGCGTTGCTGGCCGGGCACAAGCCGGATAATTGCGGCGACGGCAAGGTGGGCTTCGTCAGCCGGGATGATTGCGTGGCAACGGCTGCGGGCGTGCTGACGCAGGATGGGCATGGCAATTGCGCCTATGACATCACCGGGCCGGATCTGATCTCGATCCCCGAAGCGATGGCGATGGTGACCGAACTCTCCGGCAAGCCCATCACCGTCGAGCAAGTCGATGACGAAGCGATGTTTGCCTATTTCGATTCGCTCGGCGTGCCGCGCCATGCCTCCGACATCATGCCGGAGGGGCCGATCCCCTGGTCGAGCGATGATATGGTGACATTCGGCCAGTCGATCCGCGAGGGCTATTTCGGCCGACTGAGCGACACGGTCGAGCGCATCACGGGTCGCAAGCCCAAATCCCCGCGCGAGGTGATGATCGCGCATCAGGCAGCGTGGCCCGTCTGATGCTTGCGATCGTCAAGTCGCTGCGTGGCTTGTCCGCGCTGGTGGGGGTTGCGCTGGTGTCGGCCTGTGCGGGCGGTGCTTCGTCGGAATATGGCGCGGGCGATGACTGGGCTTTCCCCGGCGGCGATGTGCATGACAGCCATTTCTCGCGCCTGACCGACATAAAGCCTGGCAATGTCGCCAAGCTTGGCCTGGCCTGGAGCTATGACCTTGGCACCAATCGCGTGCAGGAGGCGACGCCCGTCGTGATCGATGGGGTGATGTATAGCAGCGGCAATCTGGGCCGGGTCTATGCGCTGGATGCTGCCACCGGCAAACCGCTCTGGACCTTCGAGCCAGAGGTGGACATGCAGGTCAATCGGGCCGCTTGCTGCGATCAGGCCAATCGCGGCGTCGCCGTGGCAGGCGGCAAGGTTTTCGTCGGGTCGCTCGATGGCAAGCTGTATGCGCTCGACGCCAAGACCGGCAAGACGCTCTGGTCGGTCGATACCATTGTCGATCATGACCGTGGCTACACCATCACCGGCGCGCCCGATGTGGCGGGCGATGTGGTGGTGATCGGCAATGCCGGGGCGGAATATGATGTGCGCGGCTATGTGACGGCCTATCGCGTCAGCGATGGGACGCAGGCCTGGCGCTTCTTCACCGTGCCGCGCGACCCCGAAAGCGGGTCGCAGGAAAATCCTGAACTGGAAGACGCGCTCAAGACTTGGGATCCGAAGAGCCGCTGGGACATTGGCGGCGGCGGCACGGTTTGGGATGCGATCAATTATGATCCCCAATTCGACACCGTCTATATCGGTGTGGGCAATGGCGGCCCCTATGCGATCAGCCGTCGCTCGCCCGCAGGCGGCACCAATCTTTACCTCTCCTCCATCGTCGCGCTGGACCGCAAGACGGGCCGCGTGAAATGGCATTATCAGGAAACGCCCGGCGATAGCTGGGACTATACCGCGACCCAGCCGATGGTGCTGACGGATATGGAGATTGACGGCAAGGTCCGCCCCGTCATCCTGCATGCGCCCAAAAATGGCTATCTGTTCGTGCTGGACCGGGAGACTGGCAAGCCGCTGCGGATCAACGCGCTGGTGCGCACCAATTGGGCGAAGGGCTTTGACCTCAAGACCGGCAAGCCCAACCTGACCCCGGACGAGTCCGAATATTGGAAGGGGCCGAAGATCATCTTCCCGGCGTCGGCAGGCGCGCGCAATTGGTATCCGCCTGCCTATGATCCGGCGCGAAAGCTCTATTTCGCGGCCGTGCTGGATATGGGCAATCTGATGTTCACGGTTCCGCCGGACAAAGCGAATGACCCCCGACGCCCGCGTGCGTTGAACGTCGGCACCAGCCTGATCTTCACGCCACAATTGCAGGATGTGTTGCCGACGCTGCCGCCGCCGCTGCGCGCGCAGGTCGAGGCGCTGCCTGCCTGGAAATGGGTGAAGGAAAAGCCCTTCTCGTCCGAGCTGCGCGCGATCGATCCGCTGACGGGCAAATCCCGCTGGACGGTGCAGATGGAGGGATGGCAGGACCGTTCCGGCGTGTTGTCGACAGCTTCCGGCCTGATCTTTCACGGCACGATCGGTGGCAAGTTGATGGTGCGCGATGCCGACAGCGGCAAGCTGTTGAAGGAAATCCAGACCGGCAGCTCGATCATGGCGGCGCCGATGACCTATCGGGTGAAAGGCGTGCAATATGTCGCCGTCGCGACCGGCTTTGGCGGCGGTGGCTGGTCCTATGTGCCGAATTATTCAGCCGCTTATCGCAATGGCAATGCCAATCGCATTCTGGTCTTCCGCATCGATGGCGGCCCGGTGCCGCAGCCTGAACCTGTGCCACCCACGGAGATTGCTTCGCAGCCGCCTGCGCAGGCGGCGGGCGTCACGCCTGCGGTGCTGGCACGCGGGCAGGGGCTGTTCTTCGAGAATTGCGCGATCTGCCATTCCAACCAACTGCGCGCCAATGTGCCGGACCTGCGCCGGATGCAGCCGGGGGTGCATGATGCCTTCCAGCAGATCGTGCGGGAAGGGCTGCTGCTGCCCAATGGCATGCCACGGTGGGACGATATTCTCACCGTTCAGGACACAGCGGCCATCCATGCCTGGCTGATTGCCGAGCAGGGCAAGACGCGCGCGGCCGAGTTGAAACTCAAGGCGGCAGGCAAACCGCTCGACGCGCCCAGTGCGGCGATCATGTCCAGCTTTTAAAGGAATGAAGGCCGTATGATGCAAGAACCGGACATCATCGTCGTGGGCGGCGGATCGGGCGGTGCTGCGATGGCCGGGCGGCTTGCCGATGGCGGCCTGACGGTGACGCTGGTCGAGGCCGGGCGCACGGATCGACATTATCGCTCGCGCATTCCTGCGCTCACCAGCGCGGTGGTGCAGAACCCGGAGTTCGACTGGTGCTATCAGGTGGAGCCTGATCCGACCCTGGGCGGCCGCGCCGACATCTGGCCCGCGGGCAAGCTGCTTGGTGGCGGCAGCGCGCTCAATGGCATGATGTTCATTCGCGGGCATCGCTGGGATTATGACGAATGGGCGCGGGAAGGGGCGCTGGGCTGGGACTATGCCTCCGTCCTCCCCTATTTCCGCCGGTTGGAAGATAATGAGCGTGGTGCGGATGCCTGGCGCGGCACTGGCGGGCCGATTGCGGTGTCGGAGGGGCGGGCGCGCTATCCCATTACCGATGCGTGGATCGCGGCGGCGCAGCAGGCCGGTATCCCGCGCTCGACCGATCTGAATGGCGAGCAGGCTGAGGGCGTGGATTATGTGCAGGTGTCGCAGCGCGGCGGTACGCGCTGCTCGGCTGCGCGCGGCTATCTGCATGAGCGCAAGGGCGGCAATGCGCCGCACATTCTGCTTGAGGCGCAAGTGCTGCGCATCATCGTGGAGGATAAGCGGGCGACCGGCATCGTCTATCTGCAGGATGGGCAGGAGAAGCGGCTGACGGCGCGGCATGGCGTGGTGCTGAGCGCAGGCGCGATGAACACGCCGCGCCTGCTGATGCTGTCTGGCATCGGTCCGGCCGATCATCTGCGCGCGATGGGCATCGATGTGGTTTGCGACCGGGCAGGGGTGGGGAGCAATCTGCAGGATCATGTCGGCACGCATATCGTGAATGATGTCGATGCGGTCACGCTCAACAGCGATGCGAAGGGACTGCGCGGCGCGTGGCAAGTGATGAAGTTCGCGCTGGCTCGCAAGGGCGCGCTGACCACCGCGATCGGCCATGCACAGGCGTTCGTGAAGAGCCGGGCGGATTTGCCCGCACCCAATCTCCAGATTTCCTTTGCGGCCTTTGCCTTTGATTTTGATGAACAGGGCCGACTGATGCTGCGCCCGAACCCGTCAATCTCGACGCTGGTCGGCCTGATGCGGCCCAGGAACCGAGGGCGGATCACGCTGCGCTCCGCCGATCCGCTGGCACCGCCGGTCATCGCGCACCAGCAGTTGAGCAGCACGGATGATATCGATCAGATCGTCGAGGGCATTGGCATTGCACGCGATATTTTGCGGCAGCCCGCTATGGCACCGTTCATCAAGGGTGAGCTGCAGCCTGGTGCTGCGATGACCGACCCGGCGCAGTTGCGTGATTATGTGCGCATGGCCTCGATCCCGCTCTACCATCCCGTCGGCACGGCAAAGATGGGGCACCGCGACGATCCGATGGCGGTGGTCGATAGCGACCTCAAGCTGATCGGTGTGGAGGGGCTGTGGGTTGCCGACGCGTCGATCATGCCGACGCTACCGCAGGGCAACACCAATGCGACCGCGATCATGATTGGCGACAAGGGCTCGGATCATGTGATCCGCACGCTGCGCAAGAACGAACATATAGGAGGATGACAGTGGCGAACTTCCCGAAAACCATCCACTTCACGGGATTGAATACACCGGTAGGTATCGAATGGTCGGCGCGCAATCTCGATGTGATCGGGGACATTCCCGCCGAGGTGCATGGCGCGTTTTTCCGCGCGGTGCCAGATCCTGCCGTGCCGCCCATGTATGCGGATGATATCGTGCTGTCGGGCGATGGCATGGTCGCCCGCTTCGCCATAAGCGGCGGCAAGGTCGATTATGCGATCCGCTATGTCGAGACCGAGCGCTACCGCTTGGAGCGCGATGCGCGGCGCGCGCTGTTTGGCCAATATCGCAATCCGTTCACGGATGATCCCGCCGCCCAGGGCAAGGACCGCACCGTCGCGAATACCACGCCGGTCTGGCACGCGGGGCGGCTATTCATGACCAAGGAGGATGGGCTTGGCTATGAGATCAATCCGCATACGCTGGAGACGATCGGGCGCTGGAATTATTACGGCGCGCTGCGCTCGCAAACCTTCACGGCGCATCCGCGCATTGATCCGCAGACCGGCGAGATGTTCTTCTTCGGCTATGAGGCGGGCGGCCTATGTACCAAGGATGTGGCCTATTGCATCGCGGACAAGGACGGCAATCTGACGAGCGAGCAATGGTTCGAGCAGCCCTATTGCTCAACCATTCACGACTTCGCGATCAGTGAAAAATACGCGATCTTCCCGATCTTCCCGACAACCGCCGATCTTGAGAGGCTCAAGGCTGGCGGCGCGCATTGGGCACATCAGCAGGAGTTGGACAGCTGGGTCGGCATCATGCCGCGCTATGGCAAGGTGGAGGAGATGCGCTGGTTCCGTGGGCGCCCTGGCATCTCCGCCTTCCATCTGGTCAACGCTTTTGACGATGGCGATCTGGTCCATCTCGACCTGTGCCTTTCGGACACCAATGCGTTTGGCTTCATGCGCGAGGCGGGTGGCATCCAGCGCGATCAGCGCGAGATTGGCGGCGGGCTTACGCGCTGGACCTTTGACATGAGCAAGGACGGCGAAAGCTATGCGGAGCGGGTGATGGGGCCGCCCGGCGACATGCCGCGCCTGCGCGATGCCGATCAGGGCCGGCCTTATCGCGCGGCCTGGTATATGAGCATGAATCCGCAGGGTGGCCCGCCGCTGCCGGGTGGTCCGGTGGGCGCTGCGTTCAACGCGATGTTGCGCATCGAGCCGGGCAATGGCCGGATCGACATGATGCCGCTGGATTTCGGCATGGCGATCAGCGAGCCGGTTCACGTCCCCTCGGCCACGCCCGATCATGATGGCTGGCTGCTCGCGGTGGTCGATCGTCAGAGCGGGGAGGATATGTTCCAGTCCGAACTGTGGATCGTCGAGGCCGGGGATATCGCCAAGGGGCCGATCGCCCGCGTGCCGATGCCATTGCCGATGCGGGCGCAGGTGCATGGTAGCTGGGTATCCCGGGCGCAGCTTGATGGCGCGCGGGTGCAACAGGCCGAGCGTGTGGCCTGAACCATGCGGCTGGCGGGCAAGGTCGCGTTCGTCACGGGCGCGGGGCGCGGTTTAGGCCGGGCCTATGCGCGCGCGCTGGCGGCGGAAGGCGCGCAGGTCATCGTCAATGATCTCGGCGGCAACAGCCTTGGCGAGGGCGGCGATGGTCGGCCTGCGCAGGCTGTCGTCGCGGAGATCATGGCGGCTGGAGGCATGGCGTCCGCCGACATGAGCGACATATCCGACTGGTCGGCAGCGCAGGCTCTGGTGAGCGGCATTTGCGCGCAGCATGGCAGGCTTGATATCCTTGTGAACAATGCCGGGATCAGCCGTTCGGGGCTGCTGGGGGATTTGGGCGAAGCGGATTGGGACAGGCAGTTTGGCGTCAATGTGAAAGGGGCGACGGCGCTGATCGACGCCGCTGCGCGCCTGTGGCGTTCGCAAGCGCCCGCACCGCGCGCAATCGTCAATATTTCCTCCCCCGCCGGGCCGCATCCGATCCCGCCCATCGGCCTTTATAGCGCGACCAAAGCGGCGATGGCGGCGCTGACGATGAGTGCAGCGCAGGAGCTGGCGCCGCTTGGCGTGCGGGTAAATGCCTTGTCGCCCATCGCAAGAACAAGGCTGATCGAGAAGGCGCCGCAGGACATCCAGGAGATGATGGCGGCGCGCGAGGGCTATGATCCGTTCGCGCCCGACCATGCCGCGCGGCTGCTCTTATGCCTGTGCCTGCCTGATGCGCGCTTCACGGGGCGGTTGCTGGGATGCCGGGGCGATGAGGTCTATCTCTACCGGCCCTGGTCAGCGGATTATCGCATCGACAATGGGGGCGCACCGTGGACGATCAGTGCGCTGGAGCAGGCGCTTGGATCACTGCCGCAGCAAGACATGTGCTGGATGATGACGGCGGACGGGCTGGTCGAACAGCCCTTGCCACCAACCACGCTAGGCTGAAGGCCAGGCTTCGCGCACCGCTGCAACCCGCGCCTCGAACTTGTCGCGATGGGTGGGATGGGTGATGATGTAGAGCCTTTTTGCGACGATGCCCTCCAGCACCATCTGGCCGACCTCATCCGGGTCCATCCAGCTATCCGAAGCGATGCGTTCGCGATCTTCCGGCGTCACTGCGCGCTCGGCCACGCTGCCGATGAAGCGCGTCGGTCGGTTGCCGTCGATATCGAGGATGTTGCTGCGGACGAGACCGGGGCACAGCACGCTCACACCGATGCCAGCCGCAGAAAATTCCGGTGCAAGCGCCTCACTCAGCGCGACGATCGCGGTTTTGGTGGTGCCATAAATCGCCATTGCCGCGGGCACGGTTGCGAGCCCGGCAAGGGAGGCAGTGTTGACGATGTGGCCGCCCGATGGATTGGCGCGCAGCAGCGGCTCGAAGGTCATGATGCCGTTGATGACGCCACCCAGATTGACCTGCAGCCCGAAATCCCAGTCGGCATAAGTCACCTGATCCCAACTACGCTGGATGCCGACGCCGGCGTTATTGACCAGAATATCGACCCGCCCGAACTGATCGACCACCCCCTGCGCTGCCTGTGCCATGGCCGCCCGGTCGCTGACGTCGGTCTGGATAAAAGCGAGGCGGCTTTCATGGTCGCAAAGCTCGGCTTGCGCATGGGCCATATGATCGGCGCGAAGATCAAGCACGGCCACTTGCGCGCCCGCGCTGAGCAGTGCCCTTGTGATACCAAGGCCGATGCCGCTTGCCCCGCCGGTGACGACCGCGACTTTGCCATCGAACGGCGTCATTCAGAGGATCTTGTAATAGCGCACGACATTGCCATCCGTCAGCCGCGCACCTGTGCCGATGAAGGCGTGGCGGGCGAGCCAATCATGCTTGCCCTTGGGCACGTCGAAGCTCGTCAAGGTGCGGAAATAATATTCGGATGGATCGACGCTCTCATCGCTGGCGCCATTGGCGATGCGGCTGAAGCGCGGCATCACATCGGGCGTGCGGCCCCAGATGAAGCCTCGGTTGTGGAGCATGATCGGCGTGCCATCGGCCTCTTGCAGCAGATAGCGCGCGTCGAGCTGGACGACGCCGTCGCTGCGGAAGGTGGCATAGTCCCCGCCACTTGCAGGCAGCACCGTGCCATTGAGGGTCGGCCCGCGAAATTCGCCCGCCGAGACCGTGACCATACCCTTGTCGGGGCCGGTGGGCAGGTCTTTGAGGCGGGGTAGGGGATGAAAGCGCAGGCGCACTTCCAGCGCAAATTCCATACCCGGCATGTCGGGGACGGTCTCGATCTGATCGAAGAGGGACATGCTCTGCTCCGTCATGACAGGATCTTGTGCCGTGCGCGCTGCGCGGCTGGCACAAGCCAGGTTGCGGCGAGGCACGCGGCGGGCGCTAGGGCCGCGAAGAGGAAGAAGCCGCCGACGCTGATGCCCGACGCGATCAGCCATCCGCCGACCATCGGCCCGCCGATCGCGCCAATGCGCGCTACCGCGACGCCAAAGCCGATGGCTGTCGCCATATAGCGGGCGGGGAAGAAATCGGTCGCGATCGCGATGAGGGCGAGGTGAACGCCCGCGATGGCCCCTGCGGACAGGAACAGCAATATGCCCCAGATCCAAGGGTCCGGCTTTACAAAGGAGAGGCCAAGAAATGCCAGAACGATGGTCGTATAGGCCGCGCTCAGCACGAAGGTCACCCGGCTCTTATCCACCAATTTGGCGATCAGCAGGCCAGCGACAAGGCCACCGAGATTGACGATCGACATGAAGCGGGCGGAGAGATCGACCGAGAAGCCGGCCTGGGGCAGCAGGGTTGGGATCCAACTGCTGGTCAGGTAGATGGCGAAGGCGTTGAGGCCATAGATCAGCACGAAGATGGCGGTCGCGACGAGCAGCGGCGGGCGCAATATGTCCAGCAACTGGCCACCCTTGCGCGCGGGCCTGGCGGCAGCCGGTTCGTCCTGCCGTTCGGGTAACATGCCCTTGCGCGGGAACAGGAAGAACAGCGTTACCGCAAGCAGGACCGTGGCGATGCCGGGCAGCAAAAAGATGGCGCGCCAGCCGCCGAACGACACCAGCAGCGGCACGACAAGGCCGGATGTAATGCCGCCAATGGCGATGCCCAGCGATACGATCGTGATCGTGCTCGCTCGCTTGCCCTCCGGCGCCCAAAGCGCGACCTGTGCGGTGACGTTGGGGAGGCAGGCTCCGAGCATCAGCCCGGTCAGCAGCCGCCAGACCGAGAAGCCGGTCACGCTGGTCGCGGTGGCCGTGCCCATGGTTGCCAGCCCGATCAGCGCGACGGTGACGATGATCGTCGGGCGACGGCCATAGCGATCGCCAATGGGCGCGAGGAGAACCGCGCCAGTACCCAGCCCGACGAGGACGGCGGAGAGCGCGAAGCCGAAGCTGGCCGCCGGAATGCCCAGCTCGCGCACGATATGGGGGAGCGCGAGTGGCAGGGCGGCAAGATCATAGCCATCGACGAAGAGGATCATTGCGCTCAGGATGAGGCCGAGCAGCAGCCTTGCACCAAAGACTCGGGCTGGTTCGACCATGGGCAAGGCAGCGGCGCTTTTTGCGGTCATGCGCTTTGCACCTGTTCAGCGAGCATGGCGGGCAGATCCCAATCGACATCGAGATAGCGGCCCGAAAGCGCATCGAAACGCCCTGACGCGAGATCGACAGCCAGTGATTGCAGCTTTTTGCGCGCGGCGGCGCTGTCTTGCAGCGTGATGCTCTCCAGCAGCGCGACAAGCGGCGCGGCATGCGCGCGGGCATTGGGCGAGGCGAGTGTCTGGCTCGACATCTCGGTCAGGATCGTGCCGGGCTGAATGGCAAAGGCGCGGATGGCCCGGCCTGCCTGCTCGGCATCCAGATGCTCGGTCAAGCGGATGAGGCTGGCCTTGGCGACGGCGTAGGCTGAGGCGTTGGGCGCAACGAAGGTTCCGGCCTGCGAGGCAATGTTGATGATGCGGCCATGATTTGCTGCCTCCATGCCCGGCAAGGCGCGCGTCGTGCAGAGCAGCGCGCCGAGAAGATGGACGCTCTGCGCGCTCCACCAGTCGGCAACATCGATATGACCGATCGGACCGATTGGACCCTGCACGCCGGCATTGTTTACAAGGATGCTGATGGAGCCGAGTTGTTGTTCTGCGCACGCAAAGGCCGCATCCACGCTGGCGCTATCGGTCACGTCGCAGGTGACGGCCATGGCGCGGCCGCCGCGCGCGCGCAGATCAGCCGCGACTTTGGCGATCTCCCGTTCCGACCGTGCGGCGACCGCCACGGCCGCGCCAGCATCAGCCAGCGCCTCGGCAATGGCTTGTCCGAGGCCCCGCCCTCCGCCGGTGATGAAGGCGACTTCGCCCTGCAACCTTCGGGCGGTCATGGCCGATGGCCTGTGATGCCGTCCCACGGGGAGGGCATATGATAGGGGACGGTGATGAAATTGGCCTCGATCTGGCGGATGGCGCCTTCCTCGATGCGGAACAATTCGGACATATAAAAACTGTGCGGACGGCGGATGTGGGATTCGATGTCGGTGCCGTCAGTCAGCTTGTAATGGGCGAGGCGGCCGCAATGATCGATGAAGCCGTGCGCGAAGACGAGGCCGCGCTCCTCGTCGATCAGCGGGAAGCGGCGGCCACGCAGGCGATCATCATAGCGATAATAGCCCATACGGAACTGCTCTTCGCAGCCAAGATGGGCATTTACGAGCGGGAAATCGGGGTTGTTCGTGGTTTGCACGCCATTTTCGACACGCTCGCAATCGGGATGGAAGCGGGTGAAAAGCTGCCCGTCATTCTGTTCCAGCGTCGAAAAATAGCCGTCGGCGATCGCCCTCAGCCGCTCGCGCGTCATACGCTTGTCGATCGGGATTGCGCCGTCGAAGGCGGGCTTGGGTTCGAAGCGCGGGTTGGGGAAAACCAGCGCTTCATCGACCTGGCGGACGATCAGCATTTCCACTTCCGTAATCGCGTCTTGCCCGTTCACGCCGATGCGCAATGCCATCGCTGAATCATGCTGCGTCTCGAGAACCGTGGTGAACAGGCCGACCTGGCCGGTCGTGCAATCGGCAAAGCGCAGATCATAATCACCGCGCCCGGTGATCGTGCCCCACAGGCCGTCGCCGATCGCCAGTTCGACGTTATTCTCGGTGGCCCGCACCATCGGCGCCCAATCGACCTTTGCGGGATCGCGGGCCACAAGCGCGGCGAGATATTGATCCAGTACCGCGTAGAGGCGCTCGCGCGTCCAGGCCGCGATCAGGGCGTTTCGCATTATCCTCTCCCGATGGGATGTGCCGATGCCGCTCTTTGGGCGGTTAATGATAACGAATGATATGATTACGCCATGCCATATCTCTACTGTCAAGCACCGAATGGCACGTCAATGCGGTTGAAATAATAATAACGTTCGTTATTGTTATGCGCAGAATCGAAGAGAGGACAGCAAGATGATACCCCACGACATCCGCATCGCGCACCCCGACAAGCTCTATATCGGCGGGCAATGGGTGGAGTCCGCAGGCGGAAAGTCGATCGAGATCGTCTCCCCCAATAGTGAGGATGTGATCGCCCGCGTGGCCGAGGCGGTCGAGGCGGATATGGACCGTGCGGTCACGGCTGCGCGCAAGGCGTTCGATGAGGGGCCATGGCCAACGCTCAGCCCTGCCGAGCGCGGTGCGCTGGTGCGCCGAATGGGTGAGGAATTGCAAAAGCGGGAGCCGGAGCTGGCGCGCGCCTGGACGCTGCAGGTGGGGGGGCTGGCAAGCTTCGCGCCGATTATGACTGGCGGCGCGACCGCCAGCTTCATGCAGATTGCGGGCTATGCCGACAGTTTCACGTTTGTCGAGCGGCGCCCGTCTTTTCAGGTGGACACCGCGATCGTCGCCTATGAGCCCACAGGCGTCGTGGCGGCGATCGCACCGTGGAATGCGCCCTATGGCATCATGGCGAGCAAAGTCGCATATGCACTGGTGGCGGGCTGTACCGTGATCATGAAGCCGTCGCCGGAGACGCCGCTGGAAGCCTATATCATGGCCGAGGCGGCGCAGGCTGCTGGCATCCCGGCCGGCGTGGTGAATCTGGTTTGTGGCGGGCGCGATGCGTCTGATCATCTGGTCAATAATCCCGGCATCGACAAGGTGACCTTCACAGGTTCCACCGGGGCGGGAAAGCGCATCGGCGAGGTTTGTGCGAGCCGTATTGCGCGCTGCACGCTGGAACTGGGGGGCAAATCCGCCGCGATCGTGCGCGATGACTTCCCGATCGACGTCGCGGCCGCCATTTTGGGCAATACCATCACCATCATGAGCGGTCAGGTCTGTGCGATGCTGAGCCGCGCAATCGTCCCGAGGAAGCGCCATGACGAACTGGCCGATGCGATCAAGGCCGTGATGCAGGGCATCCGCATCGGCCATAGCGAGGATATGGCAACGCAGCTTGGGCCACTGGCGATGAAGCGACAGTTGGAGCGCGTCGAAGACTATGTCGCGATCGGCGAGGGCAGTGCGGACCTCGTTACAGGGGGTGCCCGGCCTACCCATATGAACAAGGGCTATTTCGTGGAGCCGACCTTGTTCGCCAATGTCGATAATCAGAGCCGCATTGCGCAGGAAGAGATTTTCGGGCCGGTGCTGTGCCTGATTCCGGCGGAAGATGAAGAAGATGCGATCCGCATCGCCAATGAAAGCAATTATGGCCTCAATGGTTCGGTCCTGACCAATGATGTCGATGCGGCCTATCGCATTGCCCGGCGTGTTCGGGCAGGGGGCTTTGGCCAGAATGGCATGAAACTGGAATTCGGCCTGCCCTTTGGGGGGTTCAAGCAGTCCGGCATTGGCCGCGAAGGTGGCGTCGAGGGGCTTGCCGCCTATCTAGAGAGCAAGACGATCTTGCTCGATGGTGCGCCAGCCAATTTGTAGATGGGCGTTTGACGCAAAGCTCGTCGTCCATCAGCGACCGGCGGCCTCCGCCGGTTGCACGCCACTCGCGTCGATCACGCGCTTGGCCTCTGTCGGCCATTGGTTTCCGACCACCGCCACATTGTCCGTGGCGCGATTGTTGAGATAGGCGCTCCATTCGCCGTTGAGCTTGCCGCTATTATACCAGTTGGCCGTGGCGACATTGTCCAGCGCCGTGCGCCGCGGCGCGATATGCGACTGGGTGTTGAGGTTGAGCCACACGCCACCGACCCGGTCGATGACATTGTTGCGCACGGTGACATAGCGCGACCCTTCGTCCAGATAGATGCCGATCCCGCCTGATCCGGCGATGTCCGATATGTAATTTTCCGCGATCAGCGCGCCGGGATCAGCGGACAGATGATAGATGGCGCCGCCGTCGGGGAACCATTGCTTCACCCGGCTGACCCGGTTCCCCATGACCACGGTGTCGCGCAGGGTCGTGGGCGTATCATAGACGATGTTGCCGGGCTGGTCATAATAGCCGCGTTGCTTGCGCCAATATTCAGCGCTGCCGCCCGGATCATTGGCACCCCAGCCCCAGCCGACATCGATGCCGTCATAGGGCGCGTCGGAGACGTCATTGTTGAGGATGAGTGTGCCGGACGCATAGGTGACGAGGATCGCCGACTGTTCCTTATAATCGCGCGACACCCCTTCGATCCGGTTGTTGCGGATGACGATGTCACGCAAGCCCATCTCAGGCCGGGTTGGATGATGGGCGTCCGGCTGTACCCCGCCCGCCATGATCGCGCCGCCCGCCAGGTCGGCAAATTCGTTGTTCGTGATGTCGATCGCCGACGTGCCAAGGCCCACGCCGCTTTCATTGGCTTCCGGGTTGGTGCCGATGCCGAGCGCGATTTGCCCCAGTTGCGCAAAGCGGTCGTCGTCAAAGATGATGCGCCGGGCCGCGGCGACCTGTACCGCGGCGGGCTGCTGGCTCCACCGATTGCGCATCCGCTCGAACGATGCGCACCCCCAGCTGCAATCGCGGATCGGATCGGCGGGATAATCGACCAGTTCGCCCGCAAGATAAGCGCCGCTCTGCTGGCTGGCATAGCCCTCCGGTCCCGATGGCTGCAGCCAGCTTGTATGGCTGAACTGCAACCGGCGAAATTCGAGATCGTGGACCGGTTCATCATAGCTGCCCGCGATCGACACCAGATGATCCAGTTGTGGCAGGACGATATCGATCCGGTTCATATCCTCGCCCGGACGGGGCTTGTAATAGAGTTGGCCCGCTTTCGGATCGACGAACCATTGGCCTGGTTCGCGCAGGAAGGCGAGCGCGTTCACCAGGAAGAGGCGCGCGACTTCGGCCGATACCGGCCGCGCGATCGTGTCATAGCCGACCAGATTGTTGCGCCACCCCGGCTGCTGCATGACGATCCTGTCGCCTTCGATACGGTCGACCGTGGCATGGCGATGAGTGAACCAACTCATGCCCTCCACTTCGATCCGCTTTTGATCGGGCAGCTGCGCCAGAAAGCGCCAGGCCGGGTCCTTGATCTCCAGTCCCCAAGGATGGAAAGCGACGGCGGTCCGCGGGATTTCGACCGATGCCCGTGGCGCGAGTTTCCCCGCGACGGTCAATTGCCGGGGGTCCGTGCCCGCAGGAATGCCGGCCGCCCAGATATTCCGCTGTTTGTCGACTTGCCGCCAACCGGTGACCGGTTGACCGCCCGACAGGATGGCGCGTGTGCCCGGCGCGCCCTCCCACCGCACCGTATAGCCATTCTGACCGCCGTCCCCCGCGCCAAAGCGCAAGGGGGCGTTCAGGCGGTAGGTTCCCGCCGCCAAGGAGACCGTCACATCATGGTCGCGATTGAGGCTCCGCACCGCCTGCTGCGCGCGGACCAGCGAGGCGAAGGGCTTGCGCGCCGATCCATCGCCGTCGTCCGATCCCTGCGGCGACACATGCAGGATGATCGGCGTCGGTGCCGGGCGGTTCGGGATGACCACCCGGAAATGCCTGTCTTCGGGCCGCTCAGGTGGGGCCACGCGGGGAATGTCCGGCATGGCGGGCAATTGCGTCATCGCAGGACCGCTCGATCCTGCCGAGATGGCGAACAGACATAACCACCGCATCCGCATTCCTAGCATCTCCATCCTTTACCCAACGTCAGCGTCTAGGCGCGATCGTCGCATTCGGCCAAGCGTAGCAGTTCAGCGGGCGGAGCCATAGGCATTGGCACGGCAGCGCGACAGAAAAAGGGAGAAACGCCGCCTGTGATGCGAATGGGGGGCATGAGGCCACCCGATGGCTGTCTGTCTGATGGCGGAAGAGCGGAGGCGATTCGGCTCGGCTCACGCGATGCACGCGCAATAGGCCAGTTCTTTGCCGACCGCTTAAATGGTGAGTCCAGCTGGGTTCGAACCAGCGACCTACTGATTAAAAGTCAGTTGCTCTACCGACTGAGCTATGGACCCGTTTAGCGGTGGAGGTCGCCCTAATGGCGGCGATGGCGATGGTCAACCTCTTCGCGTATGCTTTTGCAGGCGGGCGTGCAGATGGCGGACGGTGAGGCCTGAAAGGGGATCGCGCCAACGGGGGACGATCGCCAAGAGTGGGGTCAGGACGAAGGCGCGCTGGCGGAAAGCGCTATGGGGGATGGTGAGCAAGCGGCTGGCCCATGTGCCGCCCGACCAGAGGATGATGTCGATATCGACACTGCGTGCGCCCCAGCGGCGATGGCGGCGGCGACCGAGCCGGTGTTCGATCGACTGGAGCAGGGCAAGCAAAGCGGGCGGGGGGAGCGTGCTTTCGACCAGCAGCGCGCTATTGGCGTAGATGCGCGAGGATGGGCCCATGGGCGGCGTTGCGATCGTAGGCGCGACGGCGATGACGCGCATCTGCAGACCGATCACCGCGACCGCTTCGTCGAGCAGGCGCGCAGGGGTGCGGCGTGCCGATAGCGGCCGGTTCGATCCCAGCGCCAGGGCATAGATGTGCGTGCTTGTGTCGGCCATCGATCAGCGCCTATCTGCTGCCCATGATCCTGGAAAGCCCCCTTGAACCGACCGAACCGCCGCGCGACTGTCCGCTCTGCCCGCGCCTTGTCGCCTTGCGCGAGGAATGCCGTGCCGAGCATCCCGATTGGTGGAATGCGCCGGTACCGGCCTTTGGCGATCCGTTGGCGCGGATCGGCATCATCGGGCTGGCACCGGGCAAGCAGGGGGCGAACCGGACGGGGCGGGCTTTTACCGGCGATGATTCGGGCGGTTTGTTCTTCGAGACGCTGGCGAAGTTTGGGCTGAGCGAGGGTGTCTATGATGCGCGGGTCGATGATGGGCTGGTGCTGAAGGACGCGATCATCATCAATTCGGTCCGCTGCCTGCCGCCCCAGAACAAGCCGGTTCCCGACGAAGTGCACAAGTGCCGACCGTTTCTGGCGCAGGACGTTGCGGCGCTGCCCAATGCGCGGGTGTTCGTCGCATTGGGACAAATCGCGCATCAGTCGGCGGTCAAGGTGCTGGGCGGCCGGTTGCCGAAGGCGCGCTTTGCCCATCTGGCCGAACATCGCATGCCCGACGGGCGAATGCTGATCGATAGCTATCATTGCTCGCGCTACAACCAGAATACCGGTCGACTGACGGCGGAGATGTTCGAGGCGGTGTTTGCGCGCGCGGTGGAACTGGCCGGGCTTACTGGCTGATCCACACCTCGACCGGCACGGCGTCCTGGCACAGGGCGACGCGGATCGGCAGTTCCTCGACGGGGCCGCCAGCCATGGCGCGATCATAGACAGCTTTTTTCGCGGCACCGCTGATCTGAAGGAAGATGTGGCGGCTCGACAGTATGGCGCGGGCGGTGAGCGAGAGGCGCTGATGCGGGGCGGCGGGCGGCGTGACCGCGATGGTTAGCGCTGTGCTGGAGAGGCCTTCGTCTAGTTCCTTGGCCTCCGGGAAGAGCGAGGCGGTGTGGCCGTCATCGCCCATGCCGAGCAGGATGATGTCGAGCGGCCAGGGGAGGGTGGCGAAGTCCGCCTCCGCCGCTGGCTGGCCGAGATAGGCGTCGGCGGCGGCATTTTTCATCGGCACGAAGCGTGCGGCGGCGGCTGGTCCTTGCAGCAGGGTGTCGCGGACGAGCTTTTCATTGCTGTCGGCGTCGGTCGGATCGACCCAGCGTTCGTCGACCAAAGTGACGATGACTTTGCTCCAATCGGACAGCGAAGCGGACAATGATTCGAGTACCGGGCGGGGGGAGCGGCCACCCGACAGGGCGAGGGTTGCGACGCCGCGCGTGGCGATGGCTTCTTCCAATGTGGCGGCGATGCGGGTGGCGATGTCGGCGGCGGCCTGCGCGCTGTCGGTGAAATGATGTTCGGTTGGCATGGAAATTAATCCCCTGTTTCCGGGAGGGTGCAGATGTCGATCCAGTGTCCGCCGGTCAAGGCGGCGAGCCGGTCGGGCGTCAGTTCGACCGAGGTGGTGCGGGAACCGGCGGCGGGGAAGAAGGTATCGAAGGCCTGCAAAGATATGTCGCAATATATCGCAAGCGGCGCAGTTAAGCCGAACGGGCAGACGCCACCGACCGGGTGGCCGGTGATCGCTTCAACCTCGTCCGCGCCCAGCATGCGGGGCTTTGCGCCGAGTGCGGCCTTCGCCTTGCCATTGTTGAGGCGGGCATCGCCGCGGGTGCAGACCAGAACAACTCGGTCGCCGACGCGGAGCGACAAGGTCTTGGCGATGCGGGCGGGTTCGACGCCGAGCGCGGCGGCGGCTTCCAATACGGTGGCGGTGCTGACGCCCTGATCGATGATGGCGATGTCGGGCGCGTGCGCGGCGAAGAAGGCGCGGACCGACGCTTCGCTCATGCGCGAGTTTCCAGGGTGCGCTCCCAGGCGAGGGCATGGGCGACGATCAGGTCGAGATCGGCATAGCGGGGCTGCCAGGGGAAGGCGGCGAGGATGGCGCGATTGTCCGAAATCAGCGCGGCGGGATCGCCCGCGCGGCGCGGGGCCATGATGCGCTGGATGGGAGTGTTGGTGGCGCGGTCGACCGCATCAAGCACGTCCAGCACCGAAAAGCCCCGGCCATAGCCGCAATTGAGCAGATGATTGCGATCCGGCTCTGCCATCAGCGCTTCGAGCGCCAGCACATGGGCGGCGGCAAGGTCGCTGACATGGATATAGTCGCGGACCCCTGTGCCGTCGGGGGTGGCGAAGTCGGTGCCGAAGATGGCGACGCTCTCGCGCTTGCCCAAGGCGGCTTCGACGGCGACCTTGATCAAATGGGTCGCGCCTGCCGTGGACTGGCCGGTGCGCCCTTGCGGATCGGCCCCCGCGACGTTGAAATAGCGCAGTGCGCAGAAGTTCATCGGATGGGCGGCCGCGACGTCGCGCAGCATATATTCGGTCATCAGCTTGGACATGCCATAGGGATTGATCGGCTGTTGCGGGGTGTCCTCCCGCACCGCTTCGACGTCCGGCGTGCCATAGGTGGCGGCGGTGGAGGAAAAGATGAAATGGGGCACGCCAACGCGCACCGCGCTGTCGATCAGGTCGCGGGTCTTGGCGCTGTTGTTGTGATAATATTTGAGCGGGTTTTCGACCGACTCCGGCACGACGACGGAACCGGCGAAATGCATGATGGCGGTGATGCCATGATCGCGCAGTGTCGCTTCAACGAGCGGCTGGTCGGCAATGTCGCCCTGCACGAAAGGCACATCGTCAGGAACCGCCCAGCGGAAGCCGGTGACGAGATTGTCGATGACGATGACGCCATAGCCCGCATCCTTGAGCGCCAGCACGGCATGGCTGCCGATATAGCCAGCGCCGCCCGTGACCAATATCGTCGGCTTTTCGCGCATAAGAAAAACGTCTCCCCAACTGCTGCCGGGGAGACGTAGCTTAGCGTCGTTAAGATTTACAGTCCGATCATGCCGCCGCGCGGTCTGGCATCGACTGGTAGAAGGTTGCGCCGGTGGCGGCCATGGCGCGCAATTGTTCGGTCGCGGCGAAGCGGTCGCCATGGGCGGCCCGCAACCGATCCAGCACGGCGACGACATGGGCGATGCCGACCGTGTCCATATGCGCGAAAGGACCGCCGGTATAAGGCGCAAAGCCCCAGCCGAAGATCGCGCCGATGTCGCCATCTTCCGGCGTTTCGAGCACGCCTTCCTCATAGCAGCGGGCGCATTCGATAAGCTGGCGATAGAGGAGGCGTTCTTTCACCGCTTCGACATCGGGCTGATCGTCGGCGCGGGGGAAGAGGTCGGCAATTCCCGACCACAGCATCTTCTTGCCGCCTTCGGGATAGTCGTACCAGCCCTTGCCATTTTTGCGGCCGAGACGGTCGCGCTCGACCATCTGCGTCATGACATCGTCGGAACGCTGCACGACATAGGCGTCGCCCAATTCTTTCTTGGCCGCCGTCATGACCTTATAGCCCAGTTCGATCGAGACCTCGTCGCTGACCGCGAGCGGGCCGACCGGCATGCCAAGCTGCTTGCCGGCATTTTCGATGAGCGCCGGGTTTATCCCTTCGGCGACCAGTTCCGCGCCTTCCTGCACATAGGTGCCAAAGCAGCGCGAGGTGTAGAAGCCACGGCTGTCATTGACGACGATCGGCGTCTTCTTGATCTGGGCGACGAAATCGAGCGCCTTGGCAATAGCGGCCGGGCCGGTTTCCTTGCCCAGGATGATTTCCACCAGCGGCATTTTCTCGACCGGCGAGAAGAAATGAACGCCGATGAAGTTGGCGGGCTTGGACCAGGCGGTCGCCAGCTTGGTGATCGGCAGGGTGGAGGTGTTGGAGCCGAAGATGACGTCCGGGCCGAGGATGGCTTCGACTTGTTTGGTGACTTCGGCCTTGATCGCGACATCTTCGAACACCGCTTCGATCACGAAGTCCGCACCGGCGAGATCGGCATAGTCGGCGGTGGGGGTCACGCGGGCGAGCGTTGCCGCCATCTTCTCCGGCGTCATGCCTTTGCCCAGGCGCTTCTTGAGCACCGTTTCGACATGGGCCTTGCCTTTTTCCGCATAGGCGATGTCACGGTCGAACAGCACGACCTCCATCCCCGCCTGCGCGGCGACGGTGGCGATGCCAGCGCCCATCATGCCTGCGCCGAGCATGGCCAGCTTCATGGTGGGGGCCTTGGGTTCGGCCTTGGGACGGCGCGCGCCACGTTCGGCGGCCTGTTTGTTGACGAACAGGCTGCGGATCATGTTGCTTGCCTGCGGATCGGCGGCAACCTTGGCGAAATATTTGCTTTCGATGCGGATCGCGCGGTCGAAGGGGAGTTGCGCGCCTTCATAGACGGCCGAGAGCAGGGCGACGGGCGCGTTCATGTTGCGCTGCGTCTGCTTGAGCGTCATGGGCAGCGCGCCGACCATCGTCTGGACGAAGCCGGGGTTGAACTGACCGACGCCGCCGGGGAATTTGAAGCCTTTGACGTCCCAGGGCTGGGTGTTGGCAGTGGGGTTGGCCTTTACCCAGGCTTGCGCGGCTTCCAGCGCCGTGCCCAGCGGCACGACTTGATCCACCACCTTGAGCATGGCGGCTTCGGCAGGGCGGAACAGCTTGCCCTGCAGCATATACATGAGCGCGGCCTGGACTCCCATCAGGCGGGGGAGGCGTTGCGAACCCCCGCCGCCGGGGAAGAGGCCGATGAGGATTTCGGGCAAGCCAAGCTGGGTCTTGCTGCTGTCGCCGACAAAGCGGCGATGGCAGGCGAGCGCGAGTTCGAAACCGCCGCCGACGCAGGTGCCTTCGATCGCGCAGGCCACCGGCTTGCCGCAGGTTTCGAGGCGACGGAAGAGCTGGTTGAGGACGAAAACCTGGTCGAAGATGGCGGCGGGGGCGGGGCGGCTGCCATCCTTGGTCGCAAGCATGGAGCCGAAATATTTGAGGTCCATGCCGGCCATGAAGCCGCTGTCCTTGCCCGACGCGATGACCGCGCCCTTGATCGCGTCCTCGGACGCGATGCGGGTGATGGCGGCGTCGAGATCGGCCAGGAAGTCCGGGCCGATGACGTTCATCGACTGGTCGGGAACGTCGATCGTCAGCGTGGCGATGCCGTCGGCGTCGGTGGTGAATGCGATGGTCTGCATGATGATGCTGCCTCTTCCAACTCCGTTCGTCCTGAGTAGCCATTGAGCCTGTCGAAATGGCGTATCGAAGGGTGCTTCGATACGGGGCTTCGACTTCGCTCAGCCCCTACTCAGCACGAACGGATTTTGTTGTTTCTTAAATACGCTCGATGATGATGCCGGTGCCCATGCCTGCGCCGACGCACAGGTTGATGAGCGCGGTGCCCTTGCCCGATCGTTCCAGTTCGTCGAGCGCGGTGCCCAGCACCATCGCGCCGGTCGCGCCCAGGGGATGCCCCATGGCGATCGCGCCGCCATTGACGTTGATCTGGCTGTGGTCGAGCTTCATCGCCTGCATATAGCGCAGCACGACGCTGGCGAAGGCTTCGTTGAGTTCCCACAGGTCGATGTCGGCAGTGGTCATGCCAGCACGGGCGAGCAGCTTGCCCGCGACAAATTCCGGGCCGGTCAGCATGATCAGCGGTTCGGAGCCGATCGAGGCCATGGCGCGGATGCGGGCGCGCGGCTTGAGGCCATATTTGTCGCCCATATCCTTGTTGCCGACCAGCACGGCGGCGGCACCGTCGACGATGCCGCTGCTGTTGCCGGCATGGTGGATATGGTTGACCCGCTCCAGTTCCGGGTAGCGCAGCAGGGCGACGGTATCGAAGCCGGGCATCTCCTCACCCATCGCGGTGAAAGCGGGCTTGAGCGCGCCGAGCGACTGCATCGTGGCTTCGGGACGCATATGTTCGTCATGGTCGAGGACGACCTGGCCCATCACGTCGCGCACGGGGATGATCGACTTGGCGAAGCGGCCTTCGTCCCACGCCATCTTGGCGCGCCTTTGGCTTTCGACGGCATAGGCGTCGGCATCGTCGCGGCTGATGCCGAATTTGGTGGCGATGACGTCCGCGCCGATGCCCTGGGGTGCGAAATAGGTTTTGTACGCGACCGCGGGGTCCATGGCGAGCGCGCCGCCATCCGACGCCATGGGCACGCGGCTCATGGATTCGACGCCGCCGCCGATGGCGAACAGCGCCTCGCCCGACAGAACCTTGGCCGCGGCGATGTTAACGGCTTCGAGGCCGGAGGCGCAGAAGCGATTGATCTGGACGCCCGGTGTGGTGAGGGCATAATCGGCGTTGAGGACGGCGGTGCGGGCGATGTTCGCCCCTTGCTCACCGATCGGCGTAACGCAGCCTAGAATGACATCGTCGACGTCGGTCGTGTCGATCGCGGTGCGATCGCGGATCGCCTCCAGCACCTGCGTCGCGAGCTGGACGGGGGTGATTTCGTGCAGCGAACCGTCCGGCTTGCCCCGGCCACGGGGTGTCCTGACGGCGTCGTAAATATAAGCTTCCATGTGGCTTTCCTCTCCGTGGGTCGCCCCTGCCGGGCGCATCGGATACCGGCACTGAATGTATTTACGTTTACGTAAAGTGCAAGCGAGAAATATGTTTTTCTACCCCTACTGGCCGTGACGTAGGGGCAGTTTGCGCCCCTTGCGGGTTTGACGCTGCGATCCAATTCCGCTTCATGGGGGGCGTGTCCCCCGCCGAGTCTCCCCCCGCGCCGTCGCCCTTTTCCGTCCCTACCTTTCGCGCCATCTGGATGGCGAGCCTGGCGTCCAATTTCGGTGGGCTGATCCAGTCGGTCGGCGCGGCGTGGATGATGATTTCGCTGTCGGCGTCGCCTATGCTGATTGCGCTGGTGCCTGCGGCAACGACGCTGCCGATCATGCTGCTGTCGCTATGGGCGGGGGCGGTGGCCGACAATCTGGACCGGCGCAAGGTGATGATCGCCTGCCAGGGCTGGATGCTGGTGGTGTCGGCGTTGTTGGCGGTGACAGCCTGGGCCGGGTGGATGACGCCCTGGCTGCTGCTCGCTTTCACCTTCGCGCTGGGGTGCGCCACCGCGATCAACGGGCCAGCCTGGCAGGCGGCGGTCGGTGACATGGTGCCGCGCGCGATCTTGCCGAGCGCGGTGGCGATGAACTCGATGGGCTTCAATCTGGCGCGCAGCGTCGGCCCAGCGCTGGGCGGCGTCATCGTCGCGACGGCGGGGGCGGCGGCGGCGTTCCTGACCAATGCGGTCAGCTATGTCGGGCTGCTGGTGGTGCTGTTTCGCTGGGAGCCGGAGCTGCCGCCCAAGATATTGCCGCGCGAGCGGCTGGCCTTGGCGATGCGGGCGGGGGTTCGCTATGTCGCGATGTCGCCCAATATCCAGCTGGTGCTGCTGCGCGCGGCGGTGTTCGGCATCGGCGCGAGCGCGGTGTCGGCACTGATGCCGCTGGTCGCGCGCGACATATTGGGGGGCGGCGCGCTGACGTTCGGCCTCACCAGCGGCGCGTTCGGGGTGGGCGCGGTGACGGGCGCGCTGTCGACCCGGCACTTGCGCGCGCGGCTCGCTGTCGAACATATCGTGCGCTATGCGGCGCTGATGCTGGCGCTGGGGACAGCGATCACCGGTATGAGCAGTTGGCTGGGGCTGGCGCTGCTTGGCTATCTGCTGGCCGGATTCGGCTGGGTCACGGCGCTGTCGACCTTCAACGTGTCAGTGCAGATGTCCGCGCCGCGCTGGGTGGTGGCGCGGTCGGTTTCGCTCTACCAGATGAGCGCCTTTGGCGGGATGGCGATCGGTGCTTGGCTGTTTGGCTGGATGGCGGAAAGCCAAGGCGTGGTCGAGGCGCTCTATGTGTCGGCGGCGGTGCAGTTCGTGGCGGCGCTGATCGGCCTGATGCGCCCGCTGCCGCAGATTGGCGACGATAATCTGGACCTGCAGAATAGGTGGCGGGAGCCGGATACAGCGGTGCCGGTCGAACCGCGCAGCGGGCCGGTGGTGGTGACGATCGAATATCGTATTCCAGCCGGATCGGTCGTGCCGTTCCTGACCGCGATGAGCGAGCGGCGGCGGATCAGGCGGCGCGACGGCGCGCATGGCTGGTCATTGATGCGGGATTTGAGCGATCCTGAACTGTGGATCGAGCGCTATCATGTATCGACCTGGCTCGATTATGTGCGGCATAATCAGCGGCGGACCGTTGCCGACATCGCCAATAGCGATGCCATCTGGGCCTTGCATACCGGGCCAGTGCCGCCGGTGGTGCATCGGATGCTGGAACGGCAGACCGGATCGCTGCCGCTCAGCCGCGCGCCCGACCCACGCGAGATGGCCGATGCGATGACCGACCCGACCCGGTCAAGCTGAGTCGTCGGACAGGGGCGGTACGCTGCTCACCAGATCCTCCGGCGTGTCGATATCGTGGAGGATGCCGACGCTGGTGTCGATCTGGAGCCCATGGCTGAGCAAGGCGCGCGCGCCCTGATCCCCGCGCAGACGCAGCAATTCGGGGAAATGCTTGCGGCCGATGAAGGCGGGGGGCGAGGAGGAGAAGCCGTCGGTGCTGGCGACGACCGAGCGGATATCCTCGGCCGCGAGACAGATGCGGTTATAATGGCTTTGCGGCACGTCGGGCATATCGGCGAGGCAGATGAGGATGCCGCGCACGCTGTTGATCGGCATGAGATGTTCGACCGCGCGCACGATACTGCCCGAAATGCCGTCTTCGGGGCGGTCATTGACGATGATAGTGTAGCCGCGTCGATCCAGTTTGCGGTGGAGAACCGGGGCGACGTCGATCGGCCGGACCACCGCGACCAGTTCGGCAAAGGCCATGGAGGCGACGGTTTCCAACGTGTGCGCCGCGACGGGCTTGCCACGCAGGTCGGCCATGAGTTTGTCATCTTCGCCGAAGCGGGACGACATGCCCGCGGCCAGAAGCACGGCGGCGATCCGTTCAGTGCGCATGAGGTAATTGTTTGAAGGTCATTATTGTTCGTTCAAGATCCCGTTCGGTGCCGATTTGCCACCCGTGCGATACCATGTCCAGTCATCCCGAAAGGGCTGGCCATTACAGGATCAAATCCTCATATGCGGGGCAATTAAGAAGGAGTGGCGCTGTTCATGGCATGTGATCCCGATGCGGAAACCGTTGGCAACGGCAAGGAGCCGGTTCCGTCCGAAGTGGCGGATGCGATCCGCACGTTGATCCGATGGTCGGGCGACATGCCGGAACGCGAAGGGCTGGTGGAAACGCCGGAGCGGGTCGCGCGGGCGTGGCGCGAATATTGCCGGGGCTATGGCGATGACCCGGCTTATCATTTGTCGCGCATCTTTCATGAAGTGGGCGGCTATGACGATGTCGTGTTGCTGAAGGACATTCCGTTCCAGTCGCATTGCGAACATCATATGGCGCCGATCGTCGGCAAGGCGCATATCGCCTATTTGCCGGGCGATTATGTGGTCGGCATTTCCAAGCTGGCGCGCGTGCTGCATGCTTTTGCCAACCGCTTGCAGGTGCAGGAACGGCTGACGTCCGAAGTCGCCAACTGCATCTGGGAGCATCTGAAACCCCAGGGCGTGGCCGTGGTGATCGAGGCGACGCATGGCTGCATGACCGGGCGGGGCGTTCGCACGCCGGGCGTCATCATGAAGACCAGCCGAATGCTGGGCGTGTTCCGCGACGATGAAAAGTCGCGTGAGGAAGTGTTGAAGCTCATCGGTTCATGAGCGAAGAGGAACTTCCCTATCGTCCATTGGGCAGCGCGCGGCCTTCGGTGGAGCCGGTCGGCGCGTTGTCGCTGGCAACCAAGCGACTGGCGCTGGTCACGGGCGGGCATCGGCGGCTGGGCGGGATCATAAGCGGGGCGTTGGCCAAGGCAGGTCATTCGCTCGCAATCCATGGCAGCCATGATACGCGGCTCGATTCCCATCTGGCACTGACGCTGGAAGCGCAGGGCACGGAGTGGGATGGCTTCGTCGTGGATTTCGCCGACCCGGAAAATGCCGAGGAATTGATCGCGCGGGTGGCCGAGCGGTTCGGCCGTCCGCCCGATATATTGGTGAACAGCGCCGCGATGTTCGGGCAGGACCGGATCGACACGGTGACGGCTGATGAGTTGATGCGCCATTATGCAGTCAATTGCGCTGCGCCCGCGATGCTGACCAAGGCGTTTGCGACGGTTCCGGCGGGCACGGGTGATCGCTGCATCATCAATATTCTCGACCAGCGGATCGACCATCCGCATGGCGATCAGATGGCCTATACGTTGTCCAAGATGGCGCTGGCGGGGCTGACGCAGACCAGCGCCCATGCCCTGGCACCCAGGGTGCGGGTCAATGCCGTCGCGCCGGGGCTGACCATCGCGACGCCCGATTATGATCTCGACCAGATGGCCCGGCTGGAAGCGATGATGCCGCTTGGCCGATTGCCGCAGGCCGAGCAGATCGCGCAGGCAATCCTCTATCTGGCCGATGCGACCGCAGTGACGGGGCAGACGCTCTACATCGACGGCGGCGCACACCTCAAAAGCTATGACCGGGACTTCATGCATCTGTGCCGATAGGCTTGGCGGAAATGCTAGGGCGCAAGGGGTGGCGGATGGCGTCGCTTGTCCATAGAGCAGAGTGGATAATGGATCCTCCCCTGGAAGGGGAGGATTTATCGGAATTGGTGCGGTCTTGATTGGCAACGCAATAATGGGAGATGGCAATGACCTATGAAACGACCCTGGTCGAACAGCGCGACGCGGTCACGCTGATCACGCTCAACCGGCCGCAAGCGTTGAACGCGCTCAACGGCCAGGTGCTCAGCGACCTGAGCGCCGCTTTCGCCGCCTATGATGCCGACCCGACCCAGCATTGCGCCGTCCTGACCGGCAGCGAAAAGGCGTTTGCGGCGGGCGCCGACATCAAGGAGATGGTCGACAAGGACGGCGCCGATTTCTTCCTGCAGGATTTCTTTTCCGGCTGGCAGACCCATGTGGTCGCCACCCGCAAGCCGTGGATCGCGGCGGTCGCTGGCTTTGCGCTGGGCGGTGGGTGCGAACTGGCGATGATGGCGGACTTCATCATCGCGGCGGATAGCGCGAAATTCGGCCAGCCTGAAATCAAGCTGGGCGTCGCGCCAGGCATGGGCGGATCGCAGCGCCTGACTCGCGCGGTCGGCAAGGCCAAGGCGATGGACATGTGCCTGACGGGTCGGATGATGGGCGCTGAGGAAGCCGAACGGTCGGGCCTCGTAAGCCGGATCGTGCCCGCTGCCGAACTGCTGGACGATGCGCTCAAGACCGCCGCCGTCATCGCCGCGATGCCGCCCATGGCCGCGATGGTGAACAAGGAAATGGTCAATATCGCATTTGAGACGGGCCTTGCCCAAGGATTGCTGACCGAGCGGCGCATGTTCCAGATCCTCACTGCGACCGAGGACAAGAAGGAAGGCATGACGGCCTTTGTCGAGAAGCGGCCGGGCGTCTGGAAGGGGCGCTAAGTCTGTGTGGCGGATGGGCAACAGACGCGGATTTTGTGACAGATTGATGGCGGCTTTTCCCAGCACCCTCGTTTCAGAAGGAAACTGAATAACGAAATATGGAGAGGTGCGACGTCCTGCGCGTCACCCTGATCGGCTCATGACACCCAGGGAGCCTCTTCATGTCCGTCCATTTTGTCGTCCGTCCGTCCACTCGCGCGCTGCTGCTGGCCTGTGCCGCCGCAGCCCTGGTTCCTGCCGCCCATGCGCAGGAGCCGGTCGGCGATGATGAGGCGAGCATCACCGTCACTGGCCGCCGCATTTCGCAATCGTCCGAGGCGATCGGCGAGGATAAGGTGAGCAATGTCGTGGCGGTGACGCGCGAGGCGCTGCTGTCCGCGCCATCGGGCATTTCGGGCCTGAAAATGCTGGAGCAATTGCCCGGCTTCAACGTGCAGACCGACGGGGCGCTGGGCCTCTATGAATTCGGCAATAGCGTCCAGACCCGCGCGTTCAACCTGGATCAGATCGGCTTCATCGTCGATGGCATCCCGACGGGCCGCAGCGATGCGTTCGGCGGCAGCCCGGTGTTCCGCTATGTCGACAATGAAAATCTGGGCGTGGTCGAAGCCGCCGTCGGCGCAGGCGATGTAGGCCTGCCGAGCTATTCGACGCTGGGGCCAGTGGTGCAATATAACAGCATCGCGCCGCAGGAGGATATGGGCCTGTTCGTGTCGCAAAGCTTTGGCGATTTCGGGCTGAAGCGGACCTTCATCCGCGCCAGCACGGGGCAGGTCGGACCCTTCCGCGCCTATGTGAGCCGCACAAAGCTGGACAGCGACCTGTGGCGCGGTGTCGGCACGGTCGATCGCGAGCATTGGGAGGCGCAACTCCACGCCGACCTGGGCGGCGATAGCTGGGCGCGATTCAAATTCGTGTCGAACGACTTTTTCGACTATGACTCGCCGACGCTGAGCCGCACACTCTACAATTCCGCGACGCCGGATGTGGGCGGCAACACCGGCCGGGATCGTGGCTATATCGCCGTCGTGCCCAACAGCACGCCGGGTTTTGCGCCGGTGGCGGGCGGCCCGGCCTTTTCCAACAGCAACTATACCTACACCTATAATCTCGCGCTCAATGTGCGGAAGGACAAGCTCTATGGCGGCACTGTCCATCTGGGGATAGCCGATGGTGTATGGGCCGAAGCGACGGCCTATTATGAGGATAAGGGCGGCTATGGCGTGTCGCCCGACAGCTATGCCAACAGCCTGCTGCAATATACGCGGCAAACGGCGGCAGGCCTGGCGCTGACGGCGCCGCGCGGTACGCAATATGGTCTATCGACGGTGGGCGGCGACCGCTATGGCCTGACCACCAAGCTCCATTGGGACATGGGCGCGCATAGCGTGGAGGCGGGCCTGTGGGCCGAGGTCGACAGCTATAATCGCACCCAGGCACGCTTCAACACGACCGACGGGTCGCCCGCCAGCGCGCCCAATCTGGACGAACTCGTCTATGCGCGGCGCGACTATCAGTCGGATCGCCATACGACGCAGGCGTTCGTCAAGGACCGCATTTCCTTGATGGATGACAGCCTGATCTTCGACCTGGGAATCAAGGCACTGCATATCGACTATCGCCAAAGCGGCTATCGCGACTTCAATGACTATTATCGCAATGCGGGCACCGCCGCTGCGCCCGTCTGGGTCGCGGGCTGGGGACCGCAGACCAACCGGGCCAGCTATGGCGACGGGTTCCTGCCGATGGCGGGTGTCCTCTACAAGATCGACAACCAGACCCAGATTTTCGCCTCCTATGCCGAAAATATGGCTTTGCCCAAGGGGATGGACGACATCTTCTCCGTCGCGCTGAACAGCAGCGCGGCCGTCGTGCCTGCTCCTGCGCCGGAACGGTCGCAGAATTTCGAGGCGGGCATCCGTACCAACCAGGGGCAGTTCTATGCGTCGCTGGCGGGCTATTACACCAAGTTCAAGAACCGCATCCAGTCGATCACGGGCATCCTGCCCGGCACGACCAACGTCACCGAAACTTTCTTTCAGAATGTCGGCCGGGTGACGGCCTATGGCGCGGAATTCAGCGGCACGTTCAAACCGTCCGCGCTCAATGGCCTTGCCTATTTCAACCTGAGCGCCACCTATAATATCGCCAAGTTCAAGGACGATATCGTCACGCCCACGCTGACCTATGCGACCGATGGCAAGTTCATTCCCGACAGCGCCAAATGGATCGTCAATGGCGGCGTGACGATCGAACCGGCGAGCTGGCTGGTGGGCAATATCTCCGGCAAATATACCAGCCGCCGCTGGTCCACCTTCGTCAATTCGCCGGGGTCGAGCGTGCCGGGCTTCACCGTGTTCAGCGCCTATGTCGATATCGGCGATGGTTTCAGCCTGGGGCCGGTCAAGAGCGTGAAGGCGCGGTTCAATGTCGACAATCTGTTCGACAAGGATGTGCTGTCCTATATTTCCTCGACCGTGACCGGTGACGGCTTCTTCCGGCCGCTCAGCCCACGGACGTTCCAGTTCACCATTTCGGGTGAAATCTGATGCGGGTTGGACTTATGATGGGGGCAGCGCTGATCGCGCTGCTCCCGGTTGCTGTGTCGGCGCAGGCTGTGCCCAAGAAGGTGCAGCAATTGCACCAGAAGCTGCTGACGCTTGATAGCCATCTCGACACGCCCGCCTCGCTCGACCTGCCGGACTGGTCGATCGACGAGGAACATGGGGTGCATAGCGATTATACCCAGGTCGATTTGCCGCGCATGAAGAAGGGCGGGCTGGATGGCGGTTTCTGGGCCATCTATACGGGCCAAGGGCCGTTGACGGTCGAGGGCTTTGCCAAGGCGCGCGATTTCGCGCTGATGCGGGGCGTGTCGATCCGCGAGATGGTGGCGGCGGACCCGGCCAATTTCGCGTTGGCATTGGAGGCGAAGGACGCCGCGCCGATCGCGGCGGCGGGCAAGCGAGTCGTCTATATGTCGATCGAAAATGCCTATCCGCTGGGCGAGGATATCGGCCTGCTCCAGACATTCTACGACATGGGCGTGCGGGTGGTGGGCTTTGCCCATTTCGCGCATAACCAGTTTGCCGACAGTTCGACCGATCCGTCCAAAAAGCCGCGTTTTGGCGGGCTTAGTCCGCTGGGCAAGCAATTGCTCAAGGACATGAACCGGTTGGGTATCGTGCCCGATGCGTCGCATAGTTCGGACCAGGTGCTGGACGATCTGCTGGCGCTGTCCACGACGCCGGTGCTGCTGACCCATTCGGGGTGCAAGGCGGTCTATGACCATCCGCGCAATATCGACGATGATCGGTTGAAGGCGCTGGCGGCCAAGGGCGGCGTCATTCAGATGAACGCCTATGGGGCCTATCTGAAGGCGGCCAAGCCGAACCCGGAGCGGCAGAAGGCGATGGGGGCGCTGTTCGCGTCGATGCGGAATGGCGGCAAGATGACGGCGGAGAAGCGGGCGGAACTGCTGAGCAAGCGGCAGGAGACCGACCGGCTTTATCCTGAGACCGACCGGGCAACCTTCGATGATTTCATGGCGCATATGCTGCATGCGCTGAAGGTCGTGGGGCCGGACCATGTGGGGATCGGTGCGGACTGGGATGGTGGCGGCGGGGTCGTCGGCATGGAGGATGTGCTGGACCTGCCCAGGATCACCGAGGCGCTGTTGAAGGCGGGCTATAGCGAGGCCGATGTGCAGAAGATCTGGGCGGGCAATGTGTTGCGCGTGCTGGCGGCGGCCGAGGCGGGGAAGGGGAAGTGATATAATTCCCCAAGGCCGTCATCCCGGCGAAAGCCGGGATCTCACTTCCTTCTTGCGCCGCCAAAGGAAGTGAGATGCCAGCGTTCGCTGGCATGACGGGGGTGGGTTACTTCCCTTCCAGCATTTCGATCATGAGCGAGAAGTCGCGGGTGGCTTCGCCCTGGTTGGCGAGGAGTTGGTAGAGCGATTCCGCTACGTTGCCCATGGGGACGGATGCCCCGACCGAGGCGGCGGCTTCGGTGGCGAGTTTCAAGTCCTTGAGCATCAGGCCGACGGCGAAACCGCCCTGATAGCCATTGTCGGATGGCGATTGCGGGCCGACGCCGGGGACGGGGCAGTAGCTGGTCATCGACCAGCTTTGGCCCGACGAGACGCTGGAGATGTCATAGAAGGTCTGGGGATCGAGGCCGAGTTTCTTGGCCATGGCGAAGGTTTCGCAGGTGGCGACCATGGTCGCACCGAGCAGCATGTTGTTGCAGATTTTCGCGGCCTGGCCATTGCCTGCGCCGCCGGCGTGGATGACCGCCTTGCCCATGGCCGAGAGGATGGGCTTGGCGCGTTCGAAGGCGGCATCCGCGCCGCCGACCATGAAGGTGAGCGTGCCGCCATTGGCCGCTGCGATGCCGCCGGAAACGGGGGCGTCGACCATGTCGAAGCCGCGATCCGTCGCCGCGTCGATCACGCGGCGGGCGGTGGCGACGTCGATGGTCGAGCAATCGAGGAACAAGGCGCCGGGGCTGGCCGCGCCATAGACTTCGCCCGAATAGACGCTTTCGACATGCTTGCCGGCGGGCAGCATAGTGACGACGGCGTCGGCGTCAGTCGCGGCGTCGGCGGCGCTGCTGGCGCGGATGGCACCCAAGGATTGCGCCTTGGCCAGTGCTTCTTCCGACAGGTCGAAGGCGCGGACGGCATAGCCGTGCTTGAGCAGGTTGGCGGCCATGCCGCCGCCCATATTGCCGAGTCCGATGAAGGCGATGGTCTGGGTCATGATGCTATTCTCTCCTGCTTAACTTCGCATATTTCCCGTAAAAACGGACATATTCGTGCGCGGCCCTGATCCTATCGGAAAGCGGGCGACGTGGGGCAGGCAAGGTGCATGGAGACCATAGCAGGTGCCTGCGGTGTAGGACAGATTAGGTCGCGAGCGCTGGGAGCGGCGTCCATTGCTGGTCGGCGGGGAGCGGCACGAAGATCGCGTCGATCATCGCGTCGCTGACCTCTTCCAGCGTCGCCGGGTTCCATTGCGGCTTGTTATCCTTGTCGAAGATCAGCGCGCGCACGCCCTCGACAAAATCGGGGCGGCGGATGATCGCGCAGGCGAGGCCATATTCCATCGCCATGTTGGAGGCGAAATCGGGCAGGGCGGCGCCCTCGATCAACTGGCGCAGGGCGACCTTGATCGTCTGGGGCGATTTGGTGGCGAGGGTGGCGCGCTGCTTGGCGGCCCATTCGCTGCTGTCGGCGTCGAGCGCGGCGACGATGTCCTCGGCCTTGTCCGAGGCGAAGAGGCGGTCGATGTCGGGGCGGGCGGCTTCGAGTTTCGAGGGGGGCGGGGGCTGCGTTGCGGCGTCGAGGATGGCGGCAAGGCTGGCGGGGTCGGCGAGGATGCGCGCCTTGACCTCGTCCACTGTTTCGGACGGCATATAATGGGTGGCGATGCCGATAGCGGCGCAGTCCGCGCCGTCGATCCGCGCGCCTGTTGCGGCGAGCCATGCGCCTACCCGGCCGGGTAGGCGGGGAAGATACCAGCCGCCGCCGACATCGGGAAAGAGGCCGATGCCGGTTTCGGGCATGGCGAAGGTGGTCCGTTCGGTCGCGACGCGATAGCGGGCGGGGAGCGAGATGCCGACGCCACCGCCCATGACGATGCCATCGATGAAGGCGACGATCGGCTTGTTATAGACGAACAATAGATGGTTCATGCGATATTCGAGATGGAAGAAGCGTTCGGCTTCCACGCAGTCGGATTTGGCGCTGTTGGCGATGAGCGCGATGTCGCCGCCCGCGCAGAAGCCGCGCCCTTCGCTGTGGTCGATCATCACGGCGGTTACGCTGTCGTCGGTACGCCAGGCGAGCAGGGCGGTGTTGATCGCGTCGCACATGGCTGGCGTCAGGGCGTGGATCGCCTTGGGGCGGTTCAGGCGGATGCGGGCTATAGCACCGTTGGGGCCGTTTTCGATGAAAGTGAGAACGTCGTCTGTCACGCTGACCTATCTTTCCGTTCGCCCTGAGCCTGTCGAAGGGCCGTTTTTCTTGAAGAAAAGTGGAGGGCTTCGACAAGCTCAGCCCGAACGGCTTTTCTGTTTAATCCTTCAACATATCCCGCGCGATGATCATGCGCATGACCTGGTTGGTGCCTTCGAGGATGGAATGGACGCGCAGGTCGCGCCAGAAGCGTTCGACGGGATAGTCCATCAGATAACCATAACCGCCATGGAGTTGCAGCGCGCGGTCGACGACCGATGAGCCGGTGTCGGTGGCGAAGCGCTTGGCCATGGCGGCGAAGCGGGTCTTGTCCGGGGCGTTGTCCGTGACCTTGACGGCGGCGGCATATAGGAGCGTGCGGGCGGCCTGAAGCTCGGTCTCCATGTCGGCTAGCGTGAACTGGGTATTCTGGAAGTCGGCGATGGATTGGCCGAATTGCTTGCGGTCCTTGGTATATTGCACCGCTTCGTCGATGCAGCGCTGGGCACCGCCGAGCGAGCAAGCGCCGATATTGAGGCGGCCGCCGTCCAGGCCCGCCATGGCGATGGCGAAGCCCTGTCCCTCGCTACCCACGAGATTGGCGACGGGGACGCGGACGGCGTCGAAATTCACCTGGGCGGTGGGTTGGCTGTGCCAGCCGAGCTTGCGTTCCTGCGCGCCGAAGCTGACGCCGGGCATATCCTTGTCGATGACGAGGCAGCTAATGCCTTTCGGCCCTTCCTGGCCCGTGCGGACCATGACGAGATAGACTTCATTCTCGCCGCCGCCGGAGATGAATTGCTTGGAGCCGGTGACGACATAATGGTCGCCATCCTTGACCGCCTTGGTCTTGAGGCTGGCCGCGTCCGAGCCTGCGCCCGCTTCGGTCAGGCAATAGCTGGCGATGCGGGTCATGGGGATAAGGTCGGGGAGATAGGCGGCCTTGAGCGCGTCGCTGCCATAGCTGTCGATCATCCAGGCGGCCATATTGTGGATCGAGATGAAAGCGCTGGTGGAGGGGCAGCCATAGGCCATGGCTTCCATGATGAGCGCGGCTTCGAGGCGGCCGAGGCCGATGCCGCCGGCGCTTTCGGACACGTAGATGCCGCCGAAACCCAGTTCGGCCGCCGCGCGGATCGTGTCGCGGGGGAAGATGTGGTGTTCGTCCCACTCGGCCGCGTGCGGGGTGATCGCGTCGGCGGTGAAGCGGCGCGCGAGTTCCTGGATTTCGCGTTGGTCGTCGGTGAGGTCGAATTGGGTCATGATGGCTTGTCCATACTGTATTTTCCGTCATGCTGACGGACGTCAGCATCCATTAGCGCGGCCCCCGAATGGAACGTCAACCTTGCGTCTATCTGTTGAGCAGTGGTCGTCATGCCACGATCTATATCGGCGTCACATCTGATTTGATGGGTAGGTTGCACCAACATCGCACCGGCGCGGTTCCCGGCTTCACATCGCGCTATAATGTGAAGCGACTGGTTCATTATGAAATGGCCGAGACGATGGAAGCGGCCATCCTGCGCGAGAAGCAGTTGAAAGCCTGGAAGAGGGCGTGGAAGGTGGCGCTCATCGAGAAGGATAATCCGTTCTGGGAAGATCGGGCCGTCATGCTGGGCTTTCCGCCTTTGACGTCGAGCGAATGGATCCTGACGTTCGTCAGGATGACGAGGGGGGATGCGTTGTCGCTCCCCCCATCCCATCACCCCATCGTTGGGATGACGAAGGCGTTGGCGGCGTCGCCCACACCGCCGTCGGGCCAGCGCTGGGTGATCGTCTTGACCTTGGTCCAGAATTTCACACCTTCCATGCCGTGCTGGTTGGTGTCGCCGAAGGCCGAGCGTTTCCAGCCGCCGAAGGTGTGATAGGCGACGGGGACCGGGATCGGCACGTTGATGCCGACCATGCCGACATCGACGCGGGCGGCGAATTCGCGGGCGGCGTGGCCGTTGCGGGTGAAGATGGCGACGCCATTGCCATATTGATGCTGGCTGGGCAGGGCGACGGCTTCTTCGAAACTGTCGGCGCGGACCATCTGAAGGACGGGGCCGAAAATTTCTTCCTTGTACGCGCTCATGCCGGTGGTGACATGGTCGAACAAGGTGGGGCCAACGAAGAAGCCTTCCTCATGCCCTTGCAGCGTGAAGCCGCGCCCATCGACCACCAGTTCCGCGCCTTCGTCTACGCCAGTCTGAATCCAGTTTTCGATCTTCTGCTTGTGCGCGGCGGTGACGACCGGGCCATAATGGGCTTCGGCATCAGTGGAGACGCCGACGCGCAGGGCTTCGATCGCCGGGATGAGCTTTTCGCGCAGCGCGATGGCGGTCTTTTCACCGACCGGCACGACGACCGGGAGGGCCATGCAGCGCTCGCCCGCCGAACCGAAGGCGGCGCCGGACAGGTCGTTGACCACCTGGTCGAGATCGGCGTCGGGCATGACGATGCCATGATTTTTCGCGCCGCCCATCGCCTGGACGCGCTTTCCGGCGGCCACGCCGCGATTATAGACATAATGGGCGATGTCGGACGAGCCGACGAAGCTGACGCCCTTGATATCCGGGTGGTCGAGGATGGCGTCGACCATTTCCTTGTCGCCCTGAACGACCTGCAGGATGCCGTCGGGCAGACCGGCTTCGCTGAACAGTTCGGCGAGGCGGACAGGGACCGAGGGGTCACGCTCGGAGGGCTTGAGGATGAAGGCGTTGCCGGTCGCGATGGCGACGCCGGACATCCAGAGCGGAATCATGCCGGGGAAGTTGAAGGGCGTGATGCCCGCGCCAATGCCGATCGGCTGGCGGAAGCTGTAGACGTCGATGCCCGGCCCCGCCCCTTGCGTATATTCGCCCTTGAGGACGTGGGGGATGCCGCAGCAAAATTCGATAACTTCGAGGCCGCGCTGAATGTCGCCCTTCGAATCCGCGATCACCTTGCCATGTTCGGAGCTGAGCAGATGGGCCAGCTCGTTCATGTTCGCTTCGACCAGCGCCTTGAAATTGAACATGACGCGGGCGCGGCGTTGCGGGTTGACGGCGGCCCAGGCGGGCTGCGCTTTCTTGGCAGCGGCGACGGCGAGGTCGAGCAGGGCGGCATCGCCCAAGGCCACGCGGGCCTGGACGCCGCCATTATTGGGATCGAACACGTCGCTATAGCGTGTCGCTGGCGCATCATGGGTGAAGGCGAGCTTGTGCGAAATCTCACGCATGGAAGGCATCCTCTCAAATTGTTGCCGCCTTCTAGGCTGCTTGCGTTATTGCAAGCAATGGGGAAGTTATGCATGGGTGGCCTGCAATTTTGCAGGGGTGGGGCGGCATGTTCGATTGGGATGACCTGCGGGTGTTTCTGGCGGTGGCGCGGGCGCGCAAGGTGGCTCCGGCGGCGCGGGCGCTGGGGATCGACGCGACGACGATCGCGCGGCGGCTGGCGCGGTTGGAGAAGGCGCTGGATGCCGAATTGTTCGAAATGGGTGCGGGCGAGCGCAGCCTGACGGCGCGGGGGCAGGAGTTGCTGGGCCATGCCGAGGCGGCCGAGAGCGCGGCGTTGGCGGCGGTCGAGGAGATGCGCGGGCAGGAGCGCAAACTGGCGGGGCAAGTGCGGCTGTCGGTGGCGGAAGGGTTCGGCACATGGGTTTTGGCGCCGGGGATGGGCGATTTCAACCGGCGGCATCCGGGCATCAGGCTGGACCTGATCACGGCATCGGGCTTCCTCAATCCGTCCAAGCGCGAGGCGGATATGGCGGTGATGCTGGCGCGGCCGCAGCGCGGGCGGTTGATGGTGCGGCGGCTGGGGGATTATCGGCTGCATCTTTATGCCGCGCCCGATTATCTTGCGCGGGCGGGGCGGCCGGACACGCCCGCTGCCCTGCGCGGGCATACGCTGATCGGCTATGTGCCGGAGTTCATCTTTTCGCCGGAGCTGGATTATCTGGACGAGGTGGAGGCGGGGCTGGAGGCGCATTTGCGATCGACCAGCATCATCATGCAGCAAAGGATGATCGCGGAGGGGGCGGGGATCGGCGTGTTGCCGGACTTTATCGGGCGGCGCGATGTGGGGTTGGTGCCGCTGATGGCCGAGCGGGTCGAGATCACGCGCAGCTTCTGGCTGGTGATGCATGGCGACCTGCGCAAGCTGGCGCGGATCGCGGCGGTGGCTGATTGGCTGCAAGAACGCATCGAAACGTTAAAGCCAATCGACGGAACGGCTCCGGCTCGCTAAGGGAGTCGCGATGGATAGAGAGCGGTCGTATTTCGCCCATGCAGCATAAGCCCAAGCGCAGCCGGGCAATCGCTCTTCCGAGCGGGGAATTTCGCGCCCGCGCCACCGAATATCTCGATTTCCTGGCCGCCTGGGTCCAGAAGCCGCGCCAGACCGCGTCCGTCGTGCCATCCAGCCGCTATCTCGCGCGGCTGATGGTGGCGCAGATCGATCCGAGTGATGGCCGGGTGCTGGAATTGGGCGGGGGAACGGGCGTGTTCACGCGGGCCATCCTGAAGACCGGCCTGCCGCCCGAAAAGTTGGAGGTGGTGGAGATTAATCCCGCCTTTGCGCGCGGATTGCGGCGGCATTTCCCGCAGGTATCGGTGCTGGAAACCCCGGCGCAGATCGTGTCGACGGCGACGGCGGGGGAGCCTGGCGATTATCAGGTGGTGGTGAGCGGATTGCCGCTGCTGGCGATGGACCGCTATATGCATCACGACATCTTGTCCGAATCCTTCCGCATGTTGCAGCCGGGGGGCAGCTTCGTGCAGTTCACTTACTCGATGCGGCACCCGGTCAATCGGGAGGTTATCGAGGCGCTGGGGCTGGATGTGGTGCGGGTCGGCCAGACGGTGCGCAATTTTCCGCCCGCGACCGTATTTAGGTTCACGCGTCGGGAAGAATAGGGAGGGCGAATAGGTTGCGTTTGGCAATCTTCTCCCTATCTTTGCCGCACTGCAAAAAGGGGCTGAGCCATCCATGGCATCCATCATTACCATCGACGGCCTGACCAAACGCTATGCGTCTGGATTCGAGGCGCTCAAGGGCGTTGACCTGATCATCGAGGAAGGCGAGATTTTCGCGCTGCTGGGGCCGAATGGCGCGGGCAAGACGACGATGATCTCCATCATCTGTGGCATTGCGCGCGCGACGGGCGGCAGCGTGACGGTGGCCGGGCATGACATTGTGCGCGATTATCGCGGGGCGCGATCGGCGATCGGGCTGGTGCCGCAGGAATTATCCACCGACCAGTTCGAACGGGTGATCGACACGGTGACGTTCAGCCGCGGGCTGTTCGGCAAGCCGCGCAATCCGGCGCATATCGAAAAAGTGCTGCGCGACCTGTCGCTGTGGGACAAGCGCAACAGCAAAATACTGGAATTGTCGGGCGGCATGAAGCGCCGGGTGATGATCGCCAAGGCGCTGAGCCATGAGCCGCGCGTGCTGTTCCTGGACGAGCCGACCGCTGGCGTGGACGTCGAACTGCGCCGCGACATGTGGACGCTGATCGGCGAATTGCGCCAGACCGGCGTCACCATCATCCTGACCACCCATTATATCGAGGAGGCCGAGGAAATGGCCGACCGGGTGGGGGTGATCAACCGCGGCGAGCTGATGCTGGTCGAGGATAAGGTCGCGCTGATGAAGAAGCTGGGCAAGAAGACGCTGAGCGTCGTGCTGGCCGAGCCGCTGGCGAGCGTGCCCGGCGAACTGGCCGAATGGGACGTGATGCTGAAAGCCGATGGCCATGAGATCGAATATATTTTCGATACGACGGCGGAGCGGACCGGGGTGTCGTCGCTGCTGCGGCGGCTGGGCGACCTAGGCATTGCGTATAAGGATCTGAATACGCGGCAGAGCAGCCTGGAGGATATTTTCGTGAGCCTGGTTCATCAGGAGAAGGCAGCGTGATGCTCCAGAATTTGCGCGCCATTGCGGCCATCTATCTGTTCGAATTGCACCGGTTTCGGCGCACGCTGATGACGGGCCTGCTGGTGCCGGTGATCACGACATCGCTCTATTTCGTGGTGTTTGGCGGGGCGATCGGATCGCGCATGACGGAGGTGGACGGGATTCCCTATGCCGCCTTTATCGTGCCGGGCCTCATCATGATGTCGATGTTCACCGAGAGCATCTTCAATGCGAGTTTCGGCATTTATATGCCCAAATTCACCGGCACCATCTATGAATTGCTGTCGGCGCCAGTGTCAGCGACCGAGACGATCATCGCCTATGTCGGCGCGGCGGCGACCAAGTCGCTGATCGTCGGCAGCATCATTTTCCTGACGGCGCATCTGTTCGTCGATGTCCAGGTGGCGCATCCCTTTGCGATGGCCGGGTTCATGGTGCTGATCGCGATCAGCTTCTGCCTGTTCGGCTTCATCCTTGGCGTATGGGCGCAGAGTTTCGAGCAGTTGCAGGTGATCCCGATGCTGCTGATCATGCCGATGACGTTTCTGGGCGGGGCTTTTTACTCGGTGCAGATGCTGGCCGAGCCTTGGCGGACGATCACCTTCTTCAACCCGATCGTCTATCTGATCTCCGGGTTCCGCTGGACCTTCTTTGGCCAGGGGGATGTGGGGATCGAGTTCAGCCTGTTGTTCGTCGCGGGGATGCTGGCGGTATGTATCGCCATTATCGCCTGGATGTTTCGGACGGGGTATCGGTTGAAGAAGTAAAAGACTGAGGGGAGTGTTCGTCATCCTGACGTAAGTCAGGATCCATTGGCTCTACGTGGGTAAGACACGGCCAACGTAGAGCCAATGGATGCTGAAACAAGTTCAGCATGACGGGTGTGAGATTGTCCCGCAGCCGTCCGCCGATCAGGCGGCGGCGCTTTCCGGGGCTACGGCGAACAGGGTGACGTTACGATATTTATCGTCATTCTGGTCGTAGAGGCCGTGCATTGCCTCGAACTGTTCATCCAGCACCTTGAGGTCGGACAGGCCGACCAGCTTGAACGTGCCGAGCTTGAGTTCGCGCGGGGGGGTGCCGTCGCGATCGACGGTCACGGCGTCGATGAACAATTCATCATGGCGCGTGTAGAGGATGTGCGGGGCCAGGGTGACGACCATCTTGTTATAGGTCACCTTCAGGCACTTCTGGAGCGCGATCGCTTCAAAAATCTCGGTCGGGGCTTGCATGATGTCCGATTCATGACCGATTTTGCCGATTCTTTCAATTGCTTTGTGCGCCGCACCATGGCCGCGCGACGCAATCAGGCCGGGACGAGGCCCAGCCGCTCACGTAAGGACCAGCGGACGACCAGCAATAGCGCGACGACGCCGAGGCCGCTGGCGAGGCCGAGCCAGATGCCGAAGCCGTCCATGCCGAGCGGAAAGGCGAGGAGGCTGCCGATGCCGATCCCGACCACCCAATAGCCGATGAGCGCGAAGATCATCGGGATGGTCGTGTCCTGCAGCCCGCGCAGCACGCCCGCGCCGACGGCCTGTGCGGCATCGACAAGCTGGAACAGGGCGGCGATGGCGAGGAAACTGACGGCGAGGCTGATCGTCCGGGCATTGGCCGGGTTGTCGAGGTCGAGGAACACGGAGACCAGGGTGCGCGGCATCAGGATGAGCGCGGCGGCGGCAGCGGCGGCAAAGCCGGTGCCAAGGATCAGCGCCAGCCATCCCGCGCGGCCGATCCCGGTGCGATCATGCCGTCCATGGGCGATGCCGACGCGCACGGTGGCGGCCTGGCCTATGCCCATCGGCACCATGAAAACGAGCGCCGCAATCTGGATCGCGACCGCATGGGCGGCGAGCGAGTCGCGGTCGATCAGCCCCATGAGCAGGGCCGAGGCGTTGAACACGGTGGTTTCGAAGCCAAGCGTGATCGCGATCGGCAGGCCGAGCGCCCAGACCTGTCGCTGCCGTTCACGGTCGCGGGTCCAGAAACGACCCAGGATGCGATAGCGACGGAAGCGCCGGTCGATGAGGATGACGCCGAGCAGGCCGAAGAAGAGAAAAGCCGACGAGATGGTGCCCGCCAGCCCGGCGCCGAAGAGGCCAAGCGGCGGGAAGCCAAGATGGCCGAAGATCAGCGCCCAGCCGATCAGCAGGTTGAAGGGCAGCGCGCAGAGCATGATGAGCAGGCCCCAGATCGGCCGTTCCAGCGCAGCGATGAAGGTCCGCAGCGTGGTGAAGCCAAGGAAGGGGAGCAGCGCCCATTGCATGCCGTGCATCAATCGTCCGGCATCGCGGGACAGATCGGCATCCTGCCCCATGGCGAGCAATATCGCCTCGCACTGCCACAGGATAACCCAGGCGGGGAGGACGAAGAAGAGGGCGGCGCGCAACGTCTGTTGCACGGTGCGGCGCACGTCGCGCACGGAATGGCGGCGGCGGCCGCGCTCGCTGGCGATCAGGGGGGAGGCGGCGGTGACGAGGCCCATGCCGAACAGCAGGAAGGCGTGGAACAGGTTGATGGCAAGCGCACCCGCTGCGACCGCCTCCGCGCCGAGGCGGCCGAGCAGCAGCAGGTCGGTCGCGGCGATGGCCGACCAGGCGATATTGCCCGCGATCATCGGCAGCGCGAGGGCGATGAGGGCGCTGGCTTCGATGCGCCATGGGGAGGGGTGGGTCACGGCCATGGTCCAGAAGATCGGGTGTGCCGTTGTGCCCTGGGCTCCTGCTTGCGCAGGAGCACAGGTCGTTTGGCTTAATGCTTTTTCTTGAACAGATGCAGGACGGCGACGATGATGGCGCCGATGATGAGGCCGACAATGCCTGCGCCGATCGCATTGACCACCCAATCGGCCACCGGGCCGATGGCGGGCAGAGCCTGCGCCGTGCCCTGCGCCAGATGGTGGATCATGTCGGGGATCAGATCGAGATGATATTCGTGCAGGCCGTGGACGATGAGGCCGCCGCCGACCCACAGCATCGCGGCGGTGCCGACGACGCTTAAGATCTTCATGAGGATCGGCATCGCCTTGACCAGGCCACGGCCGATTGCGCGGCTAACCGACGACGCGCGCTGGGCGAGGTGGAGGCCGATATCGTCCATCTTCACGATGAGGCCGACGACGCCATAGACGCCCGCCGTGATCCCGATGGCGACGACGAACAGGACGATCGCCTGCTCCCAGATCGGCTTGTCGGCCACGGTGCCAAGCGAGATGGCCATGATTTCACCCGACAGGATGAAATCGGTGCGGATGGCGCTCGATACTTTCTGGTCTTCCAATTCGGTCGAATTGAGGGTCGCCAGCGCTTCTTCGGCGACGTCATGGCCGCCCTGGATCGCTTCCAGCAGCTTTTCCGCCGCCTCGAAACAGAGGAAGGCGCCGCCCATCATCAGCAGCGGTGGGAGCAGCCAGGGCGCGAGCGCGCTGATGAGCAGCGCGGCGGGTAGCAGGAAGAGGAGTTTGTTGCGGATCGACCCCTTGGCGATTTTCCAGATGATCGGCAATTCGCGTTCGGCGGTGAGGCCCATGACGTAATTGGGAGTCACGGCGGCGTCGTCGATCACGACGCCTGCCGCCTTCGTGCCGGCCTTACTAGCCGCGGCGGCGACATCGTCGAGCGAGGTCGCGGCAAGTTTGGCAATGCCCGCGACATCGTCGAGCAGCGCGATCAGACCCGAAGGCATGGACGGTCATTCCCCTGTTATGGGCGGTGTTTGGCCGCCCCGTGCGCGCGCTTCATAGAGGGCGCGTGGCGGGGGAGCAATGGAGGTTTGGGTCAGTAATTGCCCGGCGGATCGCTGGCGGGAAAGCTCTCGTCCGACTGTTCATCGACCAAGTCCCAATCCGCCTGCGCAATGCCCTCCTGCGGCCCGGCATCGCGGACGATTCCCGAAGACCCTATGGCACCGCGATCGTCGGGCACCTTGCCGTCGCCCATCCATGCGCGCCAGCCCTTGAGCGCGATGGCGCCCAGCCCTGTGACGATGGCGAGTTTGAATAAACCCTTCATGATTGCTTCTCCCGCTCATGATGTATGTGGACCCAGTCGGCGGGATCATGGCCGACCGCTTCGGAGGTCAGCCGGATCTCGCCTTCCTCGTCCGACCCGCCCGAATCGCTGTCGTTTGCAGCGGGCGGTGCCACAGTCCAGCGTTCGCGCAGGGCCGCGTCAATCATCGCTTCCCAGATCGCCGCATCGCCGACTTCGCGCATGGCTTCGTCTGGTTCCTTCATCAAGGCGAGGATGCTGGCCGCATCCCCGACATGGGCGGGCCAATCGTCCCGCGCGTTCGTGGCGAGGTGGCGGGCCAGTTTTTCGATCAGGGCAGGGTTTTTCATGATGGCGCAACGCGCCGCGCGGGGCGGCGTTCCGTTGAGTCAGGGCAGGGCCTTGCGCACCGGCTTCCGCCTACGGGCGAGGAAGAAGCGCAGCATTTCGCGCGAGGCGTCGGGACCGGCGGGGTCGGTGTAGGAACCCGCGCGCGCGCCGCCCGACCAGGCGTGGCTGCTGCCATGGACGGTCCAGTTTTCGAGCATGACGTCGCCCTTTGCGTCGCGATGTTCGGTGCGGGTGAAGGCGCGTCCGCCCTCCGACGTGCCTTGTTCGGACTGGCTGACCAGCGGGCCGTGGGGCGACCGTTCGAGCAGCGATAGGAAGCCGTCCGCATTGGAGGGATGGACGACGGTGTCGGCGTCGCCATGAAAGACGATGGTCGGGCGGGGGCGGGGTGTGCGGCCGGTCGGGGCCTCGCTCGTCGAGCGGCCGCGCATGGCGGCCAGCGCACCGCTGACGGTACTGACGTCGCCGCGCGTCAGGGCGGAATGGATGCCGACGGCTACGAACAGTTCGGGATAGGCCTGGCCGATGATCGCGGCTGCGACGCCGCCGGCCGAGATGCCCGCGATATAGACCCGCGTGGGGTCGGCGCGGGCCAACGCGATGGCGTGGCGGGTCAGTCCGGCGATCAGGGCCGGTTCGCCCTTGCCGCGTAGCTGGTCGCCGGGGCGGTGCCAGTTCCAGCAGCGGGCCATATTGGCCGACCGGGATTGTTCGGGATAGAGCATGATGACGCCAAGTTCGTCGGCGAGCTTGTTCATGCCGGTGCCGGTCGCGAAATCGTCCGCCGATTGCGAGCAGCCGTGCAGCATGACGACGATAGGCATGCGGCGACGGGCCGAGCCGGTCGGCGTGTAGAGCTTATAGCGGATCGCGCCATATTTGCTTTCGAACAGGCCGTCGGTGAAGCTGCCGGGCAGGGGCCGCGCGGGTGGCGTCGGCTTGGGCGTTCGTTTGGTGGCAGATTTGCGGGCTGGCGCTTTTTTGAGGGGCTTGGCGGGGGTCGTCAGTAGCCCATGCATGGCAAAGGCGGCCGACATCGGGCGGCCTTTCTGCATCAGTTTGGCGGCCTTCATGGCCGAGGCGAATGGATTTTTCATGGGACGTCCCCTTGGCTGACGCGCGGTTAAGGGCCAACCACGATGCAAGCCTGAACGGGGAAACGGACCGCATCCCCGTTCGATCCCGCAGTGCAGCATTTACTTATACGTGCAGCTCTAACCCCCTGTGCCGTATCAACAAAAAAGCCGCCCGTTGCGGGGCGGCTTTCTCGTTCGATCGGAAGATAAAGCTTAGGCGTCTTCGGCCGGTGCTTCGTCTTCAGCCTTGTCCATGGCGATTTCGCCCGGCTCAGCATTGGGATCATAGTCTTCGGTGAAGCCGCTCTCGTCCTTTTCGAACAGATCAGCCATCACGTCCACGCCTTGCGACTGGAGATCGGCTTCTTCCGGCGAGCGGGCGACGTTGACCTGGATCGTTGTCACGACTTCAGGGTGCAGCGCAACCTTGACGTCGAACACGCCGAGCGTCTTGATCGGGCGTTCCAGCACGATCATCGACTTGGTCACGTTGGTGATGCCCTGGGCGCTGAGCGCTTCGAGGATGTCGCGGACCGCGACCGAACCATAGAGCGCACCAGCGTTGGACGACTGGCGGATCAGGACGATCTGGGTGCCGTTGACACCATCGGCCGCGGCTTCCGCGTCGGCACGACGGGCAGCGTTGTCGGCTTCGATCTTGGCGCGGTTGGCCTCGAACACCTTTTTATTGGCGTTGTTGGAGCGCAGCGCCTTCTTGTTCGGCAACAGGAAGTTACGGGCGTAGCCGTCCTTGACGGTCACGACGTCGCCAATGGCGCCGAGCTTCTCGATGCGTTCGAGCAGAATGATTTCCATGGGGCTTACTCCCTTACTTCACGATGTAGGGCAGCAGGCCCAGATGACGGGCGCGCTTGATGGCCTGGGACAGTTCGCGCTGCTTCTTGGCCGAAACGGCCGTGATGCGGCTGGGGACGATCTTGCCGCGTTCGGACACAAAGCCCTGCAACAGACGGACGTCCTTATAATCGATCTTCGGCGCATCCTTGGCGGCGAAGGGGCAGCTCTTGCGGCGGCGGAAAAATGGGCGTGCCATGGTTCAGGTCTCCTTATTCGCCAGCGGTTTCTTCGCGGTCGCGGCGCGGGCCACGATCACCACGATCTTCGCGCGGGCCACGATCGCCACGGTCGCCGCGGGGACCGCGATCACCACGTTCCGAACGCTCCTGCTTGCGCATCATCACCGACGGGCCGGTTTCCAGCTCGTCGACCTTGACGGTCATGTAGCGGATGATGTCTTCGTTGATCTGGGTCTGGCGCTCCAGCTCCGCGATCACATTGCCCGGCGCGTCGATGTTCAGCATGACGTAGTGCGCCTTGCGGTTCTTCGCGATCTTGTAGGCGAGCGAACGCAGACCCCAGGTCTCGACCTTGGTAACCTTGCCTTCATTCTCTTCGACGATCTTGGTGGCGATTTCCGCCAGCGCTTCCACCTGCGCCTGTGCCAGATCCTGGCGCGCAAGGAACACATGCTCGTACAGAGCCATGATAATGCCTTTTCTGTTGGCCGATTGCTGACGCGCACCCCATGTGCAGCGCCCCTCCGGCTGTCGTCTCGTTCCGTATCTTCGCACTAGAGCGAGTCACCCCGGTCCGTCGCGAAGGCGGGCCTATGGCGGAAATGCGGGGGAAAGGCAAGGGGCTCGCGTGGCTATGTGATCCGCCAGACTTGCCAGCGCAGATTGAATATAGATAGTGCGCCACCATGGCAAAGCGTTCCCCGGCGAAGGCCGGGGGCCAGTTGTTACGTTTGGACTGGACCCCGGCCTTCGCCGGGGAACGGACATAAAATTTGAGGAGCAGGAGAGTATATGGCCGTTGCGATTGCCGCCTTGTCACTGATCCTGCTGATGGTCGCCGCTTATCGGGGGATGAGCGTCATCATCATGGCGCCGTTGCTGGCGATGCTGGCGGTGTTGCTGACGGATCCGGCCGCTGTGCCTGCTGCCTTTTCCGGCCTGTTCATGGAGAAGGTGGCGAGTTTCCTGAAACTTTATTTCCCCGTGTTTCTGCTGGGCGCGCTGTTCGGCAAGCTGGTCGAGATTTCGGGTTTTTCCCGCGCGATCGTGACGGCGGTGATCGGCGTGGTCGGTGCGGGGCGGGCGATTCCGGCGATCATGCTGGTGACGGCGCTGCTGACCTATGGCGGGGTGTCGGTGTTCGTCGCGGTGTTCGCCGTCTATCCGTTTGCCGCCGAGATGTTTCGCCGGGCCGACATTCCCAAGCGGCTGGTGCCAGCGACCATCGGCCTGGGCGCGATCACCTTCACCATGGATGCGCTACCCGGCACGCCGCAGATCCAGAATATCATTCCGACGAGCTTCTTTGGCACGACCACCTGGGCCGCGCCGGTGCTGGGGACGATCGGGTCGATCTGCATCGCGGCGATGGGGCTGGCCTATCTCGGCTGGCGGCGACGGACGTTGATGGCGGCGGGCGAGGGCTATGGTGCGCCTGAAACGCTGGTCAACGAGCCGGAGCCGGTGGAGGACGCCGCCCCGGTGCATCCGCTGATCGCGCTGCTGCCGCTGTTGGTGGTGGGGGTCGGCAATCTGCTGCTGACGATGGCGATCCCGCGCTGGGTGAGCGGCGATGTCGTCACCTTGTCGCTGGTGGGGATGGCCGTGCCGGTGGAGGTGCAAGTGGCGCAGGTGTCCGCGCTGTGGGCGGTCGAAGGCGCATTGCTGCTCGGCATTGCGACGATCCTTGCCTTCGCGTTTCGGACGGTGGCCAAGCGCTTTGCCGAAGGGTCGAAGGCGGCGGTGGGCGGCGCTTTGCTGGCGGGGATGAATACGGCGGTGGAATATGGGTTCGGTGCGGTGATCGCGGCGCTGCCCGGTTTTCTGGTCGTCAAGGAGGCGCTCAAGGCGATCCCCAACCCGTTGATCAACGAAGCGATTACGGTGACTTCGCTCGCGGGGATCACCGGATCGGCATCGGGTGGCCTGTCGATCGCGCTGGCGGCGATGGCGGACCAGTTCATGCTGGCGGGCGATGCGGCGGGCATACCGCGCGAGGTGTTGCACCGGGTCGCGTCGATGGCGTCGGGCGGGATGGACAGTTTGCCGCATAATGGCGCGGTCATCACGCTGCTGGCGGTGACGGGGCTGACCCACCGGCAGGCCTATAAGGATATTTTCGCGCTGACGCTGATCAAGACGCTGACGGTCTTTGTCGTGATTGCGGTCTATTATCTGACCGGGCTGGTCTGATCCCTTATCGGACGGCCGGGCGGTGCAGGTCGGCTGATCCCATGAAGTGCGCGCGGGTCGAGGGACCGGCCCGTTCGAGCAGGGCGGCGACCTTGTCCTTCAAGCTGTTCGACGGCCGGGCGGGGTCGTCATAGGCCATGGCCCATTGGCCAAATTCGCGTGTCTCGATCGTGCCTTCGCGCAGCTTGACGACGGCGCGGTGGCGGGGGTCGTCATAGATGCGGGCGAAGATGCGTTCGACCGCATCCCTTGGCCCTTCCAGCACCTGGAGGAAGCGGCGCGAGTTGAACAGCAGGAGGCCGGTGACATCGTCGCGCTGGTTGTTGACGGCCGAAAGTTGTGCGACGGCGGCGCATTCCTGCGGCGTGACCGTGCCGACGACGGTGCTGATATACATGATCTGATGCAGTGGCATGGACGTTTCCGGTTCGGCGCTTTGGTATCTTATAGGGAAAAATCCCTTAATATGGCGTGTTTAACCTGGATCAGGCACGAAAGTGCCCCGGGGGGGAGAGAGAACCCCTGGGGCATCCGTGCGACCCTCCGGCTGTCGGGAGGTATGGGATTTAGCGGATCGCGCCGCCGATGACGGCGCCGATGATGCCGCTGGTGAGGGCGATCAGGACCGCGTCGTTACCCGACTGGACCCACTGATAGCCGCGCGGCGGGGCGTTGAGGCGATAGCCGCGATAATTGTTGATCACCCGATAATTGGCGGCCTGGCGACGGTCGAAGCGCTGACCCTTGGCCCAGCGATGATTGACCACGGCGGCGCGATTCGGGCGATAGGCGTTGCCGCGATAGACGACATTGCCGTTGTTGCGCACGCCGGGCTTGTTCACGACGGTCTTCTGCTTGACCACGGTGCGGCCGTTGGGCTTTTGCTTGACGACCGTGCGGGTCTGTTCCTGGCGATGCTGCGCGCCGTAGCTTTGTGCCTGGGCCTGCGCGCTGATGAGGGGGCTGGCGACCAGGGTGGTGGTGGCCAGGGCCATGATGATCTTCTTGAACATATATTTGCTCCTTTGCCTGTGTTTCGGGCGCCCTCTGCGGCGTCGAGAACAGAGATAGGCCGCGCTTGTCGCGGGGATGTGCCGGGAAGGGGCAAAGAGTGTCGGAAATTGTATCAAGTGGGTGTTTGGGCTGAATGGTTGTTCAGGAATGGCCGGATTTCAGGGGTTTGGGCTATAGATCGATAGCGGAACACCCCTCCGTCTGGCTGCGCCAGCCACCTCCCGCATACCAGGACTGCTGCAAAGGGTTGTTTTTTGTCGTCGACCTGCAAGCGAGGGGCCTATTGGGCTGGTTCAGCGTATGTGCGGGGGATGTAGCGGGGTTTCAGTTCGTAGCGAGGACGCGCGCCCGGCGCCGATTGATGGCGAGGAGGGTAAGGAAGAGGTCGAGGCGGTTTTTGGCGAGGCCGATGTAGAGAAGACGGTTTCGTCGATAACTTCGCTTAAGCGTTCCGAACACGCCTTCGACCCTACCGCGGATACGGCCAATGGCGGTGTTGCGTTCTTTCGCCTTGTCGCTCAGCGCATGATAGCGATTGGGCCGTGCCATGACCGCATTGGCGATGCCCGCGTCGGCCAGCCGATTGCGCATGACGGCGTTATCATAAGCCATATCGGCATAGACCGCTGCTTCATCGCCCTGGACGAGATCGGGACCGATCGTGCAATCGGCGACTGTAGCGTGGGTAAAACGCGCGTCGCGCACCAGCCCTGATCCTTGATCGACGGCGATGTGCAGCTTGTAGCCGAAGGTCGCCTTGCTGCCCTTTTTAGCCCATTTCGCTTCAGGATCGAGGCGTGACACGCCGCCGCCAGGTTGCTTGCGCGGCTCGGCGACCGCCGCCTGGATCAGACTGGCATCAATCAATGTGCCCTGCCGTAGGATCAGCCCGCGTGCGTCCAGTCCCCGCCCGGTCGCAGCGAACAATGCCTCGCCCAATGACCGTTCTGCCAGCATGGAGCGAAACCGGCACAAGGTCGAGGCATCGGGAATATCCTCCTCCATGCCCAGCCCCACGAACTGCCGAAACGAAAGCCGGTCGTAGAGCGCATCTTCCAGCGCCTCATCCGACAAACCATACCAGCGTTGCAGCAGCAGCGCTTTGAACAAGACCAGCGCAGGATAGGGTGGACGGTCCATCTTCCCTGACCGCAGCTGGTGCAAAAGCCCGGAAATCTCGCTCCAGTCGATCAGGCTCTCGATCTGCGAAAGCTGATCCTTCCGGCGCGACCGCTCGCCCACTACCGCATGATCCGCAAAGCCCAGCTGTCTCGACATCTCTAGATCCTCCTGACTACAGAGAATCAGAGATCGCATACTTGCGCAATGGTCCCGTATACCAGCGGGGCTGTCGCATATGACCAAGCTGTGCGAGAAGGCATGCATCGTTCCATCTGTCTCGTTTGAACTTACCCTTGATGTATCCCTTTTCGGGGATTGTTGCGTAAATATTTGAAGTTTGATTCACTGCGCTGTCAGAGGAAGCGGTGATGTCTGTACAGCTTGGATTTGCCGATAGCTGGGCTTTGCCCAGGCTTGGGCGTAATAGGAGCCTGGATCGGCTGGCTGTTGAGGTGCAGTGGCATCAGTTCGAGCCGTTGATCGCTCGATTACGCCCTGACGGTCCGGACCGTTCCCCGTTCTATCCTCTGTTGATGCTGGAAGCTGTGCTATTGCAGCAAAGCTATGGCCTGCCGGGTGCAGAGTTGGAGGAAGCGATCAACGATCGTGTATCGTTTTGCAAGTTTCTGGGGCTGTCGCTGGTGGCGGCCTCGCCCGATCACACGACCTTGTGGCGGTTCAGTCTGAACAGCAACTGGACGCGCGCGGTCTGATCCTCAAACATGGCACGATGATTGATGCTTCGCTGGTGGAGAAGCCATTTCGCCCCGGCTCTTGCGACGGCAAGCGGGAGGCGGTGGATGGCGATGCGGCGCTGACCGCGCGCAAAGGCAGCAGGGCACGCATTATGGCTACAAGGTCCATATCGGGGTCGATCATGGT
>Ga0156326_162_pt4 | contig 91850 bp, 92 predicted proteins | sample RifCSPlowO2_12_FD_107974 | JGI IMG/M metagenome (GOLD analysis project Ga0156326, IMG submission 107974) | Sphingomonadales bacterium RIFCSPLOWO2_12_FULL_63_15 | reverse complement strand
TCCGCCGACGAAATCCTCGCCTCGGTCAAGCGCTTCTGCCAGAAAACCGAGCAAAACTTATGTGGCGAACTTTAGATTCACGTGACTAGCGTAGTTTAGCGATGTTCAATCCGTCTTCCTTGGCGCGGGCCTTGGTCGATTCCTCGGTGCGGGTCAGCGCCTTGGCGATGGCCTTCAGCCCCATGCCCTTCTTGGCCAGCGTGTGCAGCTTCTGGATTTCGTCCTGGGTCCAGGGCTGCCGGTGCCGTTCGAACTTCTCCGCCATCGCGCTTAATCCGCGAAGGGATCGCGCACGAGGATGGTATCCTCGCGCTCGGGACTGGTGGAGACGAGCGTGACCGGGCAGCCGATCAGTTCTTCGATCCGGCGGATATATTTGATCGCCTGCGCGGGCAATTCGGCCCAGCTGCGCGCGCCTGCCGTGGTGTCATGCCAGCCTTCGATGCTTTCATAGATCGGCTGCGCCTTGGCCTGATCCTGCGCATGGGCGGGCAGATAGTCGAACGTCTGGTCGCCAATCTTGTAGCCGACGCAGATTTGGAGCGTGTCGAACCCGTCCAGCACATCAAGCTTGGTGAGCGCGATGCCGGTGACACCCGATACTGCGACCGATTGGCGCACCAGGACCGCGTCGAACCAGCCGCAGCGGCGCTTGCGCCCGGTGACGGTGCCAAATTCATGGCCGCGCTCGCCCAGCCGCTGGCCGGTGGCGTCCTCCAGTTCGGTCGGGAACGGGCCGGAGCCGACGCGGGTGGTATAGGCCTTGACGATGCCCAGCACGAAACCCGCCGCATTGGGGCCAAGGCCGGTGCCACTCGCCGCCGTACCTGCCACCGTGTTGGACGAGGTGACGAAGGGATAAGTGCCATGGTCGATGTCGAGCAACGTGCCCTGTGCGCCTTCGAACAGGATGCGCTTGCCCGCCGCCTTGGCGCGGTTGAGCGTCAGCCAGACCGGCTTGACGAAGGGCAGGATGAAGTCGGCGATTTCGGTCAATTCCGCCATCAGCGCGGCGCGGTCAATCGGCGGTTCGCCAAAGCCGGTGCGCAGCGCGTCATGATGGGCGGTCAGGCGATCGAGCTGTGGGCCAAGATCGTCGAGATGCGCGAGGTCGCACACGCGGATGGCGCGACGGCCGACCTTGTCTTCATAGGCCGGACCGATGCCGCGCCGGGTGGTGCCGATCTTGCCCGCGCCGCTCGCATCTTCACGCAGCCCGTCGAGGTCGCGGTGGAAGGGCAGGATCAGCGGGCAGGTTTCGGCGATCTGAAGATTGTCGGGCGTAATGGCCACGCCCTGCGCCGACAATTTCGCGACTTCATCGCGGAAATGCCAAGGGTCCAGCACCACGCCATTGCCGATCACCGACAGCGTGCCGCGCACGATACCCGACGGCAGCAGCGAGAGCTTATAGACCTTCTCGCCGACGACGAGCGTGTGGCCCGCATTATGACCGCCCTGGAAACGAGCGACGACATCGGCGCGCTCCGACAGCCAGTCGACGATCTTGCCCTTGCCCTCGTCACCCCATTGGGCGCCGATCACGGTTACATTTGCCATGGATACAGATCTCCGCCCGCCGCGCGGACCGGCCATGCCCTTCGACGGGACTCGGCATGCCGGTAGGATCGATTGGACGCAAAGCCGCCCTGTTCGCGCGGCGGTTAGCCCTGCCGCAGCCCTCAAGTCAAGTCAGAAGGGGCGAAGCTCCGTGCCGTCGAGCCAGTGCGAACAGCGCAGCTTCGCGCCATCCTCATCCCCGACCAGCGCCGCGACGGTGTGCCAGCCTTCGGCGCGCAGTTCGGCGGCGCGGGTCGCATCGGCGCCCAACGGCAGGAACAGGCGCTTGGGCGTTTCGCTGCCAAAGCCTGCGTCGATCAGCGGATCAGGGTAAAGCGAGAAGCCGATTGCCGGTTCGTCCTGCCCATTGGCATGGCAGATCGCATAGCTGCCACCCCGGCCGATTTCGCCGATAAAGCCTTCCGCGAAGATCGAGAAGCCGAACCAGTTCTGATATTCAAAGCCGTGTCGTTCGGTCGGGTCGAGCGTCAGCGTGATGTCCCAGCCGATCGGTTTCGCGATCGCGCGCAGGCCCGCGATGCGGCTATCGATCGCGCCACCCAGGCTAGTGTTGAAGGCTTCCAGGCGCTCCATTGCGGCATGGAACGGCCCGGTCGCTTCAATGAGGGACAGATAGGCGGCGGCCTGCGGGCCAAGCGCCACCAGCGCGCCCGCATCCTTGGCGTCGAGTTCGGTACGCACCGCTTCCAGTTCGCCCGCCGCCAGCGGCAGCGGCCCGGCGGCCAGCATGTCGATCAGGTCGGGCAGGGTGAAGTCGATGGTGAGGCCGGTGACGCCTGCCGCCTGCAACGCTTCGATTGCGACATTGACGATCTCCACGGCAGCGGCGACGCTGTCGGTGCCGATCAGTTCAGCGCCGACCTGCAATTTCTCGCGCTCAGGGCGAAGCTGGTTGGCCTTGAGGCGGATGACTGGCCCGGCATAGGAAAGGCGCAAGGGACGCGGCGCGGCGGCGAGGCGCGTGGCGGCGATGCGGCCGACCTGCGCGGTAATGTCCGGGCGCAGCGCGAGGCTGCGTTGCGACACGGGATCGACGGCGCGGACCAGATCCTGCGCGCGCATGGATTTGAGGCGCTGGGTGAGCGTATCTTCAAATTCCGCGAGCGGGGGCATGACCCGCTCATAGCCATGGGTCGCCACCGTATCGAGCACGCGCCGCGCGAGGCGGGCGGAGGCTTCGGCCTGGGGCGGCAGGCGGTCGGATAATCCTTCGGGAAGAAGGCCGGGCGGGATCATGGTCATGGCTTGCGCCTTTAGCGGATTATGGCTTCGACGCCAGCCCTCCCCGTTCGGGCTGAGCGAAGTCGAAGCCCTCTCCCGAACGGAGTGAGGGGCTTCGCCTCCGGCTCAGCCGAGCCCTTCGACAGGCTCAGGGCGAACGGGTTAAGAGATCAGTCCTTCATGCAAAGCGCAGCAATTTGACCTGCTTCACGCCGGTCAGGTTGCAGATTTCCCAGCGCAGCGGTTCGGTGACCGTGCCGTCGACCGAGAGCAGCAGCACGGCTTCGCCGCCCTGGTTGCGACGGCCGAGGTGGAAGGTGCCGACATTGACGCCCGCCTCGCCCAGCGTCGACCCCAGACGACCGATGAAGCCGGGCGCGTCCTGATTGACGATATAGAGCATGGTGCCGTCGAGATCGGCCTCCACCTTGATGCCGAACAGTTCGACGAGGCGCGGGCTGGTGGGGCCGAACAGCGTGCCGGCCACCGACTTGTCGCCATTTTCGGTGGTGACGGTGACGCGGATCAGTGTCTGATAGGCGCCTTCGCGGTCATGGCGCACTTCGCGCACGTCGAGGCCGCGTTCCTTGGCGAGGAACGGTGCGTTGACCATGTTCACCGTGTCCGAATAGACGCGCATCAGGCCGGCGAGAACGGCGGCAGTGATCGGCTTCTGGTTCAGTTCGGCGGCATGGCCTTCGACTTCGACGGCAACGCCGGTGATGGCGTCGCCTTCAAGCTGGCCGACCAGGCTGCCCAGCTTTTCGGCGATCGCCATATAGGGCTTGAGCTTGGGGGCTTCCTCGGCCGACAGCGACGGCACGTTGAGCGCATTGGTGATGCCGCCGTCGAGCAGATAGTCGGACAGCTGGTCGGCGACCTGCAGCGCGACATTGACCTGCGCTTCGTCTGTCGACGCGCCCAGATGCGGGGTGCAGATGAAGTTGGGCGTGCCGAACAGCGGCGAATCCTTGGCCGGTTCGGTCTGGAACACGTCGAGCGCGGCGCCCGCGACCTGACCCGAATCGAGCGCATCCTTCAGCGCGGCTTCGTCAATCAGGCCACCGCGCGCGCAGTTGATGATGCGCACGCCCTTCTTGGTCTTGGCCAGATTTTCGCGGCTCAGGATATTGCGAGTCTGGTCGGTCAGCGGCGTGTGCAGCGTGATGAAGTCGGCCTTGGCGAGCAGCGTGTCGAGATCGGCCTTTTCCACGCCCATTTCGATGGCGCGTTCGGGCGTCAGGAACGGATCGAACGCGACCACCTTCATCTTGAGACCCAGCGCGCGGGTGGCAACGATCGAGCCGATATTGCCCGCGCCGATCAGGCCCAGTGTCTTGCCGGTGACTTCCACGCCCATGAAGCCGTTCTTGGGCCAGAGACCTTGTTGCGTCTGCGCATTGGCTTCGGGCAGCTGGCGCGCCAGCGCGAACATCAGCGCGATGGCATGTTCGGCGGTGGTGATCGAATTGCCGAACGGGGTGTTCATGACGATCACGCCCTTGGCCGAGGCATAGGGGATGTCGACATTGTCGACGCCGATGCCGGCGCGGCCGATGACCTTCAGGTTGGTGGCGGCGTCTAGGATCGCCTTGGTCACCTTGGTCGAGCTGCGGATGGCGAGGCCGTCATAGTCGCCGATGATGGCGATCAGTTCTTCGGGCGTCTTGCCGGTGATTTCATCGACTTCCACGCCGCGTTCGCGGAAAATCGCGGCGGCGCGGGGGTCCATTTTGTCGGAAATAAGGACTTTGGGCATGGATTTGATCCTTAATATTACACCGTTCGGGCTGAGCCTGTCGAAGCCCTGCCCTTCTTGAAACGGTCAAAAGAAGTGCGGCCCTTCGACAAGCTCAGGGCGAACGGATGGTGGGAGTTCAGGCGGCCTTGGTCTGCGCATAGGCCCAGTCGAGCCACGGACCCAGCGCTTCGATATCGGCCGTTTCCACGGTCGCGCCGCACCAGATGCGAAGGCCCGCCGGGGCATCGCGATAGCCCGCAATGTCATAGGCTGCGCCTTCCTTTTCGAGGAGGGCGGCGAAGGCCTTGATGAAGGCTTCGTCGGCACCCGCGACGGTCAGGCAGACGCTGGTCTTCGAGCGCGTGGCTTCATCGAGCGCGAGATGGCCAAGCCAGTCGCGTTCGGCCACGATCTTGCCGAGCGCAGCGGCATTGGCGTCCGAGCGGGCAATGAGGCCCTGCAGCCCGCCCAACGATTTGCCCCATTCCAGCGCGAAGATCGCATCTTCGACCGCCAGCATGGAGGGGGTATTGATCGTCTCGCCCTTGAAAATGCCTTCGGCGAGCTTACCCTTGGCCATCAGGCGGAACACCTTGGGCAACGGCCAGGCGGGCGTGTGGGTTTCGAGCCGTTCGACCGCGCGGGGGCCGAGGATCAGCACACCATGGCCGCCCTCGCCGCCCAGCACCTTCTGCCAGGAGAAGGTGGCGACGTCGATCTTGGCCCAGTCGACGTCATAGGCGAACACCGCGCTGGTCGCGTCGGCGAAGGTCAGACCTTCACGATCGGCGGGAATCCAGTCGGCATTGGGCACGCGCACGCCGGACGTGGTGCCGTTCCAGGTGAACAGGACGTCATGCGCAAAGTTCACACCATCCAAGTCGGGCAGCTGGCCATAGTCGGCGCGGATGATGGTGGGGTCGAGCTTCAACTGTTTCGCCGCGTCCGTCACCCAGCCCTCGCCGAAGCTTTCCCAGGCAAGCGTGGTGACGGGGCGTGCGCCGAGCATCGTCCACATCGCCATTTCGAAAGCACCCGTGTCGGAGCCGGGCACGATGCCGATGCGGTGGGTGTCGGGCAGGCCGAGCAGTTCGCGCATCAGGTCGATGCAATAGGAAAGGCGGGTCTTGCCGATCTTGGCGCGGTGCGAGCGGCCGAGCGAGTCGGTTGCCAGCTTGTCGGCGCTCCAGCCGGGTGGCTTGGCGCAGGGACCGGAAGAAAAGAAGGGGCGGGCCGGACGGGTGGCGGGCTTTTGCGCACGCGCAATGGTGGCGTCAACGGCAGTCAAATCAGTCATGTAGCGTCTCCTTACAGAGAGCAGCGCGGCGTTGGGGCCGCGTGGCCCGTCGATCGCCCTAGAGATTTCGGCGGGCCTGTCAAGGATGTTGCGAAAATGGGACGAGCTGATCGCGGCGTTAACTATCGTAAAGATTCGGGCTGCTACAGTGGCGACTCATGGAAAAGCAGGCGAGCGATATGACCCTATTGCGCGGCGCGGCCCTGGCCGTGACCATGGCGATGATGCTGAGTGCGTGCGGCGGCGATCTGGTGCCGCGCAGACGAGTCGAACGCGCGTCGAAACCCGTGCGCGCCGCCGTGGTGCCGACCATGGAAGCGCGCCAATGTTTTGCGAAGCTGCAGTCGCAGGATGTGGCCTTCACCCCCCTGCCCGACCGCACCTTCGGCGGCGGATGCAGCGCGTTGAACAGCGTCAAGCTGCTCGACATCGGCGTGCCCGCCACCAATTTGGGGGCGATGACGTGTAATCTGGCGGCCAATTTCGCCGCCTGGGCGCGCTATGGCGTGCAACCGGCCGCGCGCAGCATATTGGGCGCGGAGATCGTGCGGATCGAGACGTTCGGCACCTATAATTGCCGCCCGATCGCGGGCAGCGGCAAATTGTCCGAACATGCGCATAGCAATGCGATCGACATTGCCGCCTTTGTGCTGGCCGATGGCCGCAAGATTTCGGTGCAGCAGGGCTGGCAGGGCGACCGGGATACGCGGCAGTTCCTCAAAACCGTGCACGCCAGCGCGTGCAAGCGGTTCAACACGGTGCTGAGCCCCGATTATAATGCGGCGCATCACGACCATTTTCATTTCGACATGGGCGGGCGCGGCGGCTTTTGCCGCTGAGCGCAAAAAAGGCATGCGGCGGCTTCTGTCGGTAATCCGACTTGGCAATGTCATCTCCACTCCTTAAATCGTGGGGATGACTAAGAAAGAGATTGAAGAACGTAAATTCCGCCCGGCCCGCGAAGAGGCCGACGATGCGGCCAAGCAGGCCGGCACCCCCCAGACCCAAAGCGCGGCCTATCGCCTTGCCTTTCAGGATACCGAATTCCTGTTGCGCGAAGATTTGCGCCCGGTGCGATTCCAGCTGGAATTGTTGAAACCCCAGCTATTGATGGACGAGGCGCGGATCGAGTCGACCTTCGTCTTCTACGGATCGGCGCGGATTCCCGAACCCGACCAGGCGCAGGCGCGGATCGACGCGGCAACCACGCCGCAGCAGCGGAAAATCGCGGAGAATCTGGCGGCGAAGGCGCGCTACTATAAAGAGGCGCGCGCGCTGGCGCGGATCGCGGCGCAATATCCGGTGAACGAAGCAGGATGCCGCCATTTCGTGGTGTGTTCGGGCGGTGGCCCCTCGATCATGGAAGCAGCCAATCGCGGCGCGCAGGATGTCGGCCAGACGACGATCGGCATGAATATCGTCCTGCCGCACGAACAGGCCCCCAACCGGTTCGTCACCCCGGAATTGAGTTTCCAGTTCCATTATTTCGCGCTGCGCAAGATGCATTTCCTGCTCCGCGCCCGCGCGCTGGCCGTCTTCCCCGGCGGTTTTGGTACGTTTGACGAGATGTTCGAGCTGTTGACGCTGATCCAGACCGGCAAGATGAAGCCCATCCCCATCCTGCTGTTCGGCAAGGATTTTTGGAACCGGGTCGTGGATTTCGAGGCGCTGGCCGATGAAGGCGTGATTTCGCATGCTGACCTTGACCTGCTGACCTGGGTCGAGACGGCGGAGGATGCCTGGCAGGCCGTGCAGGCTTTTTATCATGATGGCGAGCCGCTGGGATGTTGATGCCTCACGTCATTTAGCGGCGGGTACGTCGATCTGAGGTGGGGAGATGGGTCCCGGCCTTCGCGGGGATGACGACCAAGAGGGGGGTTGTGATGCTGCTCGCCCCCTTGCCCTTCCCTGCGCACGAGATTAGGGCGCGGCCATGCTTGGCGCACTGGACCATGTCGACACCTGGATCTTCGATCTGGATAATACGCTTTATCCGGCGAAGACGGACCTGTTCGCGCTGATCGACGTGAAGATGGGCGAGTTCATCCAAGGCTTACTGGGATGCGATCCCGTCGTCGCCCGCGAAACGCAGAAGCGCTATTTCATGGAGCATGGCACGACGCTGTCGGGGCTAATGCACCATCATGGCATCGCGCCGCATGATTTCCTCGACTATGTCCATGATATTTCGATGGATCGACTGGAGGTCGATGCCGACCTTAACGCGCATATCGCCGCATTACCGGGCCGTCGGCTGATCTTCACCAATGGCGATGCGGCCTATGCGGGGCGGGTGTTGGACAAGCTCGGCCTGGGCGACGCATTCGAGCTGATCCACGATATTCATGCCTGCCAATATGTGCCCAAGCCCGATCCGTCGGGTTACGCCGAATTGTGCCGGGTCCACGCCATCGATCCGAACCGCGCCGCCTTTTTCGAGGATATGGCCCGCAATCTGGCGCCCGCCAAGGCGATCGGCATGGCGACCATCTGGGTCAATAATGGATCGGAAGCGGGCAATCACGATCATCATCCCGATTTCATCGATTTCGAAACCGACCATCTGAGGCCTTTTCTGGCCAGCATCCTTGGGGAAACCGCATGACCGACCTTATCGCCACGATCGACGCCGCCTGGGAAGACCGGGCCAATGTCAGCCTTTCGACGCAGGGCGCGATCCGCGATGCCGTAAATGAAGCGCTGGCGTTGCTCGACAGCGGCAAGGGCCGTGTGGCTGAACCGACGGCGGACGGCTGGCAGGTCAATCAGTGGCTCAAGAAAGCCGTGCTGCTGTCGTTCCGGCTGAACGACAATGTGCTGATCGAAAACGGCCCTGGTGGCGGTTTCTGGTGGGACAAGGTGCCGAGCAAATTCGCTGGTTGGGGCGAGGCGGAGTTTCGCGCCGCCGGTTTCCGCGCGGTGCCGGGCGCGTTCGCGCGGGCGGGCGCGCATATCGCCAAGAACGCGATCCTGATGCCCAGCTTCGTCAATATCGGCGCGTTCGTCGATGAAGGCACGATGGTCGATGCTTGGGTGACGGTGGGTAGCTGCGCCCAGATCGGCAAAAATGTCCATCTGTCGGGCGGCGTCGGCATTGGCGGCGTGCTGGAACCACTGCAGGCCGATCCGGTCATCATCGAAGACGACTGCTTCATCGGCGCGCGGTCCGAAGTGGTGGAGGGCGTGCGCATCGGCAAGGGATCGGTGCTGTCGATGGGCGTGTTCATCGGCCAGTCGACCAAGATTATCGATCGCACCACCGGCGAAATCTTCATGGGCGAAGTCCCACCCTATTCGGTGATCGTGCCCGGCAGCCTGCCCGGCAAGCCCCTGCCCGACGGCACGCCCGGCCCCAGCCTCTATTGCGCGGTGATCGTCAAGCGGGTGGACGCGCAGACCCGGTCCAAGACCGGCATCAACGAGCTGTTACGCGACTGATGTGTAAGCCGGTCGGTGCTCCCTCCGGGGTGCCGACCGGCCGCCGACCGGCGCTTAGTAGCCCGCCTCGATCGCCAGGCGGATCGCTTCGGCCCCGGTACGCACGCCCAGCGCCTTGAGCATGGCCGCCCGGTGCATCTTCACCGTGCGTTCGGTCAGGCCCATGTCCCAAGCGATCTGCTTGTTGAGCTTGCCCGCCGTCATCGCCACCAGCACGTCGCGCTGGCGCGCGGTGAGTGCGTCGATCCGCAGCCGCGCTTCGGCGGATCGCTGGGTCGCCTGTCCGTCCGGCTCGCCCACCGCCATCTGCGATCCCAGGAAATATTCGACTTCGCCCGTGTCGCCAAAGATCGGCGCGACCATCACCGCATTGCGGAACGGCGTGCCGTCCTTGCGATAATTCCACAATTCCACGATCGCCGGGCGTCTTTCGCGAACGGCCTGACGCAATTCGTCGGTTCGCTCCGCTTCGGTCGCTGCGCCTTTGAGGAAGCGGCAATTATGGCCGATGATCTCGTCGCGACCATAGCCGGTGAGCGCCATGAAGGCGTCATTGCAATCGACGATCGGATTGTCGGGCAGGCGCGGATCGCTGATGACGGCGGGGATCGCGCTGTTGGCGATCATGTCGGAAAGAGGCATGGACAAACGCACTCACATGGGGGGAGCGGGCAACAGAGACGAAACCGCACCCTTTGGTCCATATTGCCCCATATATAGTGCTTCCTGCAAGGGTATGGCCACAGCGAGGGCACAATTTCCCCGTGCCTGCCCCTGACCTTCACCGCTGTCGTTTGCATGCGCCGCCGCTCGGTCTTGCATCCGATTATTTCCCTTCGCGTTTTTTATCTGTCCTACATATAACCATATGGGATAAATGATTCGCCTCTTCAATATCTGGGAGGCGGATATGGACGTTGCAGAACTGATCGACGAAGTCATTGCGCGGGAGGGTGGTTATAGCAACCATCCGGCCGATCGCGGCGGGCCGACCCATTGGGGGATTACCCAGGCCGTGGCGCGGGCGAATGGCTATGTCGGCCCGATGCAGGCGCTACCCCGCGCGCAGGCGGTGGCGATCTATCGACGGCTCTATTGGGACCAGCCGGGCTATGGCTTCGTTGCCGAACTCGCGCCCGGCATCGCCGCCGAACTGTTCGATACAGCCGTCAATATGGGCGTCGCTACGGCCACCGGCTTTTTGCAGCGGTCGCTCAACGCGCTCAATCGCAACCAGAAGGATTATCCCGACCTCAAGCTCGACCGCGTGATCGGCGCGCGGACGCTGGCAGCGCTGCGGGCCTTTCGGGCGTTGCGGGGTGCGGCGGGCGAACGCGTGCTGCTCAAGGCGATCGAGGCGATGCAGGGCGAACGCTATATCGCGCTCGCCGAAAGCCGCCCTGCCAATGAGGCCTTCCTCTATGGCTGGCTGGCCAACCGGATCGGTTAGGGAGGAACACATGACGCAGGCACATCCCGCAACGCCCGCCGCCGACCCCTGGACGCGGCGGGCGCGACCGACCTTCCTCTATGTCATCTATGCCCTGCTGCTCTGGTCGGTGCCGATGGGCCTGATCGCAGGCTGGCGACCAGCGGTGGCAGGCGCGATCATCGGCGGAATGCGCGCCTATTTCAACGCTCTGCCCGAACCGCTCTATGCGCTCTTTGGCACGGGCTATCTGGGCTACACCGCCGCGCGCGCCTGGGGCAAGGCGAAGGGCGCGGACCGATAATCACTTAACGGCCGATCGTGAGCAGCGAAACCAGAATGGCGGTCAGAAAGGCGGCGACGAACACCATGATCGCGCCGCCCCACGCCCGCAATGGGCGCATGGCCAACATCGTGCGGAACAGCATGGATTGGACCCACAGATACCAGAGCGTCGCGAACCCGGCGCCGCTCAGGCCCAGTGCCCATTTCCATGCACCGATATGCTGGGCCGTCATGGTCGAGATCGCAACCATCAAGGCGTAAGCCGATACGAGATAGCATTGGCCAAAGAAGGGCGGCCGCAGATATTTGCGCTCCAGCGGCTGCCCCTTGCGCCGCACGACATGCAGGGCGGCGAACAGCGGGAGCAGGCCATAGACGAAGGATCGCCACAGGATGAGATTTTGATCTGAACCCACCACCATCGCGCCCACCGCATTATGCGCCTGGATATGCTGCGTGTTGAGGCCCAATTCCAAGGCATGGAGCAAAGCCAGCGTGATCAGCAGCAGCAGGGGCGGACTGAGCGTATCGGTATATTGATCCTCGTCGGCATCGGTCTGTTCGTGATTGGAATAATCGATCATGCGCAGCGGGTGCCGCACCACCAGCCAGAGGGTGCGGGGATAATAGATCAACCAGCATAGCAGTTCGAAGAGCAGATCTTCGAACGAACGGATGAGCTTGAGAAAATCCAATCCCCGTCCCTTTCCTCTTGCGATCGTCAGAAGCGTCGATGCGCTGCGGCATCCACGGTATCGCAGGTGCCGCGAAAGGCGTAATCGGCCATTCCTTTGATGCTGATCTGTCCACTGGTGCGATTGATGTCGATCCGGGGCTTGTTAAGGCCATTCAGCCGATATTCGCCGGTAATCCGGTCGGGCTGCATCGAGACGTTATAAATGTCCCACCAACCATCCTCGGTGCCGCGCGAATGGAGCGGCGGGATGAGCTTCTTGGGCAGCTTGATATGGCCGCCACCTTCCCAGAACTGGATCATGACCGAAGCATCGAACTGTTCCGCCGTCATTTCGACGCGATTGCCATAGCGGTAGCGCTTTTTGTCGGAGTCCCAAGTCCAGCCATAGCTGTTGGCCACGCCGGGCCGCTGCCCATCGCCAAAGCAGACCAAGCCGAGTTGAACCCGATCGTTCGTTTGGGCGCTGTCATCGGCAGCATAGCTGGGCGCGACACGGTCGGGCCGGGGCCGCGCATAGCCGATATCGGGTCGATGGGGCGCACCACCATGGCTGCCTGGCGCGCTGGCGGATTCGCCGCAATCGGGCGCGGGGGATTCAGTGATCGCCTGATAGCGGCCGTCATAAGTGACAACGCTGAGGCATTGTCGCCGATCGCCGTTCCACCAAAAGGTCCATTTGCGGTCATCGCCGGTTTCGATCCGCACGAAGCGGTAGCCGCGCGCTTTGAGCTGAGTCTCGCCGCCTGCACCCTTGGCACCGACCAGATCCGCAACGTCGGCGGGCGTTTGGGCCATCGCCGACGCGGATAAGGACAGACCGAGAATGAAAAAGATATGGGACGCATGCATTACGGACATGGAGATACTCCCTGTTTCGTCCGCCCGCCTGCCCGCGACGGAGCATAGCGACTTCAAGCGTCGGGAAAATAGCAAAATGAAGCGGTGCGCTGACAATGAGAGGGGCCGCCGAACCCACGGTTCGACGGCCCATCATTGACATGGTCAGCGGCCGAAAGTGCCGCCCAGGGGAAATGATTGTCGCGCTATCCTGCCTGTACGGGGATGGCCTGTCTGTTGGCGCTTGAAATCCCGTTTGCAGGGAGGATCGACGGCACAGCGTCGCTCAGCGGCGCATTTCCCGAATGGACTTGACCGACCCCATTGCTGAACCATGAGACATCGGATCACCTCCTTTCGCTATGTTGAAGCCCGCGTGGCCCGCTTCAGGCGTCTGCCCTTGGTCTGTCCACACCGCGAATGTGAATCAGGTGGGGAGGATGATCAAGCCTTGTAAAATTCTTTTTTCGAATCATACTTCTTCGTCCGCGCTTTTGGCGAGTGCGTCGAAATCCGCTAGCCCCGGCAATCCTCGATCACGCGCGCGACTTCCGCCCAGGCAGGCAGGATCAGCGGGGCAAGCCCCTGCACCTCCACCGCAAACTTACCCCGGCTATAGGCAATCTGGTCCAGCGTGACGTCGGAAGCGGCGCGGACGGCCTGGACCTGCGATTGCGGCGCGGCAATGCTGGTGGTCGGCCACAGGACGGCCCCATAGCTGGTGCGCAGCGTCATCGCCCCCTGCCCTGTTCCCATACGCACTACGGCTATCCGGCTCATCGCCCGGTCGCAGCGGACGGCGAGTTGCGGGGCGGTCGCGCTAGGACCGAATGACGCGACCGATCCGGTCGGTTCCGGCCGGTAGGTCCAGGTGCCGGGCGTCGCCGGACGATTATGCCATTCCGTGGCCACCGGCGCGGGGGTGGCGGGCGCGATCGGCGATGTTGCCGGAGCCGGGCGCGGCGCTGGCGTCGGCGCTGGAGCGGGTGCCCGCTGTGCGGGGCCGACACAGGAGCCGAGTAGGACCATCAGGGGGGACAGGGCGGCAAAGGAAGGGATGAGGCGCATCAGCAACCCATGCCGGAGCTGGACGGGCGGCTCAAGGCGAAAAGGCCCAAGTGACGCTTAGCGCCGCCAGCGCGCCCAGATGGCGGTGGGCAACAACAGGCCGCGTGCTTCCTCCCGCACGGCCAGTTCTCCCACCTCGACCGTGCCGGGCAGGTCGGCGAACGCCTGCCGCAGCAATTCGCCGATCGCCAGTGCCGACATGCGGACGGCATAGACGGTCAGGAACAGGAAGCGGCTGTCCGCATCAAGCAACTGGCGGCAATTGGCGATGAGGGCGGGTAAATCCTCCTCCAATCGCCAGACTTCGCCATCGGGGCCGCGGCCATATTTGGGCGGGTCGAGCAAGATGCCGTCATAGCGGCGGCCGCGCCGGACTTCGCGGGCGACGAATTTGGCCGCATCCTCGACGATCCAGCGAATCGGCTTGTCCGCCATGCCGGATAGATCGGCATTGGCGCGCGCCTGTGCGACGGACTTTTTGGACGCATCGACATGGACCATGCGCGCGCCGCTGGCCGACATGGCGAGCGTGCCGACGCCGGTATAGCCGAACAGATTCATGACTTCGGCCTCCGCCTTGTCGGCGGTGCGTTCCCGCATCCAGTCCCATACGGGGGCCATGTCCGGGAAGAAACCGAGATGGCGGAAGGGGGTGCAACTCGACTGGAAGGTCACGTCCTGCCAGTGCAGTGGCCAGCCATCGGCGGGGACTGGCTGGTCATAATACCAGCGACCGCCGCCATCCTCGTCCGATCCGGGCACGAATTCGGCGTCGGCCTTCCAATCTTCGGTCGCGGGCGCCCACATCGCCTGCGGTTCGGGGCGGATGAAGCGGTAGCGGCCGTAGCGCTCCAGCTTGCGGCCGTTGCCCGAATCGATGAGGCCATAGTCGGCCCAAGGTTCGCCGATGAGGGTTTGCAGATTCATACCAACCTCCGTTCGCCCTGAGCCTGTCGAAGGGCCACACTGTTCTTCAAGAAAGGACAGGGCTTCGACAAGCTCAGCCCGAACGGTGGTTGTCAGGCGCGCGGCGTCGCGCGCTCGGCGACATAGGCGGTTACCGCCTCGAACGTGCCGGGCAGCTTCACATAGCTTTCCTCGCGCGCGAACAGGTCGCCGACGCGCGCGGGCAGCGGCGGGCGGGTGCCGGTGGCGCGCTCGACGGCGTCGCGGAACTTGGCCGGGTGCGCGGTCGCCAGCGTGACGACCGGGATCGACGCATCGACACCTGCTTCGCGCGCAGCGGCAAGGCCGATGGCGCTGTGCGGATCGATGATCTGCCCCGACCCGTCATAGGCCCAGCGCATCGCCATGGTCATGCTGTCGGCATCGATGCGTGCCGAAGCGAAGAGCACCGCCGCCCCGTCGCGCTGGGCGTTGGTCAGGCGCATCGCCTTGCTGGCTTCGAACCCGCGCATCTGGTCGGCCAGCGCCTGGCCGTTGCGCCCGCCCGCGTCGAACAGCAGCCGCTCGAAATTGGAGCTGACCTGGATGTCCATGCTGGGCGTCGCGGTCGGCACGACCTGGCCCTGGCTGTAGTCGCCATCGGACAAGGCGCGGTGCAAGATGTCGTTGACGTTGGTCGCGACGATGAGCTTGGCGACGGGCAACCCCATCTTCGCCGCGACATAGCCCGCGAACACATCGCCGAAATTGCCAGTGGGGACCGAGAAGGCGACCGGGCGTTCGGGCGCGCCCAAGCGCACGGCGGCGTAGAAATAATAGACGACTTGCGCCATCAACCGCGCCCAGTTGATCGAGTTGACGGCCGACAGGTTGAACCGGCGCGAGAAATCCGCGTCGTTGAACATGCGCTTCACCAGCGCCTGCGCATCGTCGAAACTGCCGTCGATCGCGATATTATAGACGTTGGGCGCACGCACCGTCGTCATCTGCCGCCGTTGCACGTCGGACACCCGGCCATCGGGATGGAGCATGAAGATGTCGATCTTCTCGCGCCCGGCCACAGCATCGATCGCCGCCGATCCGGTATCGCCCGACGTTGCGCCAACGATGGTCAGATGATCATCGCGGCGCGACAGGAAGCGTTCGAACAATTGCCCCAGCAATTGCAGCGCGACATCCTTGAACGCCAGGGTCGGGCCGTGGAACAGTTCGAGCAGCCAATGCTGATGATCGAGCTGGACCAGCGGCACGACCGCCTGATGGCTGAACCGGCTATAGGCGGTGGTGCATAGTTCGCGCAGTTCGTCTTCGGTCAGCGATCCCGCGACGAAGGGGGTCATGACCCGCACCGCGGTTTCGACATAGGACAGGCCGCCAAGGGCGCGAATGTCATCCGCCGAGAAACTGGGCCAGCTTTTGGGCAGATACAGCCCGCCATCGGACGCCAGCCCCGCCAGCGTCACATCCTCGAAACCGAGCGACGGCGCGCTCCCCCTGGTGCTTTGATATTGCATGATGGGAAAGCGCGGTAGCGACCCCTGCGCCGCTGGGCAAGTATTTACGGGGCTTTGGGCGCGGTCCGGCGGCGCAGCGCGAGAATATAGATGACGATGGCGATCGCGGCGAAGAAGAACCACTGCACCGCATAGGCGAGATGATTGTTGGGAACGTCGGCGGCGCTCGGCGGGGCGCTCGCCTTCATGCCCGTTGGCGCGGTGCGCGCGATGAGCATGGGCCGCAGCGGCGTCGCCTTTCCGCCTATGCGCGAAATCAGCGCCCGATGGTCCGGCTCTTCGCTGATCCAGCCTGCAATCTGACCGCCGGTCCAATCGGGCTTAGCATCGGGCCGCTGGGTCACGCCGACCGCGACGAGTGCGCCCGGCCCTTCCGCACCGGTCGCGCACTGGGCGATATGGCGATAGCCGGTGCTGCCGTCAGCCGCGCGACCAGCCTCCACCTGCCAGCCGACCACGCGCAGGCAATGGAGCGACGAGGGGCGAAAGAGCAGGTCGGGTCCGACCGGGGGCATCGCCGGAAAGGCGACGGGCGGCTTACCGGGATTGCTGGCGGCGAGGTTCAAGGCCGCTGCCTTTTCCGCGCGGCGATCGATCTGCCAGATGCCGAGGCCGATCATCACCAGGACGGCCAGCGCGACGATGATGGTCGGGATCAGGGGGATGCGCGTGGTGCGCGGGGCGGGATCGGGCAAGGGGTCCATGGGCTGGATGCATAGCGCCCCGCAGCACAAAAGAAAACGGCCGGAGCGATGCCCCGGCCGTGCGTCTCATTATAGTCGATGGTGCTTAGCCGTGAATCGGCGCGCCCCAGCCACCCCAGACATAGATGGCGACGAAGAGGAACAACCACACCACGTCGACGAAGTGCCAATACCAGGCGGCGGCTTCGAAACCGAAATGCTGGCGTGGGGTGAAGTGGCCCTTATAGGCGCGCGCCAGGTTGACGATCAGGAAGATCGTGCCGACCAGAACGTGGAAGCCGTGGAAGCCGGTCGCCATGTAGAAGGCCGAGCTGTAGGGGTTGCCGCCGAAGTCGAACGGGGCGTGGGCATATTCATAGGCCTGCACGCAGGAGAAGACCGCGCCCAGGATGATGGTGCACCACAGACCCTTGATCATGCCATCGCGATCACCGTGGATCAGCGCATGGTGCGACCAGGTGATGGTCGTGCCCGAACAGAGGAGGATCAGCGTGTTGAGCAAGGGCAGTTCAAACGCATTCATGACTTCCACGCCCTTGGACGGGAACAGGCCGTCGATCGGGGGAAGCGCGCTGGGGAAGAGCGCGAAGTCAAAGAAGGCCCAGAACCAGCCGACGAAGAACATGACTTCCGACGCGATGAACAAGATCATGCCGTAGCGCAGATGGAGTTGCACTACCGGGGTATGATCACCGGCATGGGCTTCGGCGACGACATGCGCCCACCAGCTGTAGAAGGTGAAGAGGACGCCAGCGAAACCGAGCATGAACACCCAGCCACCGCCAGCGGGCATGGCGTCGGGGTGCATCCACATGATCGCGCCCATCGCCATGACGAGCACCGACATCGAACCGAACAACGGCCAGATGCTGGGCGGGAGAATATGATAATCGTGATTCTTGGCGCCTGCCATGACGTGCTCTTCCCTGTTCGCGTTATCGTTGCTTGCCTTAGCTTGCCTTCTTGCCCGGCTCAACCGGGTAGAATGTGTAGCTTAGCGTAATCTGTTGCGTGTCCTTGTTGTCGGCATCGTCGAGGATCTTGGGATCGACGAAATAGAGGACGGGCATCCGCACCTCCTGGCCCGGCTGCAAGGTCTGCTCGGTGAAGCAGAAACACTGGATCTTGGTGAAATAGGCGCCCGCCTGGGTCGGCGTGACGTTGAAACTGGCGGTGCCGGTCACGGGCTTGTCGGACATGTTCTTCGCGATGAAGATCGCCATGTCCTTGCGTCCCACGGTGACGGTGTCCGTCCGATGTTCGGGGTAGAATTGCCAGGGCATGCCCGGCTGGACGTTCGAATCGAAGCGGATCGACATGGTGTGGCCAGCCGCTTCGCTCACCTGCACATTGGCGTCCGCGCGCATGGTGGTGCCACCGAACCCGGTCTGTTCACAAAAGATGCGATAGAGCGGAACCGACGCGAAGCCAAGCGCCAGCATCGACAGGCCGACGCCCGCCATGGTCAGCATGGTCCGGCGGTTACGCCGGTCGCGGTCGAAGGGGGACGGCGGTAGTGTGGCCATCATAGCGTGTCGCTCGTGCCGATCTTCGCCAGGGTGATGGCGAAGAAGAGGATGACGAAAAAGCCGAGCAGCAGGCCCGTAACGAGCGAGCGCGACTTCTGCCGGGCGCGGATGATGTCTTCTTCTTCGGGGGTCATGCCATTACCCAGCGGTCGACGACCACTGCTCCAAAGAGAAGGAAAAGATAGAGGATCGAATATTTGAACAAGCGCCGCTCTGGCTGCATCCGCGCCTGATCGCTTTCGCGGCGGCGATAGACCTGGAAGGCAAAAACCGCGAACAACGCTGTGCCGAGCAGCGCGACGGTGCCGTAGACCGGCCCGGTCAGGCGCAACAGCACCGGCGCCATGGCCGCGACCGCCATGATGGCGGTGTAGAACCAGATCTGGCGGCGGGTGACGACCTCGCCCGACACGACGGGCAGCATCGGGATGCCAGCAGCGGCATAATCGGTCTTCACGAACAGCGCGAGCGCCCAGAAATGCGGCGGCGTCCAGAAGAAGATGAGCATGAACAGCGCGATCGGCAGCGCGGTGATATCGCCAGTGACGGCGGCCCAGCCGATGACTGGCGGGAATGCACCCGCAGCGCCACCGATCACGATATTCTGCGCCGTGCGGGGCTTCAGCCAGATGGTGTAGACGAAGACATAGAAGAGGATCGAGACGGCCAGTACCGCGGCGGCGAGCCAGTTGGTCGCCATGCCCATCAGGATGACCGAAAAGAAGGACAGGCCAACGCCGAAATGCAGTGCCGATTGGCGATCCATACGCCCGGCGGGCAGCGGCCGGTTGGCGGTGCGCTTCATCTTCGCGTCGATATCCGCCTCATACCATTGATTGAGGCTAGCAGCGGCTCCGGCGCCAAGGGCGATGCAGAGGATGGCCGTGAAAGCGAGAACCGGGTGGATGGTGCCGGGTGCCGCCAGCAGGCCGCACAGGCCCGTGAACACGACCAATGTCATGACGCGCGGCTTGGTCAGCGCGAGGAAGTCGCGCCAATGGGCCGTGATCGGGGTCGATATCATCGTCGCGGTCGTCATACTTGTTCCGGCCCCACCATTTGGGGGCATATAGCATAAGGGGGGCGGGCGACTGTCACCCGCCCCCGATCATGTCAGTCCGTCCAGCGATCAGTGATGCGCCGCATCATCGATCACGGGCAGGGTTTCGAACTGGTGGAAGGGCGGCGGGCTGGACAAGGTCCATTCCAGCGTCGTTGCGCCTTCACCCCAGGGATTGCCTGCGGCCTTCTTGCCGGCCGCAAGCGACCAGAAGATGTTGATGAAGAAGATCAGCACGCCGACGGCCATGATTTCATAGCCATGGCTGGCGATCTTGTTCCAGTAGGCGAAGGCTTCCGGATAATCGGGGTAGCGACGCGGCATGCCCGAAAGCCCTAAGAAATGCATCGGGAAGAACAGCAGGTTCACGCCCACGAAGAACACCCAGAAATGCAGGTGGCCGAGGAATTCGTTATACATGCGGCCCGACATCTTCGGGAACCAGTAATAGAAGCCCGCGAACAGGCCGAAGACGGCACCCAGCGACAGCACATAGTGGAAGTGCGCCACGACATAATAGGTGTCGTGCAACACGTCATCGACGCCGCCATTGGCCAGCACGACGCCGGTGACGCCGCCCACGGTGAAGAGGAAGATGAAGCCCAGCGCCCAGACCATCGGGGTCTTGAAGCTGATCGATCCACCCCAGATGGTCGCGATCCACGAGAAGATCTTGATGCCGGTCGGCACCGCGATGACCATGGTAGCAGCGGTGAAATACATCTTCACATTAACCGACATGCCGGTGGTGAACATGTGGTGCGCCCACACAACGAAGCCGACGACGCCGATCGCGACCATGGCATAGGCCATGCCGAGATAGCCGAACACTGGCTTGCGGCTGAAGGTCGAGATGATCTGGCTGACGATGCCGAAACCGGGCAGGATCATGATGTAGACTTCGGGGTGACCGAAGAACCAGAAGAGATGCTGGTAGAGTTCAGGGTCGCCGCCACCGGCAGCGTCATAGAAAGTGGTGCCGAAGTTGCGGTCGGTCAGCAGCATGGTGATCGCGGCGGCCAGAACCGGCAGCGCGAGCAGCAGCAGGAAGGCGGTGACCAGCACCGACCACACGAATAGCGGCATTTTGTGCAGGGTCATGCCCGGCGCGCGCATATTGAGGATGGTGGTGATGAAGTTGACCGCACCCAGGATCGAACCAGCGCCTGCGATATGCAGCGACAGGATTGCCATGTCGACAGCCGGACCAGCCGAACCACTGGTCGACAGCGGCGCATAGACCGTCCAGCCAGTGCCCGCGCCATAGCCGGTGCCGCCGGGCACGAAGGCCGAGCCGAGCAGCAGCGCGAAGGCGGGGATGAGCAGCCAGAAGCTGATATTGTTCATCCGCGGGAAGGCCATGTCCGGCGCGCCGATCATGATCGGCACGAACCAGTTGCCAAAGCCGCCGATGATCGCGGGCATCACCATGAAGAAGACCATGATGAGGCCGTGCGCGGTGATCAGCGCGTTCCAGAGGTGATAGGCCTGGTCGAGCGAGGCAGGCTCCGCGCCCAGCATCGCATGCTGGATGTTGGCCCAACCCTGCAGATATTGGATGCCCGGCTCTGCCAGTTCGACGCGCATCAGACCCGAAATCGCGCCGCCGACGACGCCGGCGAAGATCGCGAAGATCAGATAGAGGGTGCCGATGTCCTTGTGGTTGGTGGACATGAACCAGCGCTGGAAGAAGGCCGGCTTGTGATCGGCGTCATGATGATCATGAGCATGATCGCCGTATTGATCTGCGGTGATGGTGGTCATGGCGTATCTGCCCTCTTAAAGCGCGTTGTTGCCGACGTCGTCGGACGGCGGGGCGGGCAGCACACTGCCCTGTTGCGGGCCCATCGGTGCGTCTGGCGCGGCGGTGCCGTTCTTGAGCGACCCACCCTGCGACAGCACCCACTGGTCGAACTGCTCAGGCGGCAGCGCTTCGATCGCGATCGGCATGAAGCCATGGCGCGCGCCGCACAGTTCCGAACATTGCCCGTAATAGACGCCGGGCTTCTCGATGGTGAAGCTCTTTTCGTTCAGACGGCCGGGAACCGCATCCATCTTCACCCAGAGCGACGGCACGGCGAAGCTGTGGATCACGTCTGCAGCAGTGATGATGAGCTTTACCGGACGACCGGCGGGCAGGATCAGGCGGTTGTCGACGGCCAGCTGGAACGGTTCGCCACCGGCCTTCGCCTGTTCCTTCGTCAGCATGTTCGACACATATTCAGGGATGCCCGCGTCGGGATATTCATAGCCCCAATACCATTGATAGCCGGTGACCTTGACGGTCAGCGCATCCTTAGGCGCGGGCTTATACTGGTCGGCGAGCAGCCCGATCGAGGGCACCGCGATCACCAGCAGGATGATGACCGGAACGACCGTCCAGATCACTTCGATGAAGGTGTTGTGCGACGTCTTGGACGGCACCGGGTTGGCGCTGCGGCGATAGCGGACCATCACATAAAGCATCAGCACCAGCACCAGCACGGAGATGAGCGTGATGAGCGGCAGCAGCATCACGTCATGCAACCAGCGCGCGCTGTGCCCGGTCGAGGTGAACTGCTCCTGCAGGGTGATCTCGCCCGGTTTAGGCATGCCGATGCCTTCGGTCGGCTTCATGCGCGGCGGCGCGGCGACCTTGGCGGCTGGCGCAGCGTCAGCGGCGGGCGCAGCGGCGTTCGCTGCCGAATCAGCAGGCGCGGCGACAGTGGCCGCCGCCGGAGCGGCAGCGGTTGCATTGTCCTGCGCGAAGGCCGGACCGTTCATCGCCATTGCTGGCGCAAAGGCCAACAATCCTGCGAGAACGAGCGATTTCACCTGTATCATAGCGTCTTCTTACCCCGTAACCCCTTGGCGCCGCTGCAACGAAGACGCGCGCATGCACATCGTCCCCGCCCGGTCGGTTCTGCCGCGGCTTATAGGCATGGTTTTTTGATGCCTCAAGCTAGCAGGAGCAGATTTTCTTCGCTGTTGCAACGTTCCCTTCCGGCCCCTATTTCGCTGCTGCGCGCACAGGGGCGCGTTCATGGCGCGCCGGTGCGTGCCGTGCCGATAGGGAAGCGGGCCGTGCCATATAAGGGCCGGACCGCGCGACAGGATAGATAAACGGCATGACCGACGAAGAAGTTTTGGCGGAATTCCGGGCCGCGGGGGCGCTGCTCGAAGGACATTTCATCCTGTCTTCGGGCCGGCGCAGCGCCAATTATCTGCAATGCGCCCGCGTCCTGATGAGCGCGGAGCGCGCGGGCAGGCTCGCGCTGGCCGTGGTGCAGAAATTGCCGCGCGAATTGCGGCAGGAGATCGACCTGGTAGTTTCGCCAGCCATGGGCGGCCTCATCATCGGTCATGAAGTCGGCCGGGCGCTGGGCAAGGACGCGGTGTTCCTCGAACGCCCCGAAGGGACGTTCGAACTGCGCCGGGGCTTTGCCATATCGCCGGGGCAGAAAATCCTGATGGTCGAAGATGTCGTCACCACTGGCTTGTCCTCGCGCCAGGCGATCGAAGCGGTCGCAGCCGAAGGTGGCATCGTCATCGCCGAAGCGGCCCTTGTCGATCGCTCGGCGGGCGAAGTGGATCTGGGCGTGCCCTTCTATCCACTCGTATCGATCAATTTCCCGGTCTATGACGCCGATGCCCTGCCGCCCGAACTGGCGGCGATCCCGGCGATCAAGCCGGGCAGCCGGAAGGTCTAGCCGATGCCTCACTCCCCCGCTCCGCTGCGCCTGGGCGTCAATATCGACCATGTGGCGACCATCCGCAACGCGCGTGGCGGGGATCATCCCGATCCAGTCAAGGCGGCGCTGCTGGCGGTGAAGGCGGGGGCAGACGGGATCACGGCGCATCTGCGCGAGGACCGGCGGCATATCCGCGACGAAGATGTCGCGACGCTGATGGCGGCGCTCAGCGTGCCGCTCAATCTGGAGATGGCGGCGACGGCCGAGATGCTGGACATCGCCCTGCGCTACAAGCCGCACGCGGCCTGCATCGTGCCGGAAAAGCGCGAGGAGCGCACGACCGAGGGCGGGCTGGACGCGGCCGGGCAGTTCGAAACGCTGCAGCCAATCGTCGCGGCGCTCAATGATGCGGGCATCCGCGTCAGCCTGTTCATTGAAGCTGACGCTGCCCAAATCGACGCGGCGATCCGGCTGAACGTACCCGTCGTGGAACTGCATACCGGCGCCTATGCCCATCTGACCGGCGAACCGCGCGCCGCCGAACTGCGCCGTATCGCCGACGCGGCGGCGCTGGCCGCGAAGAACGGCATCGAGCCCCATGCGGGCCATGGCCTGACCTTTGACAATGTCGGGCCGATCGCCGCCATCCCGCAGGTCGCGGAACTCAATATCGGCCATTTCCTGATCGGCGAAGCGATCTTCGGTGGCCTGGAAGGCAGCATCCGTGAAATGCGGCGGCAAATGGATCTGGCGCGGTGAGTGCTCCCCGGAACGGGGAGGGGGACCAGCCGCAGGCTGTTGGAGGGGGCGTGCCTCCTGCCACTCCCTATTGCGTTCTGCCGCTTTCCTCCTCCACCACCGCTGCGCGGCGGTCCCCCTCCCCGTGCCGGGGAGGAATGGCGTGATCATCGGTCTCGGCTCCGACCTCTGCAATATCGAGCGTATCGCCAATTCGCTCGACCGCTTCGGTGCGCGTTTCGAGAGCCGCGTGTTCACCGATGTCGAGCAGGCCAAGGCTAATCGCCGCCCCTTCACCAAGGCGGGGACGCTGGCCAAGCGCTTCGCCGCCAAGGAGGCCTTTTCCAAGGCGGTCGGCACTGGATTCAAATCGGGCGTGTTCATGAAGGATATCGGCGTGGTCAATGCCCCTTCCGGCGCGCCGACGCTGAACCTCACCGGCGGCGCGCTGGCCCGTCTCGACGCGTTGGTGCCAGCCGGGCATAGACCCGTCATCCACCTGACCCTGACCGACGATCATCCCTGGGCGCAGGCCTTTGTCATTATCGAGGCGCTTCCCCTGTGACGACCGATCCCACCAGCCTGCACGACACCACCGCCGACGCGCATAGCCCTTCCGAGGACGTGATGCCCAAATCGGACGTCAACTGGTGGCAGGAGATCAAGAGCATCACGCTGCTGATCCTGGCGGTGCTGGCCTTCCACAGCTTCGTCGCCAAGCCCTTCTATATCCCGTCCGAATCGATGATGCCGGTGCTGCTGACCGGCGACCGGCTGGTGGTGAGCAAATTCCCCTATGGCTGGTCCTATGTCTCGCCCAGCTTCCATCCGCTGCCCTTCCTGAAGGGCCGGATTTTCGGGCGACTACCGGCACGCGGCGACATCGTCATCGTGTCGCCGCAGAATCGGCGCGAGGATTATATCAAGCGAGTCATCGGCCTGCCCGGCGACATCATCGAAGTGCGCGGTGGGCAGGTGCTGCTCAACGGCGTGGCGGTGAAGCAGCGCATCTTGAAGCCGCTGCGCCTGCCCGTCGATAGCAATGCCCCCTGCCCCCCGCTGCAATTCCCCGGCGCTCGGATGCAGGGTGCGGACGGCAAGGATTATTGCGAATTGCCGGTGCGGCAGGAAATCCTGCCCAATGGCAAAACCTATCTCACCATCGACATGGGGCCGAGTGCGCTCGATTGGTATGGCCCGGTGCGCGTGCCGGAAAATCACGTCTTCCTGATGGGCGACAATCGCGACAACAGCGCCGACAGCCGCGCACCGCTGGAGGGAAATGGCCTGGGCGGCCCCGTGCCCTGGGAAGCGATCGGCGGCCGCGCCGAGTTCATCACCTTCAGCCTAGACGGCGATTCAAGCTGGAACCCGCTGACCTGGTTCGGTGCTTTCCGCAGCGGCCGGGCTGGCAATAGCTTGCGGCCGCAGAGCGTGACCGAGGTAGAATAGTCCGTTGGTGGGCGAGGCGTAGGTGGGGAGATGGCACCCACTCTGCGCTTGGAAGACAGATCAGCCTTGCGCCGCCAGCCATTCCCGTGCGGCCTCCAGCGTCAGGAACACACGCAGTCGCGGGTGAACCAGCGTCCGTTCGGCCTGCGCCTTGTTGAGCTGGCTGCCGACAACAACCGCAGCATAGCCATTGGTGAAGCTCATGCCGCCCCGCATGATGTTGGTCAGCATATCCGCCACATCGTGCGCCTGAACCGGAAATTCGAATGATTCGACCAGCACGTTGAAATCATCCCGAATCGCCTGCGCCTCACGGGCCTTCGATCCCACTTCCCTGGCGAGAGGTGCTACATCTTCAGGCTTCCAGAAGCCCTTGACCGTCAGGGTCAGGCAATTGGTCGTCCGGTCATAGTCTACCTGAAACATGGCTCTGTCATCCGATGCACAAAAAAGGGGCCGATTGCGGCCCCTTTTTCCCATCTCATTTGGCTGTGGCGATCAGTTGCCCGGCATCGGCTGGGGCGCTGCACCCGGCGCGCCGCCCTGCTGTTGCTGCATCATCTGCTGCATCTGCATGATTTCGGCGCGGGACTTGAAGTCGTGCAGTTCGACGTCGAACACTAGCACGGACCCGGCCGGGATCGGGCCAGCGGCCTGATCGCCATAGCCCAGTTCCGCCGGAATCCAGAGGCGGTATTTGCCGCCCTTCTTCATCTTCTGCAGGCCTTCGGAGAAGCCTGGCACGACGCCATCGACTGGCATCGGTGCCTGCGGATTCTCGTCAAACACAGTGCCATCGAGCAACGTGCCCTTATAGCCCACCAGCGCCACGTCGGCGGTGGTCGGGCTGGGGCCGGTGCCTTCGGTCAGAACCTTATACTGCAGGCCCGATTCGGTCGTCACCACGCCTTCGGCATCGGCATTGTCCGCCAGGAACGCCGAGGGCGTCGATTCGACATGCTGCTGGCCCGCCCAAGCGAGACCGCCTGCCGCCAGCGCTATGGCAGCGACACCGATCCAGAGACGCGTCAGCGACCCCTTGGCAATCGAACGAAGGGGAACAGCTGTCGTGGACATGGCGACAAGTCTCGCAATTAGGGGCGGGATAGCAGCAGGAAAGCGGGACGGCGCATGCCGCCCCGAACGGCGCTTACTTCGCGCCGTCGCGTTCGGCGCGCTTGCGGTCCATCTTGCGCGCGCGACGGACAGCAGCAGCCTTTTCACGGGCACGCTTTTCCGAAGGCTTCTCGTAGTGACGACGCAGCTTCATTTCGCGATACACGCCTTCACGCTGCAGCTTCTTCTTGAGCGCGCGGAGGGCCTGGTCGACATTATTGTCGCGAACGATGATCTGCATAAGTCCGTCTATCTCCAATCGAAAACGAGCGGTTCGCCGGGATTCTATGATCCGTCCCGACGGCCCGACCGAATAGCAAAGCCAATGAGTCGTCGCAGGTCACCCTACGCCGTGTGGAGCGCGCCCTACCAGCAGAGTCGCGGCACATCAACCCTTAAGCATGCAGAGTCTCGACTCCCGTGCCGGAAAGGGCGATGGTGTCGGGCAAGATTATAAGAGAGGATCGCCCATGGCCAGCGCCGCAACACGCACCGACATGTCCCCCGCCGAATGGGAGGCGCGCCAGCAACTTGCCGCATGCTACCGCATTTTCGAGCATATGGGCTGGTCGGAACTGATCTACAACCACATCACCCTGCGCGTGCCGGGGGAGGATAATGCCTTCCTGATCAACCCGTTCGGCCTTGGTTATGCGGAGGTATGCGCATCCAACCTGGTCAAGATCGACATTGATGGCACGGTGCTGGACGGCAGTCCCTATCCGGTCAACCGCGCGGGCTTCACCCAGCATAGCGTGTTTCACCGCTATCTGCCCGATGCCCATTGCATCATCCACACCCATACGACAGCCGGGATGGCTGTCAGCGCGACCCGCGAAGGGTTGCGGCCGATAAGCTTCTACGCCGCCGCCTTTACCGGGCAGATCGCCTATCATGATTTCGAAGGCATCACGATTCGCCCCGAAGAAGGCGAGCGACTGGTCGCCAATCTGGGGGACAAGCGCGTGATGATGCTGCGCAACCATGGCACGCTGGTCATGGCGTCCACCCTGCCCGAAGCCTTTTTGAAACATTGGTCACTCCAGCGCGCCTGCGAAATCCAGGTGGCCGCTGGTGCGGCGGGCACACCGATGGAGATCGCGCCGGAGGTGATCGCGGTGCATCAGCGCGACCTGTCGGGGATTCAATTGCCGGTGGGGCCGGGCGTGCCCGATTTTCAGGCGATGATGCGGGTGATCGACCGGATCGACAAAAGCTGGCGAGAGTGATTCGGCTGGATTTAGCCTGATCGCTTGAACAGCCAGCCGATGCTCGATCCGCCCGGCAGCGCTTCGCTGGTCACAACCAGCTGGCGCGTCGGATGTGGGCGGCCATCACCATCGACCCACAGGCTTTCCTCGACACTCAGTACGCCGGTGCCGGTGCGGAACTGCCAGAGCGCGCCCATATCGACGCGCAGTAGCGCCCCTTGGCTGTCGGCGGTCAGCGTCGGCTCGACACCGGGCGCAAGGTGGAAGCGCAGCATGACGGGCAGCTTCGATGGCTTGCGCCGTCGTTCGGCCGGGGTCAGCATATCTTCGCCCCGTATTTCCTTGCCGTCGCCACTGACCAGCAGCAGGCGACGGTGGATATAGCCCAGCCGCCGGACATAGCCGTCATGCGACAGATCGACCCGGCTGCCATTGTCCAGCTCCTGCCGGTTCAACTCCACCTCGGTCACGCCCTTGCCGAGCGTGCCGTCCGGCAAGAGCGCGGTGCTGTTGCAATCGTCCAGAACCAGCGTGCTGTGCGCGGCGGTGGTACGCAGCCCTTGCGCGAGGTCGGCGGGAATCCACGCCCCCTCCAGCCCCGCGCCGCCGCAATTGACGACCAGCCGGTGCGGGCCGTCGCTAATCTCGATCGCGCCTGTGGAAGCGCAGCCGGCTTCGGCGAGCCGGGCGACCGGCGGCGGCGCGGCATCGACCTGCACCACGGTCGCGCCCGCCGCAATCCGTTGATAGCCCCAGTCGCGCGCCTGCCGCAGCGGGCGGCTGCGCACCCGGCTGGCCTGCACCACGGCGTTGACTGTGACAGGATCAATCGCGCCCGCGCCCTGCCAGCTGCCCAGCCCGCCATCGCCATGGATGAGGCCCAGCAACGCCGGGACTGCGCGGCCAAGGCCTTCGTTCAGAAAGGCAGGTATCGTTTCGCGGCGGACGTCATAGACCGCACGCAGCATGGCAAGCGCCATCACCGCCTCGACCTGCGCCAAGGGTGATCGCGACACGATGCCGCCATCGGGATGGAAGCTGCTCTCGATCGCGCGCTTGAGGCCCGCTTCGCCGAAAATCTTGCGTGACGCACCGCCGGGGATCAGCATCGAGGCAGCGACGATCGCACTCCAGGCGACGATGCGCGGCAGGCCCATGGGGGCCTTGTCGGCAATGCGGTCGAGATGCCGGGCGGTGCGAGCAATGCAGTTGAGGACCAGCGAGCGATAGACAAGGTCGCTCGATGACAGGATCAGCGGCGCATGGGCGGTCCAGAACAGCAGCCGCCAGCCGGCATTGTCCGCGCGCCAGGCCGGTTCGCTCGGCGTTTCGGCATGGGCCGCCAGCCAGCGCCGCATTACCCCTTCGGCGATCGGCGCAGCCTGCTCGCGGGTCGCCGTGCTGGCAAGGTCGCGCAGCCAGCGGAAACTGTGGATATGATCGGCAAAGGCCGGGCCAAGATCGAGCCGGGCGAAATCGACAGCGTCGATGATCTGCTTGCGGCCGCGAAACAGGAAATAGCCCGCCCGCAGCGCCTGCCCCGCCCGTGCATCGCCGGGAATATCGTCGTCGGGCACGGCCAGCAGCTTGAGCGGATATTTGCCGCGCAGCTTGCGACCGTGGATCGGCGTCTTCCAGCTGAGCAGGTAGAAATGATTGGCGATCCGCTGCGCCAGCGACAGCCCCTTGTCATCCGCGACGCGGATGAGGCGCTTGCCCTGTTCTATTCCATCGTCCGTGGCCACGGGATCGGCCGCTTGCCCGGTGGAAGCGGGGGAGATGCGCCGCGCGTCGTTCACCCGCCCCGCAGCTTCCGAATATTGTCGGCATAGGCGTCCGGCCCGCCCCGGAAGGTAGCGGTGCCCGCGACCAGCACGTCGGCCCCCGCCGCGATCGCCATGGGCGCGGTGGTGAGGTCGATGCCGCCATCGACCTGCAGGCGAATGTCGCGGCCCGACTTGTCGATCATCTTGCGGATCGCCTCGATCTTGCGCAGCTGGTTCATGATGAAGCTCTGCCCGCCAAACCCCGGATTGACGCTCATCACCAGGATGAGGTCGACATCGTCGATCAGATAATCGAGCATCTTGGCCGGCGTGCCGGGATTGAGCACCACACCCGCCTGCACGCCCAGCGACTTGATATGCTGGATCGAGCGATGGATATGCGGCCCGGCTTCGGGATGGACGGTGATGATGTCCGCACCGGCCTGGGCAAAGGCGTCGAGATATTGATCGACCGGCGAGATCATCAGATGGACGTCGAATGGCTTGGCGCTATGCGGGCGCAACGCCTTCACGACGGCGGGACCAATCGTGATGTTGGGCACGAAATGCCCGTCCATGACGTCGATATGCACCCAATCGCAGCCAGCCGCATCGATAGCGCGAACCTCCTCGCCCAGGCGGGCGAAGTCGGCGGAGAGGATGGACGGAGAGATGAGAATGGGCCGGGTCATTAACCGGTTGCCTTAGCTACGGCTTGGACTCAGGGCAACGGGGATTTGGCGATGAAGCGATAGTTTGTGCGGTGCGCCTAGAGCATCACGAAGACGGTCGGGTCGAGGCGGCGCGAGCAAGGTGCGCCGGGCGGCAGCAATTGCTTGACGCCATGCAGGGCGGTCACCTCGCCCGCTTCGTCCAGCAAGGGGGCCGCGATCAGGCGCAGGGCACATTGGCCCATGCCGTCGGCCTGATGGATATCGACATCGAGCGTGAAGCCGCGCTTGTGGCGGATGGCATAGCTGCGCAACCGTTCCATGGGTTCCCGCGATTCCGATGCGTACAGCGACACGGACAAGGTTCGTGGTACGACACTATGCCGTTCCAACCCGAACATGTCATAGACGCCCGCCGTCCAGCTCAACGTTTCGTTCGCCAGATCGCAATGCCATAGGCCGAGGCCCCGTTCGGCCAGGGCGACGTCGTTGCGCGCCAGCGACGGGTCAAGCGCAACCGGTGCCAGATAGTCATGCAGGTCGAACAGCGGCCAGCTATGATGCAGGGGCAGAGGCTCGATCGGTCTCAAGATGCACCTTTTCTATGAGGGCGGGCTGCAACGTAACTGTCTAATGGTTAAGAGTTAGTTCGCCGCCCTGGCAAGCCGTACAATGAAAAATCCGTCTGCCCCGCCGCGATCAGACAGCGTATCGGGCAAGGTGCGCAGCCAGCCGCCCGCCGTCGGCGCAAAACCGTCGGGCAATTCGCCGGGCTGCACCGGATCGATCGCGAAATCGGATCGCGCAGCGAGGAAGCGGGTAATCTGATCCTCCCCCTCGGCCTGTTCCAGCGAGCAGGTGGCGTAAATGATGCGCCCGTCCGGCTTGACCCAATCGGCGGCGCGGGCGAGCAGGTCGCCCTGCAACGTCGCCAGTTCCTCGATCTGGCGCGCGCCGATGCGGTGCAGCACGTCGGGATGGCGGCGATAGATGCCGGTCGCGGTGCAGGGCGCGTCGAGCAGGATCGCATCGACTGGCGCGTCAGGCTGCCATGTACGCAGATCGGCTTGGGCGACTTGGGCAACAAGGCCGGTGCGCGTCAGATTTTCAGTCAGCCGCGCCAGTCGCTTGGCGGACTGGTCGAGCGCGGTGACATGCCACCCCGCCGCCGCCAGTTGCATCGTCTTGCCGCCCGGTGCAGCGCACAGGTCGAGCGCGCTGCGCCCTCCCCCTTGCCCTAGCAGCCGCGCGGCGCAGGAGGCGGCGATGTCCTGCACCCACCAGGCGCCTTCGGCAAAGCCGGGCAATTCGGGAATAGGAACGCCATCGGGCAGACGGACATGGCCGGGGGCGAGGCTGGTGCCGCCCAATTCTTCGGTCCAGCGGGCGGTTTCCGACGGATCGCGCAGGCTGATTTCCACGGGCGGCCGGATGGCATAGGCGCGGGCCGCCGCGTCGACCATCGCCGCGCCCCATTGCGCGTCCCAGCGGGCGGCGACCTCGGCGGGTAGCGTGGGGGGTACGGGTAGCGTCGGCGTGGCGCGGGTCACGGTGCCGAACACGCCATGGACCAACTTGCGCGGGCCGCCATCGACCAGCGGCAGCGCGGTGGCGATCGCGGCATGGGGCGGCGTGTCGAGCGCCAGCGTCTGGACGAGCGCAATGCGCAACACCATCCGCGCCTTGGCATCGGGCGGCAAGACCTGCTGCGTCGCGCCGTCGATCAGCGCGTCGAGATCGGGCAGATGGCGCAGCGTTTCGGCTGCAATGGCATGGACCAGCGCGCGATCGGCGGGCGGCAATCCCTGCGCCGCGCCGTGCAGTGCCAGTTCGAGCGGATCGCCCCGCCGCAACACCGCATCAAGCAGCCGGAGCGCGGCGCGGCGGGCGGGAAGGCCAGGAACAGTGTCGGGATGGGGTTGTGATTTACGGACCATGGACGGTCCCTAGGCGGAAACGTCCGAAAAGACACGCTTGATTGGCGCAGACTAATCCCGCCCGTGCGGATCGAGGGCGCTGCGGCGGCGCGGGGGCGGGGCGACGGGCGAGAGGGCCGAGGCGCGCGGTGTCGTGTGCAGCGCCGAGGTGCCCATGTGCACGGCCATGCCCTCCAGCGCGGCAATGCGCTTTTCGGTCGCGGGATGGGTGGAGAAAAGTTCGCTGACATGGGTCGGCACGATATAGAGCTGGGCGGCAGCCGGATTGCGCTGCGCCACCGGATTGGGGATGCGTTCGGCCTGGCCCGCAATCTTGGCGAGTGCGGACGCGAGCGCGCGGGGATTGCCGCTGATTTTAGCGCCGCCCGCGTCCGCGCCATATTCGCGATGGCGACTGATCGCCATCTGCACGATCATCGCGGCAAAGGGCGCGACGATCACGGCCAGGATGGTGGCGATCATATTGCCATGGCCATTTTGGCTGTCGCCGCTGCGGAAGAACAGGCCGAAATTGGCGAGCATCGAAATGGCCCCCGCGATCGTCGCCACCATCGTCATGATCAAGGTGTCGCGATTTTGCACATGCGCCAGTTCATGCGCCATCACGCCCGCCACTTCGTCGCGGTTCAGCATCGCGAGCAGGCCGGTGGTCGCGGCAACGGCGGCATGATCGGGATCGCGGCCGGTAGCGAAGGCATTGGGCGCAGGCTGGTCGATCAGATAGACGCGCGGCATCGGCAATCCGGCCCGTTGCGCCAGGTCGCGCACCAGCCCGTAAAATTCCGGCGCGCTGCTGGCATCCACTTCGCGAGCATTGTGCATCGACAGCACGATCTTGTCGGCGTTCCAGAAGGTGACGAGGTTCATCCCCGCCGCCACCATCAGAGCGATGATCGCCCCACCGCTGCCGCCCAGCATATAGCCAAGCCCCATCAACAGCGCCGTCAGCGCCGCCAGCAACATGGTGGTCTTCAACCCGTTCACTTGCACTTGCCTCCGTTGCAACCCAGATAGATCATTGCAGATGAATATGGGGTTGCTCCGGCAGCGCCGCAATCGAGAGGCAGCAGGATCATGGGAAGTTTCAACGGCAAGCGCCCCGCGCATGTGCAGGCTCCCGCGCACCTGTCGAAAAGCCCCCCCGTGCCGCAGCCCGACCCGATCGACGCCCCGACGCGCCATACCGAAGAGATGAGCCCGGTGCGCTATGGCGATTGGGAGCGGAAGGGAATTGCGATTGATTTTTGAGGCTTAGCGCCTTTCCTCCGCTCGCCGCCCTTTTTGCACGGCTGCCGCTGGCCCGTGCCCATGATGCGAGCGGACACATGTCCGGCTCTGGCCTTTTGTTCCGCCTCCTGTGCAGAAATTGGACAAAGGAGTGCGGGGCGTGGGGTTACAGTTAGTTTCCAATATGACGATGAAGCCGGTTTCGGATTATGCGCCGCAGGATGCCGCCCTGCTCTGCGCAGTGGGGCGACTGGTCTGCGCCTGGACGATGCTCGAACAAAGCCTGGAGGCCAAGATCGGCTTGCTGCGCGAGGCGATGGGCGACATTCGCACCGTGGGCGCACGCACCCGGCCGAGCATGGCCAAGCTGATGACCGAATTGCGCACGATGGTCGCGATGCGCGACCGGCGCAACGCCAGCGCGCTCACCGAAATCTCTGCGATCGAGCGCGACATGCAGCGGATCGACCGGTTCCGTTCGCTCATCATCAATGGCTTCCAGCAACCGGCCGAGGGTGGCTTTACCTGCCGCGACGGGCGCAATACGCAGATTCATGTGTCGCTGGATCAACTCGAAATCGAGATCGGGTCGCTCGATCATCTCGCCCAGCGACTTCTGGCGGTATAATAGCCGCGTGGGATGAACATCGCTCTATCAAAGGCGTTATCGTCCTGTCGTAAGGCTTGACCTTTGCGACGGGGATGGCGATGCCTTGCTCCATCCCGCGTTGCAGCGAGAATGGAGTAGCATGTCCAACAAACCTATCCGCAAAGCCATTTTCCCCGTTGCGGGACTTGGCACCCGCTTCCTGCCCGCGACAAAGGCGGTGCCCAAGGAATTGCTGCCGGTCGTCGACCGTCCGTTGATTCAATATGCGGTGGACGAAGCGTTGGAGGCAGGGATCGAGCAGATGATCTTCGTCACCGGGCGCGGTAAGGGCGCGATCGAGGATTATTTCGACATCGCCTATGAGACGGAGGCGACGCAGCGCGAGCGCGGGAAGGACATGTCGGCGCTCGATGGTACGCGCCTAATGCCCGGTAATGCCGTGTTCCTGCGTCAGCAGGAGCCGCTGGGCCTGGGCCACGCCATCTGGTGCGCGCGTGACATCATCGGCGACGAGCCTTTCGCTATCCTTTTGCCCGACGAATTCATGAAGGGCGCGCCGGGGTACGGCTGTATGAAACAGATGGTGGAGGCCTATGACCAAGTTGGTGGCAATCTGGTCTGCGCCCTCGAAATCCCGATGGACGAGACGCCCAATTATGGCGTGATCGATCCAGGGCCACGGGACGGCACGCTCACCCAAGTCAGAGGGTTGGTCGAAAAGCCTGCAGTGGGCACTGCACCGTCCAATCTGATCGTTCCAGGCCGCTACATATTGCAGCCAGAGGTGATGGATATATTAGAAACCCAGGACAAGGGCGCGGGTGGCGAAATCCAGCTGACTGACGCCATGGCGTCGCTGATCGGACGTCAGGCCTTTCATGGCGTGACCTTCGATGGGCGTCGATTCGATTGCGGGTCGAAGGCAGGCTATATCGAGGCCAACCTCGTACTGGCGCTGGAGCGTGAAGACATGGGTGCCCACATCCGCGCTTTTGCTGCCGCCGAACTGGCGCGCGGCTGACGTAAAAAAAGGGGCGGTTTACGCCGCCCCCTTTTTTTAGCGATTGAAAGCACAGATCAGAACGGCACTTCGTCGTCCAGGTCGTTGTCGAAATTGGGGCTGCCTGCGCCGCCGCGGCTGCCGCCGGATGCACCACCCGAAGCGCGGCCGCCACCGAAGCCGCCGCCCTGGCCACCACCAAAGTCGTCGGCATCGCCGCCGCCATAGCCGCTCGATCCGCCGCCCCAGTCGCTCACGCTCTGCTGCGCGCGGCCACCACCGCCATAGCCGCCACCCTGACCGCCGCCGCCCGGCGCGCCGTCCAGCATGGTGAGGACCGAGCCGAGCCCCTGCAACACGACTTCGGTCGAATAACGGTCGTTACCCGACTGGTCCTGCCATTTGCGGGTGCGCAGCTGACCCTCGATATAGACTTTGCTGCCCTTGCGCAGGAAGCGTTCGGCGACGCCGACCAGACCTTCGGAGAAGATCGCGACCGTATGCCATTCGGTACGCTCCTTCTTTTCGCCGGTCATCCGGTCCTTCCAGCTTTCGGATGTGGCGATGCGCAGGTTGCACACCTTGCCGCCATTCTGGAAGCTCTTGACCTCCGGGTCCGCGCCCAGATTGCCGACCAGAATGACCTTGTTGACAGACCCTGCCATGATTCCTCCGAATGCCTTGAAAGCGGCCCCTTATAGTCCCGCTGCGGTCGCCGTCCAGTAAGTGACGCCTGCCGCGACATAGGCGAGCGCAAACAAATAGCCGACCATGAACATGGGCCATTTCCAGCCATTGGTTTCCCGCCGCGTGACGGCGATCGTCGAAATACATTGCGGCGCGAAGATGAACCAGGCGAGGAAGGCGAGCGCGGTGGGCAGCGGCCACTGGTCCTTGAGCCGGTCACCCAGGCTTTTTTCCAGCAGTGCCTCGTCATCGCCCGCGTCGATCGAATAGACGGTGGCGAGGGCCGACACCGCCACTTCGCGCGCCGCCATGGCCGGGATGAGCGCCAGCGAAATGTCGCGGTTGAAGCCGATCGGTTCCAGCACGACGGTCAGGCCATTGGCGATACGCCCGGCAACGGAATAATCGACCTGACTGACCGGACTGCCATCGGGGACTTTGGGGAAGGTCAGCAACAGCCAGAGGATCACGGTCGAAGCGAAGATGATCGTGCCTGCGCGCTTGAGGAAGGTCATGGCCCGCTGCCACAGGCCGAGCAGGATGTCCTGCGCGCGCGGCCACTGATATTTGGGCATTTCCATGAGGAAGCCGCCGCTTGCGCCCTTGGTCACCGTCATCCGCAGGATCAGCGCCACCAGCATCGCGCCGACAATGCCCGCGACATAGAGGCAGAAGAGGACGAAGCCCTGCAACCCCACGCCCGGCAGCACGTCGCGCGCGGGGATGAAGGCCCCGATGATGACGGCATAGACCGGCAGGCGCGCCGAGCAGGTCATCAGCGGCGCGATGAGGATCGTCGTCAGCCGATCGCGCGGGTCGGCGATCGTCCGCGTCGCCATGATGCCGGGAATCGCGCAGGCGAATGAGGACAGCAGGGGAATGAACGCCCGGCCCGACAGGCCGACCCTGGCCATGATGCCATCCATCAGGAAGGCGGCGCGGACCATATAGCCGGTCGCCTCCAACATGAGGATGAAGAAGAAGAGGATCAGGATCTGCGGCAGGAACACCACCACGGAACCGACGCCGTTGATGACGCCATCGACCAGGAAGGAGCGGATGATGCCATCGGGCAGCGTGTCGCGCACGGTGCTGGCGGCGGCTTCGGCCACCCCCTCGATCATCGCGATCGGCGCTTCGGACCAGGCATAGACCGCCTGGAACATGACGAACAGTAAGGCGAGCAGCAGCATCAGGCCAAAGACGGGATGCAGTGCGACCCGATCGACGGCCGCCGTCAGGCGGCGTGAGGGGGTTTCGCGCACGATCCCGGCGCGGGCGATGCGTCGCGCTTCAGCGCGCAGGGCATCGAAATCGCGGTCGGGCGCTGCGGCGCGCACCGCGCGGCCCTCGCCCAGCATATCGCCCAGTGCTTCGCGCAGATGATCGAGGCCGCGCTTGCGCACCGCGACGGTGGCGATGACGGGTACGCCCAGTTCGCGCGATAGCGTTGCAGCATCCAGTTCGAGCCCGTCGCGGGTGGCGAGATCGACCATGTTCAGCGCCACGATCGTCGGCAGGCCGAGCGCGATCAGTTCCAGCGCGAACCGCAGATGATTGTCGAGATTGGCGGCATCGACCACGATCACCAGCGCGTCGGGGCGTTTTTCGCCCACCTGCTTGCCCATCACGACATCGCGGGTCACCTGTTCGTCGGGGCTACCGGGATCAAGGCTGTAGGTGCCGGGCAGGTCGACCAGTTCGATCGGGCGGCCATCGCTCAGCGACAGGCGGCCCGCCTTGCGCTCGACGGTGACGCCGGGATAATTGCCGAGCTTCTGCCGCGCGCCGGTGAGCGCATTGAACAGCGCGCTCTTGCCGGCATTGGGATTGCCGACCAGCGCGACCAGGGGCAGCGCGCTCATGCGGCGCGGTCCTGATCAAGGCTATCCGGGCCAGTGCGCACCGTTACGGCGGCGGCATGGCTGCGGCGCATGGCGATGGTCATGCGGCCGACCTTGCAGGCGATCGGGCCGCGCCCGAAAATACCGCCCCGGTGCAGTGCCTCGACGCTTGCGCCCTCGCACAGGCCGAATTCACGCAAGCGCTGGCCTTCGGAGGGGGACAGAACGGACCAGTCGATCAGATCAACATAAGCGGGCTGGCGCAGCGGCAGGTCGGTCAGGCGCACGGTAAGGGATACTCTCAGCATGATTGCTGCGAGTGACTATCAATACCGATTGGGAAAGGCCAGCGCGAATCGCGTCTACGTCAGATCGCGGGGTAACGCAGCCGCCCGACGAAGCGCGCGAGGCTGAGCCGTTCGCCGCCGCCGACGCCCTTGATCTTGGCCTTTAGCTTTTCAAAGCGCATGACGCCTTCGATCCGCCGGGCAAGGAAAGCGCGGCTGTCGGCATGGCCTTCGCTGGCGTCATCGACGAACACCAGCAGCGTGGCGGCATAGACGCCAGCCAGCGTCATCCGCTTGGTATAATGGGCCAGGTCCGTGCTGGTGTCGCCCGCGGCGCGCCACATGGCATCGGCGGCGCGCCAGCCCAGCCGGGCAGCGCGCGCGGTATTGGTCGGCATGGCGAGGATCGCCAGCGCGCGGCGCAGCGCTTCTCGATCGGGCGCGACCAGGGCGAGCCGTGCTTCGACCAGCGCGATGATTTTCTTGCGGATCGACAGCGCGTCAAGCGTTTCGGGCGGCAGCGCATCGAGCATGGCCGCATCGATGCTGGCGAACCACGCGTCGATCATGTCGACCGGCCCATCGGCGAAGGCGAGCGCGGCGATATCGGCATCCACGCCTTTTTCCGCCGCCGCCATGATGACGGCCTCCTTGCGCCAGCCGTCGAAGGCGGCATGGCGGGCAAGCACGGGGGCCAGAAGATCGCGGATTTCGTCGAGGGTCATGTCCTGGGTCATGACCCCAATCTAGGAGCGGGTCGGCAGTCGCACAAGCACCAGCGCCGCCCCAACCGCAACCGTTCCGATCATGTCGGTGATGCTGAGCCATTCGCCGAACATCAGCCAGCCCAGCAGCACCGAGACGGCGGGTTGCAGCAACAAGCTCAACCCCAATATCAGCGGCGAAAACCAGCCGATCGCATAGGTAAGCAGCCCCTGCCCGATCAACTGGCTCGACAGGGCCAGGATCAGCAGCGGAGTCCAGTTGCCGGGCATGATCCGTTCGCCCAGCCATAATGCGCAGAGCAGCAGGGTCGGTGCGCTGGCGACGCTCGACACCGCCAGCACCGACCAACTGTCGAGGCGGCCGCGCGCGCTCTGGATGATCAGGATATAGGCGGTGTAGAGAATCCCCGCGAGCAGGCAGAGCAGGTCGCCGCGCAGATTGACCGGCGAGAGGTCATAGCTGCCGCCCATCAATATCAGGGCGCCCGCCCCCGCCAATAGCAGCGCGATGGCCTGGATGCGCGTCGGCCGCTGACGCAGCACCAGCAGCGCCCAGGCGGGGAGCAGCAGCGCGCTCATATTGCCGAAGAGAGTCGCATTGGCGACCTTGGTATGGATGATGCCCAGATGCCAGGCCGCAAGGTCGCCCGCGAACACCACGCCCGCCAGCAGCATCACGCCCCATTCGCGCCGGGTGGGCGGTGTGCGTGTGAGCCGCGGGATCGCCAGCAGCAACAGGACCGGTAGCGCCAGCGTCAACCGCCAGAAGGCCGCCGCAACCGGCCCGACATCGGCCAGCCGCACCAGGACCGGGCCGAGCGACAACATGATATTGGCCAGGATCAGCGCCGGAAAGGCCAGGCGCGGTATGTCCATCGGGGGTGCAGGGGTTGAACTGGGCATCGCGGCTCCCTAGCTGGCTTTGGCACCCAAGTCCCGTTGCAAATTGCAACCTTGAAAGTTCGGGAGATTCCATGACCAGCCTGTTCGACCCTATCCAGATCGGCACGATCGACGCGCCCAACCGCATCTTCATGGCACCACTGACCCGTGGCCGCGCGACCCGCGACCATGTGCCCACCCCCATCATGGTGGACTATTATCGCCAGCGCGCTGGCGCGGGCCTGATCATCAGCGAGGCGACCGGCGTTTCGCGCCAGGGGCTTGGCTGGCCCTATGCGCCTGGCCTCTGGTCCGACGAGCAGGTCACCGCCTGGCAACCCGTGACGCAGGCGGTGCATGATGCAGGCGGGCGCATCATTGCCCAGCTATGGCATATGGGGCGGCAGGTGCATTCGAGCGTCACTGGCGAACAGCCGGTATCGTCCAGCGCCACCGCGACGGCGGGCGACGCGCACACCTATGAAGGCAAGGCGCCGTTCGAAACCGCCCGGCCGCTGGCCGTGGAGGAAATCCCCGCGCTGATCGAAACCTATGTCCGGGCCGCGCATAATGCGATTCGCGCCGGGTTCGACGGGGTGCAGATCCATGCCGCCAATGGCTATCTGATCGACCAATTCCTGCGCGACAATGCCAATTTTCGCGACGATGATTATGGTGGCAGCGTCGAAAACCGCGTTCGCCTGCTGCGTGAAGTCACCCAGGCAGTGGTCGATGCGATCGGCGCGGACAAGGTTTCGGTGCGCCTGTCCCCCAATGGCGACAGCCAGGGCGTGGACGATAGCGATCCCGCCACGCTGTTCGCCCATGCCGCCGACGTGCTGAATGCGATCGGCATCGCCTCGCTCGAACTGCGCGAACCGGGTCCGAACGGCACCTTCGGCTCGACCGACGTGCCACGCCAGTCGCCGCTGATCCGCCAGCATTTCAAGGGGCCGCTGATCCTGAACAGCGATTATGACAAGGCGCGGGCGCAGGCCGATCTCGACAGCGGCCTTGCCGATGCGATCAGCTTTGGCCGTCCCTTCATGGCCAACCCCGATCTGGTCGAGCGGCTGCGCGCCGATGCGCCGCTGACCCCGCCCCAGCCTATGCCGACCTGGTATGGTCCGGGCGAGGCTGGCTATACCGACTACCCGACGCTGGAGGCGGTCGCTCCCACCGCCTGATCGGGTCGATAGTCGGCCGGACCGTCTCCCCCTCCGGCCGACTATCGCTTTTTCAAGAGGGGAATTTAGACCGCGAACTTCTGGCGCAGGCCGAGCATGGCGATCGCTGCCTTGGCGGCCTCGCCACCCTTGTCCTTTTCCGTCATCTTGGCGCGAGTCAGGGCCTGCGCCTCATTTTCGACCGTCAATATGCCGTTGCCGATCGGGATACCGTCCATCGACAAGGCCATCAGGCCGCGTGCGCTTTCGTTCGACACGACTTCGAAATGATAGGTTTCGCCACGGATCACCACGCCGATGGCGATGAAGCCGTCATAGCGCCCGGTTTCCGCCGCCAGCGCCACTGCGCCTGGAATCTCCAGCGCGCCCGGCACGGTCACCACCTCATATTTATGCCCCTCCTCATCGAGCGCGGCGGTCGCCCCCTCGATCAGCAGGTCGTTGAGATGGTCGTAGAAGCGCGCTTCGACGATCAGGAATTTGGCCATGATAAATCCTTTACAGCTCGATCGGACGTTGCCCAACCACGGCCAGGTCATAGCCGTCAAGCGCGATGAGGCTATGGTTGCTGTTGGTCAGCAGGATCATGTCATGCACGCCGAGTTCGGCCAATATCTGCGCGCCCGCACCATAGTTGCGCAGTTCGTCCATGTCGCCCTGCGCGATGCCGGCATGATGTTGCAACATGCGGGTCAGCATGTCCGGTTCGTCGCCGCGCAGGACGACGATGATGCCAGCCCCTTCTTCGCCGATGATTTTCATCGAGCGGGCCAGCATCCCGGTGCGCGGGCCTTGCTGCCCGAATGTGTCGGTCAGCGGTGCCATTTGGTGCATGCGAACCAGCGTTGGCTTGTCGGGCGATACATGCCCCTTTTGCAGCACCAGTTGTTCGGTCTGTGTCGCCTTGTTGTAGAAGCTCATAGCCTTCCAGTCGCCGCCCCATTGGCTCTCAAAGGTCGTTTCCGCACGGCGTTCGACGATATGGTCGTGGCGGCGGCGATAGGCGATGAGGTCGCGGATCGTGCCGATCTTCATCTTGTGCTTCTGGGCGAAGGGAATGAGGTCATCCAGGCGCGCCATGGTGCCATCGTCCTTCATCACTTCGCAGATGACGCCCGATGGGTTCAGGCCCGCCAGACGGGCGACGTCCACCGCCGCTTCGGTATGGCCGGTGCGGACCAGCACGCCGCCATCCTTGGCTACCAGCGGAAAGACATGGCCCGGCGTCACGATATCGGCCTTGCCCTTCGACCCGTCGATCGCGACCGATACGGTGCGCGCGCGGTCGGCCGCACTGATGCCGGTGGTCACGCCTTCGCGCGCCTCGATCGATACGGTGAAGGCGGTTTCGTGGCGGGTGCCATTGTTGCGGCTCATGAGGCCCAGGCCCAATTCTTCGACCCGCGCCTTGGTCAGCGCCAGGCAGATGAGGCCGCGGCCATGGGTGGCCATGAAATTGATCGCGTCAGGCGTTGCCATTTGCGCGGGAATGACCAGGTCGCCTTCATTTTCGCGATCCTCGTCATCGACCAGGATGAACATGCGGCCATTGCGGGCTTCGTTGATGATCTCTTCCGGCGAGGCGAGCGCGGTGCCGCCCTCGCGCTTCAACAGATAGGCTTCCAGCTTGCCCAGCGTGTCGGCTGTAGGGTTCCAGTCGCCCTCGCCCAGCTTACGCAAGGAATTGGCATGGAGACCGGCGGCGCGCGCCAGGCCGGAACGGGACATGCCGCCGTCTGTGACGAGGCGGCGAACGGTATCGAGAAGTGCGGACGACATGAAAACGACTCCTGCCCGGAAAGGACTGGAGCCGTATATCACATTTCAATGTGATTAATTCAAGCCGCAATCACATTGCGCGATTGCGAAGGCTCATCATCCGGTCGAGATAGCGCGCCAGCACGTCGATCTCCAGATTGAAGGCGCGCCCTTCCGGCAGCGCATTGAGCGTGGTGGCCGCAGCCGTATGGGGGATGATGTTGAGACCGAAATGGACGCTGCCATCGGCCTGATCCTCGACACTGTTCACGGTCAGCGAAATGCCATCGAGCGTGATCGACCCCTTGGCCGCCAGCGCCGCCGCCAGGGCAGCGGGTGCGGCGATGACCAGGCGCATCGAATCGCCTTCGGGTGTCGCTGATACCAGATGCCCGACACCATCGACATGGCCCGTGACGATATGCCCGCCCAATTCGTCACCGACCTTGAGCGCGCGTTCGAGGTTCAGACGACCCCCTTGCGCCCACAAGCCGGGCGCGGTGCGCTCTACCGTCTCGGCCGACAGATCGACCGCGAACCAGTCCGCGCCCTTCTCCACCACCGTCAGGCATGCGCCCGAACAGGCGATCGACGCGCCGATCGCCACGCCGTCCATGGCATAGCCGCTACCGATAACCAGCCGCAGGTCGCCGCGCTGCTCCGCGCTGCGGATGGTGCCGATGTCGGTGATGATGCCGGTGAACATGCGTCCTGATCCATCTGTTGAGGCCTGTGCCTCGGCCTCTAAGCGCTCCGAACCGCCTCGTAAACCTCAAGTCCGTCGGCCCCCAGCCGCCGTTCGTCGATCAGCCGCCAGCGGCCACGCGCCTCACTCAAGTCGGTCAGTCCGATGTCGCCGATACCAGCAAGGCCATTACCGATGAGGATCGGCGCGCGATAGAGTGTCAGCCGATCGACCAGATCCGCGCTCAGGAAGGCCGCCGCCGTCGCCGCGCCGCCCTCGACCAGCAGATGATCGACCCGGTCGAGCGTCGATATGTCCTCCGGCGCGCCGATCCGTTCCCAGCCATGGGGTGCCGCGCCCCGGCTCAGCAGGATGCGGCGCGGGCTGCGCCCTTCAAGCCCGGCGATCCGCACATCGAGTCGCGGTGCATCGGCGCGCAGCGTGCCGCCGCCGACCAGGATCGCGTCGTGCCGCGCTCGTTCCATATGCGCGTGGGCGCGGGCTTGCGGTCCCGTGATCCAGCGGCTGGAGCCATTGGCGAGCGCGATTTGCCCGTCGAGCGAGAGGCCGAGCTTGAGCGTCACATGCGGCCGCCCCAGCGTCTGGCCCAGCACGAACCCCGCCATGGCGCGGGCGGCATCCTCTGCCATCAGGCCCATCTCGACCGCGATGCCCCGTTCGCGCAGCCAGGCCGCCCCCTGCCCGTCGGTGCGCGGATCGGGATCACGCAGCGCGATCACCACGCGCGCCACGCCGGCGCGCGCCAGCAGGTCGGCGCAGCGCGGGCCGCGCGGGGACAGATGAAAACAGGGTTCCAGCGTCACATAGCAGCAAGCACCATGCGCCCGGTCGAGCGCCTGTTCCAGCGCCTGCGCCTCGGCATGGGGTCGCCCGCCCTTTTGCGTCCAGCCACGCCCCACGACCCGGCCGTCCCGCACGATGATGCAGCCGACATTGGGATTGGGGGTGGAAAGCCCGCGTCCGCGCCGGGACAGCGCGATGGCGGCGGCCATGAAGCGCCGGTCGGTGGCCGGGTCGGCTATCGGCATCGATGCGCTCAGGGCTGTTGCGCCCCTTCGGCCTGCTTGGCCTTGGCGAGTCGTTCGTCCAGCATTGCGTTGATCCGCGTCAGCGCTTCCTTGCGCTTGGCGCTGTTGCGTGCGGCGTCTTCGCGCCATTCGATCCCGACCATATCGGCAACCTTCTGCATGTCCTTCTGGCTGCGCGACAGCGCCACTTCATAGCGGGCGATGTCCATCTTCTGCTGCAGGATCACGGCCGCGTCGGACCGGTTGGCGTCCCAGCTCTTGACATAGATGATCTTGTTGCGGGTCGGCATCGTGTTGGTGTTGCCATCGACGATGAACGCCCAGATGATGACATAGGTGATCGCGGCCGACAGGCCCAGCAACGGCCATTTATGCGGCCGGCTTTCACGAAAATAGCCCCACAGATCATTGGCTGCTCTTTTGGGGGAAACGGGACGGGGGAATATCGCCATATCGTCCATATAGGCCAGCCTGCGCCAGGATGCAAAAGGGTCCGTCACGCCCGGCGCAAATGAACGGCTCCCGCCCTGCCGAACGGACAGGGCGGGAATCGCAGCCTTTAGCGGTCCGTCAATGTGAACCGCACGGTCAATATTTTGGTCGTCGCCACTGCCACGCCATCGCGGGTCGCGGGGCGGAACCGCCATTTGCGCAGCGCGTGCCGTTCCGTCGCACGCCAGAAACTCTCGTCGCTCGCAGCAATGCGGGCAATGTCGGTCACGCGACCCTGCGCATTGATCGTCACCCGCACCGTCACGCTGCCTTCCAGCCCCTGCCGGATCATGACGCCTGGATAGTCGGGCTGGAATGCCGACAGCGCGCGCGGATCGATCGCTGCCTCGACCATCACCGGCTCGCGCGGCGGATCGGCGGGCGGCAGGATGATCGTGGGGGCTGGGTTGATGCCCTCGCCCGACCCGGTGCTGCCGGTCAGGACGGAATCGCCTCCGCTCGACGGCACGATCGGATCGACCGCGGTCGGGCGCTGCTCTGTCGGCCGGGTCGGTATCCGCTCCGTGGTCGTCGGCTCGGTCTGTTCGGACGGGGGCGGATCAAGCAGCGGAACGTTGGTGGTGATCAGCGGCGGCGGCGTGAACACCTCGTCGATCATCTCCTGCGGGATCATCAGCCAGACGCCGATCGCCACCATATGAACCGCAATTGCGCCACCGATGCCGAACGGCGACCCCTTGCCGCCCTGATAGCCTGATGGCGCCGCTACTCCCGCCTCTGTCCGTTGGTTGCCCGTCGCTTGAATCGCCAATTTGCGCATCGCTCGACTCCTCTCCACACCGCCCGCCTTTGGACGGATCATGACATGTTACATCATATTTCTATGATATGTTGCAACATCATTTTATCGAGTCGCTGGAGAAGCTGTCGGGAGGGGTTAAAGCGCCACGTCAATGGCATGCAGGATGAGCCCGACGAGGCCGCCGACCAGCGTGCCATTGATGCGGATATATTGCAGGTCGCGCCCGACCGCGCCTTCCAGGCGGTTGGTGATGGTGCCCGCATCCCAGCCGCGCACCGTGTCGCTGACCAGCCGCACGATCGCATCGCCATAGGTTGCGGTCGCGCCCACTGCTGCACGCCGCACGAAGCGGTTGATAACCAGCCGCAGCCGCGCATCCTCCTGCAAGGTGCCACCCAATTGGCGTAGCGCTTCGCCCAGCCGCCCCGCCATCGCCTTGCCCGGATCACGCACCGCGCGCAGCAGGCCGCCGCGCGCCTGTTCCCACAGGCCGTCGATCCAGCGCTGCATGGCGGGATTGTCGAGTATCTCGTCGCGGATCTTCGCCGCCTTGGCCTGTGTTTCCAGGTCGAATTGCAGGTCGAAGGCCAGTTTCGCCATGCCCTCTTCCGCCTTCAGGCGCAGGTCATGGCCCGGATCGGCCGCCATTTCGGCGAGCATCCGGCGCAGGCCGTCGATGATCGCATTGGCCAGATTTTCATCCAGTCCGGTCCAGCGCAGCACTTTGCCAGCCTTGTCATGCACCATCTGGCGGATCAGATGATCATTGGCTTCCAGCGTCTTGTCGGCCCAGTGGATGATGCCGTCCATAACCGGGGTGTGGCGACCATCGCGCATCGCCGCCTCGATCGCCTGGCCGATCAGCGGGCCGACATTTATGCCGCGCAACCGCTGGCCGATCGCGCCCTTGACCATGCCGCCCAGCCGTTCCTGGTCCAACGCTTCGAGCATGTCGGCGATCAGGCGCGACGCGCCCGCGCGGAGCCGCCCGTCACCCGCCGAGGGACTGGCGAGGAAGCGGCCTGCTGCCGACGCCACATCCATCGTCCGCATCCGCCGTGCGACGACGGCGGGCGTGAGAAAATTGTCGCGCAGGAAGACGGCCAGCGTCTCGCCGATCCGGTCCTTGTTGCGCGGGATGATCGCGGTGTGGGGGATGGGCAGGCCGAGCGGATGGCGAAACAGCGCGGTGACTGCGAACCAGTCGGCCAGGCCGCCCACCATCGCCGCTTCGGCAAAGGCCTGCACGAAGCCGATCGCGGGATGGATATGGACGGTCGCCCGCGCCGCGATGAATATCGCCGCCATGACCAGCAGCATCGCGGTCGCGAACATCCGCATGCGCCGTGCGGGATTGGGCAGGATGTCACCGGTCGACCGGGAGGCGCGGAGCAATGTCATGGCTGCTTAACGGTTACGCCGCCGTTTCGTTCAGGCAAAGCCCTAATCCATCCGGCTATTCCGCAGGCAGGGCGACTCCCTTGTCATCGCCCGGCTTGTACGTCAGCAGCCCCCGGCCAAGGCGCGGCCCAACCCAGCTTTCGAGCGCGACGGCCAGGCTAAAGGTCGCGGGCACGATCACCAGCGTCAGCACGGTCGACAGCAGCAGGCCGCCGATCACGGTGATGCCCATCGGCGCGCGCCAGGCACCATCGCCCGACAGCGACAACGCGGTGGGCACCATGCCCGCCACCATCGCCACCGTCGTCATGACGATCGGCTGGGCGCGCTTATGCCCGGCGTCCACGATCGCCTCGAACTTGGGCACGCCCTTGTCCATTTCCTCCAGCGCGAAGTCGATGACGAGGATCGAGTTTTTGGCGACGATGCCCAGCAGCATCAGCAGGCCGATGAACACCGGCATCGACAGGGGCTGTCCTGCGACATGCAGGGCAAGCGCCCCGCCCAGCGGCGCGAGCAGTAGCGAGCCGAGATTGACGAAGGGCGGCATGATCCGCTTGTAGAGCAGCGTCAGCACCGCAAGCACGAGCAGGATGCCCGACGCTACGGCGATGGCAAAATTGACCAGCATTTCCGCCTGCCACTTGGCATCGCCGGCGTCGATCTTTTGCACGCCCTGGATACGGCCTTCGTTGATCGCTTTCATCAGCGGCAGGGCGTTGATCTTCTTGGTCGCCTCACTGGTCACGACGCCCGGTGCCATGTCGGCCCCGACGACGATGCGACGAATCTGGTTGTAACGGCGAATCTGCGTCGGCCCGGCGCCGAAGGTGATGTCGGCTACCACCTTGAGCGGCACCGATCCGCCATTGACGGTGGGCACGGGCATATTTTCGATCGTGCCGAGATCCTTGCGGCTATCCTCCGCAATCGCCACGCGGATCGGAATCTGGCGATCGGCCAGCGAGAATTTCGCGCTATTCTGGTCGATGTCGCCGATCGTCGCGATACGGATCGACTGGCTGAGTGCAGCCGTCGTCACGCCCAGGCTGGCCGCCAGGTCGAGCCGGGGCTTGATGATGATCTCAGGCCGCTGCATGTCGCCCTGGACGCGCGGCGCGCGCAATTCGGGGATGCGGGCCATTTCCGCGACCAACTGGTTTGCGACCTGCTCCAGTTTCACGGGATCGTCGGACCCGAACATCATGATGATGTCGCGGCCAAAACCGCCGCCCGACTGCGATTGAAAATTCACCCGTGCGTCGGCGATCGTCTGGAACTTGGGCGCAATCTTGCGCTCCCATTCGACCGACGTCATCGGCCGGTCCTTTTTCAGCGTCAGGAAGATATCGGCATTGGTGGTTTCGATATCGGCAAAGGCCGCATCGACCACCTTCGTATCGGCCGCCAGCATGTCGGCGACCTTGCGGGTGATCGCCGTCGTCTGGGCCAAGGTGCTGCCCGGCACGGTTTCGATCTTCACCTGGCTGAAATCGGTGTTGGTCGTGGGCTGGAAGGTCATAGGCAGCGTCGCGAAGGCGATGATGGTCGCGATGAAGGCCAGCGCGCCAAAGCCGACGGTCCACATCCGATGATCGAGGAAAATCGCGGTGAACCGCCGCCAGCCCCCACGTGCGCGGTGCGCGATGGCACGCCGCTCGTCGAGCGACCAGCGCAGCACGCTCATATAGCGGTCCATCAGCCAGCCTTCGCCATGGCTTGCCTCGCCATGGGCCTTGAGGAAATAGGCCGCGATCATCGGCGTGATCAGGCGCGCGACAGCCAGGCTCATCAGCACCGCGACCACGACGGTCATGCCGAACTGAATGAAGAACTGTCCCGAAATGCCCGGCATCAAGGCGACCGGCAGAAACACCGCGACGATCGCCATGGTGGTCGCCAGCACGGCAAGGCCGATCTCGTCGGCCGCGTCGATCGACGCCTGATAGGCGCTTTTGCCCATGCGCATGTGGCGCACGATATTCTCGATCTCCACGATCGCGTCATCGACCAGCACGCCCGCGACCAGGCTGAGCGCCAGCAGCGAGATGCCGTTGAGCGTGAAGCCCATCATGTCCATGAACCAGAAGGTCGGGATCGCCGAGAGCGGGATCGCCAAAGCGGATATCATCGTCGCCCGCCAATCGCGCAGGAACAGGAAGACGATGACGACCGCCAGCACCGCGCCCTCGATCATCGCGGCCATGGCCGAATGATATTGGTCCTTGGTGTAATCGACGCTGGTATAGAGCTGCTTGTAGGTAACCTTGGGGTTTTCCTTGCGCAGCTTGTCCAACTGAACCATCGCATCGTCATAGACGGTGACGTCCGACGAACCCTTGGCCTTTTCCAGGCTGAAACTGGTGACCTGCCGCCCGTTCATCAGCGCGAGGCTGCGCTGTTCGGCATACATGTCGCGCACGTCGGCTATGTCGGCCAGCTTGACGGTGCGGCCGCCGGTAATGGCGATCTGGGTCGCGCCCAGGTCACGCGCATTGCGGGCATTGCCCAGCACGCGGATCGACTGTTCGGCCCCGGCGATTTCGGTGCGGCCGCCCGCCGCGTTCAGATTGACCTGATTAAGCTGCTGATTGACCTGTGCAGCCGTGATGCCGAACGCCTGCAATTTGGCGGGGTCCAGGATGACGCGGATTTCCCGGCTGACGCCGCCGCCGCGATTGACCGCCGCCATGCCGCTGACCGACAGCAGCCGCTTGGCCACCGTATTGTCGACATACCAGGACAATTCCTCCAGCGTCATGTCGGTCGCTTCGGCGCTGAAATAGGCGATCGGCCCGCCATCCACGTCGATGCGGGTGACCTGCGGCTCCAAAATCCCGTCGGGCAGGTCGCTGCGGATCTGGTCGACCGCATTCTTGACATCGTTGACGGCGCGATCGACGGGCGTGCCGATCTGGAACTGGACGTTGGTCAGCGACTGGCCTTCGGAGGCGAAGGAGGTGATCTCGTCCACGCCGCTAATGCCGCGCACCGCCGCCTCGATCCGCTGGGTGACCTGCGTTTCCAACTCGGTCGGGGCAGCGCCCGGCTGGCTGACAACCACGCTGACCGCCGGGAAGCTGATGTCGGGATTATTGTTGACGTCCATCCGCGTGAAACTGACGATCCCCGCCAGCAACAGGGCGGCGAACATCACCAATGGCGTCACCGGATTGCGGATCGCCCAAGCGGATATATTGCGAAAACTCATGACGGGCTTTCCCTCGCCGGACGGATCGCCGTCCCTTCCAAATCCATCCAGCGCAGGCCGCGACGCGGCCCCGCCAGCCCTAACTGCCCTTGATCGCTTCCGGCTTGACCTTTTGCCCCGGTGTCAGGAAGGCGCCGGCCGACGTCACGATCTTTTCCGTGCCCGTGATGCCGCTGGTTACCGCGACGCCCGCATCGGACACCTGGCCAACGGTCACGTCACGCCGCTCGACCATATTCTTGGCATTGATGACATAGACATAATTGCCCTTGGGATCGCTCTGCACCGCCGATTCCGGCAGCAGCGGCGCGGTCCCCGATCCGCTGGTGATCGTCACCGCGGCAAAACCGCCGGGCCGGATCGAGGGGTTATAGGGAATGGCGACGCGGGCGATGCCCTGCCGCGCGGTGGGATCGACCACAGGAGATACTTGCCACACGCGGCCGGCGAACTGGTCCTTGCCGCCGATCGGCGTCACCATGGCACTGTTGCCGGGGCGCAGCGTCGCAAGGTCGCCCTCGGCCACCTGCGCCTGCAATTCCATCTCGCCATCCTTGGCCATGCGGAACAGCACGCCGCTGCCCGAACCGACGATCTGGCCCGGTTCGACCGCGCGAGTCAGGATCAAGCCCTTGGCGGGTGCGCGAATGTCGAGGCGTCCCGTCCGGGCGCGCTGTTCGGCCAATTGCGCAATCGCGACATTGACGCGCGCTTGCGCCGCATCCCGTGTCGCCGTGCGTTGATCAATGTCGGCCGCACTGATGAACCCGCGCCCGACAAGCGCCTTGGCGCGGTCGAGTTGCGCCTGTGCCAGTTTCGCATCGGCGCGCGCCACTTCGACCTGCGCCGCGAGCGAGCGGACCTGCTCGACCTGGACCGAGCGTTCGATGATGGCGAGCGGCTGGCCCGCGCGCACCCAGTCGCCCGGCTGCACCAGCACGCGGCTGACCATGCCGCCTTCGCCGATCACGCCGACCGGCATTTCGACGCGCGCGGCGAGCGATCCCGTTGCCGTGACGGTGCGGGCGACGGTCGATTGGCCAGGGCTTGTTACCGTTACCACCGGCACCTGCGCGCTTGGCGCAGGCGCGGCTGCATCGCCGCCGCGCATGGACATCCATATCGCCACCGCAATCAGTATCAGCGCGACCACGCCGCCCACGATCAACAGCTTCTTGCGTCCGTTGCGTGAGTCGTCGTCGCCAAGGACAACCGACGAGTCGCGCAAGACCTGGGTTTCGTAATTCATGCCGATTCCATCTTTCCGGCCTCCGCCATCCAGCGACTGTGTTATATGAATATAGCACCTGCCTCAACCCCCAATATCACGGGGTCGGGCGCGAGGGCAAAGCGATAATGCGCCGACATGGGACGGTGAATAGTGGATGCCGGTTCGTTACGCCTGCATAGGATATTGCCAAGCGAACCGGACTGTGGCGCTATATCGACGCGGGGCACGGGAGAGGAGCGCGCCATGGACTTGTTGGGATGGATCGTCATCGGCCTGTTGGCCGGGGCACTTGCAAAGCTGATCATGCCGGGGCGCGACCCCGGTGGCTGCGTCGTGACGATGTTGCTGGGGATCGCCGGGGCGCTGCTGGTCGGCTTCATGGGCAGGCTGGCGGGCCTTTATGCGCCGGGGCAAAGCGCCGGGTTCATCGCCGCCGTGCTGGGCGCGATCGCCATATTGATCGTGTATCGTTTCTTGGCGACCAAGCGATAGCGGCCGCATTGATAAAAAAGGGCCGCGCTTCGGATGAAGCGCGGCCCTTTTGAGCGGAAGGTCGCGTCGGGCGGGTTAGCGCACCGAACCGCGACGGACCAGATTGATGATCGCCAGCAGAATGATCGCACCGACCAGCGACACGAGGAAGCTGTAGAGCGTAACGCCGTCGTTGATCGAACCGCCGCTGAAAATCAGACCGCCGATGAAAGCGCCGACGATGCCGACGACGATGTTCAGCAGGATGCCCTGCTGTGCGTCAGTGCGCATGACCATGCTGGCCAGCCAGCCAACGACGCCACCGATGATAAGCCACAGAATGATGCCCATGATAATCTCCTTGAACCACGCCCCCTGCGGGTTGGTAGCTGTTCAACGGGGCACAAGGCTTCTCGTTCCATCGCACAAAAATGATTCCGCCCCTGCAACCATCGCGGCTTTGCACCGTTAGGACGCGCCCGCAACGGAATGCAAAAAGGGCCGCTGGAGCGATGCTCCGACGGCCCCTGCCAATCCCGTCGCGCCGACCGGCGGAAATTCAATATTTCTGCTGCCGCTCATAGAGAGACTTATAATATTGGATGCGCGTGACGCGCAGCCCATGCATGCCTGACCGATCGACCGCGCGCTGCCAGCCGGCAAATTCCTCCAGCGTCAGATTATAGCGGGCGCATGCCTCATCGACGGTCAGCAGACCGCCATTGACGGCCGCGACCACCTCGGCCTTGCGCCGCACCACCCAACGGGTCGTATCCGCAGGCGGCAGGCTATCCAGCGTCAGGGGTTCTCCGAGCGGCCCGACGACATGGGCAGGCCTGATTTTCTGGTTCTCGATCATTCTTAACCCTCAACTTGCGGCATTTGGTGTTGCAAAATCCAACGACGGAACCCTGTTTGCGCTTCAGCCCTGAACATCGACTAAAGCGCCACGGTAAACGTCATCTTCATCTTAACTGCCCCCCGGCTAGACGGCTCGCGACGAGCGGATTGAAACTTCCCGCGAGACGAACGGCCTCGATCATGCCGTCGGAACGTGGCGCAAATACTGCCGCCAGTTCCTGAACCCAGTCTTCCTGTTCGCCCTGCCCCCGCAGGACGCCCGCAACCGCCTGCGCCGTCGGACTGGCCGCCTGTGCAGCCGCGCAAGCGGCTCGCAGGAACGGCCAGACCGGCATGCGCGGTCGGTCGAGGGCTCTGGCATGAACGGGTTTAAGCCCGCTTGCCCGAAGGAAACTAAGGTCCATGCCCTCTTTCTAGGTGGCAATGGATAAGGGTCCGTAAACTCGGACCAACGCTTCGTCGCATAGCGGGGCGGGCCATCGCATCACTCGCCACTGGCATGGCAGCCGCGTGGAGCGTATAGGCGCGACCATGCAGCCAGAATTTCAGCTAGCCCAGCCGCTCGACGCGCGGCGGATTGTCGTTGCCATGTCGGGCGGCGTGGATTCCTCCGTCGTCGCCGCGCTTGCCGCCAAAACCGGCGCGGAAGTCATCGGCGTGACGCTCCAGCTCTATGATCATGGCGCGGCGGTAGGCCGCACCGGCAGTTGTTGCGCGGGGCAGGACATACGCGACGCGCGCGCCGTCGCCGACCGCATCGGCATCGCCCATTATGTGTTCGATTATGAAAGCCGCTTTCGCGAGTCGGTGATCGCCGACTTTGCCGACGAATATATGGCCGGGCGCACCCCCATCCCCTGCGTGAAGTGCAATATGGGGGTGAAGTTCACCGATCTGTTTCAGATCGCGCGCGACCTGGGCGCCGATTGCCTCGCCACCGGCCATTATGTCCGCCGGGTCGAGGGGCCAAACGGCGCGGAACTACACCGCGCCGCCGACCCGGCGCGCGACCAGAGCTATTTCCTGTTCGCCACCACGCAGGCGCAACTCGACTATCTGCGCTTTCCGCTGGGGGGATTGCCCAAGCCGATGGTGCGTGAAATCGCCGCCGAACTGGGACTGGCGGTGGCGTTGAAGCCCGACAGCCAGGACATCTGCTTCGTGCCCGATGGCGATTATGCGAAAATCGTCCGCAAATTGCGTCCCGACGCGGATGAGGGTGGCGACATCGTCCATATCGATGGCCGCGTGCTGGGTCGGCACAAGGGGATGATCCATTTCACCGTCGGCCAGCGCAAAGGGCTGGACATTGGCGGCCAGCCCGACCCGCTCTACGTCATCCGCCTGGATGCTCCGGCCAAGCGCGTGATTGTGGGGCCAAAGGCGGCGCTGGCGGTATCGGGCGCGACGTTAAGCGACATCAACTGGCTGGGCCGCGACTTTACAGGGCCGTTGACCGCCAAGGTGCGGTCGATGGCGAAACCCGTGCCTGCGCGGCTGGTGGACGGGCAATTGCTGTTCGACGCCCCGGAATATGGCGTCGCGCCGGGACAGGCAGCGGTGCTCTATGATGGCGACCATGTGCTGGGCGGCGGCTGGATTGCCAGCACGCAGAGTGCGATGGTGGAGGCTCTATAACCCTCTCCCTTGAGGGAGAGGGATGCGTAGACTTGGCAGCTTGCTGCCTTAGTCGTAGCTGGGTGAGGGTGTACCGCCCTAACCATAGCGCACCGCCACCCTCATCCAACTCCGCCTAACCTCACTCCGTTCGGTAAGGCTCCATATCCTTCTCCCTCAAGGGAGAAGGAGTATGCCCCCCCAAATCCTTGCCCTGCCCCCCGCGCCCGGCTAAGGCCCGCGCGTCATGACTCGCACGCTCACCTTCGCCATTCCCAAGGGCCGCATCCTCGATGAAGCGCTGCCCTTGCTCGCCAAAGCCGGTATCGAGCCGGAGGCGGAGTTTCATGACAAGAAAAGCCGGGCACTGCGCTTCGCCACCAACCGCCCCGACGTGTCGATCATCCGCGTGCGCGCGTTCGACGTCGCCACCTTCGTCGCCCATGGCGCGGCGCAGATCGGCATCGTCGGATCGGACGTGGTGGAGGAGTTCGACTATTCCGAACTCTATGCGCCGGTAGATCTCGACATCGGCCATTGCCGCCTGTCGGTCGCCCAGCCCGCGGACGCCGCCGATGAAGATGAGGCCGCGATCAGCCATGTCCGCGTCGCGACCAAATATCCGCACCTGACGCGCAAATATTATGAAGCGCGCGGGCTGCAGGCGGAATGCGTGAAGCTCAATGGGGCGATGGAATTGGCGCCTTCGCTCGGCCTGTCGCGGCGGATCGTCGATCTGGTTTCGTCGGGCGCAACGCTCAAGGCCAATGGCCTTGTCGAAACCGACATCATCATGCCGATCTCCGCCCGCCTGATCGTCAACCGCGCTGCCTTCAAGATGCGCTCGGCGGAATTGGCGCCGATGGTCGAGGCGTTTCGCCGGGCCGTGGGGGTGCGGGATGCGGCTTGAAAAGGGAAATCGCCCCTCCCTTTTAAGGGAGGGGTTGGGGTGGGTCGCGACCGGAGGGAGCATCTGCCCTATCGAGATGTCGGCATGCTCGCTTCGCTCGCCACCCACCCCCGTCCCCTCCCTTGAAAGGGAGGGGGGATAAATATCATGACCCAACGCCTTACCACCACCTCACCCGACTTCGCCGCCACCTTCACGACCTTGGTCGATGCGCGCCGCGAGGCTGATGACGATGTCTCGCGCGACGTCACCGCGATCCTTAAAGCCGTGCGCGCAGGCGGCGACGCGGCGCTGGCGGACTATACGCAGCGTTTCGACCGGCACGACCTGAACGTCAGCGGCTGGGCGGTCACGCGCGCGGAATGCCGCGCCGCGCTCGACGGCATTTCCACGACGCTGCGCGACGCGCTCGAACTCGCCGCCGCGCGCATCACCACCTATCATGAAAAGCAGCGCCCGGTGGACAGCGACGGCGTCGATAGTGCGGGCGTGCGCTTGGGCGCGCGCTGGAGCGCGGTCGATGCGGCGGGGCTTTACGTCCCCGGCGGTCGCGCCGCCTATCCCAGTTCGCTGTTGATGAACGTCATCCCGGCCAAGGTCGCGGGCGTGCAGCGCATCGCGATGGTGACGCCGACGCCGAATGGCGAGATCAACCCGCTGGTGCTGGCCGCCGCGCAAATTGCGGGGATCGAGGAGATCTGGCGCGTCGGCGGGGCGCAGGCCGTCGCCGCGCTGGCCTATGGCACTGACCGGATCGCGCCCGTGGACGTCATTACCGGCCCCGGCAATGCCTGGGTCGCCGAAGCCAAGCGGCAGTTGTACGGCGTGGTCGGCATCGACATGGTCGCCGGCCCATCGGAAATCCTTGTCGTCGCCGACGCCAAGAATGATCCCGACTGGATCGCCGCCGACCTGCTCAGCCAGTCGGAACATGACCCGACCAGCCAGTCGATCCTCTTCACCGACGATGCCGCCTTCGCCGATGCGGTCGAACAGGCCGTGCAGCGCCGCCTGCCGCTACTCTCGACCCAGGCCGTGGCGACCACCAGTTGGGAAGCCAATGGCGCGATCATCGTCGTGCGCGATTTCGAAGAGGCGATGCCGCTGGTCAACCGGCTCGCCGCCGAACATCTCGAACTGGCAGTGGACGATCCCGACGCGCTGTTCGCCAAGGTGCGTCACGCAGGCTCGGTATTTCTTGGCCGCATGACGCCTGAAGCGGTCGGCGATTATGTCGCCGGGCCGAACCACGTCCTGCCGACCGGCCGCCGTGCGCGCTTCTCATCGGGCCTGTCCGTGCTCGACTTCATGAAGCGCACCAGCTTCCTGAGCCTCGACACGGCATCCATCGGAGCGATCGGGCCTGCCGCGGTTGCGCTGGCGGAAGCGGAAGGCTTGCCCGCCCATGCCGCATCCGTATCCCTTCGCTTACCATAAATTCCGTTCGCCCTGAGCGAAGTCGAAGGGCTGGGCAGAGCCGAAGGCGAAGCCGCTTCGCTTCGCTCAGCGGAGGGCTTCGACAAGCTCAGCCCGAACGGCTAAGGAATAGATTATGAACGAACGATCCAAATCCCGCTCCGCCGCGCGCCTTGCCGCGGTCCAGGCGCTCTACCAGCTCGAAATGGAGGGCACGCCGCTCCATATCCTGTTGCATGAATTTCACACTCATCGCCTCGGCGCGACGATCGAGGATGTGACCTATGCCCCGGCCGAACAATCGTTTTTCGACGATGTCGTGTCCGGTGTGGACAAGCGTCGCGACGAGATCGACGCGCTGATCGCCGCCCGCCTGTCGAGCGGCTGGAGCCTTGACCGGCTCGACAAACCGATGCGCCAGATATTGCGCGCAGGCACCTATGAACTGCTCGCCCGCGCCGATGTCGGCACCGGCACGGTCATCAGCGAATATGTCGATGTCGCCCACGCCTTTTACGACAAGCGCGAATCGGGCTTCGTCAACGGCCTGCTTGATGGCGTGGCCAAGGATGTGCGGGCGTAAGCACCGCCCTCCGTTCGTTTCGAGCGAAGTCGAGAAACCTGCGCGCGGCGTTTCTCGACGTAGTTTATCCAGAGCGCCTGCCGCAGGCGGGCAGTCGAAGGGCTCGAAACGAACGGAGGAAAGCATTTCGGATTGGTGGTGAGAAGGTTAGACTCCCGCCATGTCCGCCGAATCCCGCTTCCTCACCCTGCTGCGCCTATTGGCGAATGATCCCGCCGCGCAAGGGTTGATGGATGATGTCGCGATCCTGCCGGTTGGCGACACCCGCCTGATCCTGACCAGCGACACGATGGTCGAGGGCGTCCATTACCTCCCCACCGATCCGCCCGCCGATATCGGCTGGAAACTCGCGGCGGTGAACCTGTCCGACCTGGCGGCGAAGGGCGCGCGGCCGGTCGGCTGCCTGCTCAACTATGCGCTGTCGGGCGACGAAGCATGGGACGCAGCCTTTATCGCGGGGCTGGGCGAAGCGCTCGATCGTCATGCCATGCCGCTGCTCGGCGGCGATACTGTCGCCATGCCGCCCGCCAGCGCGCGGAGCTACAGCCTCACCGCCATCGGGGAGGCAACCGGCCCCATCCCGACGCGCAACGGCGCCCAGCCGGGCGACATCCTCTATGTCACCGGCCCAGTCGGCGAAGCGGGCATTGGCCTCGACCTTGCCCGCGCCGACCCGGCCGCGTCCGGGCCGCTGGTCGATGCCTATCGCCGCCCCCGCCCGCGCCTGGCCGAAGGCGCGCTGCTCGCCCCCCACGCCAGCGCGATGATGGACCTGTCGGACGGGCTGTTGATCGACGCCCAGCGCATGGGCCAGGCCAGCGGCGTCGCGATCACCATCGACCATATCCCCCTCTCCCCGGCGCTCGAAAAGGCGCGCGGGGCTAGCACCGCCGTCCAGATCGCCGCCGCGCGCGCGGGTGATGATTATGAGTTGCTCTTCACGTTGCCGCGGGGGCTGGCTCCCCCCGTGAGGGCCATTCCGGTCGGGCGTATCAGCGCGGGAGCGGGCCTCACCCTGATGATCGACGGTGCCATCGTGCCGCTGCCCGACCGGCTCGGCTGGGAGCATGGATAGGCTGAGAGTATCCGTTCGTTTCGAGCCCTTCGACTGCCCGCCTGCGGCAGGCGCTCTGGATAAACTACGTCGAGAAACGCCCCGCAATCGTTTCTCGACTGCGCTCGAAACGAACGGATGACGTTTAGACAGTTTCTGCGCCAACCCGCTTGACGCGCGCCTTCCACCCTGTAGCTTCGCTTCACCCTATTCTCAGCCCGTTTGGACCGCTTATGTGCGTGTGCCCACTGCTGATTGACGCGGTGATCGATGCCGGACCCAACCCGCCCGGCCGCCCGCCCCTGCGCCTTTCGTTCGCCCGTCATTCCCTGCGGAGCGGCCGATGACAGCCATAACAGGGGGAGAGGAACAAGCATGCAGATCGTCTATATCGCCATAGGGTGTGGCCTGTTGGCCATCCTCTATGGCCTGTTCACCAGCCGACAGGTGCTAAGTGCGCCCGCAGGCAACGCCACCATGCAGCAGATCGCGGGCGCGATTCAGGAGGGGGCGCGGGCCTATCTCGGCCGCCAATATACCACCATCGCCATCGTCGGCGTGGTTGTCGCCGCGCTGGTCCTGCTCTTTCTGGGCATCACATCCGCCATCGCCTTCCTGATCGGCGCTATCCTGTCGGGGGCGGCGGGGTTCATCGGCATGAACATTTCGGTGCGCGCCAATGTCCGCACGGCCGAAGCCTGTCGCGGCACGCTGCAAAGCGGGCTGACGGTGGCGTTCCGGGCGGGCGCGATCACCGGCATGCTGGTGGCGGGCCTGGCTTTGCTCGCGATCAGCGTCTTCTTCTGGTATCTGACCGGCCCTTCGGGTTACGCGCCCGACGATCGCCTCGTCATCGACAGCCTCGTCGCGCTGGCCTTTGGCGCATCGCTCATTTCCATCTTCGCGCGTCTGGGCGGCGGCATCTTCACCAAGGCCGCCGATGTCGGCGCGGATTTGGTGGGTAAGGTCGAAGCCGGCATCCCCGAGGATGACCCGCGCAACCCCGCCGTCATCGCCGACAATGTCGGCGACAATGTCGGTGACTGCGCTGGCATGGCCGCCGACCTGTTCGAAACCTATGTCGTCACCATCGGCGCGACCATGGTGCTGACCGCGCTGCTCGTCACCGGCCTCGACAATGCAGTGCTGCTCAACCTGATGGCGCTGCCGCTGATTGTGGGCGGCGTGTGCATCATCACCTCGATCGTCGGCACCTATATGGTGCGGCTCGGCTCCAGCCAGTCGATCATGGGCGCGCTCTACAAGGGCTTCTGGACCACCGCTCTGCTCTCCATCCCGGCCATCTATTATGTCACCTGGCGCACGCTGGGCGACATGAACGCGGTGTTCGGCGCGGACCTGGATGGCGTGGGCGGCTATACCGGCATGGCGCTATTCTGGTCGATGATGGTGGGCCTCGCCGTCACCGGGCTGCTCGTCGTCATCACCGAATATTATACTGGCACCAATTATCGCCCGGTCCGCTCCATCGCCAAGGCGTCGGAAACCGGCCATGGCACCAACGTCATTCAGGGGCTGGCGATCAGCCTGGAATCGACTGCCCTGCCAACATTGGTGATCGTCATCGGCATCATCGTCGCGCATCAACTGGCGGGCCTCATCGGCATCGCCTTCGCCGCCACTGCCATGCTGGCGCTCGCGGGGATGGTCGTCGCATTGGACGCTTATGGCCCGGTGACCGACAATGCGGGCGGCATCGCCGAAATGGCGCATCTCGACGATAGCGTCCGGGTCAAGACCGACGCACTGGACGCGGTGGGCAACACGACCAAGGCGGTGACGAAGGGCTATGCCATCGGCTCGGCGGGCCTGGCCGCGCTCGTCCTGTTCGGCGCCTATACCGAGGATCTGAAATATTATAACAGCGCGCTCGGCCTCACCGCGCCGGTCGATTTCAGCCTCTCCAACCCCTATGTCATCGTCGGCCTGCTGCTCGGCGCGCTGCTGCCCTATCTGTTCGGGGCGATGGGGATGACCGCCGTGGGCCGCGCGGCGGGCGACGTGGTCAAGGACGTCCGCGCCCAATTTGCCGAAAATAGGGGCATCATGGATGGCACCAGCAAGCCCGACTATGCCCGCACCGTCGATCTGGTGACGAAGGCCGCGATCAAGGAAATGATCGTCCCCAGCCTGTTGCCGGTGCTGGCGCCGATCGTGGTCTATTTCGCCATCTCGGCGGTCGCGGGCGTGTCCAACGGCTTCGCGGCGCTCGGTGCGTTGTTGCTCGGCGTCATCGTCTCCGGCCTGTTCGTCGCGCTGTCGATGACATCGGGCGGCGGCGCATGGGACAATGCGAAGAAATATATCGAGGATGGCCATCATGGCGGCAAGGGCAGCGAAGCCCATAAGGCGGCCGTAACCGGCGACACGGTGGGCGATCCCTACAAGGATACCGCCGGGCCAGCGGTCAACCCGATGATCAAGATCACCAATATCGTCGCCCTGCTGCTGCTCGCCGCACTGGCGCATGGTGCGTAATTGAAGACATGGCCCGCCCGGCGCGATCCGAGCGGGCTATTCACCTTATGGATATTCCGGCGGCCATTGCCGCGCCGTGTGGATCAGGACGAGTATCCACGCCGTTTCGTCCATAACTTCGTAGATGATGCGATAGCTGCGATGCGGGGTCAGTTCGCGCGTGCCCGCAACCTTCCCCACATGACCAAGCATGGGAAAGTCCGCAAGCTGGGCAACGGCTTGGCTGAATAGGCCATCCAATCTCACCGCAGCAGCCGGGTCACGCACAGCAAGATAGTCAAAGATCGCCGCGCGGTCCTGCTCCGCCTCCGGCGTCCAGACGATATTCACGCCTGATCGAGCAACCGCGACCGGCGGGCGGCAAAGTCAGCATCGACAGCCTCATTCGAGCGCCCCTGCCCCTCCTGCGCCGAAGCGCGGGCCTTATCGACCTTGCGCTGCAGAAAGTCGCCATGGTCACGCTGCGCCTGCTGCTGCTGAATAAAGTCCCGCATCAACTCGCGAACAACCTGAGAGGCTGGCCGATGGCTGGCCTCGGCTTCGGCCATGAACGCGGCGCGCAAATCGGCTTCCAGCTTCATGGTGAACACTGCATTCTTTGCCATCACGCCCTCGCCTTAGTACTGACTAAGTATATACCTGTGAGGGATGCGGGGGCAAGCAGGGCGTCAAAGCAGATCATCCCAACCATCTGAGCATCCGTCAAAAAAAGCAGATGACGGCGCGTCGACCTCACCCTATTCCCTGGGGCGGGGTCGATCTGTCTGGGGGGAAATCGATGAAGGCTGTTCTTACGTCGCTGATGGGCAGCGCGCTGTTTCTGGCGTTGCCGGTATCCGCCCAATCCCCGGCCCCTGACAGTGCGCCGACCTGGACCGTCAAGGATTTCGCTGCCCTGCCCTTGATGGAGCAACCTGCCCTCTCGCCCGACGGCTTGCACATCGCCAGCCGGGTCGCGGTTAACGGTGAACAATTGTTGGTGATCGCCGATGTGCATGACGGCCCGAACCGCGTCCGTTCGCTTGCTCTGGGCGACAATGATCTCAACTGGTGGCAATGGGTCAATGACGACTGGCTGATCGCGGGCATCGGCGCCGAAAGCAATGTTCAGGGCATGCCCTGGTATGTCAGCCGCGTCGCCAGCGTGAAGCGCAACGGCAGCAAGATCAATATGCTCGCCAAATCGGCCGCGGCGCAGAATGCCGATGACGTCATCTGGATCGCGCGCGATGGCACGCCACGCATCCTCCTCGCCTACCAGACGTCGATCTTCTCCAACGACCCCGGCTTCTGGCCGAAGGTCGATGAGGTCGATGTCGGCACGGGGAAGATGCGCAGCGTCATTGCCTCCCGCCAGCATGTGCGAAACTGGTATGCCGACGCCACCGGTGCGGTGCGCATGGGGGTGGGCTATAATGACAGTAGCCGCGCGGGCAAGCTGCTCTACCGCCCCGATGGGCGGGCCAATTTCCGCGTCGTCGACCGCGCCGATCGCCGCCGCGATGAATCGCTGGTGGTGCCGCTGCTCTTCACCGCCGACCCCGCCAAGGCGATCGCCAGCGATGATCGCGAAGGCACCGATGCGCTCTACGAACTGGATCTCGCCACGCTCGAACTGGGGCGCAAGCTATTCTCGGCGCCGGGTTTCGATCTGGGCGGGATAACCGAGGATGCCGCCGGGACCGGCCTTGCCGGGGTGCGCTACACCGGCGACGCGCCTGCGGTTCATTGGTTCGACGCCAATCTGGCGAAGATTCAGGCGGATATCGACAAGGCGGTCGGTGAGCGGCGCGCGCGCATCATTTCCACCAGCCGGGACGGCCAGCGCATGGTCGTGCATGTCGGCACGCCGGATCAACCCGGTGCCTATTATTATTACGATACGGCGGCAGGCGCCATGAGCATCCTGTCCAGGGTGAGCGACCGCTTCACCACCAAGACCCGCCTCGCACCCGTCAAGACCATCCGCTACAAGGCGCGCGACGGGCTGGAGATTGCCGCCGTGCTGACGGTTCCGGCCGGGCGGGACGCGAAGAATCTGCCGTTCATCCTGATGCCTCATGGCGGCCCCTTCGCCCGCGATGCCGAAGAGTGGGACTGGTGGGTCCAGTTTCTGGCGTGGCGCGGCTATGCCGTGCTGCAACCCAATTATCGCGGCTCGTCTGGCTATGGCAGAGCCTTCGCCGAAAAGGGCGAGGGGCAATGGGGTCTGGCCATGCAGGACGACCTCAACGACGCGGTCGATTGGGCGGTGCAGCAGGGTATTGCCGATCCCAAGCGCGTCTGCATGGTCGGCGCATCCTATGGCGGCTATGCCGCGATCCGCGCGGCCCAGCGTGACCCCGCCAAATATCGCTGCGCCGTATCCTATGCCGGCGTTTCCGACCTTGCCGCCATGATGCGTTATGATCAGCGCTTCCTCTATCATAGCACGCGCAAGGATTGGATGAAGGAGCAGGCCCCCGATTTCGCCGCCGTCTCGCCGATACACTTCGCCGGACAGTTCGCCACGCCCATCCTGTTGATGCACGGCAAGAAGGACCGCCGCGTTCAGGTAAGCCAGTCGCGCGAAATGGCCGAAAAGCTCAAGGCCGCCGGAAAGGCCCAGGGCCGCGACTATCTCTATGTCGAACAGCCGCTGGCCGATCATCACTTCTCGCGCGAGGCCGATAGGCTGGAGTTTCTGGAAAAGCTCGATGCCTTCCTGAAAGACCATAACCCGGCGTGATTTTGGGGCTCAGCCCGGCTGAAGCGGCATTATTGGGGTAACGGCCCTGTCCGGCAGGCCGCCATTCTGCTAGGAAGAACCCACGGCGATAGACAGGCTCGAACGCGCGATATCCCATGCCGTCCCGGGCCTGTCTTAACCCTTTGTTCAGAACCCAGGCCCACTCTGGCGCATCGGTCGGCCCAGGGGGGTGGGCTAGGCCACGCCGGATTTCCCCGCCATGCCCCAATCGGCAAGGCATAATATGATAACCGGATGCCGTGAAATGCCCTGTGCCATAGCTATCGATGAACCCGCCCGGATCGCGGCGCTGCGCCGCTATGGGATTTTGGACACTCCGGCCGAAGGGGCGTTCGACAAGGTGACCGATCTGGTGCGGACCTTGTTCGATGTGCCCATTTCGGCCGTGTCGCTGATCGATACCGAACGCCAATGGTTCAAGTCGATCACGGGCCTCGACATATCCGAAACCGCGCGCAGCATGGCCTTTTGCGACCATGCCATCCGCCAGGACGAACCGCTCGTCATCACTGATGCGCAGGCGGATCCGCGCTTTTGCGACAATCCGCTGGTGACCGGAGAGCCGGGCATCCGCAGCTATGCCGGGGTACAGTTGCGCACGCCCGACGGCCATAATCTGGGGTCGCTCTGCGCCATCGACACCCGGCCCCGCACCTTTTCGCCCGAACAGATGGAAGTACTCAAGGGCCTCGCCCCCATCGTCGTGGAGCAGATGGAATTGCGTCTGCTGGCCGAGCGCGATCATCTGAGCGGGGCGCTGACCCGGCGCGCCTTCATCGCCGAACTCGACAAGCGGATCGCGCTCTTCACCCGCCACCGCCGCCCGGCCGCGCTGGTGCTGCTCGACATCGACCATTTCAAGCAGATCAACGACCGCCATGGCCATCCGGCGGGCGACCGCGTGATCGAAGCGGTCGCGGCGCTTTGCAAAGGCCTGTCCCGTCCCAGCGATGCGTTCGGCCGGATCGGCGGCGAGGAATTCGGCCTGTTGCTGCCCGAAGCGCAGGAGGCCGATGCGCTGGCCGTCGCCAACCGGATACGCGCCGCGATCGAGCGGTTCGAAATCACCAACAATCCGCCGCTCCATGTCACCGCCAGCTTCGGCGTCGCCACGATCGGCGCGGGGCGCATGTCGAGCGAAGCCTGGCTGTCGGCCGCTGACGCCGCTCTCTATCAGGCCAAACGCGCAGGGCGTAACCGCGCCGTGCTGGCCCCGATAGAGGCCGTCCGCGCCGCCTGATCCGCATGGGGTGACGCGACCATAATGGACGGAAATCCAGCCTGATCCCGGCCCGTTATTTTGCGCCATATCGGACCAGCGCCATAATGGTCCAGGGTCCGCTTGGCGCGGATCGCCCCTCCATCCACCCCGTCTCCCTCGTCATAGGGGGAGGGCAGGGATGCGGCTCAGCTGGCCGGAAATTCGCACGAACGCGGCCCATTTCGCTGCCGAATGGCAGGGCAAGGGCTATGAAAAGGGCCAGACCCACAGCTTTTACGACGAATTTTTTGGCATTTTCGGCGTGCCGCGCAAGCAGGTCGCCGTCTACGAACAGCGGGTCAAATCGCTCGATCCCGCGCGGTCGGGTGGCTTCATCGACCTGTTCTGGCCCGGCACGCTGATCGTCGAACAGAAAAGCGCGGGCCGCAACCTTGACCGCGCCATGGCCCAGGCGCTCGATTATTATGACTGGCTGCCCGACGTGCAGCGGCCCCGGCACATGATGGTGTGCGATTTCCAGCGTTTCGAGCTGGTCGACCTGGAAGCCCGCCGCGAATGGCGCTTCCCGCTCACCGATCTCAAACGCCATGTGGAGGCCTTCGGCTTCATCATCGGCGTCCAGCCCCGCCTCTTCCGCAACCAGTCGCCGGTCAATCGCCAGGCGTCGGAACTGATGGGCCGCCTGCACAATGCGCTCGCGGCCGACGGCTATGTCGGCCATGATCTGGAACGGCTGCTCGTCCGCCTGCTCTTCATCCTCTTTGCCGACGATACCGGCATTTTCGAGCGCAAGGACCAGTTCCTTACCTTCCTCGAACGGCGCACCCGCGCCGACGGCCGCGATCTTGGCCGCTGGCTCGGCGAACTGTTCCAGACGCTCGACACCCCGCCCGACCGGCGACAGCAGAGCCTCGACGCCGATCTCGCCGACTTTCCTTACATCAACGGCGAACTGTTCCGCGAACGCATCGCCATGCCCAGTTTCGACGCCGCGATGCGCACGATGCTGCTCGACGCCAGCCTCTTCAACTGGGGCGATGTGTCGCCCGCGATATTCGGGTCGCTGTTCGAAAGCGTGATCGACACGGTGACGCGGCGCAAGCAGGGCGCGCACTACACGCCCGAACAGGCGATCCTCAAGGTCGTCGAACCGCTGTTTCTGGACGATTTGCGCGCCGACTTCACCCGCGCCAGCGCGCTCAAATCGGGCCGCGAGCGTGCCTTGCGCGCGCTGCATCAGCGGCTGGGGACGATGGCTTTCCTCGACCCGGCCTGTGGCGCTGGCAATTTCCTGGTCGTCGCCTATCGCGAGCTGCGCGAACTGGAACGCGACATATTGCGCGAATTGCTCACCATCGACGGCCGGGTCGAACTGGTGATGGATGTCGCGGCGCTCTCGAAACTGGATGTCGATCATTTCTTCGGCATCGAAATCGACGAGTTTCCCGCCATGATCGCGCAGGTGGCGCTGTGGATGACCGACCATATCGCCAACACCCGCCTGGCCGAGGATTTCGGCCAGCATTATGCCCGCATCCCGCTAGTGAAGGCACCCGGCATCCACCATGGCGACGCACTGGAACTGGACTGGAATCAGGTCATTCCGGCGCAGGGCTGCACCTTCGTCTTCGGCAACCCGCCCTTTGTCGGCGCGAAATATCAGAGCGAAGCGCAGCGGTCGCAGGTCCGCCGCCTCGCCGCCCTGCCCGGCAGCGGCGGCACGCTGGACTATGTCGCCGCCTGGTTCCTCAAGGCCGCCCGCTATGTCGCGGGCGGCGACGCGCGCATCGCCTTCGTATCGACCAATTCGATCGTGCAGGGACAACAGGTGGCGCAGCTCTGGCCGCTGATCTTTCGCGCAGGCGTCGAAATCGCCTTCGCCCACCGCACCTTCGTCTGGCCCGGCCGGGCGGCGGTCCATTGCGTCATCATCGGCCTCGCCCAGCGCCGCGACGAACCCGCGCAAAAGCGGCTGTTCAGCTATGCGGACGCGAAGGGCGAGCCGACCGAAACTCGCCATAGCGCGCTGACCGCCTATCTGTTCGACGCCCGCGATGCCGACCGCCATCTGGTGGTGCGGGAGGAGAGCCGACCGATCAACGGCGCACCGCGCATCGTCATCGGGTCCAAGCCGATTGATGGCGGCTATCTGATCTTCGACGCCGACGCGCGGGCGAAGTTGCTGGCGCAGGAACCGGACGCCGAACCCTTTTTGCGCCCCTATGTCGGCGCACAGGAATATCTCAATGGCGGCGAACGGTGGATATTGGCGCTACAGGATGCCGCCCCGGCGGATATTCGCCAGCTTCCCACCGTCCGGCAAAGGCTGCGCCAGGTGACGGCCTATCGCCGCGGCGAGATTGCGGCGCTGGGCAAAGCGGAAGAGAGCAAGAAGACGCCCGGCCGGTCCTCGCTGGCGCTGGCCGATACGCCATCGGCCTTTCACGTCACCGTCATCCTGACCCTGCCTTTCCTCGCCATCCCCGAAGTCAGTTCGGAACGGCGCGACTATATCCCGATCGGCTGGCTGGAACCGCCGACCATTCCCAGCAACAAGTTACGCATCCTGCCCGATGCGACGCTGTGGCATTTCGGTGTCCTGACCAGCCACATGCACATGGCATGGACGATGCACATCGGCGGCCGCCTCAAGAGCGACTTTCAATATGCCATTGGTCTGAATTATAACTGCTTCCCATGGCCAGATTTCTCTCCGGCCCAGCGCGCCAGGATCGAAACCCTCGCCCAAGCCGTCCTCGACGCCCGCGCCCTCCCCCGCAATGCGACATCGACCCTGGCCGATCTCTACGACCCCGGCACCATGCCCACGCAATTGCGCAAGGCGCATCATGACCTCGATCTCGCGATCGACCGCCTCTATCGCAAGGCGCCCTTCGGGTCCGACCGCGAACGGGTGGAATATCTCTTCACCCTCTACCAGCGACTGATCGACCCGCTCCACAATGCAAAGCGCATCCGACCTGTCAGGCCTGCTTAAAAATCCGGCTTTTCATAATGAGGCGGCGGCGCGATCACTTCCATCCGTTCCGACAATAACGGCCGGAAGGACGGGCGCGACTTGAAGCCCGCATACCAGCGCCGCACCGGCTCATGCCCCTGCCAGTCGATCCCGCCCAGATAGTCCGCGACCGACAGATGCGCCGCCGCCGCGATGTCCGCGAGGCTGAGCGTACCGCCCGCCATCCAGCTGCGATGGTCGAGCAGATAGTCCATATAATCCATATGCACATTCGCGCGCTTCATCGCTTCGCGCAGGATGCGGGCTTCGGGCGGCGCGCGCTCGATCAGACGCTTCTTCATCCGTTCGTGCAGCAGCGGGCCGACCACGTCGCCATAGAAATTCTGGTCGAAAAAGGCGGTCAGCCGCCGCACTTCGGCACGCCCGGCGGCGGTGCCGGAAATCAACGGCACCTTTTCCACCGTCTCTTCGAAATATTCGCAGATCGCCTGGCTGTCGATCAGGGTCAGCCCCTTGTCATGATCGGCCATGACCGGCGTGGTGCCGGCCGGGTTGAGATCGAGAAATTCGTCGCGCATCGCCCAGGGCGATTCGCGGACCAGATCATAGCCGATCCCCTTTTCGCCCAGCAGCAGCCGGACCTTGCGAGAGAAGGGGCAAAGCGGAAATTGATAAAGCAGCCACATAGGCGATCCTTGTTAGGCGCGCGCGGGTCGGGGGGGAAGCGGCAAAATGGCAGAAGCCGCCTCACGAATTTCGGTCATATCGTCCAAAAGCATGGCAAGAAACGGCATGGTCCGACCTTCCGATCCGCCGGGCGGGACGATAGAAGAGACTGCGATAATGATTACGCGATGGAAAGGATGCCCCCATGCCTGACGATTTCTTCCCGGTGCCGGGGAACTGGGCCAGCCGCGCGCTGATGGACCGGGCCGCGCGCGATGCGGACTATGCGCGCTCGATCGAGGCGTCGCACGACTATTGGCTGGAGCGTGCCCACCGGCTCCACTGGATCACGCCACCGACCAAAAGCGACGAAAGCAGCTTTGCCGAGGCGGATTTCGGTATCCAGTGGTTCGCGGACGGGGTGCTCAACGTCAGCGCCAACTGCGTCGACCGCCATCTGGCGACGCGCGGCGATCAGGTCGCGATCCTGTGGGAACCGGACAGCCCCGACGAGGCACCGCGCCGCTACACCTATCGCCAACTCCATGAAGAAGTGTGCCGCTTCGCCAATGTCCTGAAAAGGGCTGGCGCGCGCAAGGGCGACCGCATCACCATCTATATGCCGATGATCCCGGAGGCCGCCTTCGCCCTGCTCGCCTGCGCGCGGATCGGTGCGGTGCATAGCGTGGTGTTCGGCGGCTTCTCGCCCGAAGCGCTGGCAGGCCGCATCATCGATTGCGATTCGACGCTGGTCATCACCGCCGACGAAGGCCGCCGCGCGGGCAAGGCCGTTCCTTTGAAAGCCAATGTCGATGCCGCGCTCAAACATTGCCCTGGCGTCAAGCATGTCGTGGTCGTGCAGGCGACCGGCGGCGCGGTGACAATGGTGGAAGGCCGCGACCTGTGGCTGCATGAGGCCGCGGCGCGCGTCGAGGCCGACTGTCCGCCCGAACCCATGCAGGCCGAAGACCCGCTGTTCATCCTCTACACGTCGGGATCGACCGGCAAGCCCAAGGGCGTGCTGCACACATCGGGGGGCTATCTGCTCTGGGCCGCGCTCACCCATGAACTCTGCTTCGACTATCGGCCCGGCGACATCTACTGGTGCGCAGCGGATATCGGCTGGGTCACGGGGCACAGCTATATCGTCTATGGCCCGCTGGCGAACGGCGCGACGACGCTGATGTATGAAGGCGTGCCCAACTGGCCAACCCCGGCGCGGATGTGGGAAGTGGTGGACCGGCATCAGGTCCAGACCCTCTTCACCGCCCCCACCGCGCTGCGCGCGCTGATGAAGGAAGGCGACGCCCATGTGAAGGCGACCAGCCGGGCCTCGCTGCGCCTGCTCGGCACCGTCGGCGAACCGATCAACCCGGAGGCATGGCGCTGGTATCATGGCGTCGTGGGCGAAGGCCGCTGCCCGATCATCGATACCTGGTGGCAGACTGAAACCGGGGGCGCGATGATCGCGCCGATGCCGGGCGCGACCGACCTCAAGCCCGGTTCCGCCACCTTACCCATGCCGGGCGTGATGCCGCAGATCGTCGATACCGAGGGGCAGGTGCTGGAAGGCGCGGCCGAGGGCAATCTGGTTATCGCGCGCAGTTGGCCGGGGCAGATGCGGACCGTCTATGGCGACCATGACCGCTTCTTCCAGACCTATTTCACGACCTATCCCGGCAAATATACCACGGGCGATGGCGCGCGCCGCGATGCGGACGGCTATTATTGGATCACCGGCCGCGTCGACGACGTCATCAACGTATCGGGCCATCGCATGGGCACGGCGGAGGTCGAAAGCGCGCTTGTATTGCACGAAAGCGTCGCCGAAGCGGCGGTGGTCGGCTTCCCCCATGATATCAAAGGACAGGGCATCTATGCCTATGTCACGTTGAACGCGGGGATCGAACCCAGCGACGAACTGCGCCAGACACTGGTCAAATGGGTCCGCACCGAAATCGGCCCGATCGCCACCCCCGATGTCATCCAGTTCGCGCCCGGCCTGCCTAAGACCCGCTCCGGCAAGATCATGCGCCGCATCCTACGTAAAATTGCGGAGGGCGAAGTCTCGGCGCAGGCGCTAGGCGATACCAGCACCCTGGCCGATCCTTCGGTGGTGGACAATCTGGTCGCCAATCGTCACGGTTAGGAAACGAACAGAAGGAAGCGCTGCCATGGACCGCTATAATGGAGTCGCCCGCGCCCTGCATTGGGCCATGGCCTTGCTCATCATCCTCGCCCTGGTGCTTGGCATTGGCCATGATGCGCTGCCCAAGGATTGGGCCGTGATCCCGATCCACAAGTCGATCGGGCTGACCGTCCTGGCGCTGACTTTGGTGCGGATCGTCTGGCGGCTGGCCAATCCCGCGCCGCGCTTGACCGTCGCCATGCCCAGTTGGGAAAAAGGCGCGGCGCACGCCACCCACGCGCTCTTCTATATCTTCATGATCGTGCTGCCCCTGTCGGGCTGGATCATGACGTCGGCGGGCACGCGGCCCTTGAACTGGTTCTTCCTGTTCGACGTCCCCAAATTTCCGGTGACCAAGGGCGACCTGATCGTCGATCTGGCGGGCGAAGGGCATGAGATTATGGGCTTTGTCTGGGCGGCGTTGATCCTGCTCCATATCGGCGCGGCGTTGCGGCATCATTATCTGCTCAAGGACAATGTGATGCGGCGGATGCTGTAGGCACCCGCCGACCAAAGGACGTTCGGGTTCGACCAACGACGTTGTAATAGCATTACATCGCTTGACCGACGCAGCGAAACGGTTGATCCCGCGTTGCATCAGGGCGCAGAGCCATGTGGCCGCGCCGTCAAGACGTGTCGGAGTCTCAAAAGCCTATGTCCCTCGCCAAAATCCTGCCGCTGCTGCTGGCCGCCGCCCCCATCGCCCTTGCCACGCCCGCGCTGGCGCAGACGGCTCCTGCCGGCCCCGCTGCCGGGATCACCACCCAATTGCCGCGCGGCGCCGTGCCCAGCCATTATGCGATCACCGTCACCCCCGACGCCGCCAATCTGAAGTTCACCGGCAAGGTGACGATCGACGTCGCTGTCAGCACGGCCATGCCGACGCTGGTGCTGAACGCTGCCGACCTGAGCTTCGGCGACGTCATGTTGACGCCCGCCAGGGGCAAGGCGATCAAGGGCACCGCCAAAGTCGATGCCGATGCGCAGACGGTGACGCTCGACTTCGGCAAGCCGCTGGCACCCGGCAACTATAAGCTCGCCATCGCCTATGCCGGCGTCATCAACACCCAGGCGAACGGCCTGTTCGCGCTCGACTATACCGACAATGACGGCGCGGCGAAGCGCGCGCTCTTCACCCAGTTCGAAGCGCCCGACGCCCGCCGCTTCGTGCCGAGCTGGGACGAGCCAAGCTACAAGGCGACTTTTGACCTGTCTGCCATCATCCCCACCGGCGAACTGGCCGTCGGCAACATGCCGGTCACATCGACCAAGGATCTGGGCGGCGGCAAGACCCAGGTGACGTTCGGCACCAGCCCCAAAATGTCCTCCTATCTGCTCTTCTTCGGCCTTGGCGAACTGGAGCGCGCAACGAAGATGTCCGGCGCGACCGAAATCGGCGTCATCACCGGCAAGGGCAATACAGGCAAGGCACAGCTGGCGCTCGACGCCTCGGTGTCGATCCTGCCCTATTTCAATGATTATTTCGGCGTTCCCTATCCGCTGCCCAAGCTCGACAATGTCGCTGGCCCCGGCCAGAGCCAGTTTTTCAGCGCCATGGAAAATTGGGGCGCGATTTTCACCTTCGAGCGCGCTTTGCTCGTCGATCCGCGCTTCACGTCAGAAGCCACCAAGCGCCGCATCTATGAAACCGTCGCGCATGAAATGGCGCATCAATGGTTTGGCGACCTCGTCACCATGGCCTGGTGGGACGATCTATGGCTGAACGAAGGCTTTGCAAGCTGGATGGCCACCAAGGTCACTGACAAGCTGCAGCCCGACTGGCAGATGCTGCTGACACGCGTCGATGGCCGCGAGGCGGCAATGAGCCTCGACTCGCTCGCCACCACCCACCCCGTCGTCCAGAAGATCACCACCGTCGATCAGGTGAACCAGGCGTTCGACGCCATCACCTATCAGAAGGGCGAAGCCGTCATCACCATGCTGGAGGGCTATGCGGGCGAGGATGTGTGGAAGACCGGCATCCGCAGCTATATGAAGGCCCATGCCTATGGCAACACCGTCACCGACGACCTGTGGAAGGCGGTCGAGGGCGCAGGCGCCAAGGGGCTGGTGTCGATTGCGCATGACTTCACGTCGAAGCCCGGCATCCCGCTGGTGAAGGTCGATAGCGCGCAATGCCAGGGCGGCAACACGCTGCTGACGCTGAGCCAAGGCGAGTTCAGCCGCGACAAGAAGGACAAGACGCCCTTGAGCTGGAATGTGCCGGTCATGGCGCAGACCATCGGCGGCGCACCGCAGCGGCTGATCCTGCAGGGCAAGGGGCAGATGACGCTGCCAGGCTGCGGTGCCTATGTCGTCAATGCCGGGCAGACGGGCTATTACCGTTCGCTCTACCCCGCCGCCAATGTCGAGGCGCTGGCCGCCGGTTTCACCAAGCTGCCCGCAATCGACCAGACCGGGCTGCTGGCCGATAATTTCCAGCTTGGCTTGGGCGGTTATCAGCCGATGGGCCTGGCGCTCGACCTGATCGACGCCGTGCCCGCCACCGCCACCCCTGCCGTGCTGGCGCAGGTGCCCGGCTATCTGGACAGCGCCTATGCCATGCTGGAGGGCGACACGGCCGGGCAGGCTAAGGTCGCGGCCTACACGTCGGCCAAGCTGTCGCCCGTGCTGACCGGCATCGGCTACGACGCCAAGCCGGGTGAAAATCCGCAGGTGCCGGTGCTGCGCTCGGCGCTGGTGGGCACGCTGGGCGAGATGGGCGACAAGGCCGTGGTCGCCGAAGCCAATCGCCGCTTCGCTGCGCTGGCGAGCGATCCCGCCGCGCTCGACGGCCCGCTGCGCAACGTCTGGATGGCGATCATCGCCAAAAATGCCGATCAGGCGACGTGGGACAGGCTGCGCGCGCTGGCCAAGGGGGCTAAGACCGACCTGGAAAAAAGCACGCTCTATGCGCTGCTCGGCGGAGCCAAGGATGAAAAGCTCGTCCGCCAAGCGCTCGACCTGGCGCTGACCGACGAACCGGGCAAGACCACCAGCGCTGCGATCATTTCGCAGGTGGGCTATGAGCATCCGATGCTGGCGGTGGACTATGTGCTGGCGCACCGCGCGCAATATGAAGGGCTGATCGACGTTTCGGCCCGCAGCCAGGCGCTCGCGCGGCTGGGCGGCGGATCGGCCGACCCGGCAATGGCGACCAAACTGGACGCCTATGCCACCCAATATCTGACGCCGGAATCGCGCAAGGTGGTCGATCGCGCCATCGCCGCAATCAACACCCGCATCGAAACCCGCACCCGGCTAAAGCCCGCGCTGACGGCCTGGTTCGCCAAGAAGTAAGACGAAAAGGGCGGCTGAGGGGCCGCCCTTTTTTTGCCAACTCCCTTAAATCCTCCCCTGTAAGGGGAGGGGGACCACGAAGTGGTGGAGGGGTGTCACCCTATCGATAGCGCGACACCCCTCCGTCAGGGCTACGCCCTGCCACCTCCCATACAAGGGGAGGATGTTATTTTTCTCGACCTCACTCCTGCAACGACACGCCCGGACTGCGCGGATCGGCGGCGCCCTGCCAGCGGCCATCGGGCAGACGCTCGGCCGCATTGGCCTTCAGCCCCATGCGCGACAACGACACGCGATGGCCGAGCTTTTCGAGCGGTGCCTTCATCGCCTCCAGCGACGTGCCCTGCTCCAGCACCAGCCCTTCGCCGTTGAAGTAGATCAGCCCGTGCGCGATCGACTCCTGCGCCGACAGGCCCCAGTCGAAATGGGCGATCAGCGCCTTGGCCACCTGCATGATGATGGTCTTGCCGCCCGCCGCGCCGACGGTGAAAATGGGCGTGCCCTTGTCGTCATAGACGATGGTCGGCGACATGGACGATAGCGGGCGCTTGCCCGGCTCCACCTGGTTGGCGACCGGCGCGCCGTCCTTTTCCGGGGTGAAGCTGAAATCGGTCAGTTCATTGTTCAGGATGACACCGTTGGCGATCAACTGGCTACCAAAGAAGCTCTCGACCGTCGATGTCCAGGCGGCGATGTCGCCATCCCGGTCCACCGCGACGAAATGGCTGGTGCCGCTTTCGGGCTGCGGTCGTGAAGCGGTGCGCGGCTGCGCGCCGGGCGGCGTGCCGGGCTGATAGTCGTTGAGCGCTTTGTTCAAACGAATGCGTGCCGACCGCTGCTTGAGATAGGCGGGATCGATCATCCCCGTCAGCGGCACAGAGACGAAGTCGGGATCGCCTAGCCATTTTCCGCGATCGGCATAGGCGAGTTGCATCGCCTCGCCGATGACATGCCAGGACCGGGGATCATCCTTCCCCCATGTGCCGAGCGGAAAACGCTCGACCATGCCCAATATCTCCAGCACCGTCACCCCGCCCGACGAAGCCGGACCCATACCGCACACGGTATAGACGCGATATTTGCCGCAAACCGGCTTGCGCAGCTTGGTCTGGTAGCCCGCAATGTCCGCTTCCGTCATCGGCACCGGGTTCTTGGGCGCGTTGGTCACGGTTTGCACCAGGATGCGGGCATTTTCGCCCGTATAGAAAGCGTCCGGCCCTTCCGCCGCGATCCGCTTGAACAGCGCGGCGAGCGGCGGGTTTTTGAGCATCGTGCCCATCGGCGCGGGCTTGCCATCGATCCAGAAATATTTCTGGATTTCAGGGAAGTCGGCCCACACCCCCGCGACCGCCTTCATCGCGGTGTCGAGCCGCTGGCGCACCTCATAGCCCTCTTCCGCCGCGCGGATCGCAGGCTGGAACAGGTCGGCCCAGGGCAGCTTGCCCCATTTGCGATGCGCGTCCCACGCCAACCGCACATTGCCCGGCACCCCGACCGAATAGCCGCCCGGCCAGGCGTTGCGGAAGGACAGCGGTTGGCCATCGGCCCCCATGAACCGGTCTGGCCGGGCCGCAGCCGGGGCCGTCTCGCGCCCGTCGATCGATTCCAGCAGCCCGGTCTCCCCGTCATGATGCATCAGGAAACCACCGCCGCCGATGCCGCTATTATGCGGCTCGACCACGTTGAGCGTCAGCATCATGGCGATGGCGGCGTCGGTGGCGCTACCGCCCTTGCGCAATATCTCCTGCCCCGCCTGCGCCGCGCGCGGATCGGCGGCCGAAACGGTGGCATTGGTCGATACCGGCTCGCGCGCGACGGCGGGCAGCGGAGCCAGAGCAATAAGGGCGAAAGGGGCCAGCAGGCCAGAAAAACGACATGTCATGGGGCTTACCCTATAGCGGGAGTTGCCGATCGCAACCCTTTCCAACCCCTTGGACGGATCAGCCGTCGATACCCACCAGATCGGCGATCGTCGCCACCCCGTCGCGCGCCATCAGCGCCTTCAACTCCCGGTTGATCCGCCGCGCCAGATACGGCCCTTCATAGACCAGCGCGCTGTAAAGCTGGATCAGCGACGCCCCCGCCCGGATGCGGGCATAGGCCTGCGCGCCGGTCGCGATGCCCCCCACCCCGATCAGCGGCAGTCGATCGCCCAGGAGGCGACGGAAATCCCGCAGCCGCGCCAGCGACAGGTCGGTCAGCGGCGCGCCCGACAGCCCGCCCGCTTCGCCCGCATGGGCCGATCGCAGCGCGGGCCGCGTAATGGTGGTGTTGGACACGATCAGCGCATCGACCCGATGGTCGATACAGGCCGCGGCGATATCCTCGATATCGGCCGGTTCCAGATCGGGCGCGACCTTCAGGAAAATGGGCGGGCCTCCCGGCGCGCGCGCGGCCATCACGGCACTCAGCAAAGCGTCGAGCGCGCTGCGATCCTGCAGCGCGCGCAGGCCCGGCGTGTTGGGGGACGAGATGTTGACCGTCAGATAATCGGCGAGAGGCGCCATGCAGGTGACGCCGGTGACATAGTCGGCAATGCCTCGCCCGGCGGCGGCGGCATCCTTGTTCGCGCCGATATTGATGCCGATCACGGGGCCGTCGCCGACCGGCCGGCGATAGCGGGCGATACGATCCGCCGCCGCGCCCTGCCCACCATTGTTGAAACCGAACCGGTTGATCACCGCCTTGTCCTCGACCAGCCGGAACAGGCGCGGCTGCGGATTGCCCGGCTGGGCCAGCGGCGTCAGCGTTCCCAGTTCGGCAAAGCCAAAGCCAAGGCCGTGCATCTTGTGTGCGATCCGCCCATCCTTGTCATAACCCGCCGCCAATCCGACCGGATTGGGAAAGCGAATGCCCGCCACCATGGTCGCCAGCATCGGATCAGGTGCCAGCGGCGCGCGTGTCGGCATCATCCGCAGCGCAGCAAGAGAGAGATGATGGGCACGCTCGGCATCGAGCGCGAACAGCAGCGGGCGGATCAGACGATAGGACATAGGACGTGCCTATGCCAGCGCCGCGCCGACACGTCGAGTCGCTGTGGCCAAAGCGCCACAACCGCCTGTTAGTGACATATCATGACAGGAAACGTCATGAATGAGACGGTTTAGGGCAGTGGAATGTCTGATTCATCCAATAATATTACGGCGATTCCGGCGTAAAGCACCCCTGCGACCCGAAGGCTCGATGGCTTCCAGCCGATGAGACCTTTTCCTGACCCGGCGATGAAAATCGCCGGGTCATTTTTATGTGCAGTGCAGTAGCGAGGCAGAAAAGTAACAGTTCTTTCACCATGTTACTTGCGCGCGGATGCAGTTGGCGCATAGTAAACCCCTTGGGGTGAAAAAAATGGGGTTGCACAAATTCGGAATGGCCGGGGGCGCAGTCGCGCTGCCGGACGAAGGGGGTCCGCTGTCCTATACAGTGGCCGCCGCGCAGGGACCGGTGCGGCTGCGCTATTTCGCGCCGCCTGAACAATTGCGTGCCTATTTCGGTTCGCTTTATCTGTTCACCGTCGACGCCGATCATTATGGCGACGCCACCCGTGCTGACGTGCCACAGCTGCGTTTCATGCTGTCGGGCGGCGGCAACTATCATTTTCAGGACGACGTCGTGATGCCGACGCCCGACGTCTGTCTGCTCGGCCCGACCATGGGTGCGACCCGCTTCGAATTGAACCGGCCCAGCCGGGTCGTCGGCATCTCCCTCCTGCCCGCCGGGTGACAATCGCTCCATGGCGGCGACGCCAGCCTGTTGGCCGATCGCCTGTGCGACCTCGCGGCGGTCGGCGGCGCGCATCATGCCGATCTGCTCGCGGAATTGCGGGCGATCGACGAGACGGAGGCCGACGAGATCGCGGCGCGTTGCTGGGCCGCGCTTGGCCGCCTGGTCAAACCGCTGCGCGGCACCACCTGGGCCTTGCTCGATGCGGTCGATGGTTGGCTGATGGGGGAAGGATCGCCGCGAATCGAGGCGCTGGCCGAAGCCACCGACCTGTCTCCGCGCCAGCTCGCGCGCCTCACCAACAAATATTATGGTGCCCCGCCCAAGCTGCTGGCACGCAAATATCGTGCCCTGCGCTGTTCCGCCCGAATCGCACTGGACGGCGAAAGCTGGCAGCAATTATGCGAGGAGGCGGGCTTCTACGACCAGTCCCATTGTATCCGCGAAATCAAGCACTTCATCGGCCTGACCCCGCACCAGTTACAGAACGAGCCCTCCGCCGTCGCCCAGCTCACCCTGCTGCGCCGTTCGCTGGGCAGCGACGTGGCGATGCTCAACCGCCTGTCCTAATTAGCCCTTGATTCCCGAGCCTGAGAGGACCAAATGCCAATCGGACGATATTGATCCGATTTAAGAATGGTTCGCAACTGGCATGAGATTATCAAGCTTCGCTGATTATGCGGTCGTGCTGATGTCCGCCGCGGCGCGCCATTGCGGGGCGGCCAAGATGAACGCGACCACCCTGGCCGCCGAAACCGGCATCCCGCTGCCCACCGCGCAAAAGCTGGTGGGTCGCCTGTCATCGGCAGGCCTGCTCGAATCGAGCCGCGGCACCGGCGGCGGCGTCCGCCTCTCACGTCCGCCCGCCACCATCACGCTCGCCGATGTGGTGGAAGCGGTCGAAGGACCGATCGCCATGACCGCCTGCGCCGACACGGGCACGCATGACTGCACGCTGGAGCAGGATTGCCGCATTCGCCCGCATATGAACGTCGCCAATGAAGCGATCCGCGCTGCCCTGGCTGGCGTGACCATCGCCAGCCTTACACGAGAAATGGCATGACCGAGCAAATCACGACTGTCCGTAACCAGGAAGCGCAGGACGCGGCCGATCGCGCCTCGACCTACGAACATGGCTGGTCGTCCGCCATCGAACAGGATTTCGCGCCCAAGGGCCTGAACGAAGACACGGTCCGCTTCATTTCCGCCAAGAAGAAGGAGCCGCAATGGCTGCTCGACTGGCGGCTAAAGGCGTTCGCGATGTGGAAGACGATGACGCCGCCCGACTGGGCGAAACTTAACGTGCCCCCGATCGACTATCAGGACGCCTATTATTACGCCGAGCCGAAAAAGAAGGTGGAGCTGGATTCGCTCGACGAGGTCGATCCCGAAATCCTCGCCACCTACAAGAAATTGGGCATCCCCATTGCCGAGCAGGAAGTGCTGGCCGGGGTGAAGGGCAGCCGCCGCGTCGCGGTCGATGCCGTGTTCGATTCGGTGTCCGTCGCCACCACCTTCCGCAAGGAGCTGGAGGAAGCAGGCGTCATCTTCCGCTCGATCAGCGAAGCGGTGCGCGAATATCCCGATCTGGTGAAGAAGTGGATGGGCAAGATCGTACCCATGCACGACAATTATTTCGCGACGCTCAACTGCGCTGTCTTTTCTGACGGCACCTTCGTCTACATCCCCAAGGGCGTGCGCTGCCCGATGGAATTGAGCACCTATTTCCGCATCAACGCGGAAAATACCGGCCAGTTCGAACGCACGCTGATCGTAGCGGACGAAGGCAGCTATGTCTCCTATCTGGAAGGCTGCACCGCGCCGATGCGCGACGAGAATCAGCTCCACGCCGCGGTCGTTGAACTGGTCGCGCTGGACGATGCCGAAATCAAATATTCGACCGTCCAGAACTGGTATCCCGGCGACGCGGACGGCAAGGGCGGCATCTATAATTTCGTCACCAAGCGGGCGCTGTGCCAGGGCAAGAACAGCAAGGTCAGCTGGACCCAGGTGGAAACCGGCAGCGCCATCACCTGGAAATATCCGTCCTGCGTGCTGAACGGCGACAACAGCGTCGGCGAATTCTACTCGGTCGCGCTGACCAATAATAGGCAGCAGGCCGACACCGGCACCAAGATGATCCACAACGGGAAAAACACCCGCTCGACCATCGTGTCGAAGGGGATCAGCGCGGGCCGATCGAACAACACCTATCGCGGCCTCGTCCGCGTCGCCCCCGGCGCGGAGGGCGTGCGCAACTTCACCCAATGCGACAGCCTGCTGCTGGGCGACCAGTGCGGTGCACATACCGTCCCCTATATCGAGGTCCGCAACCCCAGCGCCCAGATCGAACATGAAGCGACGACTAGCAAGATCAGCGACGACCAACTCTTCTACGCCATGCAACGCGGGCTGGATGCGGAGAGCGCGGTCAGCCTGATCGTCAACGGATTTGCGCGGGAGGTTCTGCAGCAATTGCCGATGGAATTCGCGGTCGAGGCGCAGAAATTGCTGGGTATCAGCCTGGAAGGCAGCGTGGGATGACCCCCGCCACCTCCCCCCACGTCATGCCGGACTTGATCCGGCATCCCGCTTTTTCTGGTACGGCGCTTGAAGGCAGCGAGACCCCGGATCAAGTCCGGGGTGACGATGTGTGTGACGAGAGGCCTCGCCCAACCCGTCATGCTGAACTTGTTTCAGCATCCATTTCTCGTTCCGCGATGTGGGTGGATGGGGCACGATGGACCCTGAAACAAGTTCAGGGTGACGCTGTGAGTAGAAGCGAGAGATGATAGTTATACTCCCCCTTTTGGTCGCTGCGCAGATTACCACACCACCGCCGATGCCTGATCCGGCTGACTGGTATTTGACATGCGTTGCTGCAACGACGCGAAGCGAGGCTACTAAGTCGATTCTGGATGAAGGCATTTTGGTCGAGGTTGAAAAGCGCTGTGGCTTTATTGCGGATAAGGTCCCCGGTCGTGCGTCTGCATTGCGGGTGACAGGGGAGACGCGCGCAAAATTGATTTCTGCTTCCGTACGAAGCCAGCGCCCGCCCGCGACAGATTAGATTGATAAAGGACTGAAAATTGAGCGACGAAGACGATATTCAGGATGCCCTCGCGGATTTCGCGGAGGATGTCGGCAATGGCCAGTCATGGACCGCCGCGATCCGTATCCTGACCGAGGATTATGAGCTGGAAGAGGGCGAGTTGGAGCCCCGCGCCCGCGCCGATTTCGGCGATCTCGACGCGTTCGAGGCGGCGAGCCGCGATGCCCTGCAAAAGGCGGACGCGGCGATGACCGAGAAGCTACGCAAGGACAAGGCGTTCCACAAGGCGAAGGCGCCCAACCTCGCCCGCATGGGTCCGGTCAGCGAATTCGTCGTCGCGCTGCTGGAAAAGGGACCGCCTGAGGGCGAGGCCGACTGGTGGCCCTATATGCCGGTCAAGCGCTACATCGACACGCTCTTCCCCGCGCCGGGCGACGTGCGCGACATGGCCTTCTGGACCGCCCGCACCCTCCAGCGCGCGCACGAAGGATAAGACGATGATGCGGCGAACCGCCTCAATCCTCCCCTGTAAGGGGAGGGGGACCACGAAGTGGTGGAGGGGTGTCGCCCCATCGAGAGGGCGACGCCCCTCCATCAGGGCTACGCCCTGCCACCTCCCCTTCCAGGGGAGGATAAATATAGAAGCGCTGCTGCCGGGAATGATCCATGCTTAATATCGACAACCTGACCAACACCATCGACGGCAAGACGATCCTGAAAGGTCTGTCGCTCACCATCAACGCGGGCGAAATCCACGCGATCATGGGGCCGAACGGCGCGGGCAAGTCGACGCTGGCCTATACGCTGGGCGGACGGCCAGGCTATGACGTGACCGGCGGCGAGGCGCTCTACGACGGTGTGAACTTGTTCACATTGGAGCCGCACGAGCGCGCCGCGGCCGGGCTTTTCCTGGGCTTTCAATATCCGGTCGAGATCCCCGGCGTCTCCAACCTGCAATTCCTGCGCGAAAGCCTCAACAGCCAGAAGCGCGCGCGCGACGAGAAGGAACTGAACGGCGGCGAATTCATCCGCCTCGCCAAGGAAAAGGCCGCGCTGCTCGGCCTCGACATGGACATGCTCAAGCGGCCGGTAAATGTCGGCTTTTCGGGCGGCGAAAAGAAGCGCGCCGAAATGGTGCAGATGGGCATACTCGATCCCAAGCTCGCGATCCTCGACGAGACCGACTCCGGCCTCGACATCGACGCGCTCAAGATCGTGGGCGCAGGCATCAACGCGATCATGCGCAAGCCCGACAAGGCCGTGCTGCTCATCACCCATTATCAGCGGCTGCTCGACTATGTGAAGCCCGACTTTGTGCATGTGCTGGCCGACGGCCGCATCGTCAAATCGGGCGGTCCCGAACTGGCGCTGGAACTGGAACGCGAAGGCTATGCTGAAGTGGTTGCCGCATGAGCGCCGCAGTCATCTCCCTTTTTCTCCGCGTCTCTGCGCCTCCGCGTGAGATGACTTTGTTCACGCGGAGACGCAGAGACGCGGAGGAGTCGTGCCTGTGACCGCCCTCGCTCTGCCGACCCGCCGCCAGGAAGACTGGCGCTATAGCGATCTGGAGGCTGTCGCTTCCCTGTGGCCCTTGCCCGCACCGACCCGCATCGATGTGGCCACCGGCGAAACCGCCAACCATCATTTGTTGCAGGACGCTGCCGATGGCAGCGCGGCCGTGCATGACTATGTCATCACCGTCGCCGACGATGCGCGCTGCGATTTCCACCTGCTCAACATCGGTGGCAAGCTCGGCCGCGTGACCTTTGCCGTCAGGCTGGGCGCGCGCGCGCATTTCGGGCTGCATGGCGCGATCATCGGCGGCGGCGACCAGACGCTGGAGATCATTACCTCGGTCACCCATGCGCAGCCCGACGCGACCAGCGGCCAGACCGTCCGGTCGGTCCTGGGCAGCCGCGCCACCGGCAGTTATCTCGGCAGCATCAACGTCGCCCGCGATGCGCAGCGCACCGACGCTTTCCAGTCTATCAAGGCGATGCTGCTTGATCGCACCGCGACCGCCAACGCCAAGCCCGAACTGGAAATTTACGCCGACGACGTCAAATGCGCCCATGGCGCGACCGTGGGCGAACTGGACAAGGCGGCGCTCTTCTACATGGCCTCGCGCGGCATGGACCCGGCGACCGCCAAGACGCTGCTGCTGCGCTCCTTCGTCGCCGGCGTGTTCGACGACATGCCCGACGAAGCCCTGCGCGAACAATTCGAAGCGGCCGCGATCGCCAAGCTGGAGTCGTTGGTATGACGAGCAACACCATCCTCCCCGGTACGGGGAGGTGGCTGGCCGCAGGCCAGACGGAGGGTGCCATCCCCCAACGCTGTGCCGCGCCGATAGCCCCCTCCACCGCTCCTCGTGCCGGGGAGGAACTGGCATGACCCTCTCCCTCCGCCACGACTTCCCAGGCGTCCGCGACTGGCACTATCTCGATAGCGCCGCCACCGCGCAAAAGCCGCAGGCCGTCATCGACGCCATCGCCCGCGCCTATGGCCCGGACTATGCGACCGTCCATCGCGGCGTCTACGAACGCTCGGCCAATATGACGCTCGCCTACGAAGCCGCGCGCCGCAAGGTTGCCAGCTTCATCGGCGCGGCATCGGACAGCGAGATCGTCTATGTTCGCGGCGCGACCGAGGGGATCAACCTTGTCGCCCAATGCTGGGCGGGCGAGCAACTCAAGGCGGGCGACCGCATCCTGCTCTCCACCCTCGAACATCATAGCAATATCGTGCCGTGGCAGATGGTGGCGGAGAGGGTCGGCGCGCAGATCGACGTTCTTCCCCTGACCGCCGATGGCCGGATTGATCTCGACGCGATGCGCGCGATGATCACGCCGCGTCACCGCATGGTCGCGCTGTCCCATGTATCGAACGTGCTGGGCAGCGTGCTGGATTGCCGCCGCGCCGCCGACATCGCGCATATGGTCGGCGCCAAGATCCTGATCGACGGCTGCCAGGCGGTGCCCCGCATCGCCGTCGATGTGCAGGCACTGGATTGCGATTTCTACGTCTTTTCCGCGCATAAACTCTATGGCCCGACCGGAATCGGCGTGCTGTGGGGTCGTGGGGAACTGCTCGACGCCATGCCCCCCTATCAGGGTGGTGGGTCGATGATCGACAAGGTGACGTTCGAGAAAACCACCTACGCCCCTGCCCCGACCCGGTTTGAGGCAGGCACGCCGCACATCACCGGCGTCGTTGGCCTGTCGGCGGCCATCGACTATGTCGAGGCGATCGGGCTGGACGCGATCCATGCGCATGAAGGCGCGCTGGTGGCCAAGGCCCGCGCGGCCCTGGAAAACCTCAACAGCATCCGTGTCTTCGGCCCCGAAGACTCGGCCGGCATCCTCTCCTTCGCAGTCGAGGGGGTGCATCCGCATGATGTCGGCACCATATTGGATGAAACCGGGGTCGCGATCCGGGCCGGGCATCATTGCGCCCAGCCGCTGATGCGGCACCTGGGCGTCGAAGCGATCGCGCGGGCGAGCTTTGGCATTTACAGTGACGAAAGCGACGTGGACGCGCTGGTGCGCGGCCTGGAGCGGGTAAGAAAGATTTTTGGATGATGAGCGAAGAGCGCAAGATCATGGTGGAAGAAGTCGAAACGGTCGAAGCGCCGCCCAAGGCGCGCGTCGACAGCCCCCCCGCGTCCGGCGAACGGCAGCGCGACTATCTCGACGGCTTCCTCGCGGCCAAGCCGACGCCGATCGCCGCTGGCGAGCCGGGTGGCAATCTCTATGATGCCGTCGTCGATGCGCTGAAGGAGATTTACGACCCGGAAATCCCGGTGAACATCTATGACCTTGGCCTCATCTACGGCGTCGATGTGACCGACGAGGCGCATGTCGTCGTCACCATGACACTGACCACGCCGCATTGCCCGGTCGCCGAATCCATGCCCGGCGAAGTCGAACTGCGCGTCGGTGCGGTGCCCGGCGTCGGCGACGCGCAGGTCAACCTGATCTGGGATCCGCCCTGGGATCCGCAGAAGATGAGCGACGAAGCCAAGCTCGAACTGGGAATGTTGTAATGACCGTCGAGACCAAGACCCGCGCCCGCCCGGCCGCCGTCATCCTGACGAAGAGCGCCGAGCAGCGTATCGCTGACCTGATGGCGCAGGCGCCCGAAGGCACGATCGGCGTCAAGCTCTCGACCCCCAAGCGCGGCTGTTCGGGCCTTGCCTATTCGGTCGACTATGTGACCGAAGAAGCGAAATTCGATGAGAAGATCGAGACTCCCGGCGGCGTCTTCTACATCGATGGCGGGTCGGTTCTCTATCTGATCGGTTCGACCATGGACTGGGTGGAGGATGATTTCACCGCCGGTTTCACCTTCGCCAACCCCAATGCCAAGGGCAGCTGCGGCTGCGGCGAGAGCTTCACGGTTTAATCTCTACAGCCGTTCGTTTCGAGCGCAGTCGAGAAACATAGACGCGGCGTTTCTCGACCTTGGCCGGTCCTGAGCGCCTGCCTTAGCAGGCAGTCGAAGGGCTCGAAACGAACGGAGATATGGTTTTTGCCCCATATGCTGATCTTCGGGCTGGGCTATACCGCGTCCCGTCTCGCCGCGCGGCTGCGAACCGAAGGCTGGCACGTCACCGGCACCCGCCGCAGCGCCGGGGCCGACACACTCGCCTTCGATAACGAATCCGCCGTCCGCGCCGTCATCGCCAGCGCCACGCATATCCTCTCCTCGGTCCCGCCCGAAGGCGACGCCGATCCCGTCCTGGTCCGCTACGGCGCTGCCATCGCCGCCGCGCCCGCGCGCTGGACCGGCTATCTCTCCTCCACCGGCGTCTATGGCGATACCGGCGGCGCGTGGGTGGACGAAGCCAGTCCGATCGGCGCAGGCCGCCGCACCGCGCGCGCCGATGCCGATGGCGATTGGGGGGCGTTACGCCCCGACATGCGGCGCTTCCGTCTGCCCGGCATCTATGGGCCGGGCCGATCGGCGCTGGACCGTGTGCGGGAGGGGCGCGCGCATCGCATCGACCTGCCCGACCAGGTTTTCAGCCGCGTCCATGTCGATGACATTGTTGCGGGCATCATCGCCTCGTTCGACGGCCCGCCCGGCATCTATAATCTGTCGGACGACCTGCCCTGCGCCCAAAATCGGGTCATTGAGGCCGCCTGCGATATGCTGGCCTTGCCCCATCCGCCGCTGATGACGATGGATCAGGCCCAATTATCGCCCATGGCGCGCGGCTTCTATGCCGAAAATCGCCGCGTCGCCAATGGCCGCGCCAAACGGGTGCTGGGGTGGCAGCTTCGCTATCCCACTTATGCCCAGGGGCTGGCGGCATGTCTGAAGGCGGAAATCGGTTCGCCGCAAGCATCGGCCATGCTTACCCCTTCTTAACCATATCAACGCGAAGAGGGCCTTGCCGCAACACAGCAGGACGCCCCCATGGACAGTATCGAAACCACCTTCACCGCGCTCAGCCGCCGCATGACCCGCCTGTCCCCGCCCGCACCGATCGCAGGCGTCCAGCCGTCGCTGTCCAGCCTGATCGACCGGGTCAATGCCGCCAAGCAGCACTATCAGCCAGGCCTGCGCCGCTAAGCCTTTTTCGCGCGCAACGCGATCACCATGCCGACGACCGCCAACAACGCGCCCGACGCCGCAAGCCCGGTCCAGCGGTAGCCCTCGACCAGCGTCGAAATCAGCATCGCGATCACCGGTATCAACACCGCCGTATAGGCCGCCCGCCCCGCACCCAATCGCTGGATCAGCCGGAAATAGAGCGGGAAGGTGACCACCGATCCCGCCAAAGCCAGCCAGCCTATACCCAGCAAGTAGGTCAGGCGCAGTTCGACCACCGGCGGCCCGGCCGTCACCCAGGCGAACAGCGCGTTGATCCCCGCCCCGATCAGCATCGCCCAGGCCAGCATCGCCACCATCGGCAGCCGCCGTGCGATATCCATGCCCTGCATCACATTGGCGGCCGAAGCGCTGAACAGTCCGATGACCGAAAAGCCGATGCCCAAAAGAACCTTGTCCGGATCGACGCTGGCGGCGCGATATTCATGCACCAACATCATCGCGATCCCGGTCATGGCCACCGCCGACCCGGCGATGAAGGTGCGGCTGACCGGCTGACGAAACACGATCCACGCCAGAATCGAATTGGGGATCAGCAGCATCGCGTAGAAAACCGCGACGACGCCGGATGTCAGATGTTCTTCGGCGCGATAGACAAAGTTGAAGTTCAGCACGAACTGCGCCGTCCCCAGCAGGGCCGCAAACAGCATCCCCGCCCCACCAATCCGCAGCGACACGCCGCGCATCCGGGCAAAGGCCATCATCGCGACCCCGGCCAGCGCGAAGCGATAGCAGACCGACCAGCTGGCGGGCACGCTGCCCAGTTGATCGCGGATGACGATCCAGGTCGAACTCCAGATCAGCGTGACGAGGATGAAGGGCAGGACGATGCCGCCCCGATCGTCGTCAGCCATGGTCGAGCCTGCGCAGCGCATCCGCGAGCGGCGCAACACTGTCCGCGTCCTGCGACCAGTTCGTCACGATCCGCGCCGCGCCCGCACCCCAATCATAGAAATCGAACCCCTGCGCGCGCAGGCTGGCGGCTTCCGGTGCGGAAAGGCGCAGGAACAATTCGTTCGCCTCGACCGGATGCAGCAACCGCCCCGTCGCCGCCCCGGCCAGCGCCTGCGCGGCCGCATTGGCGGCGCTGGCATTGGCCAGCCACAGCCCATCCTCGACCATCGCCAATATCTGCGCGGCGAGGTAGCGGCCCTTGGAAAATAAGTGGCCCGACCGCTTGCGCCAGCGCATCGCTTCTGCGGCCCGGCGCTCTCGCTCCGCCCCAAAGAAGAGCAGCGCTTCGCCCACCATCCCGCCATTTTTGACGCAGCCGAAACTCAGCGCATCGACGCCAGCGCGCCAGGTGACGTCGGCGGGCGCGCAGCCCAGGAAAGCCACCGTATTGGCGAACCGCGCCCCATCCATGTGAAAGCCCAACCCATGCGCGCGCGCAATGGACCCCAGCGCCGCCACCTCGTCGGGGGTATAGACGCGACCATATTCGGTGGCATTGGTGATGCTGATCGCGCGCGCGGGCACCTGATGCACATCCGGGCGAATCGCCGCCAACCGCGCCGCCACCACGTCCGGCGTCAATTTCGCGCCCTCGCCCGGCAGCGGCATCAGGCTCGCGCCATGGGTAAAGAACCCCGGCGCACCACATTCGTCGACGACGATATGCGCCTCGTCATGGCAGAGGATGCCGCCATAGGGCGGGCACAGACAGGCCAGCGCGATGCTGTTCGCCGCCGTACCGGTCGCCACCCACAACGCGCTGACCGGCGCTTCGAACAGATCGCCAAAGGCCGCGTCGAGCCGCGCGCTCCACTGGTCGCCATCATAGCCATGGTCCTCCCGGTCGGCGGCGGCGATCGCAGCTATGACGGGCGGGCAAAGCGGGGTGGCGTTGTCGGAGAAAAAATGCATGGGCCAGCGTTAGCGAGGCTATGGCCCAGCGCCAAGAGGCCAGCTTGAGCCAAGCGGCCCGATGGGTCAGCATAGGTGACGTTGTTTCCCGCCCCGCTTTGTGACATAGGCAGCCCGTCCAACCCAAGGAGACAGATTATGGACGGCCAGCATAGTTCGCGTTTCACCGTTACCCGCAGCAGCAAGACTGTGGCGGCGAACGAGCGCGCCACCCTGCTGGAGGATCCCGGTTTCGGCCGCCTCTTCACCGACCATATGGTGACGATCCGCTATACCGAGGGCGAGGGCTGGCACAGCCACAGCGTCGGTCCGCGTGAACCATTTCAGATCGACCCGGCCTGCGCCGTGCTGCATTATGCCCAGGAAATCTTCGAAGGCATGAAGGCCTACCGCCTCGCCGACGGCAGCATCGCGATGTTCCGGCCGGAGGAAAATGCCCGCCGCTTCGCCCAGTCGGCCGAACGGCTCGCGATGCCCGAAATCCCCGAAGACCTGTTCCTCGAAGCCGTTGCAGAGCTGGTAAAGATCGATGCCGACTGGATTCCCACCGGCGAAGGCAGCCTCTATCTGCGCCCCTTCCTGTTCGCGAGCGAGGCCTTCCTCGGCGTGCGCCCGTCGAAGGAATATATTTTCTGCGTCATCGCGTCGCCAGCCGGGGCCTATTTCAAGGGCGGCAAGAAAGCCGTGACCCTGTGGGTGTCCGAACATTATACCCGCGCCGCGCGCGGCGGCACGGGTGCGGCCAAATGCGGCGGCAACTATGCCGCCAGCCTGGTCGCGCAGAAGGAAGCGACCGAGCAGGGCTGCGACCAGGTCGTCTTCCTCGACGCCGCCGAAAATAAGTGGGTCGAGGAATTGGGCGGTATGAACGTCTTTTTCGTGATGGAGGATGGCTCGATCGTCACCCCGCCGCTGACCGGCACGATCCTGCCCGGCATCACCCGTAACAGCATCATCACCCTTGCGCGCGCCAAGGGCCATGATGTGCGCGAAGAGCCCTACAGCTTTGCCCAATGGCGCGCCGATGCCGCCAGTGGCACATTGCGCGAAGCCTTCGCCTGCGGCACGGCGGCGGTTGTCACTGCGATCGGCACGGTCAGGAGCAAGGATGGTGACTTCACCATCGGCAATGGCGATGGCGGCCTCGTCACCGAAAGCCTGCGCGGCGAACTGACCGGCATTCAGCGCGGGACCGTCGCTGATCCGGCGGGTTGGGTGCATATCGTCTGAGGTGATCAGGCTGGCCCCTGCCCTTTTGGGCGAGCGGGCCAGCCATCGCTTTTCAAGTCGGCCCCGACCGCCTAGATAGGGGCCATGGAACGCTTCGACGTCGTGATATTGGGCGGTGGCCTTGTCGGCCTGACCCTTGGCATAGCTCTTTCCGGCCATGGGGTTCGCACCGCCATCGTCGATCCCGCCGATCCGGTGGATACCACCGCGAGCGGCTTTGACGGGCGCGTCTCGGCCATCTCCTCGACCAGTTGCGCCATGCTCTCGGCGATCGGGGTCATGCCCTTCCTCGATGGCAAGGGTTGCCCGATCGACCGCATCTGGGTGAGCGATGGGTTGGAACCCGGCGCGCTCGATTTCGTGCCGGACGCCGACGATGACGGCGTGATGGGCACCATGTTCCCCAATCGCGACCTGCGCATCGCGCTCGAAAAAACCGCCCAACGGGCCACAAACCTCACTCGCTACCAGCCCGACCGCGTGACCCATGTCGATCGCAACGAGGATGGCGTCGTGCTGACGCTGGCCGGCGGCGCGACGATCCGCGGCGCGCTGCTGGTCGCGGCGGAGGGGCGCAACAGCCCGACTCGCGAGGCGGCGGGCATCCGCACCACCCGTTGGCAATATAGCCACACCGCCATGGTCAGCGCGATCGACCATGACGTGCCGCACGGCAACACCGCTTATGAGATTTTCTATGTCGGCGGCCCCTTCGCGCTGCTGCCGATGCTGCCGGGCACCCGCTCCGCAATCGTGTGGACCGTGCCGAGCGAACAAGCGCCCGCCATGCTCAAACTGTCCGAACGCGCCTGGCTCGCCGAAGCACAGAAGCGCATCGGCGGTTTCCTGGGCGAAATCCGCATGGCTGGCCCTCGCTCCTCCTATCCGCTGGGCTTCCATCATGCCGCCCGCATCACCGACACGCGGCTGGCGCTGGTCGGCGACAGCGCCCATGCGATCCACCCGATAGCGGGCCAGGGGCTGAACCTTGGCCTGCGAGACGTCGCCGCTTTGGTCGAAGTGTTGGTCGACGGCATGCGCCTCGGCCTTGATCCGGGCGATGCGCAATTGCTCGCGCGCTATCAGCGCTGGCGCGGGCTGGACGCGATCATGACCAGCGTCGCGATGGACGGCCTGGTGCGCCTGTTCGACATCCCCGGTCGCTTGCCCAAGCTGGCGCGGCGCGCGGGCCTTGCAGCGGTGCAGCGCACATCGTTGCTCAAGGGGCGCTTCATGGCAGAAGCGCGCGGCCAGTCCGGGGCGCTGCCCCGGCTACTAACCGGCGAACTGGTCTGATCGGCGCTCAGCCCCGGCCGCGATAGCCGGGGACATCCTGCGCGGGCAGCCACAGCCCCGCAGGCGGTTCGCCCGATTGCCAAAACACGTCGATCGGAATGCCGCCGCGCGGATACCAATAGCCGCCGATTCGTAGCCAAATGGGGTTCATTTCGGCGAACAGCCGCTCGCCGATCCCCACCGTGCAATCCTCATGGAAGGCCGCATGGTTGCGGAACGCCCCCAGGAATAGTTTGAGCGACTTGGATTCAACGATCGTCGCGGCGGGCGCATAGTCGATCACCAGATGGGCGAAATCGGGCTGGCCGGTTACCGGGCAGAGCGAGGTGAATTCGGGCGCGGTAAAACGCACCAGATAGGGTTTGCCCGGACGCGGATTGGGCACATAATCGAGGATCGCGGCTTCCGGGGTAGCGGGAAGCGCGCTGGTCTGGCCCAGATGGAGCGGGGTTTGGCTAAGGTCGGTCATGCGCGCCCCTTACGCGATTGCCCGCCCGCTGTCATCGGTCCAACGGGGCAGGCGACGTTGTTCACTTGCCATTCAGCGTGGCTTGTGCCTTGGACACGTCATGGGGTCTGTTCGTTCACTTATGCTCGCCGCGCCGCTTCTGCTGGCCGCGCCCGTCCATGCCCAGCAGGCCGACGAGCCTGCGCCGGGCGGTTTCAGCCTGCCGCCGTCGCGGACAGCGCCGCCGGTCGATACCCGGCGACAGGGGCCGGAACTGGATGTCTTCCGCGCGCCCGACACCCCGGTCGCGTCGCCCCCCATCGTCGCGCCGACCGTGACGCCGCCGCCCGTTGCCGTGCCGGTCCCAACTCCAGCACAGCCAGCCACGCGGCAGCCTACTCGACCAACCGAAACCCGCCCTGCGCCAACACCCGCCGCCCGCGCTGAGCCGGAACCGGAACCGGCCAATGACAGCGCGCCGACGCCAGAAGCGCCCCTGCCCCAGCCTGTGGTCAATGAGACCGCCCCCGCCGTCACCGTCACACCGCCCCCAGCGGCAACGCCCGCGCCAACGGCCAGCGCCGATACGACGCCTTGGGGCTGGATCATCGCTGGTCTGCTTGCCCTCGCAGCCATCGCCGTAGCCCTGTTGTTGCGCCGCCGTCGCTCGCCCGTCGAAGCCGAGACGGTCGAAGCGGCACCTGCCGAACAGCCCATCGCTGCCCCTCCGCCCCCACCACCTCCGCCCCCCGCGCCCGTCGCGCCACCCCCGCCGCCGCCTGCCCCCGTCGACACCGACCGCGCCTGGATCGACATGCAGCTTATCGTGACGCAGGCGCGCTATTCGCTGATGGGCGTCACCATCGCCTATGGGCTGTTGCTGCACAATCGGGGGGTGCGCCCGGCGCAGGATGTGCTGGTGCGCGGCATCATCGGCAATGGCGGCGCGAACCAGCAGGCGCTGCTCGACGGCTTCTTCATCGGCGAAACCGGCCTGCCGCTCCACGCCGCCGTCGCGCTCTCACCGGGCGAAACCCTGCGGCTGGACGGCGAACTGCGCCTGGCACCCGATCAGATCGTGCCGGTGCCCATGGGCGATCGCAGCCTGCTGATCCCGATCGCGGCCTTCGATACGACCTATCAATATAGCGACGCGGCGGACGACAAGGGCCGCACCGCCCGCGCCTTCATCGTCGGG
>Ga0156326_102_pt1 | contig 92403 bp, 93 predicted proteins | sample RifCSPlowO2_12_FD_107974 | JGI IMG/M metagenome (GOLD analysis project Ga0156326, IMG submission 107974) | Sphingomonadales bacterium RIFCSPLOWO2_12_FULL_63_15 | reverse complement strand
TCTCCTTCATGGTGCGTCCGTTCAGCCTGGGCCTGCGACTGTTCGTCGCGATGACCGCTGGCCACGTCCTGTTGAAGGTGCTTGCCGGGTTCGTCATCAACAGCGCAAACGCATCGCCCGCTCTGGGCCTGACGGTCGGCACGGCCAGCTTCATCCTGATGATCGGCATCAGCGCGCTGGAAATGCTGGTCGCGGTCATCCAGGCTTATGTGTTCGCGCTGCTGACCTCGGTCTATCTCAATGATGCCGAGAATCTGCACTGAGTTTCATCTAGTTTCGTCACCACTATTATTATTCTAACGAAGGAGTTTACGACATGGACGCAGAAGCCGCAAAGCTGCTCGGTGCTGGCTTGGCCGCCATCGGTGCGGGCATCGCTGCCCTCGGTGTGGGCAACGTGTTCAGCGCGTTCCTCGAAGGCGCGCTGCGCAATCCGGGTGCCGCTGATGGCCAACAGGGTCGTCTGTTCATCGGTTTCTCCGCGGCGGAACTTCTGGGTCTGCTGGCGTTCGTTATCGCCATGATCCTGGTGTTCGTGGCCTGACACGCCTTGCGGGACGGGCAGGGCGGCCTTCACGCCACCACGCTCGTCCCGCACTATTGACCGCGCCCTGATCGGACGGAAAAAATGCCTCAAATCGCGCAAATTGCCGAAACCTACTCCAGCCAGATTTTCTGGCTGCTGCTGACCTTCGGCTTCGTGTTCTTCGTCATCGGCCTCGGCATGGTGCCCAAGGTGCAGGGGACGGCAGACGCGCGCGACGCCAAGATCAGTGGTGATCTGGACGCGGCAAAGGCTGCCTTTGCCCGTGCCGATGAAGCCGAAGCGGACTATCGTGTCCGTGACGCGGAAAGCCGCACCGCCGCGCAGGCGATGCTGGCCAAGGCGAAGAGCGAAGCCGCCAAGGCTTCCGAAATCAGACTTGCCGCCGCCGATGCGGAGGTCGCCACGAAGATCGCGGCTGCCGAAGCCCGCATCCAGGCTGCCTCCACCGCAGCCCTGGCAGAAATCGAAACCGTCGCCGCCGAAGCAGCGCGCGACATGGTGGCTCGCATTTCCGGCGTGGAAGCGTCGGACGATGCAGCCCGCAACGCAGTAAAGGCGGCACTGGCCCATGGCTGAGGCAGCAGCACAGCATCAAGGGGGCACGCCCCCCACGCTCGACGAGGCGATCCATGCCGAAGGCATGGAGCCGGTCGGCACCGTAGCGCATGAAGGCGTGGTCCCCCACACCGACCCGGAAGCGGTTGGCATGGATGCCACCGCCTGGGTGAGCCTCGCCATGGCGGCGTTCATTGCCATCCTGCTGTTCAAGAAGGTGCCTGCCCTGATCGGCGGCGTGCTGGACGGCCGGATCGCGCAGATCAAGGAACAGCTTGCCGAAGCCACCCGGCTGCGGGCCGAAGCCGAAGCGCTCAAGGGCGAATATGAAGCCAAGCTGGCCGCTGCGGCCGGTGAAGCCGCCGCCATGCGCACGGCGGCCGAACATGAAGCCGAAGGGCTGCTGGCCGATGCCAAGCTGAACGCCGAAGCCTTGATCGTTCGTCGCCAGAAAATGGCCGAGGACAAGATCGGTGCCGCTGAACGCGCCGCCATCATCGCCATCCGCGCCAAGGCCGTGAATGCCGCCACCACGGCAGCCGCGGTCCTGATCGCGCAGGGTCATGATGCGCAGGCGGACAAGGCGCTGGTCGACCGTGCGATCACGGGGCTCGGCACGATCAACTAAGCCCGCCTACCTGGATGATATAAAAAAAGACCGGCACAGACATCTGTGCCGGTCTTTTTTATATCAGGCTGCCAATGTCGCGTTGTCGATCACGAAGCGATATTTGACGTCGCTCTTCTGCATCCGGTCATAGGCATTTTCGATGTCCTGAATGCGGATCATCTCGATATCCGCGACGATTCCCTTCTCCGCGCAGAAATCCAGCATTTCCTGCGTTTCGGCGAGGCCGCCGATCAGCGACCCGGCAATGGCCTTGCGGCCAAAGATGAGCGCGCCGATATTGGGTGACGGGTGGGGATGCTCGGGGACACCCAGCATGCACATCGTGCCGTCGCGCTTGAGAAGCGCCGTGAAGGCATCCAGGTCATGGCTCGCGGCAACCGCATTGACGATCAGGTCGAAACTGCCGACATGCGCGGCCATCTCGTCGGGATTGCGCGACACGACGACTTCGTCCGCGCCCAGGTCCAGCGCATCCTGCCGCTTGGATTCGGATGTGGTGAAGGCCACGGTATGCGCGCCCATCGCATGGGCGAGCTTGACCCCCATATGGCCCAGGCCACCGATGCCGACGATGCCAACCTTCTTGCCCGGCCCGGTATTCCAGTGGCGCAGCGGCGAATAGGTGGTGATGCCGGCACAGAGCAGCGGCGCGACGGCGGCAAGCTGATCGACCGGGTGACTGATTTTCAACACGAAATGGTCATTGACGACGATCTGTTGCGAATAGCCGCCCAGCGTATGGCCGGGCGCGTCGTCGGTCTTGCCATTATAGGTGCCGGTCCAGCCCTTTTCGCAATAATTTTCCAGATCCTCTTCGCAGCTGGCGCATGTGCGGCAGCTATCGACCAGACAGCCCACGCCGACGACATCGCCGACCTGGAAGCGGGACACCTCTGCCCCGACCGCCCGGACATGGCCGACGATTTCGTGGCCCGGAACACAGGGGTAAAGCGTGCCGCCCCATTCGGCGCGAACCTGATGCAGGTCGGAATGGCAGACGCCACAATAGGCGATGTCGATCTGCACATCGCGCGGACCTACCGCGCGCCGTTCGATCGTCATGGGTTCAAGGGGTTTGTCGCCAGCAGAGGCGCCATAGGCAAGGAGGGCCATGGATGAATATCCTTCAATGAAGAGACTATGCGACAATCCCACGGGATAGAGGGATGATGGCATTGCCTATGTAGGAACGATGGGCGGCCGGGGTTAGGCCTCGCAGACCATCTCGACCGATGATTTGCTCCCCGATCGCGAAACAGGTCGAAGTGCGCCCATTGTCATATTCGCCGCCACCGCTATTTCATCCCCATGTCGCAACCCCAATCGCCCGACCGTTTCAACGAAGACAAGGCCAGCTACACGGTGCGCGGGTCCGGTGCGCCCGATCTCGATCAGGGCGTCGAAGCGATCCGCACCACGCTCAAGACGCTACCGACCCGGCCCGGTGTCTATCGGATGCATGATGCGCGCGGCGATGTGCTCTATGTCGGCAAGGCCCGCGCGCTCAAGAATCGCGTCGCCAACTATACCCAGGTCGATCGGCTGCCGCGTCGCCTGCAACGCATGGTCTCCCAGACCCGCTCCATGACCATCGTCACCACCAACAGCGAGGCCGAAGCGCTGTTGCTGGAAGCGCAACTGATCAAGCGCTACCGCCCGCCTTATAATGTCCTGCTGCGCGACGATAAAAGTTTCCCCTTCATCCTATTGCGGGAAGATCATGCCTTCCCCCGCGTCCAGAAACATCGCGGCGCGCGCAAGGCGCAGGGGCGCTATTATGGTCCCTTCGCCAGCGCCGGATCAGTTACGCGCACGATCAATGCGCTGCAAAAACTGTTCCTTCTGCGCTCCTGCACCGACAGTTTCTTCGCCAATCGATCGCGCCCCTGTCTGCTCTATCAAATCAAGCGCTGCTCGGCCCCCTGCGTCGATCGCATCGACCCGGACGGCTATGCCGAACTGGTCCGCGACGCGCAGGATTTCCTGGGTGGCAAGTCCACCGCCGTTCAGAAGAAGCTTGGCACCGCGATGCAGGCTGCGTCCGACGCGATGGACTTTGAACAGGCGGCGGTGATCCGTGACCGGTTGAAGGCGCTGACCTTCATTCAGGGCAGCCAGGCGATCAACGCCGAGGAGTTGGGCGACGCCGACATCTTCGCCTTGGCGGCGAAGGGCGGGGCGATGTGCATCCAGGCCTTCTTCATTCGCGGCGGCCAGAATTGGGGGCATCGCAGCTTCTTCCCGGTCCACACCGCCGAAGTTGCGGAGGATGAAGTGCTGGCCAGCTTCATGGCGCAATTTTACGAGGAAGTGCCGCCACCCAAGCTGGTGCTGACCGACCGCGCGCCTGCGGAATGCGATCTGATCGCCCAGGCCCTGACCGAACGGATCGGCAGCAAGGTGCGCATCGAAGTCCCCCAGCGCGGCGATCGCACCCGCCTGATCAAACAGGCGCAGCGCAACGCGGTCGAGGCGCTCGACCGCCGCCTCGCGGAAACCACCAGCCAGGGCAAAGTGCTGGACGACATGGTCGAAGCCTTCGGGCTGGAGGGTGTGCCGGACCGGATCGAAATCTACGACAACAGCCACATTCAAGGCGCTCATGCGCTGGGCGCGATGGTCGTTGCCGGGCCGGAAGGCTTCCGCAAGAACGCCTATCGCAAGTTCAACATGAAAGACCCCGTCATCTCGAACGATGATTTCGCGATGATGCGCGACATGTTCGAGCGGCGCTTCGGCCGTGCCCAGCGTGAAGACCCGGATCGCGACAGCGGGGAATGGCCGGATCTTGTCCTGATCGACGGTGGCAAGGGCCAGCTATCGGCCGCGCGCACGATGCTGGAGGAAATGGGCATTGAGGACGTTACCATGATCGGCGTGGCCAAAGGGCCGCATCATGGCCGGGATGGGCGCGAAGTGTTCCACCTGATGGACGGTCGCGAAGTCACCTTCCCGATCAACCATCCCGTCCTCTTCTATCTGCAACGGCTGCGCGACGAAGCGCATCGCTTCGCCATCGGCGCGCATCGCGCCAAGCGGAGTAAGGCGATCACCGTCAGTTCGCTGGACGAGGTGCCGGGTATCGGCCCGGCCCGCAAGAAGGCACTGCTGATGCATTTCGGCACCGCCCGCGCGGTCCGTGACGCCGCGCTCGAAGATCTGGCGCGCGCGCCCGGCGTGTCCACGGCGGTGGCGCAGCAGGTCTATGACTATTTCCATGGCTGAGGCGGCAAAGGCCAGCCAGTTGCAATTCTCGTACATTATGCTACATGCACTGGGCTGACGTCCTTTGATGACGATCTATGTTTCCTCCTCCGGCCCTCATTGTGCGTGGACGAGGTCTGTCTCGAAGCCTTCGCTTCTCTTCAGTTCATGGGTCGCTCCGGCGACACTCTAGCCATGCGTTCGTTATTGCACGCCGCATGTTCATTTTATGGCGGCAAAGGCCGTCCAGGATTCGATGACTATTATTTTTCCTTCCTCTACCCGTTCTTCGCTTGCTCATGGGCTTGATCGCCTTTCGCCGACCCACCGCGTCGCATCGCCGTTGACCGGCCTGTTGAGCAACCGCGAATTGAAGAAAATCGTGGCCGACATGGTCGACTGACACTGTGCCGGGCACCGCGTTTGCGTCGCCCGGCTTTCTATCGTTACTCTCTACTGAAAGGCACATTATGAGCAGGGAAACCCTCAAACCATTTTTGATCAGCAAGAATGAAGAAGGCGCATTCCGCCTGACCGTCCGCGACACCCGCTTCAATTCGCAGGGCTATCCGATCGTCACCGCGACGATGCAGGACGAAATTTTCAAGTCGGCCTCGGCTGCCCGCGCCTATGCGCGTGATAATTTCAAGGCCGAACCGGGCCAATATTCGACCAAGTAAGCCGACAGGATAGCGGGCGGATGCGTAGCTAAGGCCGATTGGTGCCAACGCTCGTCACCCCCGCTCTCGTCTGCGCCTTGCGCCCCCATGGCGAACATGGGGCCATCGCCCGCCTGCTGACGCCCGACCATGGTCTGGTTGCAGGCTATGTGCGCGGTGGACGATCCCGCCTGATGCGCCCCGTGCTCTTGCCGGGCAACAGCGTCATGGCGACATTCCGTGCCCGGACCGAGGATCAACTCGCCGGGCTGACGGTCGAAATGGCGCATAGCCGCGCGCCCCTTCACGCTGAACCTCTACCCGCTGCCGCGATCGATTGGAGCTGCGCGCTGACCGCCGCAGCCCTGTCCGAAGGCACGCCCCATCCTGCGCTATATCGCGCGCTTGACGGCGTGTTGGGTGCTGTCGAGGCGGCCCCGGCGGCGCGCGGCTGGGCCGTCGCTCTGGTGCGCTACGAATTGCTACTGCTGGCGGAACTGGGCTTCGGCCTCGACCTCAGCCGCTGCGCCGCCTTGGGCGATGCCGACGATCTCGCCTATGTCAGCCCGCGCAGTGCTGCCGCGGTCAGCCGGGCGGGTGCGATCGGCTATGAGCATCTGCTCCTGCCGCTGCCGCCCTTCCTGCTGGCGGGCGGGACGGGCGAATGGGCCGACATCATGGATGGCTTTGCCCTGACCGGCTTCTTCTTGGAGCGTTCGGTCCTGACCGATCGGCGCATTGATATATTGGCCGCTCGCGAAAGGCTGGTCGATCGCCTGAAAAGGGCGGTTGCCTGACTGTCCCTGCTTCCATAAGGGGCAAGCGACCTATTTGGTAAGGAGCTTCCCATGTTGATCGCCCTGTTTCCCGGAGATGGCATCGGTCCCGAAATCGTCGATCAGGCGAAGCGGGTGCTGGATGCGCTGGCGATTGACGGGCTGACCTATGAACATGGGTTGGTCGGCGGCGCCGCGTACAAGGCGGTCGGTCACCCCCTGCCGCCGAAAACGCTGGAGATCGCCAAGCGGGCCGACGCCATCCTCTTTGGTGCCGTCGGCGATCCCGATTGCGACGCGCTCGAACGCCACTTGCGCCCCGAACAGGCGATTTTGGGGCTGCGCAAGGAACTGGGCCTGTTTTCCAACCTCCGCCCAGCCAAGGTCTTTCCCGAACTGGCGGGTGAGTCCGCGCTCAAGCCCGAAGTTGCAGGCGCGATCGACCTGCTGATCGTGCGCGAAACCAATGGCGATGTCTATTTCGGCGAAAAGGGCTTCCGCACCACCGCCGACGGCCAGCGCGAAGGCTATGACGTCATGTCCTATAATGAGGGCGAAGTGCGCCGCATCGCCCATGCCGGTTTCCAGGCCGCCCGCGCCCGACGCGGCAAGCTCTGTTCGGTGGACAAGGCCAATGTGCTGGAAACCAGCCAGTTGTGGCGCGACGTTGTGATCGAAGTCTCGGCCGACTATCCCGACGTTGCCCTCAGCCATATGTATGTCGATAACGCTGCAATGCAGCTCGTCCGCAACCCCGGCCAGTTCGACGTGATCGTCACCGGCAACCTGTTCGGCGATATTTTGTCGGATCAGGCAAGCATGTGCGTCGGATCGATCGGGATGCTCGCATCGGCGACGCTCAACGGCAGCGGACAGGGGCTGTATGAACCGATCCACGGCTCCGCCCCCGACATTGCGGGCACCGGCAAGGCCAATCCGCTCGCGACGGTGCTGTCGGCGGCGATGCTGCTGCGCTATTCGTTGGGGATGGCCGATCAGGCCGACCGGATCGAACGGGCCGTTGCCAAGGCTTTGGCGAACGGCGCGCGCAGCCCCGATCTGGGCGGCACGATGACGACGGTGCAAATGGGTGACGCGGTGCTGGCGGCGCTGGACTGAGGAACGAGAGATGAAGCGCAAGAGCGGGCAAGACCCTGAAATCACCAAACATTGGAAGCCCGCGACGATCGCGGTGCGGGGCGGCACGGCGCGCACCGAATATGGCGAAACGTCCGAAGCGCTCTTCCTGAGCAGCGGCTATTGCTATGACCGGGCGGAGGATGCCGCGGCGCGCTTTGCCGGTGAGCAGCAGGGCATGACCTATAGCCGCCTGCAAAACCCCACGGTCGAGATGCTGGAACAGCGCATCGCGCTGCTGGAAGGGGCGGAGGCCTGCCGCGCCACCGCGACCGGCATGGCGGCGATGACGGCCGCCCTGCTGTGCCAATTGTCGGCGGGCGACCATGTCGTTGCTGGCAAGGCATTGTTCGGATCGTGCCGCTGGCTGACCGACACGCTGCTGCCCAAATTCGGCATCGAAACGACCACGGTCGACGCCACCGACAATGCCGCATGGGAAGCCGCGATCCGGCCCAATACCAAGGTCTTTTTCTTCGAAACCCCTGCCAACCCGACTATGGACGTCGCCGACATGGCGGCGATCTGCGCCATCGCTAAGGCGCATGGCATCACCAGCGTGATCGACAATGCCTTCGCTACCCCTGCGCTGCAGCGGCCGATGGAATTTGGCGCGGATGTCGTGGCCTATAGCGCGACCAAGATGATGGACGGGCAGGGTCGGGTGCTGGCGGGCGCGATTTGCGGCACGCGGGAATGGATCACCAACACGCTGCTGCCCTTCCACCGCAACACCGGGCCGACGCTCAGCGCTTTCAACGCCTGGGTCGTGCTCAAGGGGCTGGAGACGCTGGACCTGCGGATCAGACGGCAGAGCGAAAATGCGCTCAAGGTCGCCAAATTTCTGGAAAGCCGTGTCGCCAAAGTGCTGTATCCGGGGCTGGAGAGCCACCCGCAACATGCGCTGGCGATGCGCCAGATGGAGATGGCCGGGCCGATCTTCTCGCTCTATGTCGGCGGTGGCCGGGCAGAGGCCCACGGGCTTCTCAACGGGCTGCAACTGGTCGATATCAGCAACAATATCGGCGATTCGCGCTCGCTGATGACGCATCCGGCCTCGACCACCCATTATGGCATGGCGGAGGCCGCGCGGCTGGAAGTCGGCATCACCGAAGACATGCTACGGCTCAATGTCGGGCTGGAGGATGCGGACGATGTAATCGCCGATCTGGATCAGGCGTTGCGGACGATCGGGCGTTGACGGGCAAGGGGGTAAGGGCGCATTCGTAAGACCGTGAACGCACTTTTCCCCTTCCACGCCAAGACGCAGGACGTCATCGTCCATGTCGCCGTTTCCTTCCTGCCCGAACAATCGGAGCCGGATCGGGGCCGCTGGTTCTGGGCCTATCATATCCGCATCGAAAATCAGGGGACTCAGCCGGTCCAGTTGCTGACCCGTCATTGGGTCATCACCGACGGGCGCGGCGCCCAGCATCGGGTCGATGGCGACGGGGTGGTCGGCGAACAACCGGTGGTGCAGCCGGGCAAAAGCTATGACTATGTCTCTGGCTGCCCGCTCAATACCCCGACCGGATCGATGAAGGGCAGCTACCGCATGATCGGCGTCAGCGGCGAGACGTTCGAGGTCGCCATCCCTCATTTCGCGCTGATCGCGCCTGCGGTGGCCGAATGAAGCGGACGCATTTGCCGCTTAACGGCCTGCGCGTGTTGGATGCGGCGGCACGGCATTTGTCGTTTACGCGCGCGGCCGACGAACTGGCTGTGACGCCTGCGGCGGTCGGTCAGCAAATTCGCGCACTGGAAGATTTGCTGGGCGTGGTGCTGTTCCGCCGCACGCCCAAGGGGCTGGAACTCACGCCGGAAACCGAAGCGGGACTCGATGCGCTGCGCGCCGGTTTCCTGGAATTCGAGGATGCCGTGCGGGCGATGCAGGCGGGTCAAGCGAGCAGCGCACTGACCATTGCCGCGCCGCGCGACATCACCGCCAAGTGGCTCCAGCCCCGCTTGGCCGGCTATGCCGCGCATCAGCCCGACCTCACCTTCCAGCTGATCGCAGCGGACGAGGCGCTGGACTTTACCGAAGCCAATCTCGACCTCGCGCTGCGCCTGACCGATGCGGCGGGCGAGCATGTGGGCGTGAAGCTGGGCGAGGCGGCCTTCGTCACGGTGGAAGCGGCCCAAGGTGGCCCGGAACAGCGGATCGACTGGCCCGGCTGCCCGGCGGGGGACAAGCCCGCGATCATCCGGGTGGCCGATGGCGGGCTGGCGATCGAGGCGGCGGCCAATGGCTTTGGCCGGGCGCGTGTGCCGTTGCTCCTGGTACAGGCCGATCTGGCTGCAGGCCGGGTGCGGCAGGTCGGGGAGGCGATGCCGAGTTTGCTCAGCTACTGGCTGATCGCGCCTTTGCCGCAATGGCGGCAGAAGAAGGTCAAGGCGCTGGTTGAAGCGCTGTTGGCCTGATCATAGGCCGATGCCTATTCAGCCAGCAGGTTGAGTGCGCGCGTCATCAGCGCGACGAAGCGCGGTTCGTCCAGGCGGGCGGCAGGATTGTTCCAGCTTGCACTGATTGCGCGCCATTGCCCATCACTGCGTCGTGCAAGAAAGTTCATGGCCATCACGCCGGGTTCGCTACCCCCCTTATAGCCAAGATAGGCCCAGCGCCGCGCATCGGCAGGGGCGACGCCGGGTTCAATCGCCATGATCGGCAATGCGTCGCCGCCATGGATGCGCAACCAGTCGAGTTGCGCGATCATGTCGGTCGCACTGGCGAACCATTCAATATCTCCGATCGCGGTCGGGGTTTCGGCTACGCTGCCGACATCCACCTTGTCAGCGGTTAGGCGTGACGCCGCATCGCGTAGCAGCGCCCGGCGTGCGTCGGGCGATGCCGTGACATAGCGCCGCCGCAGGTCGGCATTGGCGGGCATTTTGAGCGCAAAGGCTTCGGCGGTGGTGAGCAGGGGCAGCGCCCGATCCGGGTTTGCATGACCGGTTGTCGCAAGCATCGCGTCCACCTTGTCGCGACCCAGCGCCAGCAACAGCGTATCGCTTGCGCTATTATCGCTTTCGGCGATCATCGCCGTGGCGAGGCTGTGCAGCGTCATCGGCGCGCGGTCGGGCCAGTGCAGCAGGCGGCCCGAAAAGCTCTTCGGGCCGAGCGGAATGACGTCGCTCCATCGCCGTTCGCCAGCGCCTACGGCGCGCGCCAGTTCCGCAAGGATGGTCAGCTTGAAGCTGGAGCCGATGGCCATCGCGGTATCGGCGCGGTGCGCTTCTTGCAGTTGGGGCGGGCTGTTGCCCAATGTCGCAACCGCGAAACTGGTCGCGCCGGGGAGGGCGGCGATATCCGCCATGACCTTGGCCATGCTGTCATTGGCCGTTCGCGCGCCGACGATGCGCAGGCCCACTACGCGGCCCGGCGGCTGTGGCGCGACGACCAGCGTAAAGCCGACAGTCGCCCGTTCGTAACGGATTTCGAGCTGCCCGGCAGTGGCGCTATCCTGCCGCACGGCCCCCAGTGCGAGCGGTTTGCCATGCTGCGCGCGCAGGTCGGCGGCAACGGCGCGCCAGCGATCCACAGGGACAGCATCAAGGAAGAGGGAGGAGAAATAATTGGCCTCGTCACCGGGCGATGTGAGAAGACGAAGCAGTTGTTCGGCGCGAGCTTGATAAGTGGGATTGGGGGCCGCCTGCGCAGGGAGGGCGATGCTCAGCAAAAATAGAAAAGCCAAGCTCAAAACCTGTCGTGCTCCTGCGAAAGCAGAAGCCCAGGGTGCTCCATCACGCACCTGTCAACGCCGCCTCAAGCATCGATCGCTTCTTCATCCACCGCCGCCGCATTTTCCTGAATGAACGCAAAGCGATGCGCCGGGTTCGTCCCCATCAGACGATCGACCAGATCACGCACCCCCGCACGCTCCTCAACGTCGGCAGGCAGGGTGATACGGATCAGCATCCGTGTCTTGGGGTCCATGGTGGTTTCGCGCAACTGCATCGGGTTCATTTCGCCCAGCCCCTTGAACCGGCTGACGTCGACCTTCTTGCCCTTGAACTCTTTGGTCTGCATCAGCGCGGTGCGATGGGCGTCATCTTTGGCATAGGCGCTCTTGCCGCCCGCGACCAAGCGATAGAGCGGCGGCTGGGCAAGGTAGAGATGGCCGCGCCGCACCAGTTCGGGCATTTCCTGAAAGAAGAAGGTCATCAGCAGCGTCGCGATATGCGCACCATCGACATCTGCGTCGGTCATGATGACGATACGCTCATAGCGGAGATGATCAGGATTGCAGTCCTTGCGCGTGCCGCAGCCCAGCGCCAGGATCATGTCGGCAATTTCCTGATTGGCCAGGATCTTCGCATTATTGGCCGATGCGACGTTCAATATCTTGCCGCGCAGGGGCAGGATCGCCTGCGTCTTGCGGTCGCGTGCCTGTTTGGCGGAACCGCCGGCCGAATCGCCTTCGACCAGGAAGATTTCAGCGCCTTCGGGGTCATCGTTGGAACAGTCCGTCAGTTTGCCGGGCAGGCGCAGCTTGCGCGAATTGGTCGCGGTCTTGCGCTTGACCTCCTTCTCCTGCTTGCGCTTCAAACGCTCGTCCATGCGATCGAGCACATAGGCGAGCAGCGCCTTGCCCCGGTCCATATGGTCGGTCAGATAATGGTCGAAATGATCGCGCACGGCATTTTCCACCAGGCGCGCGGCTTCGGGTGATGTCAGCCGATCCTTGGTCTGGCTCTGAAACTGCGGTTCGCGGATGAAGACCGACAGCATGATTTCCGACGACGTCATGATGTCGTCGGCGGTGATGTCTTTCGCCTTCTTCTGGCCCACCAGGTCGGCAAAGGCGCGGATGCCCTTGACCAGCGCAGCGCGCATCCCGGCTTCATGCGTGCCGCCATCGGGCGTCGGGATGGTGTTGCAATACCAGCTATAGCTGCCATCCGACCAGAGCGGCCAGGCCACGGCCCATTCGACGCGGCCTGCGCCCTCGGGAAAATCCTGATTGCCCGCGAAAAACACGCTGGTCGCGCATTCGCGGTCGCTGACCTGTTCCTTCAGATGATCGGCAAGGCCACCGGGGAACTGAAAGACGGCTTCGGTCGGGGTATCGTCACTGACCAACTCGGGTGCGCATTTCCAGCGGATTTCGACGCCCGCAAACAGATAGGCCTTTGACCGGGCGAGCCGATGCAGGCGCGCCGGCTTGAATTTCTGCTCGCCGAAGATTTCGGTGTCGGGGATGAAACTGACCGACGTGCCCCGCCGGTTGGGCGCACCGCCGACCTTTTCCAACGCCGTGACGGGCAGCCCCTGGGAGAAGCTTTGGCGGAACAGTTCCTTGTTGCGTGCGACCTCGACCACGGTGTCGCTCGACAGCGCGTTGACCACGCTGATGCCCACGCCATGCAGGCCGCCGGAGGTGGCATAGGCCTTGTCCGTGAACTTGCCGCCCGAATGGAGCGTGGTCATGATCACTTCCAGCGCCGACTTGCCGGGAAATTTCGGGTGCGGATCGACCGGAATGCCGCGACCATTGTCGGTGATGGTCAGGCGATTGCCGGGTTCCAGCGTGATTTCGATCCGGTTGGCGTGGCCCGCCACCGCTTCGTCCATACTGTTGTCGAGTACTTCGGACGCGAGATGGTGCAACGCCCGCTCATCGGTGCCGCCAATATACATGCCGGGACGGCGACGCACCGGTTCCAGCCCTTCCAGCACCTCGATGGCGGAAGCATCATATTCAGGGGTGGTCGATGGTGCGGCAGCGAACAGGTCTTCGGACATGACAATAGCTATAGGCGGGCAGGCGTGGCGCGCAAGCATTGTGTCTTATGCGGCACAGCAACGAAAAGTTACGATAAAGCGTGAAACAAACCCTGCATTCAGACCGTTAGCGCCGTGCAAGAGGGTTTTTGACGCCCCCAGGCGAGGAGAATTTTACATGAAGTTGAGCCATTTTGCACCGCTCGGTGCCACGCTGGCATTTGTGCTGGCGACCCCTGTGATGGCGCAGGACAGCACCGGCGCGGTCGATTGGACCGGTCCCTATATCGGCGGTTCGTTCGGCTATAACTGGCAGAAGAACGACGGCGAAGAACATATCCGTTTCGATGCCGATGCTGACGGCGAATATGACGACGTCATTCGGACGGGCACCGGTGCCAATGCCTTTTCGCCAGGCACCTGCGGCGGTTCCGCCCGTGGCGCGACGCCGGGCGCAGGTTGTAACGACGACAAGGACGCCATCGGCTGGATGGGTCATGTAGGTTACGACCGTCAGTTTGGCAGCATCGTCGCCGGTGTGGTCGCTGAAGCCGGTAAGGCCTATATCAGCGACAGCGTGACCGAATATTCCACGACTCCGGCTTTCTATGAAATGACGCGCCGGATCGACTGGAATGGTAACCTGCGCGCGCGCCTGGGCTACACCACGCCCGGCGGCATCATGCCCTACATCACCGGCGGTCTGGCTTATGCCAAGGTGAAGAACAGCTTCGCCACCAGCAACGGTGCCAACAGCTTCACCGAAGTCGATCGCAAGGAAGACGCCTGGGGCTACACCATGGGCGGCGGTATCGAAGCCAAGGTTTCGGACAATTTCTCGATCGGTGCCCGCTATCTGTGGACTCGCTACAATGTCGATGACTATCGCGTCGATGTCGGTGCAGGCAGCGCGCCTGCGACCAATCCGTTCCGCATCACCCCTTCGGGCGGCGCGAGCATGAACCGTGGCGACAAGTTCGACACGCAGAGCGTGATGGTCACGACCAGCTTCCGCTTCTGATAGGCAAAAAGGGCGGGGTTTTTCGCCTCCGCCCTTTTCTATCGGACAATAAAAAGGCCGCCTTTCGGGGCGGCCTTTTTTTGGCTTAGCGGACGCGGGGGCCGCCAAAGGGTAGCGGCGGGGGAGGACGACGCGTGCCGCGCGGCAGTTGCGCCTGATAGGCGCGACCGCAATGTTCCACGCAATAAGGGAAGCCCGGATTGACCGCGACCCCGCAGAAGTGGAAGTCGGGTTCGCCCGGATGACCCATCGGCCATTTGCAGATCCGCTCGGTCAGGTCGAGCAGCGACGTCTTGTCGGCAATCTCTGCGCTGGGCTTGGCCGGAACCAGACGACGCGGCGGTGCTGGCGGGATCGGCGCCTGCTGATCGCCCGGACCCTGACGCAGGAAGCCGCCCGGACCGACGGAAACGATGCGTGGCTGCGACGGGGGAGGCGGCGCGTCGGACACCACCGGATCGGCCGCAGGTGCAGCGGCTACTGGCGGCGGCGTCGGTGCGGCGGCGCGCGCCGGTGCTGGCGTTGCAGGGGTTACCGGCGCAGGCGCTGCGCGCTGCGCGGGCGCTTCGGGTTCGGCGGCTGCCACGGGCTTGCGCGCTGCTGCAGCCTTTTTGGGCGCGTCATTGGCCTTCACGGGCGACGGGCGTGATTGCAGGCCCAGGCGATGGGCCTTGCCAATCACCGCATTGCGGCTGACGCCGCCCAATTCTTCGGCGATCTGGCTAGCGGTCAGGCCGCGCTCCCACATCCCCTTGAGCTGGTCGATACGCTCGTCGGTCCAGGACAATGAAAAACTCCTCACAAATTCCAATATGCTTCCCTATATGGGAACGAGCGCGTGAGGTTCAAATCCCTGAACGGCGCGCTTGCAGCACAACGCACCAGCCGATAGTCGATCCCACCATGAACGACCAGTCCAAAATTGCCCCCGCAACCCCGGTTGCCGCCCCCTTCGCCGAACCTGGCGTACCCGTGATCCGCAACATCAACTGGGCGGGAACGTGGGCGCTATATCGTAAAGAGGTGCATCGCTTCCTGAAGGTCCAACTCCAGACGGTATGGGCACCGGCGATCACGACCCTGATGTTCCTGGTGATCTTCATCGTCGCGTTGGGCGGGAGCGGCCGGACCGTGGGCTTGCGCGGCGAAGCGGTACCCTTTGCCGATTTCATCGCGCCGGGCCTTATCGTCATGGGCATGATCAACGCCTGCTTCGCCAATGCGAGCTTCGCGCTGATGGTGGGCAAGGTGCAGGGGACGCTGGTCGATTATCTGATGCCGCCGATTTCCGTCGGAGAATTGCTGTTCGCGCTGGCGGGTTCGTCAGTGACGCGCGCGGTGTTCGTGGGCTGCGCCTTGTGGGGCGCGATGGCGCTGTGGCCCGGCGTGCATGTGACCCCGGCGCATCTATGGGCGGTGGTCTGGTTCGGGCTGCTCGGCACAAGCTTCGTCGCCTTTCTTGGCGTGCTGACATCAATCTGGGCGGAGAAGTTCGATCATGGCGCGGCGATCACCAATTTCGTGATCGGGCCGCTCGCCTTGCTGTCGGGCACCTTCTATTCGATCGACCGCTTACCACCTTTTTTTCAAGCCATCAGCCACGCCAATCCCTTCTTCTACATCATATCGGGCTTCCGCTATGGCTTCGTCGCGGCGGCCGACACCGACATCGTCGTCGGCAGCATCGTGCTGCTGACGCTGAACCTGATCTTCGGCGGGCTATGCTATGCGCTGTTGCGCCGTGGCTGGAAGATCAAGGCCTGACTGGTCAGATGAAGGCCGCAAAGATTGGGATAACGAGCATCGCAACCCCGATCAGCAACGCTGCCAATATCCAATGATGCCAGCGGGGAAGGGCGCGGTCATCGCCGCGCCCTTCCTGCCATGGCCAGATCATAGCGGTCTGATCACTGGGTCGCGCCGCCGCCGACGCGCGCCAGCGTAAACCCCGCCTCGGTGACTTCGGCGAGCGGATAGATGTTGCGCAGGTCAACGAGCGCATTGCCGTTCATCGCACTGGCGAGGCGCTTCATGTCGAGTGCGCGGAAAATATCCCATTCGGTGACCAGCACCAGCACATCGGCACCCTCGGCGGCTTCATAGGCGTCCTTGGCCATGGTGACGCTGGGCATCATGGGTGCGGCCACGTCCATGCCTTCGGGATCATAAGCGACGATCTTCGCGCCCGCATCCTCCAGCGCCTGGACGATGGCGAGGCTGGGCGCATCGCGCATGTCGTCGGTATTGGGCTTGAAGGTCAGGCCCAGCAGCGCGACTGTCTTGCCGCGCGCGTCGCCGCCCAGCGCCTTGACGATCTTGCGCCCCATGGCGCGCTTGCGCAGGTCGTTGACCTGCACCACCGTCTCGACGATGCGGATCGGCGTGTCGTGATCCTGACCGGTCTTGACCAGCGCCAGCGTGTCTTTGGGGAAGCAGGAGCCGCCATAGCCCGGTCCTGCATGCAGGAATTTGGAACCGATGCGATTGTCGAGGCCGATGCCGCGCGACACGTCCTGCACATCCGCGCCGACCGCTTCGCACAGGTCCGCCATCTCGTTGATGAAGGTGATCTTGGTCGCCAGGAAAGCGTTGGCGGCATATTTGATGAGTTCAGCGGTGCGCCGCCCCGTGAACATCAACGGCGCCTGATTGAGGTTGAGCGGGCGATAGACCTGGCTCATCACCGCGATGGCGCGTTCCGAGCCGGTGGTGCCGACGACGACGCGGTCGGGCCGTTTGAAATCGCCGATCGCCGCGCCTTCGCGCAGGAATTCGGGGTTGGATACGACCTGGATGTCGAGATCGGGCTTCAATTCCCGCGCGATTCGCTCGACCTCGTCGCCAGTGCCCACGGGCACGGTCGACTTGGTGACGATGACCGCCGGACCGTCGAGCGCGGCGACGATTTCCCGCGCTGCAGCATAGACATAGGAGAGATCGGCATGGCCATCGCCGCGACGCGAGGGCGTACCGACGGCGATGAAGATCGCGTCCGCGCCCTTGACGCCCGCGGCGAGGTCCGTGGTGAAGGTCAGGCGGCCCGATGCGGCATTGTCGCCGACCAGCTTATCCAGCCCCGGTTCGAAAATCGGCATCCGCCCCGCTTCGATCGCCGCGATCTTGCCCGCATCCTTGTCGACGCAGACCACATCATGGCCGAAATCCGCAAAACAGGCCCCTGACACAAGGCCCACATACCCCGTGCCGATCATCGTGATTTTCATGAGATATTCGGGCTCCACATAGAATGGGACATGCGCACGGGCGACTTAGCATAGTCTTTCCATATTACAATTCGCTGCATCGCAGTAACGGACCAAGCATGGCGTTTAGCCCCTATACACTTTTATCTGCCAAGGCAGGCCGGTCGGCAATCGGGCAAGGGATGAATGATGAAAGTCGCCATAGTATTCGGGACTCGCCCGGAAGCGATCAAGATGTTCCCCGTCGTCCACGCCCTGCGCGCCCGATCCGGGGTCGAGACACGGGTCATCGTGACGGCGCAGCACCGGGGGTTGTTGGACCAGGTGTTGGCGATCGCAGGCATCGTGCCGGACATCGATCTCGACGTGATGGTGCCGAACCAGACGCTCGACGGGCTGACCGCCAAGCTGATCGTTGAACTCGGCAAGGCCTTCGACGCCGAAAAGCCCGACCGCGTCGTCGTGCATGGCGATACGCTGACGACCATGGTGGCCAGCCTCGCGGCTTATTATCGCAAGATTCCGGTGGCCCATGTCGAGGCAGGCCTGCGCAGCGGCGACATTCATCATCCCTGGCCCGAAGAGGTGAATCGCCGCGTGGTCGCCTGCATCGCCGAAATGAATTTCGCGCCGACCCAAGCGGCGGCCGATGCGCTGCTGGCTGAAAGCCGAGCCGCGGCCAGCATCCATATTACCGGCAATACCGTGATCGACGCTTTGCTGGCAACGCGCGAGCGCGTGCTGGCGGACCCGTCGCTGGCACATGGGCTCGATGCCTTGGCAGCGCGTTTCACGGGCAAGCGGATCATCGCTGTCACCAGCCACAGGCGCGAGAATTTCGGCGGCGGGATGGAGGCGATCGCTGGGTCCATCGCCGAAATTGCGGCGCGGCCCGATGTCGCGGTGATCTTCCCGGTTCATCCCAACCCCCATGTCCGGCCGGTCATGGATGCGGTGCTGGTCGACTTGCCCAATGTAGCGATGATCGAGCCGCTCGACTATCCCCATTTCGTGCGCTTGCTCGATATGTGCCATTTGGTGCTGACCGACAGCGGCGGCGTGCAGGAGGAAGCACCGTCGCTGGGGAAGCCCGTATTGGTGATGCGCGAAACGACCGAGCGGCCAGAAGGGGTGGATGCGGGGACGGCCAAGCTGGTGGGCGCAGATCGCGACCGGATCGTCCGCGAGGTGCTGGCGCTGCTGGACGACAGCCAAGCCTATGACGCGATGGCACGGGCACATAATCCTTTTGGCGACGGCAAGGCGGCGGAGCGGATTGCGCGCGTCATCGCAGGGGAATAGGCCACACCGTTACCGAAATATTCAGCCTTTCCGGGCAGAAGGTCGGCCAGATCATCGCCGTAAAAGGACTGCCGCTTCATGCCCGTCGACACCAAGCAGAAGGTTTCCGTCATTGGCCTTGGCTATATCGGCTTGCCGACCGCTGCGCTGATCGCGCGCGGGGGCTGCCAGGTGGTGGGCGTCGATGTGTCCGCCCATGTGGTGGAGACGGTCAATTCGGGCCGGGTGCATATCGAGGAAGTCGATCTCGACGGGCTGGTGCAGGGCGTCGTGGCGCGCGGCAATCTGCGCGCGTCGCTGACCGTCGAGGAAAGCGATGTCTTCATCATCGCGGTGCCGACGCCCGTGTCGGAAGACCATGCGCCCGACATCAGCTATGTGCTGCAAGCGGCCCGCACCATCGCGCCGGTGTTGAAGGCGGGCGACACGGTCATTCTGGAATCGACATCTCCGGTCGGCACGACGGAAGCGATGCGCGACGTGATCGGCGACATGCGGCCGGACCTCAAAATGCCGGGCCGGGGTGTGCAGGGCGACATCGCCATTGCCTATTGCCCGGAACGCGTCTTGCCCGGACGCATCCTCGTCGAACTGATCGACAATGATCGCTGCATCGGCGGCATTACGCCGCGGTGCGCACGCAAGGCGCTGGGCTTTTATCGCCAGTTCGTGCGTGGGGCCTGCATCACCACGACGGCGCGTGCGGCCGAAATGGTCAAGCTCGTCGAAAACAGCTTCCGCGACGTCAATATCGCCTTCGCCAACGAATTGTCGGTCATCGCCGAGAATATGGATATCGATGTGTGGGAGGTGATCCGCCTCGCGAACCGCCATCCGCGCGTCAATATCCTCTCGCCTGGTCCCGGCGTCGGTGGCCATTGCATCGCCGTTGACCCCTGGTTCATCGTCCACAGCGACCCCGAAAATGCGCGCATCATCCGCACCGCGCGCGAAGTGAATGACGGCAAGACCGACTATGTGGTCGCCAAGGCATCCGACATGATCGACGCCTTCGCGCATGAAGATGTCGCCTGCTTGGGCTTGGCCTTCAAGGCGAATATCGATGATTTCCGCGAAAGCCCGGCGGTGAAGGTCGCTGCCCGGCTCGCGCGTCGCTATGGTCGTCGCATCAAGCTGGTCGAACCCTATGCCCAGGCATTGCCGATGGAATTTGCCGGGACCGGCGCGGAATTGATGGATCTCGATACGGCTCTGGAACAATGCGGCGTCTTCGTCATTCTTGTCGATCATGACATGTTCAAATCGGTTCCCGTCGACGAGCGCGCCGACAAGGCGGTCTATGACACGCGCGGCATCTGGTCGGATCAACCGCGCCGGATCGCGGAGCCTGCGCCGGGACGCATGGCGCTCTAAGCGCCGGGAGCCATCCTCGGTCCGTCCCGCCTTTGGTTGCCATGTCCCTGTCGCGTCGCTAACCCCCGGTTTCAATTGGGGCATGACGGGGTGGCAGCGCCTATGACGCGCACGAACAGCATCAAAAATGCGATCGCGACACTGGCGGCCTGCGGGCTGGTCGGGGGCTGCGCGACCGTGGAGGATGCGCCGCGCGGAGATGCGGCCTATGCCATCGTGCCGCCCGCGCCCGCCGTCTCGGTCGATTATCGCATCGCGCCCGACGATGTGCTGCGCATTCAGGTCTATCATGAACCCGGTCTGTCGCTGGAAGATGCGCAGGTCAGCGCGAGCGGCATGGTCCGCATGCCGCTGATCGGCGATGTCCTTGTGGCAGGGCTGTCCGCCGGGGATGCGGCCGATGTCATCGCCGGACGGTTGGGCGAACGCTATCTGGTGTCGCCGCAGGTCACCTTGTTCGTAAAGAAGGCGGTCGGCCGCCGCGTCACGCTTGACGGAGAAGTCCGCGAACCGGGCTTGTATCCGGTCGAAGGACGGCTGACGCTGAGCCAGGCGGTGGCGCTGGGCAAAGGCCCGACCCGGCTCGCCAGCCTCTCGCAAATCGTCGTGATCCGGCAGATCGAAGGCGAACGGCAAGCGGCGATGTTCGACTTGGGGGCGATCCGCAAGGGCGAAGCGCCCGATCCTGAAATCCTGCCGGGCGATAGCATCATCATCGGCCTGTCGCGGGCCAAGGCGATCATTGGCGGCGGCCTGATCGCGCTGCCCGCTCTGGCAACGGGCTTCATTGCGCTGGATGGGGGGCGATGATGACGCCGATCTTGACCGATCGCGATCTGGACGCGACGCCGGGCCATGGCCGCGCCGCGCGGATGACGGCTGCGGCACGGCGGGGATGGCTGGTGCTGCGTCGCCATCGAGTCATCCTGTTCGTCACCATGGCGTTGTGCCTGTTGGCTGGCGTCTTGGCGATCCTGATGTCCACGCCTGATTATCGCGCAACGGCCTCGGTCGAAGTCGAGGATGTGCCGGCCGGGGCTGCAGGCGCAGGCACCACGCCGCGCGCGGCAATCGACAATATCGAAGCGATGATGCAGACCGAACTCGAAGTGCTGCGCAGTCGTGCGCTCGCCGAGGCGGTAGCCCAGGATCTGGCGCTGGTCGGCACGCCGACCTTTTTGAAGGGCATGGGACATAGACGTCCGACCGGCGGCACCGGGAGCCTGAGCCAGCGCCAAGTCGAGCAGGAGCAGGTAGTGGCGTTGCTACGCGACAATCTGGAAGTCGAACTGCCCGGCAAGTCGCGCGTGTTGCGCATCAGCTTCGTCAGCGCCGACCCGGTTCTATCGGCGCGCGTCGCCAACAGCTATGCCGACAATCTGATCCGGGCTGACCTCAAGCGCGGCTTCGAATCCGGGGTACAGGCCCGACGTTTCCTGCTGGGCGAACTGGATGGCGCACGCCGCGATCTGTCGCGGGCGGAACGGGAACTGGCGGTCTATGCTGCCCGATTGGGGATGGAGCCGGGCAAGGACGCACCACCGTCCGAAGATAGCATCACCACCCGGCTGGCGCAGCTCAATGCTTTTCGCGCGCAGGCGCTGGCTGACCGGATCGCCGCGCAAAAGACATGGGAGGGCGCAAGGCGCGCCAGCGTCGAGACGCTGCCCGAAGTGTTGAACAATGGCGCGATGCAGACTTTGATGGCGGAGCGGGCACAGGCGCGCGCGGCCTTGGTCGAAGAACGGCAGTTTCGCAAGGATGCTCATCCCGAAATGCGCGAAGCCCGCGCACGCTTGGCGGCGTTGGACGATCAGGCGGAGGAAATGGCCAACCGCATCCGTGCCTCGCTCAAGGAGCGCTATGATGTCGCCGTCCACGGCGAAACCCAGATCACCGCCGAAATCGCCGATCTGGAGCGGGAGGGGCAGGCGGCGCAAGGGCGCGACGTGCAACTGGGCATCTATGAACGCTCGGTCGATACCTATCGGATGCTGCATGACAGCCTGCTCCAACGCTATCGCGACATGGCATCGCAGGCGGGGTTTCAGGCGGGGCGCATCCAGCCGCTCGATCGCGCTGCCGTCCCGACCAAGCCTTTTTCGCCGCGCATCGGCGTGACCTTGTTGCTGGCAGCGATCGGCGGCATCGGTCTTGGACTGCTGCTGGTGGCCGCGCGTCACATATTCGATGATGCGGTAACGTCAGCCGATACGCTGGCCGAGCGGGTCGGGCTGCCTTTGCTGGGTTCAGTGCCGGTAACCGGCGACAATCCGCAACCGCCGGAGATTTTCGCGCCGATCGCCTCGTCGCTGCTGCTGGCATCGGCGGCTGGTTTGCCACGATCCATCCTGGTTACCAGCGCGCAGGAAGGGGAGGGCAAGTCGCTGACGCTTCATGCGCTGGCACTGGCTTTGGGGCGGATGGGCAAGCGCGTACTGGTGATCGACGGCGACATGCGCCGCCCGGTGCAGCACAGCCTGTTCCGTGTGACCCCCGCACGCGGCATCAGCGAAGTGCTAACCGGGCAGGCAAGTGCGCAGGAGTCGATCATCGACAGCGGCGTGCCGGGCGTGTTCCTGCTGCCTTGCGGCGCGGTGCCGCCCAATCCGGCCGAGTTGCTGGCGACCCCGGCACTGGACGCCCTATTGGATGCGGTGCGCGACCAGTATGATACGGTGCTGATCGACGCGCCGCCGATCCTGGGCCTGGGCGACACGCCTCTGCTCGCCGCGCGGGTGCAGGCAAGTCTGTTGGTGGTCGAATGGGGCCGCAACCATCATGGCGGCCTGCGCGCCGCCGTGGAGCGACTGCGCCAGGCTGGCGGCACGCTGATCGGTGCAATCCTGACCAAGCAGCAAGGTCGCATGATGGAATATGATTATCACCGGGGCGGGTAGCATTCTCCCACATCCGTTCGGCCTGAGCGTGTCGAAGGCCCTTACTGCCCAATAAAAAAGCGCCGTCCCGATGGGAGGCGCTTTTTCTTTACGTCGCAGCGTAATCAGCGGGTCAGGCCCGCGCCATCAACCCTTCGACCAGCCCCTCGAACAGGCGCTTGCCGTCGGTCGCGCCATGGGCTGGCTCGATCACCCGTTCGGGGTGCGGCATCATGCCCAGTACATTGCCCTTGTCGTTCAATATGCCCGCAATGTTGCGCGCGGACCCGTTCACGCTTTCCGCATAACGCAGCGCAACCCGGCCTTCGCCTTCCAGCCGGTCGAGAGTCGCGTCATCGGCGAAATAATTGCCGTCATGATGGGCGACGGGATAGGAAATACGCTCACCTGCGTCATAGCGGCTGGTGAAAGCGCTCTGCGCATTCTCGACCGTCAACGCGACGTCGCGGCAGACGAAATGCCCACCGGCATTGCGCAGCAGAGCGCCGGGCAGCAAACCGCTCTCGGTCAGCACCTGGAACCCGTTGCAAATGCCAAGCACGAAGGCACCGCGATCCGCCGCCTGCGCGACCGCCTGCATGACCGGCGAGCGCGCCGCCATCGCGCCAGAGCGCAGATAGTCGCCATAGGAAAAGCCGCCGGGAACGCCGATCAGGTCGATATCGTCGGGCAGTTCCGTATCGCGATGCCACACCATGACTGGCTTGGCACCCGTCGCCGCCTCGAACGCCACCGCCAGGTCGCGGTCGCAATTGCTGCCGGGAAAGACGATGACCGCGCTCTTCATGGCTCAGGCGACCTTTTCGATGCGGTAGTTTTCGATCACCGTATTGGCCAGCAGCTTGCGGCACATGGCGTCAATATCCTCGTCGCTGGTGCCATCGGCCAGGTCGAGTTCGATCAGCTTGCCCGCACGCACGTCATTGACGCCGTCGAACCCCAGCCCTTCGAGGGCGTGGTGGATCGCGCGGCCCTGCGGATCGAGCACACCGCCCTTGAGGGTGACGAAGATACGGGCTTTCATGAAGGGCGAACTCCTTGGGATCGACTTTGCGGTCCCCTAGTCCCGGTACAGCGGGGAGGCAAGCCATTATCCCGGCGGATCGCGTGGCGACAGCGGCAAAAGTCATTTTGCAAGAGGCGGCATTTTGCCTAAGCGATCGGCATGAACCCCGAAATATCCTATTATGTCTTTGCCATCATCGCAGTCATCTTGGCTGGCCTTGCGAAGGGCGGCTTTGCCGGGGTCGGCGCGCTCGCCATGCCCGTGATGGCGCTTGGCGTCGATCCGGTGCGCGGTGCGGCGATCCTGCTGCCCATATTGATCCTGCAGGATGCGGTGAGCGTCTGGGTGTATCGGCGCAGCTGGGACGAGGCGATCCTCAAGGTCATGTTGCCGGGTGCGGCGATCGGCATCCTGCTTGGCTGGTTTTTTGCGACCCGCGTGTCGGAAACCGCCGTCCTCGGCGTGTTGGGCGCGATATCGATATTGTTCGGCTTGCAGCGCTTGTGGGTGGAACGGGGCAGCGCCGTGGTGCTGCCATCCAATACGCCCGGATGGGTCGGCGTCCTGTTCGGCATCGCCAGCGGCTTCACCAGCCAGATCGCCCATGCCGGGTCGCCACCGTTCCAGATGTGGGTGCTGCCCAAGCGGCTGCCGCGCGATATGCTGGTCGGGACGACGGCTTTGGCCTTTGCCGCGATGAACTGGATGAAGATGCCCGCCTATGCCGCGCTGGGGCAGTTTACCCGCGCGAACCTTATGGCGACCGCCATGCTGGTGCCGGTCGCGGTCGTCTCGACGCTGGCCGGGGTGGCGCTGGTGCGGCGGGTCGATCCGGCGCGCTTCTATACGCTGATCTATGGATTGATGGTGCTGCTGGGCATCAAGCTGGTGGTTGACGCCCTGATGGCCTGACCACCCATCCGTTCGTGTCGAGCGAAGTCGAGAAACGTCCACATAACGCTTCCCGCTTCTCGACTATGCTCGCAGCGAACGGCGGAAGAAGACTGAAGATCAGCCTTCTTCCTTCTCCCGCTTCTTGCGATGGGTGTCGAGGTCGAGGACGGTGGTGTCCAGCCCTTCGGGCAGCAAGCCCAAACGGCGCGCGACTTCCTGATAGGCTTCGACTTCGCCGCCCAGGTCGCGACGGAAGCGATCCTTGTCCAGCTTTTCGTTGGTGACCATGTCCCACAGGCGGCAGCCATCGGGGCTGATCTCGTCGGCCAGGATGACGCGGCTATAATCGCCGTCATACAAGCGACCGAACTCCAGCTTGAAGTCCACCAGGCGGATGCCGATGCCCGCAAACAGCCCGCACATGAAGTCATTGATGCGGATCGCCATGTCGGCAATGTCGTGCATCTCTTCCTGCGTCGCCCAGCCAAAGCAGGCGATATGCTCTTCGGAAATCAGCGGGTCGCCCAGCGCATCATCCTTGTAGCAATATTCGATCAGCGTGCGCGGCAGTTGCGTGCCTTCTTCGATCCCCAGCTTCTTGCTGAGCGATCCGGCAGCGACATTGCGCACGACGACTTCGATCGGCACGATTTCGACCTGGCGCACCAACTGCTCGCGCATGTTGAGGCGGCGGATGAAATGGGTCGGCACGCCGATCTGACCGAGCAGAGTGAAGATATGCTCGGAAATCCGGTTGTTCAGCACGCCCTTGCCGGAAATCGTGCCCTTCTTCTGGGCGTTGAAGGCAGTGGCGTCATCCTTGAAATATTGGATGATCGTGCCGGGCTCAGGGCCTTCATAAAGGATCTTTGCCTTGCCTTCGTAAATCTGGCGGCGACGGGCCATGCGCGTTCCTGTCTGGTCAAAAATACTGCGCCCCGACAATCGCGAATCGATAAGGATCAGCGGGTGCCGGGGCTGCTTGGGCCTCGCCCATAGAGCAAAGCGCGCGAGCGTGCAATTGTGCGCCCCTGCGCTACAGCACGTCGCCGAACATCGCCCATAACAAACCAAACCATGCGATCATGCCGACCGTCGCGATGACGACACCCGATCTGGCCTGCAAAGCGGCGACAAGGCCATTCGGTTCATCGTCATCCGGGGTCATGCACCGGGATTAGCCTTCCGCTGGCTCCGGCTCAACCCGTGCCGTGTCCCGATCGACCGCCATTAGCCGTTCGGTAAAGGATTGCCGCCACCAGCTGATGTCCTGCTGTTCCACGCTATCCATCATCGCGCGCCAGCGCCGCTTGCGCTCGTCCAGCGGCATCGCAAGCGCCCGGTTGATCGCATCGGACATTTCTTCCGGGCTGTACGGGTTGATGAGCAGCGCATCTTTGAGCTGCAACGCCGCCCCCGCAAAGCGCGAGAGGATCAGTACGCCCGGATCTTCCGGGTCTTGCGCCGCGACATATTCCTTGGCGACCAGGTTCATGCCATCGCGCAGCGGCGTCACCAGCCCGATTTTGGCGGCGCGATAGATGCCCGCCAGCTTGTCGCGCGGATAGCCCTGATTGACGTAGCGGATCGGGGTCCAGTCCACATCGCTATATTCGCCATTGAGCCGCCCGGCGAGCGAATCGAGGGTGGCGCGAATCTGCTGGTAACTCTCCACGTCGCCGCGCGAAGGCGGTGCGACCTGGGTCAGCAGCACCTTGCGATGATGTTCGGGATGGTCCTTGAGGAAGCGGGCATAGCCGTTGAAACGCTCTTCCAGCCCCTTGCTATAGTCCAGCCGATCGACACCGACGATCATCGCGCGATCCTGCAGCGACGCGCGCAGGCGATCGCCCATGTCGCGTGCCGCCTTGCTGACGGCGGCTTCGGCAAATTCCTTGGCATTGATCCCGATCGGGCAGGCCACCGCCTGGATGGTGCGATCGCCCACGGTGACGAAATCGCCCTCGACCCGGCCGCCCATTTCCTTCTCGACATAATGGCGGAAGGATTCGAGCCATTCCTCGGTATGGAAACCAACCACATCATAAGCGAACAGGCTGGACACCAGCTTGCTATGATGCGGCAGCGAGACCAGCAACCTTGTCGGCGGCCAAGGGATGTGGAGGAAGAAGCCCATCCGGTTGCGATGACCGCGATCGCGCAGCATCTGCCCCAGCGGGATCATATGATAATCATGCACCCAGATGATGTCTTCGGGCTCGATCAGCGGGGCTGCGGTATCGGCAAAGCGCTGGTTGACGCGGTTATAGCCGCCCTCGAAATCGCGCGCATATTCGGCCAGGTCGATGCGGAAATGAAAGAGCGGCCACAGCGTCTTGTTCGCATAGCCGTTATAATATTCGTCGATATCCTGTTCTTCCAGGTCGATCGTCGCGGTCTTGACCCCGTCGTCCTCGGCGAACCCGATATGCCCCGTGAAATGATCGGTCACTTCCCCCGACCAGCCGATCCAGGTGCCCCGGCTCTCGCGCAACGCTTCAGCGAGCGCGACCGCGAGGCCACCCTGATTGCCGGCCTTCGACGGGCGCGACACGCGGTTGGAAATGACTATCAGGCGGCTCATCGCATCATGCTCCACGGTTTGCTCAGCAGGACGGCGCAGTTGATGATGCCGACCAACGAGTAGGTCTGGGGATAGTTGCCCCATAATTCCCCGGTCACAGGGTCGATATCTTCCGACAGCAGCCCGGCGGCAGTACGCCGGGTCAACATCTCCTCGAACAGGGTGCGGGCTTCCTCCTGTCGTCCACTGCGATGCAGTGCTTCGATCAACCAGAAGGTGCAGACATTGAAGGCCGTGACCGGCTCACCGAAATCATCGGGTGCGCTGTATCGCAGCATATCATTGCCCCGGCGCAGGTCCGCCTCCAGCGCGGCCAGCGTACCCTGAAACATCGGATCGTCCGCGGTCAGAAAACGCAGGTCCAGCAATTGCAACAGCGATGCGTCGCGCGAATCATCCTCGAAATTGGCGGAGATGGCGTTGCTGTCGCTGCGCCAGGCGGCGTCGAGAATATGGGCCTTCATCGTCTCGGCCCGATTCTGCCAGAGACCGGCGCGGACTGGCAGGTCGAGCGCCGTGGCAGCGTGCGCCAAACGATCGCAGGCCGCCCAGCACATGACCGCGCTATAACTGTGGACATGAGCGCGCGTGCGCAATTCCCACAAACCCGCATCCGGCTTGTCATACACCGCCCAGGCCCGTTCACCCACGGCTTCCAGCGCTTCGAAATCGGCGTGGCCTGCCATACGGAGCAGGCGCTGGTCGATGAAGCCCTGCACCGAGGACAGCACGATCTGGCCATAGGCGTCATGCTGGACCTGTTCATAGGCGGCGTTGCCGACCCGCACCGGCCCCATGCCGCGATAGCCGGGCAGGCTTTGTGCCTCCCATTCGGTCAAGGTCGCATTGCCGCGCACATCGTAGAGCGGCTGGATATGCCCGCCCTTCGCGTCATCGACGATATTGCGCAGATAGACGAGATAGCTTTCCAGCACGTCGAGCGCGCCGAGCCGGTTCAGCGCCTCGACGGTGTAATAGGCGTCACGCACCCAGCAATAGCGATAGTCCCAGTTCCGGCCGCTGTCGGCATGTTCGGGTATCGATGTCGTCAGCGCTGCGACGATCGCCCCGGTTTCCTCATGCTGGCATAGCTTGAGCGTGATGGCGGAGCGAATGACCGCTTCCTGCCATTCGGGCGGAATGGCGAGGCCACGGACCCATAGCCGCCATTCCTCGATCGTGTCTTCCAGCATCCGCTCGATCGCCGGACGCAGGGCGTCGGAAAATCCTTCATCCGGCCCCATGAAGAAATGCATGTCCTGTTCCAGCCGGAACCAGCTTTCCTGCGCGATCAGGCCGATGGGGGCGTTGGTCGATACCCGCATCGCCATATAGGACAGCACCATGCGGATATGATTGGAGCCGTAATTGATCGGCACCGGCTCGTTATTCCAGTTAGTGGTCGGGCGCAGGCGCACGCGAATGCGGGGACTTCCCGCTACCGGACGAACGATCCTGATGAACGCCACCGGGCGATACATTCGCCCCTTATGCTTGTGGCGCGGGCAGAAATCTAAAATCTCGATCGCATTGCCCTGCGCATCGGCCTGGCGGGTGACGAGGATGGGGGTGTTGCGCAGATAGGATTGCTCGACCGAAACGCAATCTTCCAGTTCGATCGCCCAAAAGCCGCGCGCTTGCGGATCGTCCCAATCCTTGTCGTCCAGCAGCGCGGAAAAGACCGGGTCGCCATCGACGCGGGGGACGCAGCCCCAGACCATCCGGCCCTTCCGGTCGATCAGGGCAGACGCCTGACAATTGCCGATCGGCCAGAGATCGAGCGAACGCGCCGCTCCGGCCATGAAAGTCTCGCTGGAATGTAGGATCGTTCTGCCCCCTTGCTGTCTGGTCGCACAGGCGCACCCCGATCAGTCTGACCGGGCGGCCCCCTCGGCGAGATAATGCCTGACATCGGCAACCTGTTCCAAAGAGAAGGTCGCTAATGTGTGTCGCGGCGGCCCGACCAGGATGCCCGAACCACCATGATCGACCGCAGCGGCAAAGCCTTCCTCGTCGGTCACATCATCGCCGATGAAGACGGGTCTACCACCTTTCATCGGGGCTTCGCGCATCAATTGTGTGACGGCGCTCCCTTTGTCGGCCCCACCAGGTCGCAGTTCGAACAGCATCTTGCCCCGCTGGACGGACAAGCCATGCTGTGTCGCCAAGGCATCGGCCAGGTCGCCCGCCGCCTGCTGCCAATCGGGCGCGCCGCGAAAATGCAACCCGACGCTGATCGATTTGCGCTCCACCAGCACGCCGACCTTATCCTGCGCAAAGACCTGAAAGGCCTCTTCCACCGCGTCGATCGCCGCCAGGCGCGGCGGGGCGTCGGCCGCTTCGCCAGGACGCGCAAATTCCAGGCCATGCGTGCCCGCCAGCAGGAAATCGCCAAAGCCCAGATCCCGCAGCGTCGCGATCGACCGACCGCTGACGATCGCCAGCCGCCCGTCCAGCCGCGCCCGCAACCGATGCAGCATCGGCAGGAGGTCATCGCCCAGCACGACCCCATCGGGCGTGTCCGCAATCGGGGTCAGCGTCCCGTCGAAATCGAGGAAGAGCGCGGCGCCAGAGAGCAAGGCGGGCGGCGGGGGGGGGAGGTCGATGATCAGCACGGGGGCAAAATGGCGTCTGTGCGCGAAACCGCAACCCTTGTTCTGTCGCCGTCACAACTTTTCGCGTCGCGGGTCGGCAATCGCCAATCCCCGTTTGCCAAGCGGCGCAGCCCTGCTATTCCCGCCGCAATGACTGATTTTCGCGATCCCTTCGACAGCATCAAGGACCATCCGTTCGACGCGGCGCTGTCGCAACGCTATCTCGTCTACGCGCTGTCCACCATCACCGCCCGATCCCTGCCCGATTTGCGCGACGGCTTGAAGCCGGTCCATCGTCGGCTGCTCTGGGCCATGCGGCTGCTCAAGATGGAGCCGGGCGGCGCATCGCCCGACATATTGGTCGCCAATCCGGCGCGCAATACGACCAGCTACAAGAAATGCGCCCGTGTCGTCGGCGACGTCATCGGCAAATATCACCCCCATGGCGACACATCGGTCTATGACGCGATGGTGCGGTTGGCGCAGGATTTTTCGCTACGCACGCCCTTGGTCGATGGGCAGGGGAATTTCGGCAATATCGACGGCGATAATGCCGCCGCCATGCGCTATACCGAAGCCCGCCTGACCCAGGCGGCAGCCGATCTGATGGCAGGCCTGGATGAAGGCACGGTCGATTATCGCGCCACCTATAATGGCGAAGATGAAGAGCCGGAGGTTTTCCCCGGCCTGTTCCCCAACCTTCTCGCCAACGGAGCCAGCGGCATCGCGGTCGGCATGGCGACCAGCATTCCGCCGCACAATGTCGCCGAACTGATCGATGCCGCCAATCTGCTGATCGACAATCCCGACACCGATCATGCCAGGCTGATGCAGGTCGTCACCGGACCGGACTTCCCGACCGGCGGCGTAGACGGCGATAATGCCGCCGCCATGCGCTATACCGAAGCCCGCCTGACCCAGGCGGCAGCCGATCTGATGGCAGGCCTGGATGAAGGCACGGTCGATTATCGCGCCACCTATAATGGCGAAGATGAAGAGCCGGAGGTTTTCCCCGGCCTGTTCCCCAACCTTCTCGCCAACGGAGCCAGCGGCATCGCGGTCGGCATGGCGACCAGCATTCCGCCGCACAATGTCGCCGAACTGATCGATGCCGCCAATCTGCTGATCGACAATCCCGACACCGATCATGCCAGGCTGATGCAGGTCGTCACCGGACCGGACTTCCCGACCGGCGGCGTACTGGTCGATAATGCCGCGATGATTTCGGAAGCCTACGCGACCGGACGCGGCGGTTTCCGCACGCGCGCGCGCTGGCACAAGGAAGAGGGCGGGCGTGGCACCTGGGTCGCGATCGTCACCGAAATCCCCTATCAGGTGCAGAAATCGAAGCTGATCGAACAGATCGCGGCCCTGATCAACGATCGCAAGCTGCCGATCCTGGCCGATGTGCGCGACGAGAGCGACACGGAAATCCGCATCGTCATCGAACCGCGCGCCCGCACCGTCGATCCGCAGATGCTGATGGACAGCCTGTTCCGCCTGACCGACCTGGAAAATCGCTTCCCGCTCAACCTCAACGTGCTGGACGCCACCCATACGCCGCGCGTCATGGGGTTGAAGTCCGTGCTGGTCGAATGGCTCAAGCATCAGATCGAAGTGCTGGTCCGGCGCGCCCAGCATCGGCTGGAAAAGATCGCCGCTCGGCTCGACCTGCTCGACGGCTATATCATCGCCTATCTCAACCTCGACCGGGTGATCGCCATCATCCGTACCGAGGATGAGCCCAAGCCCGTGATGATCGCCGAGTTCGCGCTCAATGACCGGCAAGCCGAAGCCATCCTCAACATGCGCCTGCGCAGCCTGCGCAAGCTGGAGGAAATGGAATTGCGGCGCGAACATGCTGATCTGGTCAAGGAAAAGGACGAGTTGGAGAAGCTGGTCGGCGATACCGGCCTCCAACGCAAACGCCTGAAACGCGACCTGGCGGCGCTGCGCAAACGTTATGGCCCGGAGACCGATCTGGGGCGTCGCCGCACCCTGGTCGAAGAAGCAGCCCCGTCCCGCGAAATCCCGCTCGAAGCGATGATCGAGCGCGAGCCGATCACGGTGATCCTGTCGGAGCGCGGCTGGATACGCGCGATGAGCGGCCATCGCGATCTGGCGGCGGCTGATACGCTCAAGTTCAAGGAAGGCGATGGCCCGCATTATGCGTTCCACGCCTATACGACCGACAAGCTGCTGCTGGCGACCAGCACCGGCCGCATCTACACGCTCGGGTCCGACAAGCTGCCGGGCGGCCGCGGCTTTGGCGATCCGGTGCGGTCGCTGGTCGATATGGACAATGAGGGCATGATCGTCGCCTTCATGCCCGCCCGCACCAGCAAGGAATTGTTGCTCGCCTCGTCCGATGGGCGCGGCTTCATTGCGGCGGTCAGCGACATCATTGCCGAAACGCGCAAGGGTAAGCAGGTCGTCAACATTCGCACCGGCGCAAAGCTGGCCATCGTCCACCCCATCGCTCCGCAAGCGGACAGCGTAGCGATCATAGGGGAGAACCGTAAATTGCTGGTCTTCGCGCTGGACGAGATGCCGAAGATGGCGCGGGGGCAGGGCGTACAGTTGCAGCGTTATCGCGATGGCGGGCTGTCCGATGCCATCGCCTTCCGCTTGGCCGATGGACTGAGCTGGACAATGGGCGGCGACAGCGGCCGGACGCGCACCGAATCGGACATGACCCCTTGGAAAGTCGCGCGCGGCGCGGCCGGACGGATGCCGCCGACCGGATTTCCCCGTGACAATCGCTTTTAATGTCTGATTTGTCCAAAGAGCGACCAGACGTTTCCTGAAAATTTACCGGTTCCCGATATCGCGGGGCCATGGAATCCATTGCGGCGTGCAACTGGCCAGTGAAAAGGTCCAGCGAAGATCCCCTCGGCGGGGGGGATGCTGCACAGGTCGATCAGATGGTGGCCAGCCGCCAATGGTTGGCAGCTTTGCCACAGCCGTCCGCCATCTTATCGGTGCAGGATGATGACGACATCGTCGTGCTGGAGGCCAACGTCGCGTTCACCGAGGCCTTCCGATCGCGTGGACTATCGCACATCATGGAACAGGTCGCTACCGAATGGCGCGATCGGGTCAAAAGTTTCATAAGGTCGGATCGACCCTGCGATAGCTTCGAACTGCGGCGCGACGGCGCGTTGGGGCCGGAATATTTCATGTGTACGATCGGGCGACTCCCCACCGATGGTCCACCCCATTTTCTCTTCACGGCGATCGATCGCACCAGCGACCGGACGATGGAGAAGAATCTGCGCCGCGAGCTTCTGTCGGATGGCTTGACGGCGCTCCCCAACCGGACCGGGTTTGGTGAAGAGATTGACGATCGGCTCAGTAACGGCGTCTGGCCGGACAATGCCCAATTTGGCATCATTGCAATCGATCTCAGTCGTTTCAGCCGCGTCAATGAATCACTCGGCCCGATGGCGGGCGACGAACTGCTGATCACGGTGGCCAAGCGGCTGAAATCCAGCCTCCGCCAAGGCGATGTGCTGGCACGCATCGGCGGCAATGATTTTGCTATTTTTGCGCGTCTTAACAATGGCCTATCTGATGCCCTGCATATCGTGCAGAGGATCAGGGAAGCGCTCAGCTCCCCGATACGGCTCAGCGATCTGCAGATCCGGGTTGACTGTGCCATTGGGTGTGCGCTGTCGATCGACCTGGACGATGATCCGGACGATGTGGTCCGCAAGGCACAAGCGGCAGTCAAGATCGCCAAGCGCAGCGGCAAGGTCGAAATCTATCGCAACGGCGTGTTGAAGGAAGCGCAACGGCGCTTTTCGATCGAGAGCCGCTTGCGTGAGGCCTTGTCCCACGGTGGCCTGACGCTGGCCTATCAGCCGCTTATCCATCTCCAGACGGGAGAGATTACGGGTTTCGAAGCGTTGGCGCGCTGGCACGACCCCGAATTGGGGCATGTCCCGCCAGTCGAATTCATTGCCGTCGCCGAGGAAAGCGGCCTGATCACGTCGCTTGGCCGCTGGGCCGCCTATGAAGCGGCACAGGCGCTATCACGCTGGGACGTGCGTTACGGCCAGCCCCTGCCCGTAGGCGTCAACGTCAACCTCTCGCCCATTCAGATGGCGCGCGATGATGTCGCCTCGATGTTCGAGGAAGCGTTGCGCTATTCGGGCGTCGCGGGCAGCCGATTGACGGCGGAACTGACCGAAAGCGCGATCATCGCCGACCCAGACAAGGCGCGCAAACTCTTGTTCGCGCTCAAGGATTTGCAGATGCCGATCGCAATGGACGATTTCGGCACCGGCTTTTCCAACCTCGCCAGCTTGCACAGCCTGCCGATCGATATCCTCAAGATCGACCGCAGTTTCGTGTCGTCCATGGCGGAGGATCGCGACAAGGCGGTCATCGTCCGTACCATCCTGTCGCTAGCCGAATCGCTCAATCTCAAGGTCACGGCCGAGGGTATCGAGACGCAGGAACTGGCGCTCGCCTTGCAGCAGATGGGCTGCTGGCAGGGGCAGGGCTATTATTTCGCCAAGCCGATGAACGAGGCGGATGCCTTCGATTATTGGCGCGCGCGTTGGAATTTCGAAACCGTCTGATCGGCGATCAGGCCGACGCGCGTCGCATCGGGAAAATTCTCTTCCACCCAGATTTTCTGCACTTCCTGCAAGGCCTTGGCGACATCCGGGCCGGGCGGCAGGCCGCGCGCGATCAGCGCACCGCCGCTGATCGGCAATGTCGGCGGCGTCCATCCGTCAAGTGAAGTGAGCGCCGACAAGGGCCGGTCGACATCAAGCAAGAGCCGGTCGATCGCGCTTTCCGCCCCAACTCGGTAGGCCAAGGCACGCGGCGCTTCATCCGCTGACCCCGGTTCGACTGCCAGCACCAGCCGCTTGCGCGCCTTGTTCGACAGTTTGAGCCGGGCACCGATCTGTTCGACGGTAGCCGGGTCGGGAGGCAAGAGGGCGGCCAGTCGCCGCAGCGCCGAAGCTGACGTGCCCGAAGCCGCCTCGCGCACCATCAGCATCTCCACCCGGTCGATGCCTGCCGCATCGATTTCGGGAAGAACCGCCCGCAATATGCCGCCATCCACCATCAGCCGTAGCGCACGGACAGGCGCGGCAACCGCCAGCAATTTGATCAACTCGTCTGCAATGCGTTCGCGCGACAAAGCCATCAGGCTGTTAGCGGCGGCGTGGCACGCGGCATAGGCGTCATCGTCCACCACATCGCCGCCATAGCGGGCGAGGAAGCGGAAATAGCGCAGGATACGCAGATGATCCTCGGCAATGCGGGCGTCTGCGTCCCCGATGAAGCGCAGGCGTCGGGCCTCCAGATCGGCGACGCCGCCGAAGAAATCCGTGATCTGCCGGGTCAAAGGATCGGCATAAAGAGCGTTGATTGTGAAATCGCGCCGCGCCGCATCTTCGCGCCAGTCGTCGGTATAGGCGATGGTCGCGCGGCGGCCGTCGGTGCTGACGTCCCGCCGCAGCGTCGTGATCTCCACCGGCCAGCCTGATAGGACCGCAGTAATGGTGCCATGGTCGATGCCCGTCGGCACCGCCTTGATCCCCGCCGCCTTGAGCCGATCGACCACATCATGCGGATCGAGCGTGGTCGCAATGTCCAGGTCGTTGACCGCAAGCCCCAGCAACCCGTCGCGCACCGCCCCGCCGACGAAGCGCGCCTGCCCCTGCGCTGCGCCCAGCGCGTCGAGCAGGCCATCGAGGCCCGGCCGATGTCGCCACTCGGCGTCAGGCAGCAGGATGGTCATGGCCGAGCCTGCGCGAGAGGTTGGCGAGAATGGCTGCGGTCACGCCCCAGATGCGGCGTTCCTGCCAGACGATTTCATAATAATGGCGCATAACCCCATCAAATTCCACGACATGGCGGGTGCGGTTGGCAGGGTCCAGGGCATAGGCCAGCGGCAGTTCGAACCAGTCGGCCACTTCGCTCTCCTGCGCGCGTAAGGGCAGGTCGGGCGGCACCACCGCCAGCACCGGGACGATGTCGAAACCCGTGAAGGTATGATAGCGATCCGACGTGCCGATGACCTGCGGCACATGGCGCGGCAGGCCGATTTCCTCCTCCGCCTCGCGCAAGGCACCCGCAATCTCGTCCGCATCCTCGGCATCGACACGGCCGCCCGGAAAGGCGATCTGCCCCGCATGTTTGCGCAAAGCTGCCGACCGCTGCGTCAGGATCAGGCCCGGCTCGCGCCGGTCGGTGACCGCCACCAGCACCGCCGCCGGGGCCAGCGCGAGCGTCCCGTCGATGCGCGGATCGCGCGTGTCCGACAGCAGTATATCCGTCTCGCGCTGATGCCCTTCCCTGAGCGCGGCGCGCAGCCGCTCCGCCAGCGTCATGCGGTCCCATCCAGCGGAAAGAAGCGACCATGGCTCCACAGGCCCACCCGATCGCCCGCTTCCTCCAGCGCCATGTTCATCATCTCATAATAGACGCTGCGGTTGATAAGCGCTTCCAGCCCGCCCCGAACATGTAGATAGGGGTGGGGACCATCCGCCGTTTCGCGCACGACCAGTTGATGGTCCGGCCCCGCTGCGATAAGGTCGCCCGTGTTGAGGCGGAAGGCGAGCGCACGGTCCCGCCCTTCGCCCTCGCTCTTCAATTCGACGGCGACGAACGGCGCATCTTCGACCACGATATCGAGCTTCTCGACCGGCGTGACCAGCACATAGCTGCCGTCCGGCTCCCGGCGCAGGATCGTGGAGAACAGCCGCACCATCGCTTCTCGCCCGATCGGCGAGCCTTGATGAAACCAGGTGCCATCGCGCGCGATCCGCATCTCGCTGTCCCCGCAATGGGCGGGATTCCATTGCTCAACCGGCGGCAGGCGCTTTTCATCGGCCAGCCGGGCAATATCGGCCAGGGACAGGGTGGCGAGGTCGGGGAGGGGCTCCATGGGCATGGGATCGAGATAGGCACGGCCTTGCCCGAAGGCAAAGGGGTAATCAGGCCGCGACCGCGATTCTGGGGCCAAGCATCCCGATACCGCCCACGGCACGGCCATCGACCGACAGAGCCAGCAGGCGGCGCGGTTCGAACGGGCCGGGCGCATCCCAGCCGCCCGTGCCCTGCGCATCAAAGCCCCAGAAGCGGCCATAATATTCCGGGTCGCCGATCATCATCAGCGGCTCGCTGCGCCGCGCGCGCGCGGCATCGATCACGGCGTCCATCATCGCGCGGCCATGGCCGCCCTTCTGATGGGCTGGCTCAACCGCGACCGGGCCAATCATGATGAGCGGCATCTGCGTGCCATCCGCCTGCGTCAATGCGACGGGCCAGCTTTGCAGCGATCCGATCAACATCCCGTCAGCGTCCAGCGTGGCGACGGACAAGTCAGGCAGCCAGGGCATCCCATCCCTGATCCGATAAGCCGTGCGACCATGGCGATCCGGTCCGAAGGCGGCATCCAGCAGCGCCTCGATCGCCATGACAGGCTGACTATTCAAGGGAACAATCTGAGACACGTCTTGCCGATCCGCCATCAATGGCGCATGGACCGCGCCGGAAGCGGCGGGCTTTAGCGCTCGCGTCGCAAAATGAAAGACTAAAGAGGCCCGTCGCAACAGCAGCAACGGGCCGCATATGGCGGACCATGCAGACTGGATTTGACGATTTTCTGACGTTGGAGGTCAATAATCTCCATGTCGACATACTGACCGGCATCTATTCGGAGGAGACGCATCTCCCCCAGCCGTTGCGCATTTCCATCCGCGCACGGCTGAAGATCGCCGACCATTATGCGCCGGATACGCCGCTTGGCCAGTCCAAAAATTACATGGACCTCAAACATGCCGCGTCCACCGCGCTGCCCGAAGGCGTGCATTTCACACTGATTGAGGCGGTGGCCGACCATATCATCGACACCATTTTCATGCAGGATGCGATGGTCAGCCATGTCGAGGTGAAGATCGTCAAGCTCGCCCTGTCCGAGCGTGGCGAGGAAATCGGCATCACGCTCGGACGCGGGCGGAAGTAAACGCCGCCCGGCTCTTAGGCCTTCTTGATCAGCCCGATCTCGATCAACCGCTCGGTCAGATAATCATGCGCGGTGATCGGCGGATCGCGGCGCGGATTCTCGGCGCCCACACATCGCGGCAGCGCATCGATCAGGAAATCGGGGCGCAGATGCAGGAAGAAGGGCATCGAATAGCGCGAATGGCCGCGCCGCTCCGGCGGCGGATTGACGACGCGATGGCTGGTCGAAGGCAGCAGATGATTGGTCAACCGCTGCAGCATGTCGCCGACATTGATCGCCAGCGCGCCGGGCGGCGGCACCACCGGCAACCAGTTGCCGTTGCGATCCTTCAACTCCAGTCCACCTTCCTCCGCGCCCAATAGCAGGGTGATGAGGTTGATGTCCTCATGCGCGCCCGCACGAATGCCCGGAGCCTGCGGCGATACGGGGGGATAATGGAGCAGGCGCAGGATCGAATTGCCCTTGTCGATCGGCCCGTCGAACCAGCGTTCGGGCAAGTCGAGATACAGCGCGATCGCCGACAGCAATTCCGCGCCGACGCGATCGAACTCGCGATAGAGCGGGGCGAACACCGCCTTGAACTCCGGCATGTCGTCCGGCCAGACATTGGGCGGCATGGTTTGCGCCAACGGATCGCCCGCGGGCAGATCCCGGCCGACATGCCAGAATTCCTTGAGGTCATTCTCGCTCGCGCCCTTGGCGATTTCCGTGCCGAACGCAGTATAGCCGCGCTGCCCGCCATTATTCCTCGCATCGTAACGGCGCTTGACCGTATCGGGCAGGGCGAAAAATTCTCGCGCCATCGCCCATCCCGCGTCGATCAACTGCTGGTCCATCCCATGGTCGCGCACCATCGCGAACCCGAACTGCTGAAAGGAACGGCCGAACGCCTGGGCAAAATCGGCTTTGTCCAATTCTGCCATGGACAGGACCGGGACTTGGTCGATCATCGTCTGCGACACGTCATTATCTCCAATAAAATCGTCGCCGCACGCCCTCTTTTTGCGGCGCGGCGGTGCATGACGCCATCCTTGATCGGCCAACGACGCTGATGCAAGGAGGCAGAATGAACTATTGGCTGATGAAATCGGAACCCGATGTCTTTTCCTATGAACACCTGGTCGCCAAGGGAAAGGCGGAATGGGACGGCGTGCGCAACCACGCAGCGCAGGGGCATATGAAGGCGATGCGCAAGGGCGACCTGGCCTTCTTCTACCATAGCAATATCGGGGTCGAAGCGGTCGGCATCATGACGATCGTCGAAGAGGCCGCGCCCGATAGCACCGACGATAGCGGAAAGTGGATCGCGGTGCATGTCGCGCCGCATCGGAAACTGAATCGCCCGGTCACGCTCAAGGCCATGAAGGCTGACCCTGCGCTGGCCGACATGGTCATGCTCCGCCAGTCGCGCCTGTCCGTAGCACCACTCACGCAAGCGCAGTTCGAGCATATCGTCGCCATGTCGAAGAGGTGAAGGCCTCCGCAGGCGGATTGCGTTCGGCGCAACCGCACGGTCGTTCTTTGCGATTGCTGCCATGCCGCGCTGCAACATAAAAGCGTCGTCAACAGAACAAGAATATACAGAGGTGTTTGATCGGCATTCACAAGGAGAAAACCCATGCGAATGCTGTCCAAGTTTGTTGCCGCCAGCGCCCTGAGCGCTTTTGTTGCCATCGCCGCCCCTGCCCAGGCTGAAGAAGCTGGCAAGCAGCGCTTCACGCACGAAGGTTATACCTATGTGTATGAAGTGAAAGACACGAAGACCGGCAAAGTTATTTCCGGTCGCCGTTTCCCTGATGCCGTCGCTTTCAACCTGTCGGTCAAGAACGGCAAGGTTTCGGGCGTATCGGGCGGCCAGAATGTTGCCTTCAAGGTCGACGAAGCGCGCGGCGCAGCGTCGAACTGATCTTTCGATCCATCGAATGAAAAGAGCGGCGTCCGACGGGACGCCGCTCTTTTTTCGTTAGCGGCAGGTACGCTTGCTGTCGATTTCCTTGCCCAACAGCGCGCCGCCGGCCGCACCGAGCAATGTGCCCGTCGTGCGTTCGCCGCGCGTGTCGATGGCGCGACCCAACAGAGCACCGCCGACGCCACCGACGATCAGGCCGGTCGTGCCGTTGGATTTACGGCAATAGGTGCGCCCGTCGCGACCGCGCCACTCTTTGTAGCGATGATTCTTGCGCGCTTCTGCGCCTTCGATCGGGATCGCCATCGACATCGGGATGGCCAGCGAGACGGCCGCCAGGGCCAGCATTGCTTTACGCATGAAATTCTCCTCCATTTGCGTGACTTGATGCTTCAACCCCTCCATATTGATCGAGGTTGCATTAACGTCTGACAACGACGTAAGTAGTTGTATTAAAATCGATAAAAGTTGAGGTGAGCCGATGCGCGCGGACGACGAACGGGATGGACGGGCGCTGATCGACGCGCTCGCTCTCTCGCCCCACCCCGAAGGCGGCTGGTATCGCGAAACCTGGCGCGCTGCCGCTGGCCCTGGCGAACGCGCAGCGGGCACGGCGATCCTGTTCCTGCTCGAAGCCCATCAATCCTCCCACTGGCATAGGGTGGATGCGGACGAGCTTTGGTTCTGGCATGCCGGTGCGTCTTTATCGCTCTCCGTCGCGGCGGAGGGCGAACCGGCGAAGACGATCGACCTCGGCCCGGATATCATGGCTGGGCAGATGCCGCAGGGCAGGGTGCCCGCTTATCACTGGCAGGCGGCGGCACCCCAGGGCGGCTGGACGTTGGTGAGCTGTACGGTGACGCCGGCCTTCGATTTTGCCGGTTTCACGCTGGCCCCGCCGGGCTGGGCACCGCCGCAATAGGGGCGGGGAAAACTTATCCACAGTTATCCACAGATTTGCGTGTGGCGCTGTCATGATTCTGTCCGATTTCGCTTGGAACGACTCGGACGAGGTGAGACCATCTCCCTATCGGAGCATAGGGAAATGGGACGATCCATCTCATAAAATACTGATTTATCAGTATTTTGTCTATGTGACTGATGGTCCGGCGATAGGGCAAGCCCGCAAGGTCGCAGCCAATAGCCGGGTCGGTCGTCAGGGCCGCTGCCGGGTACGCGCGAAAGTGAACGTCGGGCATCGGAACAGGTATGACCAGCGACGGGAAAGCAGCCCTTGGCTCACCCCGAAGCACCCGATGCGGCAGTCTTTCTTCGGGAAGGCGGTCGGATCGCAAACGCCGGGCCGATGATCGCATCCTGCCAGGGACGCGGATCGCTTGACCCGACGGACGTGGGGATCGGCAGCAATGCCGGTCCCCATTTTTGGTCTGGGTCTGATCGGGCGGACAATGGTGCCGGATGCAGGATTTGAACCCGCGACCTTCGGTTTACAAAACCGCTGCACTACCCCTGTGCTAATCCGGCGCGCCCATCGGGCCGAACGCCCTTACTATCAGATGACGCCGAACGTCCAGCCCTCTGTTGCAGCGATATGCGACGTCAGGGGCGCTGGCGACCAAAGCGATGGCTCCAAGGCCGCGCGTCGCATCCAGGCCGCCGTGACGATGGCATCCGCGCCATGGTCATCGGGCAGCGATTCGGCATAGGGCGCAGACCCCAGCACCGCCAACGCCGCGTTGATCGCCTCCAGATCGCGCATCTTGCTCCGTCCCTTTGGCCGACCGGCGGCGCGCGCGGCAATGCTGGTGTAGATTTCAACGATCAGCGAACCGGCGGCGGGCAGGGGATCGAACGGCCATATCGGCACATGCGGGCGGACATGATGCAACAGCCGCATCCCTGCAAAACTGGCCTTGGCAACCTGCGCCGCGCCGATCGCGTCATAGACGGTGGACGGCTTGCCGCCGCCGCCCGCATTATAATGGGCTTCGCAGGCGCGGTTGTGCATATAGTCCGCTTTCACCCCGTCCGCCTTGCCGAAATAGAAATGGCGGCGATGGGCGACTTCCAACAGGCTGGCCGCGCCCAGATCGACATCGTCGCAAACCGACTCGACATAGGCCCAGAAGGAGGGCGCATCCTGCGGCACCACATCGCCCGGCAGATAGGCCCCGCGCGCAACATAAGGCGGGGCAAAGCTGAAATCGAAGCCGAACAAGGTCGGCGTCTGCGCGCAGGACTCGATCAGCCACTCCGCCACCGCCTGGCGCGACCAGACTCGCCCGGCGTGTTCCACCAAACACGGCGCGGCATCGCCTGCGTCGCAGACCGCCACCGCAATGCCCTTGTGTCGCACCCCCTTCGCGCCCGACCAGTCGATCGCAACGAAGCGCTCGAAGCGCGGCGTCATCCCTCTTGCCGCTCGGCGCGCAACCGGTTCCAATGCGCGATCCGCTCGGCGATCCGCGCCTCGAAACCGCGATCGGTCGGCGCGTAGAAGGTTTGCGGGGTCATCTCCTCCGGCCAGTAATTCGCGCCGGAAAACCCCTCCGCCGTATCATGGTCATATTGGTAGCCCTTGCCATAGCCGACCTGTTTCATCAGCTTGGTGGGCGCGTTGACGATGTTCATGGGCGGCATCAGCGATCCGGTATCGCGCGCCGATTTGAACGAGGCCTTCATCGCCGCATAGGTGGCGTTCGATTTGGGCGCGGTCGCGCAATAGAGACAGGCTTGCACGATCGCCAGTTCGCCTTCGGGACTGCCCAGAAATTCATAGGCATCCTTGGCGGCCAGGCACTGGACCACCGCCTGCGGATCGGCGAGGCCGATATCCTCGGTCGCGAAGCGCACGAGGCGACGCAGCACATAGAGCGGCTGTTCGCCCGCCGTCAGCATCCGCGCCATATAATAAAGCGCGGCCTGCGGGTCCGATCCGCGCAGCGACTTATGCAGGGCGGAGATGAGATTATAATGCCCCTCCCGATCCTTGTCATACACCGCGACGCGGCGGTGGAGCAGGGCCGAAAGCCCCGCCGGATCGAGCGGCTCGGGCAGGTCGATCGCATAGAGCGTCTCTACCTGGTTGAGCAGGAAGCGCCCGTCACCATCGGCGCTGGCGAGCAGCGCATCGCGCGCGGCGGCGGTCAGCGGCAGAGGCCGCTGCGTCAACGCCTCCGCCCGATCGAGCAATTGTTCGAGCGCCACCGCGTCCAGCCGCCGCAGGATCAACACCTGCGCCCGCGACAGCAAAGCCGCGTTCAACTCGAAGCTCGGATTCTCCGTCGTCGCGCCGACCAGCGTCACCGTGCCGTCCTCGACGAAGGGCAGGAAACTATCCTGCTGGGCACGGTTGAACCGGTGGATCTCGTCCACGAACAGCAACGTCTTGGCGCCCTGCCGCGCATGGTCCTTGGCTGCCGCAAACACCTTTTTGAGGTCCGCCACGCCTGAAAACACGGCTGAAATCGGCTCGAACCGCATCGCCACGGCATCGGCCAGCAGCCGCGCGATCGTCGTCTTGCCGGTGCCGGGTGGTCCCCACAGGATGATCGACGACAGCCGCCCCGCCGTCACCATCCGCCCGATCGCGCCATCCGCCGCGGTCAGATGCTCCTGCCCGACCACCTCCGCCAAAGTGCGCGGCCGCAACTGGTCGGCCAGGGGCGCACTATCGCGCGCAGCATCGTCGGAAGCAAACAGGTCAGCCATGGCGACTATATAGGGAGGGCAGGGCGCTCAGGGAACGGGGCTGGATCGCAGCACCATACCCTGCGCCCGCTGGCGGATCACGCGCAGATAGGTGTCGACCAACGCCTGGTTGACTTGGTCCCAGCCATTGCGCTCCGCCCGTGTGCGCGCCGCTTCGCCGGCACGCGCGCGCGCTGCGCTATCGTCGCAATACTGTTGCAAGGCATCGGCAAAGTCGCCGATCGCGCCGGGGCGGATCAGCCGACCGGTGACACCGTCCGTCACCAGGCTTTCGCTGCCGGTCGCCCGCGCGGCCACGGTGGGCAAGCCACAGGCCATCGCCTCCAGCGTCACATTGCCGAACGTCTCCGTAACCGACGGATTGAACAGCATGTCCATGCTCGCAACCGCGCGCCCCAGATCCGGCCCGCCCTGAAAGCCGGTGAAGACGGCGTTCGGCAACCGGTTCTGGAACCACTCGCGCGCCGGGCCTTCGCCCACGATCAACACCTGATGCCGCACCTGCCGCGCCGCCAACTGGTCGATCGCATCGGAAAAGACGTCCAGCCCCTTTTCCATCACCAGCCGCCCGATAAAGCCGATCACCGGCGCGTCATCGGCCATGCCCAGCGACTGCCGCCATTCCAGGCTGCGGCGGCCGGGGTTGAAGATGTCGCGATCGATACCCCGCGTCCAGATGCCGACATCATAGCTCATCCGCTGTTCGCGCAGCAGCTGCGCCATCGAATCGGACGGCGCGACGATCGCATCGCAGCGGCGATAGAAACGCCGCAGCATCGATTCGATCAGCGGCTCCAGAAAGGCGAGGCCATAATAGCGCGGATAGGTTTCGAACCGGGTGTGGACAGACGCCACCGTCGGCAGGCCATGATCCCGCGCCCAGCTGAGCGCCCGATGGTTGAGCGGGTCGGGGCTGGAAAGATGGATAAGATTGGGCTGGAACGCCTTGAGATCGCGGCGAACCTGCGCCGACATGCGATAGGGGACACGATATTCCTTGCGCCCCGGCACCGGGAAAGACGGCGTACTGACCAGATCGCCCGCAGGCGCGAACGCCGGGGTGTCGGTGGTCGGCGCATAGACGCGCACCGTCGCCCCCTGCCGCAGCAAATAGCCCACGAAACGGTTGAGCGCCTGGTTCGCCCCATCGCGCACATAATTATAGTTGCCGCTGAACAGGGCAACGCGAAGGCCGGATGCATCCATCGCCGCCCCTTAGCCCAACAGAATGTAAAACCCAAGGGAACCGGTTAAGCCGTTGGGAATTTTGACCTTCGCTTGTCATGTAAACCGGCTGGCGCAGCATGCGCCCGACAGGAAGAGGATGCCCTGATGACCGAGACATTTCGCAAGGGAAAGCGGGTCAAGTGGAACTGGGGGCAGGGCGTCGGCCGGGGTCACATCACCGAGCGGTTCGACCGCCATGTCGAACGCACGATCGAAGGATCGCTGATCCGTCGCAATGGATCGCCCAACGATCCCGCCTTCCTGATCCATTCCGACAATGGCGGCGAAGTCCTCAAACTGCGCTCGGAAATCAGCCCGGCCTGACGCCACCCGCCGCCGATCGGCCCTCGCCAGCGGTCCGCAGTCATGGCAACATGGCGGCATGGATACGCCCTTCATGACAGTCGATGCCCTGCTCGTCGGCAAACCGGCGCCCTTTCGCGGCCCCGACTATAGCGCCATCGCCAAGACGGCCGTGACTGGCCCAGTGCGGATCGGCTGGGGCGGCCTGGAGGGCGATCAGGTCGCCGACCCTATCCATCATGGCGGCTGGGACAAGGCGATCCATCTCTACCCGCAGGACCATTATGCCTGGTGGCGCGACCGCAAGCCGGGCCACCCCTTGCTGGACGCGCCCGGCGCCTTTGGGGAGAATATCGCCGCGCGCGGCATGACCGAAGAGACGATCTGCTTAGGGGATCGCTTCACCCTGGGCAGCGCGATCGTGGAGGTCAGCCATGGTCGCCAGCCATGCTGGAAGCTCGACCATCGCTTCGGCGCGCGCGATGTCTTGGCCACCATCGTCAAGACCGGCCGATGCGGCCTCTATTTCCGCGTGATCCGCGAGGGCGAGGCGCAACCGGGCGAGCGGATGGCCTTGCTCGACCGCCCCTTGCCGGACTGGCCCATCGCAAGGGTGTTTCACCTGCTGATCGGCGGCGGGCACAAGGCAGATCGCGCCGCGGTGGCGCAACTGGCCGACATGCCGGTCCTGGCGGAAGCATGGCGGGAGCGCGCGTCGCACTTGGCGGCGTGACGCGGAAGTCATTGGCTTGGAGATAGACGGTCTCTCGCCCCACTTTGCCTTTAGACTATGCTGTGCAATTGCTTTTAGGTGGCCCTTCCTCCCATCGTCACCCCAGCGAAGGCTGGGGTCTCAGGCGTCAGAGGATGACGTCTGCCATATCACGCCAATCTGGATTGCCTTCTTCCACAAGCCGGATTTTCCATTCGCGCTTCCAGGCTTTGAGGGGCTTCTCACGAGCAATGGCGAGCGTGATGTCATCATGTGGCTCGACCAGAACAAGGCGGGTCAGCCCGTATTTCTTGCAAAAGGCCGAGCCGGTGCCGTTTCGATGTTGTTCGGAGCGCGCAGCGATATCGGCTGTGACGCCGATATAGAGAACGCCCCTTGGTTTGTTGGTCATGATATATGTGTAGCCGCCTCGCGCCATGTCCCACCCTAGCGCGTCGCTGCCTGAGACCCCAGCCTTCGCTGGGGTGACGGTGGATTTTAAGTCCGCTCTACGGCATTTGCGCCTGCAAATCTGACATTCCGCTACCCACCCTTACCGTCACCCCAGCGAAGGCTGGGGTCTCAGGAGATGGCGCGAAGGCGTTGCGACAAGCGCCAAGCCTAAAGGTTCCACGCCTCCGCTTGGGATGCCAGCCTGCGCTGGCATGACGGCCAGGATATGTACCTGCTTTTGCAGGCGTATGGGCGGCTACCGAAATTCCGCAACCCACCCATTCTCGTCCAAGCAATTTCGGCTATAGTCATGCCATGAAGCCCGACATCCAGACCATCGTCATCCTCACCGGTGCGGGTATTTCCGCCGAAAGCGGCCTTGCCACTTTTCGCGGGCCGGATGGCCTGTGGGAAGGGCATCGCGTCGAGGATGTCTGCACCCCCGAAGCGCTGACTCGCAATCCCGCGTTGGTGCATCGTTTCTACGACGAGCGCCGCACAAAGCTGGCAACCGTTTCCCCAAATCCAGCGCATGAAGCGCTGGCTGCGCTGGATGCGGCCTGGCCGGGCGAATTGCTGATTGTGACGCAGAATGTCGATGACCTGCATGAGCGCGCCGGGGCAAAGCGGCTGATCCATATGCATGGCGAACTGCAATCCGCGCTCTGTGCCGCCTGCGGCAAGGCGGTGCCCTGGACGCAAGCCTTGCCGCCGGGGACGGTCTGCGCCGGATGCGGGCAGCCCCGTTTGCGCCCCGACATCGTCTTCTTCGGCGAAATGCCCTATCAGATGGATGCCATCGACGAAGCGGTGCGCCGCGCCGACCTGTTCGTGTCGATCGGCACGTCGGGCGCGGTCTATCCCGCCGCCGGCTTCGTGCAGACCGCGCGGCATGTCGGCGCCCGCACATTTGAACTCAATCTCGATCCGTCGGCCGGCAGTATCTATTTCGAGGAAAGTCGCCTCGGCCCGGCCAGCCAACTCGTGCCGCAACTGGTGCGGGAGCTATTGGGTTAAGACCTATCGCTCTCGCCCGCCTGCGTCGGTTCTTCGTCACGATAGAGTAGCATGACCGATCCATCCTCGCCCCGCACGGTACGCACCGGCAAGGTGCGTTCCAGCGCCGATAGGAATGCGCGACTGTCATGCACGCGGAAACGACCGCCGATTCGGAGCGGCGACACGCGGGTATCGCCGATCAGGATCGGCGCTTTGCGATAGCGGTTGAATTCGGCCGTCGCCTGCTCGATGGTTTCGCCATCCAGTTCCAGCATCTGATGGCGCCAGGCAGTGCGCTGGCTGACCAGCCTGTCGCCCAGCCGGGTCAGCGCAATGGTGTGCGGTTGGATCACCGCGCCATTGCCAGCGGTCACCCGTTGCTGCGCCTTGTTGCCGCAATGGACCGTCACCGTGCCGTGCGTCACCGTCAATTCGGTCAGCGCGGGGCGCATCCGCACGTTGAAGGCGGTGCCGACAGCGCGGATCAAGGCGGATCGCACTTCCACATCGAACGGGCGTTCGCTGTCGGGGGCCACCTCGAAAGAGGCCTCGCCCTTAACGATCCGCACCTTGCGACCATGGCCGGTAAAGCGGACTTCCACTTCGCTGTCGCTGTTGAGGTGAACGATTGAGCCATCGTCGAGCGTGACGTCGCGAATTTCGCCAAGCGCCGCTTCATAGCGATCGACGCCGCTGAACGTGCGGACGGTGACGATGGCGGCAAAGATGAAGAACAGGATCGCGACGGCAGCGGCGATCATGATGTTGCGCGACAGGCGGCGCTGCTGCTCTTCGCTGACGATCTCCGGCATCGAAGGCAGGGTGACATCGGCGGCGGCGCTCTTGAGGCGCTCGGCCGCATCCCATGCGGCTTCGGCACGGGCAAAGGCTACGGCATTGCGTGGGTCGCTCTCGACCCAGTCGCAAATCTCGGCTTCTTCCTGGGGTGTCGGATCGCTATGGAGCTTAGCCAGCAGGCGAGCGGCTTCCGCTTCGATCGCGTCCCTGGGACCGCTGCTTGAAGTTGGCCCCGACGCCTGCACGCTCGAAATCCGTTTCCTCACGTTCCGCCCAGGCCCGCATAACTATTGCGATTGCTTTGGCTAGATGTTTTTCAACTGTAGAAACGGATAGCGACATGTCCTCCGCTATTTCCAGCATCGATTTTTCGTGGATGCGACGAAGAATGAAAACGCGACGACATTGCGGCGGCAGCGATTCGACAATGGTTTCGACCTGACGCAGCGCTTCGCGGGCGTGCAATTGCGCTTCGATATTATTGTCGCCGCCCAGCAATTCCAGATCGGCGATCGTTTCGAAACTGACCACCTTGTTGCGGCGGGCCGTGTCGATGACGAGGTTGCGGGCGATCGTGAACAGATAGGCGCGGCCCGTCGTCACATTTTCCCAATTATCGGTGGCATAGGCCCGTGCCATGACTTCCGCGCACATATCCTCCAACTCATGGGCTGAGGGAAGGATGCGGCGAAGGCGACCGCGTAGCGCGGCCTCCTGCGGCAATATCACGGTCTTGAACCATTCTAATTTGGCGCGAACCTTATGCACGTCGACCCCCTTATTTTGTCAGCCGCGCCTCTCCCGATTTCTTTTTTCTTTCACAATTCAATCATGGTTGCAGGGGGCTGTCCAGCGGCGCGGCGACGAAATTTTTGCGATCGACCAAATTGTTCCATCTTTGGGTAAGAAAATTATCGATATGTGGTTTTGATCACACTGTTCGTTACTCAGTCCGGGGGAAACTCTGCCGGTGCGCGGTTGGGCTGGTCATAATCCGGGCCGACAGGCAGGATTTCGTCCGGCTCGGTCATCGGCAACTCGACCGGAGTCGCGGGCGGGGGCATCTCATCGGGCGACTGCGGCTCGATGATGTCGGGCGGGGGCAGGCCGTCGGGATTGGGATCGGGCTGGGTAGCCATGATTGCGGCACTCCTTTATGGGGTTGGTCGATAGGCTACGCACGGCCCGGCAACAGGGTTCCCGGCATCATGCCACTATCCCTTGCCTCTTTCCCCGCTTTTCTCTATGCCGCGCCGACCGGCGACCGATGCGGGCGTGGCGAAATTGGTAGACGCGCCAGATTTAGGTTCTGGTATCGCAAGATGTGGGGGTTCGAGTCCCTTCGCCCGCACCAGTGCGCCAGGCCCCGGCCCATCGCAGGCGCCACCGAAATTCAGCTGAAGAAAGCGTTTGAGAGAAGAGATGCAGACTGTCGAGACGTTGAACGAGGGCCTTAAGCGCGCCTACACCGTAACCATCACGTCGAAGGATATCGACGCGCGAGTGGAAAAGGAAGTCAAGACCATGGCGCCGCAGGTTCGGATGCCTGGCTTCCGTCCCGGCAAGGTGCCTGCCAACCTGGTCAAGAAGATGCATGGCGAGGCTTTGCAGCGCGACGCGCTCAACAACAGCATCCAGGAAAGCATCCAGAGGCTGATCGCCGACCAGAAGCTGCGTCCCGCGATGCAGCCTTCGGTCGAATTGGACGAGGGTTTCGAGTTCGGCAAGGATGCCGAGATCAAGGTCGCGCTGGAAGTGCTGCCCGAAATCGCCGCGCCCAGCGTCGATGGCCTCAAGCTTGAGCGCCTGACCGTTCCCGTGAGCGACGAACAGGTCGCGGAATCGGCCGGTCGTATCGCCACCCAGCAGGGTGCGCTGGAAGAACATGCCGACGATCATGTCGCGCAGGACGGCGACACTTTGGTCATCGATTTCGTCGGCAAGGTCGATGGCGAAGCCTTTGAAGGCGGTTCGGCCGACGACATCCGCCTCAAGATCGGCGCAGGCCAGTTCATCCCCGGTTTCGAAGAACAGCTGACCGGCGTTAAGAAGGGCGAAGAAAAGACCATCGAGGTCACCTTCCCCGAAGATTATGGTGCCGAACATCTGGCCGGCAAGGCGGCGACCTTCGACGTCACCGTCAAGTCGATCCTGGATGGCGACAAGCCCAAGCTGGACGACGACTTCGCCAAGTCGCTGGGCCTGGAAGGGCTGGAGCAACTGAACGACCTGCTCAAGGGGCAGATCGAGCAGGAGCATAACGGCCTGACCCGCACCCATATGAAGCGCAAGCTGCTCGACCAGCTCGCCGCCTCGCACGACTTCGACGTGCCGCCGAGCATGGTGGAAGCCGAGTTCGAGCAGATCTGGGCGCAGCTTCAGCATGAAGCCGGTCACGAAGAAGATCCGGCTGCCGCGCTTGCCGAGATGGAAGCCGAGAAGGAAGACTATCGCGCCATCGCCGTGCGTCGCGTTCGCCTTGGCCTCCTGCTCTCGGAAATCGGCCAGGCCAATGGCGTGACCGTGTCGGAACAGGAAATGAACCGCCTGATCATGCAGGCCGCGCAGCAGTACGGCCCGCAGGATCGCGAGCGTTTCGTGCAATATGTCCGCCAGGACGCGATGGCCGCCGCCCAGCTGCGCGCCCCGCTCTATGAAGACAAGGTCGTCGATTATCTGTTCGACAAGGCCGAAGTCACCGAACGCACCGTGACCAAGGAAGAGCTGGAAGCAGCGATCGAAGCCGAAGACGGCGATCTCAAGCCGCATGTCCATGGCCCCGATTGCGGTCATGACCATGACGAAAAGCCCAAGGCCAAGAAGGCAGCACCCAAAAAGAAGGCCGAGGCAGAAGACGCCCCGGTAGCCGAAGAAGCGCCTGCCGCGGAAGAAGCTGCGCCCAAGAAGGCCGCACCGAAAAAGGCTGCCGCCAAGAAGGACGTCCCCGAGGACGCGGTCGCAACCGAGGAGGCACCCGCCGCCGAGGCCGCGCCCAAGAAGAAGGCGCCTGCCAAAAAGGCCGCTGCCAAGGCCGAATAAGGCCATTGCCCGATGAAAAGAGCGCCCGGCTTCCTCGTGAAGCACGGGCGCTTTTCATGTCTGGCCCGCTATGGCAGAGGAAATATTAACCCTGCCGGTCCATGTCTTGGCGCGCGGACGACCAGAGGATAGGCTGACGATGAAGGAATTTCCGCTCGTGGATATGGCTCTCGCCAGCGATGCTGCCGCCGGATCGCCGCGCATCGCGGTCATCCTGCCCTGCTATAATGAGGCCGGGGCCATCGTGCAGACGGTGGCCGACTTCCGCCGCGCGCTCCCGCAGGCGGTCATCTACGTCTTCGACAATAACAGCAGCGACGGCAGCCGCGACTTGGCTGCCGAAGCAGGCGCGATCGTCCGTCGCGTATCGCAACAGGGCAAGGGCCATGTCCTCCGCCGCATGTTCGCCGACGTCGATGCCGACATCTACATCATGGCCGATGGCGACGCGACCTATGAAGCCGCCGCCGCCCCGGCGATGGTGGCGGCCATGCTGGCCGACAATCTCGACATGGTGGTCGGCTGTCGCAAGAGCGAGGCGGAGGAGGCCTATCGCCCCGGCCATCGCCTCGGCAACTGGGCGCTGACCGGCCTGCTCAAGCAATTGTTCGGCCGCAGCTTCACCGACATATTGTCGGGCTACCGCGTCTTTTCTCGCCGCTTCGTCAAAAGCTTCCCGGTATTGTCCGCCGGGTTCGAGATCGAAACCGAGATCAGCGTCCACGCGCTCGAACTCGCCATGCCGGTGTCGGAAGTCATCACCGCCTATGGCGCGCGACCCGAAGGATCGGTCAGCAAGCTCAGCACCTATCGCGATGGCTTCCGCATCCTACGCACCATCATCACCCTCTATCGCATCGAACGGCCGGTGCTGTTCTTCGGCATCATCGCCGCCTTCTTGGCTCTGCTCGCGCTCGGCCTCGCCGCGCCGCTGATCGTCACCTATATGGAAACGGGCCTCGTGCCGCGCTTCCCAACCGCGATATTGGTGACCGGCCTCATGATCCTCGCCACCCTTTCGGCGATGTGCGGCCTGATCCTCGATACGGTCGTACGGGGCCGCCGCGAAGTGCGTCGTCTGGCCTATCTCGCCCACCGCGCGCCGTCCGATTACGCCGCGCGCGACTAGCCCGATCCCGCTGCACCTGTTCCCCCTTGAACCTGCCGCCTTTTGTGACGATGTAGGGGCGGGCAAAAGCAGCTGACTGAAAGAGCATAATGACCGATATCATGACCAACCCCATGGCCGCGCTGGTCCCCATCGTGATCGAACAGTCGAACCGTGGCGAGCGCAGCTTCGACATCTTCTCGCGCCTGCTGCGCGAACGGATCATCTTCGTGACCGGCCAGGTCGAAGATCATATGGCCTCGCTGATCGTCGCCCAGCTGCTGTTCCTCGAATCGGAAAATCCGAAGAAGGACATCTGGATGTACATCAACTCGCCCGGGGGCGTGGTGACGTCCGGCATGGCGATCCACGACACGATGAAATATATCCGGCCCAAGGTCGGCACGCTCTGCGTCGGCCAGGCCGCCTCGATGGGCAGCTTCCTGCTGGCCGCGGGCGAGCCGGGCATGCGCTTTGCCACCACCAACAGCCGGATCATGATCCACCAGCCGTCCGGCGGCGCACAGGGCATGGCGTCCGATATCGAGATCCAGGCCAAGGAAATCCTGCGTATCCGCCGCCGCCTGAACGACCTCTATGTCAAATATACCGGACGGTCGTTGGAAGAGGTCGAGAAGGCGATGGATCGCGACACCTTCCTCGAAGCGGACGAGGCCAAGGCTTTCGGCCTTGTCGATGAAGTGTTCGACCAGCGGCCTTCCCTGGCCGATCCGTCGGATAGTTGATGGCTGACTTTGCTGGGGCGCGCCACTTCTCCCCTTGTGGAAACGGCGCGCCACGGTCTAGGATGGCCTTTGGACCAGAATATCCCTCGCTGATGCGATCAGGTAGATCGTCAAAGCGGCAGGGAAGAAAGAATGGCGAATGACTAAGCTTACCGGCTCCGATTCAAAAAGCACGCTTTACTGCTCCTTCTGCGGCAAGTCGCAGCATGAGGTGCGGAAGCTGATCGCGGGGCCGACCGTGTTCATCTGCGACGAATGCGTGGAACTGTGCAACGACATCATTCGCGAGGAGACCAAGGGCGGTCTCGTCGGAAAGAAGGATGGCGGCGTGCCGACCCCGCAGGAAATCTGCGATGTGCTGGACGATTATGTCATCGGCCAGAACCGGGCAAAGCGCGTGCTGTCGGTCGCGGTCCATAACCATTATAAGCGCCTCAACCATGGCTCGAAGCCGGGTGAGGTCGAACTCGCCAAGTCCAACATCCTGCTCGTCGGTCCCACCGGTTGCGGCAAGACCCTGCTCGCGCAGACGCTGGCCAAGACGTTCGACGTGCCCTTCACCATGGCGGACGCCACGACGCTGACCGAAGCGGGCTATGTCGGCGAGGATGTCGAAAATATCATCCTCAAGCTGCTCCAGGCCTCCGACTATAATGTCGAAAAGGCGCAGCGCGGCATCGTCTATATCGACGAAATCGACAAGATCAGCCGCAAGGCCGAGAACCCGTCGATCACCCGCGACGTGTCGGGGGAGGGCGTGCAACAGGCGCTGCTCAAGCTGATGGAGGGCACCACCGCGTCGGTGCCGCCACAGGGCGGACGCAAGCATCCCCAGCAGGAATTCCTGCAGGTCGATACGACCAACATCCTCTTCATCTGTGGCGGGGCATTCGCGGGTCTGGAAAAGATCATTGGCGACCGTCTGGAAGCCAAGTCGATCGGCTTCGGCGCCTATGTCGCCGCGCCCGAAGAGCGCAAGACCGGCGAATTGCTGCGGTCGAGCGAGCCGGAAGATCTGCTGAAGTTCGGCCTGATCCCCGAATTTGTCGGGCGCTTGCCGGTCATCGCGACGCTCGAAGATCTGGATGTCTCCGCGCTGGTCAAGATTCTGGTCGAGCCTAAGAACGCGCTGGTCAAGCAATATGGCAAGCTGTTCGACATGGAAAATGTCGATCTCAGCTTCACCGACGACGCGCTGACCGCGATCGCCAAGCGCGCCATCGAACGCAAGACCGGCGCACGCGGGCTCCGCTCGATCCTCGAATCGATCCTGCTCGACACCATGTTCGATCTGCCCTCGATGCAGGGCGTCGGCGAAGTGGTGGTCGACAAGGACGTGGTCGCAGGCAAGAAAGAGCCGGTTCGCGTATTCAGCGAAAAGCAGAATCGGGCCGAAGACGCCGCCTGACGTCTTCCTGTCCATAACTGATCCCAAAGGGGCCGACGCGCGATCGTCGGCCCCTTTTTTATGATCTGCGGGTGCAGCGCACAAAAATTCCTGCTGCGTTGCAAAATTGCACCACTGTCAAACTAAGTCCCCAACGCACCATTAAGTCACTAAAATGCAATGATTTATGGCCAGAGGCGGGGCGTCCCCAAGCGCAACGGCGCGGGGTGGTGGAGGAATGTGACAGTCTGGATGCTGCATTGTAACAAATTTGCAATCAGAGCATCACAGGGCCGTCGCCAGTAACCGCCAAATGCGGTCCCGGCTTGAGAGAACAGCACAGCACAGGCGCCCACGCGCCACCTTTGAAAAAGGGAAAAGGGTCAAATGAAACAGTTTCTAATGGGCAGCGCCGCGATCATCGCCGTCGCCATTCCGGGCGCCGCCTTCGCGCAGTCGACCGGTTCGCAGGATTTCGACGATTCCATCGTCGTCACCGGTGCCAAGGTTGATCAAGGCATCGGCGGTGTACGCATCCCCGACTCGGCCAAGGCCAAGGTCGTTCTGACCCAGGAAATCATCGAGCGTCAGCGCCCTGGTCAGTCGGTCAATGAAATCATCAACTTGGTGCCTGGCGTCAGCTTCACCAACAACGATCCCTGGGGTTCGTCGGGCGGCAGCTTCACCATCCGCGGCTTCAGCTCGGATCGTATCGCGCAGATCCTGGACGGCATCCCGCTGAACGATTCCGGTAACTACGCAATCTACACCAACCAGCAGTTGGACCCGGAACTGGTTGAAAGCATCAACGTCAACTTGGGCGCAACGGATGTCGACAGCCCGACGGCCGCAGCTGTTGGCGGCACCGTCAACATCAACTCGCTGACGCCGACCGACGATTTTGGTGCGATGGCGAGCGTGAGCTATGGTAACATCGTGGCTGAAGGCTCCGGCGATCGCCCGTTCCACCGCGTATTCGGCATGATCCAGACTGGCGACCTGACTGGCCAAGGCACAAAAGCCTGGCTCTCGGCCTCGCGCGCCTACAATAAGGCGAGCTTCTCGGACTACGGCAAGATCGAGAAAGCCCAGTATAACGGGAAAATCTGGCAGGACATTGGCACCAACGGCGACTTCATCTCGCTTGCAGGCCATTATAACGTCAACCGCAATAACTTTGGTGGTTCGCCAGCGTCGGCTGCTGCGTTCAGTGGTGACAAGAGCGCTCGCTTCTACAATGTGTCCGGCGGCATTCCCTGCGCGATCAACACAGTCGCGGATGCGGGCATCGCTGATCAGACGAACAGCTGCGGTACCCAGTTCGAGCGTCGGTACAATCCGTCTAACACCGGTAACGCCCGCCTTAGCACGCGCCTTACGCTGACGGATCGTTTGATCTTCTCGGCCGATGCGGCCTATCAATATGTGAAGGCCAACGGCGGTGGTACAACCTCAGCCTATGAATCGGCCTTTGCTCAGGGCGACAACCTGTTGTCCGGCTATTTCAATGGCAGCGCCTATTTCAACCGTGATCTGAACGGTGACGGCACGCTTGGCGTTGATCGGAACGGCGACGGCATCATCCAGGATTACACAATCACCAACTCGGACGGGACGCGCACGACCGTTCGCGAATCCGACCGTGTTCTGATTGGCAACCCCAGCCAGACGCAGACCAAGCGTTGGGTCGCCATTGCGAACCTTTCCTACGAACTGGATGACAACAACCGCGTTCGTCTGTCGTACAGCTTCGATCGCGCACGTCACCGGCAGACGGGCGAGGGTTCGCTCATCCAGTTCAACGGTGAGCCAACCGACGTATTCCCGGTGAACGATCCATTGGCCGATGCCGCTGGCAACATCCTCCAAAAGCGTGATCGCAAGTCCTATGCGATCCTGCATCAGGTTGCCGGTGAATATCGTGGTACGTTCTTTGACGATCTGCTGACGGTCAACCTTGGTGTTCGCGCACCCTTCTTCAAGCGCGACCTGACGCAGAACTGCTTTACGAGCGCACCAAACGGCAATGTGAACTGCATCGCCAGCGGCAATGTTGCGGCCTATGCCGCTGCTAACCCGACCTTCGCTGCACCGCAGAATCGCGTCTATAATTATGACAAGCTGCTCCCGAACGTCGGTGCGATCTTCAAGATCACGCCTGAAATCAGCCTTGCGGGTAGCTATGCCGCGAATATTTCGGTCCCCGGCACGGATACGCTGTATAACTCCATTTACCTGCCGAGCAGCAACGATGCATCGAAGCCAGTGGCGGAAACATCGGACAGCTTCGACCTCGCCCTGCGCTACCAGAACAATATCGTTCAGGCGGCTGTCACCGGTTGGTATGCGAAGTATAAGAACCGTATTGCTTCGGCCTACAGCTTTGAATGCGATTGCAGCATCGACACCAACCTGGGTGGCGTGAAGAAATATGGCGTAGACGCCAATATTTCGGTGCGCCCAATGGACGGGCTGTTGCTCTATGCCTTCGGTTCGTACATCGAGTCCGAAATCGGTGCGGATGTCCAGACCGGTGCGACCACCTTCGCGGCAACCAAGGGTAATCGCGAGCGCGGTGCCCCGGCCTATCTTTGGGGCGGTCGCGTTCAAGGTACGCTGGGCCCGGTCGATCTGGGTGCCCAGATCAAGCGCACCGGTTCGCGTTACCTGAACGATATCAACACGTTCAAGGTGGCGGGTTACACCATCGTCGACCTCGACCTGCGCTACAATTTGGCGAACCTTGGTCTGGAAAAGTCGTTCTTCCAGCTGAACGTGTCCAACCTGTTCGACAAATTCTACATTGGTTCGTTCAGTGGCGGTCTGACGACTGCGGCGAGCACCTTCGTCAACTATGGCGCGCCCCGCGCGATCAGTGCGTCGATGATTGTGGCTTTCTAAGTCCAAACGATCAGAAATCGGGAAAAGGGCGGGGAGCAATCCCCGCCCTTTTTCTATGCCTGCAATCGCGCTGTCCTACTTGGCCACGCCCGCCTATAAAAGGACATCACCCATCAGGTCGCACTTGCCGATAGGATCAGCCACGCACAACTTTATGTCAAAATCTGCGGGAAATATGCGAAGTTAAGAGGGGGCGTCACCGCAAACAGCTATCCAGCCCGTCCCGCTGCACCGCGCCGATCCGCGCCGCGATCGTGTTGCCATAGCGGCGGGTGAACCCCGTGGGCGCGCCGGCCGCGCGCTTCTTGGGGAGAGGGAGAACGGCGGCGATGCGGGCGGCTTCCGCGCGCGTCAACTGGCCTGCGCCATGGTTGAAATAGCGGATCGCGCCCGCCTGCGCGCCATAGGTGCCGATGCCGGTTTCCGCGACGTTGAGATAGACTTCCATGATCCGCGGCTTGCCCCAGATCGCCTCGATCAGCACCGTGAACCAGGCCTCCAGCCCCTTGCGCACGAAACCGCCACCTTGCCAGAGAAACACATTCTTCGCCGTCTGCTGACTGATCGTCGATCCGCCCCGGATCCGCCCGCCGCTGGCATTGTTCAACGCGGCCTTGGTGATGGCATCGACATCAAACCCGTGATGGGTGCAGAATTTGCCATCCTCCCCGGCGATCGCCGCGCGCGCCATGTCCGGGTCCATCTCGTCCAGCGGCATCCACTCCTTGGTGATGCCATTGGGATCGAGCAGCATCGTGATGGTCACCGGCGGCGGCACGAACCGATAGACGACGACCATCAGTAGCGACAGGACGACGAAGCCGAGAATGATCTTGAAGGGAAGGACGATCCAGCGCGAACGGCGACGGGGAGAGCGGAGGGGTTTTGCGGTCATGGCAGGAGCGTAACGCACTCCCGCCACGCCGCTCAACCCGCACATACAAAAAAGGCCCCGGCGCAAAACGCCGGAGCCTTATATTGTCAGCAGCTCGACCCGTCAGGCGGCAGCGAAACGCGCCATCTGGCCCAGCCGGTCACCGGCAATCCGCATCATCGCCTTCTGCAACTTCTCGAACGCCCGGACCTCGATCTGACGCACCCGCTCGCGGCTGACGCCATAGACCTGGCTCAGTTCTTCCAGCGTCTTGGGCTCTTCGGCCAGACGACGTTCGGCCAGGATATGCTTCTCGCGATCGTTGAGGTCGGTCATCGCCTCTTCGAGCATCTCATGACGCTGGGTGCGCTCCTGCTCGTCGGCGACGCGCTCATCCTGCAGCGGATCATGATCCTGCAACCAGTCCTGCCACTGACCTTCGCCATCCTCGCGCATCGGCACGTTGAGCGACGTGTCGCCACCCATTGCCATGCGACGGTTCATCGACACGACATCCTGTTCGGACACGCCAAGATCAGTGGCGATCTTGGTCACATCCTCAGGCTTGAGATCGCCATCCTCGAACGCTTCGATGTTGTTCTTCATCCGGCGCAGATTGAAGAACAGCTTTTTCTGCGACGCGGTAGTGCCCATCTTCACGAGCGACCAGGACCGCAAGATGAATTCCTGGATCGAGGCGCGAATCCACCACATGGCGTAGGTCGCCAGGCGGAAGCCGCGCTCGGCCTCAAATTTCTTCACGCCCTGCATCAGGCCGATATTGCCTTCGGAAATCAGCTCGCTGACCGGCAGGCCATAGCCGCGATAGCCCATCGCGATCTTCGCCACGAGGCGCAGATGCGAGGTGACCAGCTGCGCCGCCGCTTCAGGATCCTGATGCTCCTCATAGCGCTTTGCCAGCATATATTCCTGCTCAGGGGTGAGCAGCGGAAATTTGCGAATCTCCGACAGATAGCGGTTGAGGCTGGCTTCACCGCCCAGCGCCGGCACCGCGGGGACATTGCTCTTGTTGGCCATGTCGCTTCACCTTTCCCTTTCATGCGCGGCTGGACCCAGAAGAGGCATCCAAATCGCCGTCGCAAACGTGTCGAAAACTATACTCTAAGCTCGCTTAACAGTTCCTGCATGTCCATGGGCAATGCACTTTGGAACAGGAGGGGCGAGCCCGTCACTGGATGTATGAACCCCAGGGTTTTGGCGTGCAATGCCTGCCTTTTGAAACCCAGCGTTTCCAGTATTGATTTGAAACCTTTTCTATCCCTACTGTAAACCGGTTCCCCGATCAAGGGGTGCCCGATATGCGCCATATGCACGCGCACCTGATGCGTTCGGCCGGTTTCCAACCGACATTCCACCATCGCCGCGCCGCTCAGACGTTCTTCTATCTTATAGAAGGTTATCGCCCGTTTTCCCCGTCCCTCACGATGAACCGCCATCTTTTTTCGATCAGCGTCGGATCGGCCGATCCATGTATCGATCGTCGCGCTGGGCGGGACGGGATGACCATAGACGATCGCGGCATAGAGACGATCGATGCTGTGATCCTTGAACTGGACGGACAGGCCTTCATGCGCCCGGTCTGTCTTAGCAACGACCAACAGGCCCGATGTATCCTTGTCGATGCGATGAACGATGCCGGGACGGGCCACACCGCCGATGCCCGACAACTGCCCGGCGCAATGATGGAGCAAGGCGTTAACGAGCGTGCCATCGAGATTGCCCGCCGCCGGATGAACCACCAGGCCAGCGGGCTTGTCCACCACGATCAGGTCGGCATCTTCATGGACGATGGTGAGCGGGATATCCTGCGCGACCGCATCCAGCGCCACGGGGGCCGGGAGGGTGATCGCGAACCGCTGCCCGGTCGCGACCTTGACCGAGGCGCTCAGTTTGATGGTCCCGTCCGTCGCGCGGACATGCCCATCGCCGATCAGCGCCTTGATCCGTTCGCGCGAGAGGTCGGGCAAAAGGTCGGCGAGCGCACGGTCGAGCCGCTGGCCATGCTGGCCCGCGTCGATAATTGCTTCGATGATGGAAACCCCCGCGGCCATTGGCTAGGGATGTAGGCATGAGCGTGACTATTTCAAGCCTGTTACGGGACCGGATCGTTGCGCTGGCGGCGGCGGACGATGGGGAAATTTGTGGGCTCTTATTGGGGCAGGCCGGGTGGATAGAGGCGATCGCCCCAGCGGCCAATGTCGCGGCCGACCCAGCGCGCCATTTCGAGCTGGACCCGGCGGTGTTGATCGCCGCGCATCGGGCGGCGCGGTCCGGTGGGCCGAAGGTGGTCGGCTATTATCACTCGCACCCCTCCGGCGTTGCGCTGCCCTCGGCCACGGACGCGGCCTGCGCGATGCCGGATGGAACGCTATGGTTGATCGTGGCGGGCAAGGAGGTGCGCCTGTGGATCGCGCAGCCGGGGCAGGAGGGGGCTGTGGCCTTCGCGGAGGCGTTGCTCGACATAAGGTGAGGGAAAGGCGGCGAGCCGGGGTTGCATCGCGCGGCGGGGCAGCGCATTAGCCGTGAGAGCCCATTTTCCTGACCCCTATCCGGCGATCCAGACCCCGCATGACCAACCCGACCGACAGCATCGAATTTGCCAGCCTGCTCTGTTCGCGCCTGTGCCATGACCTGCTCAGTCCGGTCGGCGCGCTCAACAATGGCCTGGAACTGATGGCGGACGAGACGGACCCGGAAATGCGCCAGCGTTGCCTAGAACTGCTGGGCGACAGCGCACGGACGTCGGCCAACAAGCTTAAATTCTTTCGCCTGGCGTTCGGCTCTGCGGGCGGGTTCGGCGATGTGGTGCCGCCCCATGAAGCCCGGGTCGCGATCGAGGGCATGTTCGTCACCACCGGTCGGGTGAAGGTCGGCTGGATGGTCGATGAACAGATGCTGGGCAAGCTGGCAGTCAAAGTCCTGCTCAACCTCGCGCTGATCGCGGGCGACGCGCTGGTGCGTGGTGGGCAACTCGACATCGGCGCGGAAGTGCGGCCGGGCGTGACCGAAATCGTGGTGCGCGGCGAGGGGCCCAAGGTCGTGCTTGACCCCGATCTGCGCGCGGCGCTGGCTGGCACCTTGCCGATCGAAGGACTGGCATCGCGGACAGCGGCAGCCTGGATGGTGCGGGCGCTGGTCACCGGCGCAGGCGGCGAGATCGCGCTGTCGCCGCCGGGCGACCCCATGCTGCTCTTCGGCGCTTCGATACCGGGCTGAGGCGGGCGGCGCAGGCATTTTGCGCTTAGCTTCGCACTTTTCCTGCACATTTTGATATTTTATTGCGAGCCGCTGATCCTATCGGTTGGTCGCGTGCGCCTCTCGCTGGTCTTCAGTGCGCCTAAATGGAACCTGGCAGAATTCGCCGTGATAGGACAGCGCAATGACGCAGCGGCATAGGCTCAACTATGACGAAAGGCCCGGCCGATGCCAAGCGACCGGGCCTTTCGCGTGATATCGGACTGAAAGGATCAGCCGCTATAATACATGTCGAATTCGACCGGCGAGGGGGCCATTTCCCAGCGATATACTTCGGGCCACTTCAGTTCCATATAGGCGTCGATCTGGTCCTTAGTGAACACGCCGCCCTTGAGCAGGAAGTCCTGATCCTTTTCCAGGCTTTCGAGCGCTTCGCGGAGCGAACCGCAGACGGTCGGCACCTTGGCCAGTTCGACCGGGGGCAGATCATAGAGATTCTTGTCCATCGCCTCGCCGGGGTGGATCTTGTTCTCGATGCCGTCGATGCCCGCCATCAGCAAAGCGGCGGTGGCGAGGTAGGAGTTGGCGAGCGGATCGGGGAAGCGGAATTCGACGCGCTTCGCCTTGGTGCCGGCACCATAGGGGATGCGGCACGAGGCCGAGCGGTTGCGCGCCGAATAGGCGAGCAGCACGGGCGCTTCGAAGCCCGGCACCAGACGCTTGTAGCTGTTGGTGGTCGGGTTGGTGAAGGCATTGAGCGCCTTGGCATGCTTGATCACGCCGCCGATGAAGAACAGGCAGGTTTCCGACAGGCCGGCATAGCCGTCACCGGCAAAGGTGTTCTGGCCCTTGTTCCAGATCGAGATATGCGTGTGCATGCCCGACCCATTGTCCGCCTTGATCGGCTTGGGCATGAAGGTCGCGGTCTTGCCATAGGCCTGGGCGACCATCTTCACGACATATTTGTAGATCTGGATGCGGTCGCAGGTTTCAACCAGCTTGCCGAAGGTCAGGCCCAGCTCGTGCTGGCTGCCCGCGACTTCATGATGATGCTTGTCCATGGGCAGGCCCATTTCCATCAGCGTGGTCACCATTTCGGCGCGGATGTCGGTGGTCACATCGACCGGGCCGACCGGGAAATAGCCGCCTTTGGCGCGCGGGCGGTGGCCCATATTGCCGCCGTCATAGCTGGTGCCGGTGTTGGTCGGCAGCTCGACATCGTCCAGCTTGTAGAAGGACGAGGCATAGGTGTTGTCGAATTCGACGCTGTCGAACATGAAGAATTCAGGCTCAGGGCCGATATACACCGTGTCGCCGAGGCCGGTCGACTGCAGGAACATCTCGGCGCGCTTGGCGGTCGAGCGGGGATCGCGCGAATAGAGCGAGCCGTCGAGCGGCTCGACGATGTCGCACACCAGGATCATCATCGGCGTCGCGCTGAACGGATCGAAGAAAACCGCGTCCAGATCGGGCTTGAGGATCATGTCCGATTCGTTGATTTCCTTCCAGCCCTCGATCGAGGAGCCGTCGAACATCAGGCCGTCGGTCAGTTCATCTTCGCCAATGACGTTGGCGCACATGGTCAGGTGATGCCAGGTGCCCTTGGGATCGGTAAAGCGGACATCGACCCATTCGATCTCCTTTTCTTCGATCATCTTCAGGATGTCTTTTGGCGTATTGGCCATGTGCAGTTGCCCTTCTCTCAAAATACCCCCCCGAAGGGGCAAGGTGGATGCCCATCATGTTCCGGTCCGCGAAGAACCGGGCAGAAACTTACATAGTGCCAGCCTGAAAGTCGGGCTGGCGGAGAACCATCAGATCGCGTCGCTGTCCCGCTCGCCGGTACGGATGCGGACGGCGCCCTCGATGTTGGAGATGAAGATCTTGCCATCGCCGATGCGGCCGGTCTGCGCGGCGGCGCAGATCGCCTCGACCACGCGGTCGGCCAGCGCGTCGTCAACGACCACTTCCAGCTTCACCTTCGGCAGGAAATCGACGACATATTCCGCGCCGCGATAGAGTTCGGTATGGCCCTTCTGGCGGCCAAAGCCCTTGGCTTCGGTCACGGTGATGCCAGACACGCCCACTTCGTGGAGCGCTTCCTTCACCTCGTCCAGCTTGAACGGCTTGATGATCGCTTCGATCTTTTTCATCACTCGTAATCCCAACCCATGACGCCCGACAGGATACGGTCGATCCGTATCCCTCTCTCCCGTGCGAGAGACGAACATCATGCCCCCCTTGGCCTGCGTCGTCCCTCTATTTCTTCAATTACCGTGCCAATTGGCGAATCGCCTGGATATGCTTTCGGCGATGCCGCAATCTTTGTCCATATTGCCCGGTTTCAGGGCAATTTCCTGTGGTGTTGCCCGTTTTTTAAGCAGCAATCGGGCTGCTTAAAGATAGGGCGGCGCGTCGAGACCGGCGGGGCTTTTGGTGAAAATCTCGCAGCCGGTTTCGGTGATGCCGATACTATGTTCGAACTGGGCCGACAGGGTGCGGTCGCGCGTTACCGCCGTCCAGCCATCGTCCAGCATCTTCACGCCCGCCTTGCCGATATTGATCATCGGTTCGATGGTGAAGAACATGCCGGGCTTCAGCTCAGGGCCAGTGCCGGGGCGGCCGACATGGACGACCTCCGGGCTGTCATGAAAGACGCGGCCCAGGCCATGGCCGCAAAAGTCGCGGACCACGCCATAGCGGTGCTTTTCGGCATGGCGCTGAATCACCGCGCCGATGTCGCCCAGATGATTGCCGGGTTTGGCCTGTTCGATGCCCAGCATCAGACATTCATAGGTCACCTCGACCAGGCGGCGCGCCTTGATCGGCGCTTCGCCCGCGATGAACATGCGGCTGGTGTCGCCGTGCCAGCCATCGACCAGGGGGGTGACGTCGATATTGACGATATCGCCATCCTTGAGTCGATAGTCGCCCGGGATGCCATGGCAGATGACATTGTTGATCGATGTGCAGCAGCTATGAGTATAGCCGCGATAGCCCAGGGTCGCTGGCACGCCGCCGCCGTCGAGCGTCATGCGCCGGACGATGTCGTCCAGTTCGCCGGTCGTGACGCCCGGCACGACATGCGGCACCAGCGCGTCGAGTATCTCGGCGGCGAGCCGTCCGGCTTTGCGCATGCCAGCAAAACCGGCTGCGTCATAGAGTTTGATCGCAGTCGAGCGGGAGATCGGCGCGTCCGCCGTCATCGTCATATATTCTGTCATGGCATGACTATAGGGGCAGATGCGCGATAATGCGAGAGGGCGGCTAGGCAGCGCGACCAGCGCAGGCTATGCAGCCGCCATGGCCGATACCACCCGCATCTGGACCGCCGCGCTGATCGTGATCGGCGACGAGATATTGTCTGGCCGGACCCAGGACAAGAATGTGGCGCAGATCGCGCTGTGGCTCAACGTCCAGGGCATCCGCCTGCGCGAAGTGCGGGTCGTCGCCGACGATCAGGATGCGATTGTCGAGGCGGTCAACATATTACGCGTGCGCAACGACTATCTCTTCACCACCGGCGGCATCGGGCCGACTCATGACGACATCACGGTCGATGCGATCGCGGCGGCGCTGGGCGTGGCGGTGGAAATCCATCCGCAGGCGCGGGCGATGCTCGCGGGCTATTATGAGACACGCGGCGGGCTGACCGACGCGCGGCTGCGCATGGCGCGGGTGCCCGAGGGTGCGAGCCTGATCGAAAATCGCATGTCCGGCGCGCCCGGCATCCGGCATGGCAATATCTTCATCATGGCAGGCGTGCCGCATATCACTGCCGGGATGCTCGACAAGCTGACGGGGACGCTGGAGGGCGGAGTACCGGTGCAATCGGCGACGGTCGGCTGCTGGGTCGCGGAAAGCGAGATTGCCGACCTGCTGGGCGCGACCGAACGCGTGCATGAGGGCTGCCAGATCGGCAGCTACCCCTTCTTCCGCGAAGGCCGCACGGGCGCGAATTTTGTGGTGCGATCGACCGATAGCGACAAGCTCGATGCGTGCGTTACGGCATTGTCTCAAGGCCTTGAAGCGGGCGGTTGGCCCGTGACGGCCGGGGGCATCTGACACCCCCCGCCGCCGGTCAGCGTTCGCGCGGCCGGTTGAGGTGCGAGATCACCCCGCGCAGCGTCCGCACCTCCAGATGGTTCCAGCCCGGCTTGGTCAGCAGGTTGCGCAGCGTCAGCTTGGTCGCGGGGGCGCGGTCTGGCGGGAAGAAATAGCCGACCTTTTCGAGCAGCGTGGTGAACTGGTCGATCATGCCTTCCAATTCCTCCTGCGGCGCGGGGACGCCAAGGTCGGTGATGGTGGGCTGGGCGAGGTTTGCCTGTTTCGACCATTCATAGGCGCACAGGATGACCGCTTGCGCGAGGTTCAAGGAGCCGAATTCCGGATTGATCGGGACGGTCAGGATTTTGCGGGCGAGGGCGACATCCTCGGTCTCCAGCCCGGATCGTTCGGGGCCGAAAATATAGGCGCAACGCCCTTGCGCGGCATGGATTTCGCGGGCGGCTTCTTCGGGCGTGACCACGGGCTTGGTGACGCCGCGTTTGCGGACGGTCGTGGCGTAGACATGGGCGCAGTCGGCGACGGCATCGGCCACCGTTTCGAAGACTTGGGCTTGATCCAATATGAAGTCCGCGCCCGCCGCCGATGGGCCTGCGTCGGGATTGGGCCAGCCATCGCGGGGCGTGACCAGGCGCATCTCGGTCAACCCGAAATTGAGCATCGCGCGCGCGGCCTTGCCGATATTCTCGCCCAGTTGGGGGCGGACGAGGACGATGACGGGGGGTGGGGGCATTTGGGTTTCCGATTGGTCAGCAGGATCAGTCTCATCCTCCGTTCGCCCTGAGCGAAGTCGAAGGGCGTCACTGAGCGAAGGCGAAGTGTGGGAAACGGAAGCCTTCTTCAGCTTGTCCCAATTTGCTGTGATCAACGCTTCTTTCTTCGCGCGCGACCAGCCTTTGATTTGCAGTTCGCTGGCAAGCGCTTCCGCGCGGGTTTCGAATTCGGCCGACCACACGAGTTCGACGGGACGACGGTCGAATGTGTAGCCTTTGATGACGCCCGACTGATGCTGGGCGATGCGTGTTTCAAAATTATCCGTGTGGCCAGTATAATAAGAGCCGTCTGAACAGCGTAGCATATAGGCGTGAAAGGTCATTGTTGATCAGAACCTCGCTGCGCTCGGTCGAGCCCTTCGACTTCGCTCAGGGCGAACGGAGGAAGGGTATAAAGCATCCCGCTCACCCGCCCACTTCCTTCACCGTTCCGGCGAAATCTTCGAAATCCTTCGCATCCGTGAAGTCCTTATAGACGCTGGCGAAGCGGATATAGGCGACGCTGTCGAGGCGTTTGAGGCCTTCCATTACCATTTCGCCGATGGCGCGGGCGGGGACTTCGGTGTCGCCGCTGGTTTCGAGCTGGCGCTGGATGCCGGAGATCAGCTTTTCGATCCGGCTGGGGTCGATCGGGCGCTTGCGGCAGGCGATGCCGATCGAGCGGGCCAGCTTGTCGCGCTCGAACGCTTCCTTGCGGCCCTCGCTCTTGACCACCCAGATGTCGCGGAGTTGGATGCGCTCGAAGGTGGTGAAGCGCGCGGCGCACGCTTCGCACTGGCGGCGACGGCGGATGGCGGCGCCATCCTCCGTCGGCCGGCTGTCCTTCACCTGGCTGTCTTCATGGGAACAGAAGGGGCAGCGCATGATCTAATCAATCTCCGTTCGTTTCGAGCGTGTCGAGAAACGTCTGTACGAGCGTGTCTCGACTGCGCTCGACACGAACGGCCTGTTTTGCCCTCAGTAGATCGGGAACCGCCCGGTCAGCGCCAGCACCTTTTCGCGGACATGCGCTTCGACCTGGCCGTCGCCGTCATCGCCATTGCGCTTGAGGCCTTCCACGACCTCGGCAATCAACTCGCCGATCTCGCGGAATTCCGCTTCGCCGAAACCGCGTGTGGTGCCTGCGGGGGTGCCGAGGCGCACGCCCGACGTCACGAACGGGCTGGCGGTGTCGAACGGGACGTTATTCTTGTTGCAGGTGATGTAGGCGCGGTCGAGCGCCTTTTCCGCGGCCTTGCCAGTGGTGTTCTTGGCGCGCAGATCGACCAGCATCAGGTGATTGTCGGTGCCGCCCGATACGATCGACAGGCCAGCGTCGGCCAGCGTCGCGGCCAGCGTCTTGGCATTGGCGACGATCTGGTGCGCATAAGCCTTGAACTCAGGCGTCAGCGCCTCCTTGAACGCCACGGCCTTGGCGGCGATGATATGCATCAGCGGACCGCCCTGCAGGCCGGGGAAGATGGCGCTGTTGAACTTCTTGGCCAGTGCCTCGTCATTGCACAGGATGATGCCCGAACGGGGACCACGCAGCGACTTGTGCGTCGTGGTGGTGGTGACATGGGCGTGGGGCACCGGCGAGGGATGCGCGCCGCCCGCGACCAGGCCGGAGAAATGCGACATGTCGGCGAGCAGATAGGCGCCCACTTCGTCAGCGATCTCGCGGAAGCGTTCGAAATCCCAATGGCGCGAATAGGCGGTGCCGCCGCAGATGATGAGCTTGGGCTTGCTCTCGCGCGCGATGCGGGCGACTTCGTCCATATCGATCATATGATCGTCGGCACGCACGCCATAGGCGACGGGGTTGAACCATTTGCCGCTCATGTTGACCGGCGATCCATGGGTCAGATGGCCGCCCGATGACAGGTCGAGGCCCATGAAGGTGTCGCCCGGCTGGAGCAGGGCGAGGAACACGGCCTGGTTCATCTGGCTGCCGCTATTGGGCTGGACGTTCGCGAACTTCGCGCCGAACAGTTCCTTCGCCCGCTCGATCGCCAGCGTTTCGACGACGTCGGCATATTCGCAGCCGCCATAATAGCGCTTGCCGGGATAGCCTTCGGCATATTTGTTGGTGAAGATCGAGCCTGCGGCCTCCAGCACGGCTTTCGACGCGATATTTTCGGACGCGATCAGTTCGATCTTGTCCTGCTGGCGCTTCAATTCATGTTCGATCGCGCCGAAGATTTCGGGGTCCGCGCTGCTAAGCGATTCGCTGAAAAAGCCATCCTGACGGATGGCCGGGCTGAGGGTGTCGATGCTCATCGAAATATCCTTTCAGAGCGCGGGCTGGGATAGTTTGTCGACGCGGCCGGCATGGCGGCCTCCGCCAAATTCCGTGGTAAGGAACGCGATGACGCAGGCCTTGGCCATGTCCACGCCGGTCAGGCGCGCGCCCATGGCCAGCACATTGGCGTCATTATGCTCGCGTGAGAGTGTCGCCGAAAGCGGCTCGCCGACCAGCGCGCAGCGGCAGGCCGGGTTGCGGTTGACCGCGATCGAAATGCCGATGCCCGACCCGCACAACGCGATGCCGCGATCCGCTGCGCCAGAGGCGATCGCTGTCGCGAGTTTGTAACCATAATCGGGATAATCCACCCGGTCGGCGGTTGCCGGGCCGAGGTCATCGACTTCATGCCCTTCGTCGCGCAGCCATTGCGCCAGTTCCGCCTTCAATTCGATGGCGGCATGGTCGGATGCGATGGCGATATTCATCTGCGGTGCGTCCCTTCACCGATGGGGTGATTCGTTCCCGCGCCTCTTAGGGGCAGAAGCGCTAGATTGCCACCTTGGTCCGCCGCCCTTATGGGCAGAGGCATGACAGGCACGATCCTCTCCATCCTCATGCTGGCCGGGCTGCTGCTGACCGGCGGCGGGCTATATGTGATGTTCCGCTTGCGCGACCGCAAGCGCGGCGCGCTGATGCTCATCGCGGGGCTGGTGATGTTCGGCAATGTCGCGATCACGGCGATACCGGGGCCGGACTTGCCGGGGCTGGAACGGCGCTGAAACAAAATCGGCAGGCCCGATAAATGGGCAAACGACCTATTTTACCGCTGTTCGGGCTGAGCGAAGCGAAGTGGCTTCGACTTCGCTCAGCCAAGCCCTTCGACTTCGCTCAGGGCGAACGGGTATAGGCAACGGATACCCTTTGCCTCCCATATCCTCAACGGATCGGCGAATCCGGGGACAGGCGCATGTCGAGATAATTGTCGACCGACTTCATCAACTGTTCGAGTTCATGTTCGAAGAAGTGGTTGGCACCCCTGATTTCATCATGGTGTATGGTGATGCCCTTTTGCGTGCGCAGCTTGTCGACCAGTTTCTGGACGGCGCTGGCGGTCACGACTTCATCGGATGTGCCCTGCACGATGATGCCCGAAGAGGGGCAGGGGGCGAGGAAGGAGAAGTCGTACATGTTGGCAGGCGGGGCGACCGAGATAAAGCCACGGATTTCCGGGCGGCGCATCAGCAATTGCATGCCGATCCAGGCGCCGAAGGAGAAGCCCGCAATCCAGGTGGTCTGCGCTTCGGGATGGAAGCTCTGGACCCAGTCGAGCGCCGCTGCGGCATCGGACAATTCGCCAATGCCATTGTCGAACGTGCCCTGGCTGCGGCCGACGCCCCGGAAGTTGAAGCGCAGCACGGCAAAGCCGCGCTTCACGAAGGTTTTGTAGAGCGCCTGGGTGATGCGGTCGTTCATGGTGCCGCCGCCCTGCGGGTGCGGGTGCAGGATCATGGCGACCGGCGCACGCGGGCGGGGCGGGGGGCTGAAACGGCCTTCGAGACGGCCTTCGGGTCCGGTAAAGATTACGTCGGGCATGGCACCTGTTATCGTTCTGGGCCACTCGGCCCGGATGGGCAGGGCGGCAAATGGAGTCGCGTCGGGCACGCCAAGGGATGTGCTGGCGCAGCGCGGCAGACCGCCTATATAGAAGCCGCCGCCATTTCCGCAATCAATGAGTAGCCCCCCTTGGCCGCCGACCGTCTCTATCTCGATCATGCCGCGACGACACCGATGCTGGCGCAGGCCCAGGCGGCGATGGTCGCCGCCATGGGCCATTGGGCCAACCCGTCCAGCCCCCATGCCGACGGCCGCGCCGCGCGCGCCGCGCTGGAGGATGCCCGCACCCGGATCGCGGCGGCGCTGGGCTGGGACGGGCATGTCATTTTCACGTCGGGGGCGAGCGAGGCGATCGCGATCGGGCTTGGCCGGGCGAAGGCCGAGCAGGTCGTTACGTCGGCGGTAGAGCATGATGCGGTGCTGCGGGTGACGAAGGGGGCCGAGCGGCTGGCGGTGTATGGGGATGGCATAGTTAAACGCCCCGTTCGGGCTGAGCTTGTCGAAGCCTCTCTCTTCTCTCAAGAAAAACGGAGCCCTTCGACAAGCTCAGGGCGAACGGATCTCAAAACATTGCTCGCCATTCAGCATGTGAATAATGAAATCGGCGTGATCCAGCCGCTTGACCAGATCGACCGCAATGGCGCGATCTTGTTTGCCGATTGCGCGCAGAGCGCGGGCAAACTGCCACTGCCGGATGCCGACATGATCGCGATCAGCGGGCATAAATTTGGTGGCCCGCCCGGTATCGGCGCGCTGCTGATCCGCGATCTGGCGCTCATTGAGGCGAGCGGCGGGCAGGAGCAGGGCTATCGCGCGGGGACAGAGAATCTGCCTGCGATCCTGGCGATGGCGGCGGCGCTGGAGGCGCGGGCGGACTGGTTGCCGGATGCCGCGATCCTGCGCGCGCGGCTGGACGCGGGGATCGAGGCGGCGGGCGGCGTGATCGTCGCGCGCGATGCGCTGCGCATCGCCGCGATCGCCAGCTACCGGATGCCGGGCCTCTCGGCGCGCGCGCAACTCATTCAGTTCGATATGGCGGGCATTTCGGTGTCGGCGGGCAGCGCCTGTTCGTCGGGGTCGCTCAAGACCAGCCATGTGCTGCACGCGATGGGCTGGGACGAGGCAGTGGCGAGCGAGGTGGTGCGGGTGAGCTTCGGGCCGCAGACAAGCGAGAGCGATGTCGATCGCTTCCTTGCCGCTTGGACCGCGATGGCCGCGCGGGCGCGGCGATGATCTATCTCGATTATCAGGCGACGACGCCGCTGGCCCCTGAAGCGTTCGACGCGATGGTGCCGCTGCTGCGCGACCAGTTCGCCAATCCGCACAGCCCGCATCGGCTGGGCCGGATGGCGGCGGCGCAGGTCGAGGTCGCGCGCGAGGCGGTCGGCGCGCTGTTGCCGTCCGGCGGGCGGCTGCTGTTCACGTCGGGCGCGACCGAGGCGCTCAACATCGCCATTCAGGGCGCGCCCAAAGGCGATATCGTGACGATCGCGACTGAACATGCGGCGGTGCTGGATACGGTCGAGGCCTTGCAGCGCGCGGGGCGGACGGTGACGGTCCTGCCGGTCGGCGCGGATGGCGTCGTGGACTTGGACGCGGCCGCGCAGGCGATCCGGCCCGGCGTGGCGCTGGTGGCAGTGATGCTGGTCAATAATGAGATCGGCGTCATCCAGCCGGTCGCGGCACTGGCCGAACTGGCGCATCGGGCAGGGGCGCTGCTGCTGTGCGACGCGGTGCAGGGCTATGGCCGGGTGCCGATCCCCGACACATGCGACATGGTGGCGATCAGCGCGCACAAGATCCATGGGCCAAAAGGAGTGGGCGCCTTGTGGTTGCGCGACGGGGTCAGTCCTGCGCCGCTCATCCATGGTGGCGGGCAGGAGGGCGGATTGCGCTCCGGCACGCTGTCGCCTGCGCTGTGCGCCGGATTCGGGGTTGCCGCGCGATTGATGCGCGAACTGGCGGAGGCCGACCGCGACCATGTCGAATCGCTGTCCGACCTTGCCCGCACTTTGTTCGCCGACTGGACGATCAATGGCAGCATGACCGCGCGCTATCCGGGCAATCTCAACCTGCGCCGCGCCGGAATCGATGGTGCGCGATTGTTGTCGGATTGCCGCAATATCGCTTTTTCGCTCGGCAGCGCTTGCGCAAGCGGGTCCGGCAGGCCTAGCCATGTGCTGCGCGCACTGGGCCTGACAGACGCACAGGCGCGTGGATCGGTGCGGATCGGCTTTGGCCGATATACGACATCGGCCGAACTGGAGAGCGCTGCGGAGGCATTGAACAAGGCGGCAGCCGCACAAGCGGCGCTGTAAAAAAGGGAGCGTCGCACCATCATGACCAGGGTTACCTTCATCAGCGCTGACGGCGAACGGCGACAGGAGGTCGATGCCCCGGCGGGATCGGTGCTGCTCGACATCGCACAGGCGGCGGGCCAGCCGCTCGAAGGGACGTGCGAGGGGCAGATGGCCTGTTCCACCTGCCATGTCATCGTCGAAGCCACCGATTTTCCGCGCCTGGGCCGCGCCAGCGAGGATGAGGAGGATATGCTCGACCTCGCCGCGTCCGCCACGCGCACCAGCCGCCTGTCGTGCCAGATCATCCTCGCCGATGGGCTGGACCAGTTGACGGTGCGCATTCCGCCCGAATCCTATAATATGCAGGGTATGTGAAGCCGATGAAACGCCTGTCCGCGCTTGCCTTGCTGCTGCTGATCGCCGCGCCGTCCAGCGCCGCCGACAAGCAGAAAAAGACCAAGGAACCGGTGCCGACCGGGCAACTCGATTCGCTGCTGCCGCCTGCGCCGCGCTATCTGGTGCCGCAATCGGCGCTGGCGCAGGTGCGCAATCCCAAGGAAATCGAGCAGGAAACCGGCGGGCGGCTGGGCGTTGCGCTGGTCGACAAACAGGGCGCGCTGCTGCTGGGCTTCAACCGCGACGAGCCGTTCGCGATGTGCTCGACCTTCAAGGCACCGTTGGCGGCGGCGGTGCTGATTGGCGCGGAGGGCGGTAAGTTCGGGCTGGAGGGGGAGATATCCTTCAGCAAGGACGATATTCTCGATTATGCGCCGGTGGTGAAGGCAAACCGCAAGCGGGGCCGGATGAGCATGGCCGAACTGGCGCAGGCGGCGGTCGAGGTCAGCGACAATAGCGCCGCGAATCTGCTGCTCCCGATGCTGGGCGGGCCGCAGGGGCTGACCGCCTTCATGCGCGCGCATGGCGACAGCGTGACCCGGCTGGACCGCAACGAGCCGGAGTTGAACGAAAACGCCGAGGGCGATCCGCGCGACACGACCACGCCCGCCGCCATGGCCGGATTGATGGGGCGGCTGCTGTTCCGCGACATGCAGGGCGAGAGCGCCGAGCGGCTGCGCGGCTGGCTGAACGCCAGCAGCACGGGCGACAAGCGGATCAAGGCGGGCCTGCCGGAAGGCTGGACGTCTGGCAGCAAGACCGGCAGTTGCGGCACGGCCTATAATGACGTGGCGCTGGTCAAGTCGCCTGCGGGCGACGAATATATATTGGCGGTCTATCTCGATCGGCCAACGGTCGATGCCAAGAAGGCCGAGGCGGCGATTGCGGAGACGGCGCGGGCTGCGTTGGAATTTGTCGGGCAGGCGCAAAAGAGCGGGCTGGAATAGGAGCATTCCGCCGTTCCGTTCGTGTCGAGCGAAGTCGAGACACGCTTGCGCCAAGTTCGCCGCTTCTCGACTTCGCTCGAAGCGAACGGCTTTGGTTGCCTCTTGCTATCCCATCACCCTTTCGCCATATGCGCCGCGGGAGTCGGGCGGACGTGATCGTCGCGAACCGGGTCAGGTCCTGACGGAAGCAGCCACAGTGATTTCGTCACGGGTCGTTCCGGCTCCCACCGTCCAGCCATCATCCCGCTTCGACAATGGCGGCCCGAACGGCTAGACCAGACGGATGTCCGATTCCCAGCAGCCCTATCGCGTCCTCGCGCGCAAATATCGACCGCGCAGCTTTCATGAGCTGATTGGGCAGGATGCGATGGTCCAGACGCTGGGCAATGCGATCCGGCGCGGGCGGTTGGCCCATGCCTTTTTGATGACCGGCGTGCGCGGGGTCGGCAAGACATCGACCGCGCGGCTGATCGCCAAGGCGCTCAACTGCATCGGTGCGGATGGGCAGGGCGGGCCGACGATCGATCCGTGCGGCGTCTGCGAACCTTGCACCGCGATTGCCGAAGGACGGCATATCGACGTGGTCGAGATGGACGCGGCCAGCCATACCGGCGTGGATGATGTGCGCGAAATCATCGAAGCGGTGCGCTATGCTGCCGTCTCCGCGCGCTACAAGATCTACATTATCGACGAAGTCCATATGCTGTCCAAAAACGCCTTCAACGCGCTGTTGAAGACGCTGGAGGAGCCGCCCGCCCATGTGAAATTCCTGTTCGCGACGACCGAAGTGAACAAGGTGCCGGTCACCGTCCTGTCGCGCTGCCAGCGGTTCGACTTGCGGCGTATTCCGGCCGAATTGCTGGCCAGCCATTTTGCCCATGTGGTCGAAGCGGAGAAAGTCGCGGCCGAGCCGGATGCCTTGTCGCTGATTGCGCAGGCGGCCGAAGGGTCGGCGCGCGATGGCCTCTCCATCCTCGACCAGGCGATCGCCCATGCGGAGATGGGGGAGGGTGAGCCGGTCGTCACGGCGGCGCAGGTCCGCGACATGCTCGGCCTGTCGGATCGCGGTGCGGTGCGCCGTCTGCTGGGGCTGTTGCTGGAGGGTGATACCGCCGCGCTGCTGGTCGCCGTGCGTGACCAATATGCGCTGGGCGTCGAGCCGCTGGCGCTGATGCGCGGGCTGATGGAGTTGGTCCATGCGGTGACGTTGGTGAAGGCGGGGCGCGATATTGCCAGCCCCGGCCAGTCCGCCGAGGAACGCGATGCGCTGGCCGACTGGGCCGCGCAGATCGGCTTCGCGCCGCTGCATCGGTTGTGGCAGTTGCTGGTCAAGGGCCATGACGAAGTCGCGAGCGCCATCCTGCCGATCGAAAGCTGCGAAATGGCGCTGCTGCGGGTGATGCATGCCGCGACCATGCCCGATCCGGGCGAGATTGCGCGGATGCTGCGCGAGGGCGGGCCTGTCGCTGCATCGACGCCGGGTGCGGTGGCCGCAACGACGGGCGCTGGTCCTGCCGCGCAATTGCCAGCGACTTTCCCCGATCTGATCGAGGCCTTTTGGCAGCGCGGCAAGGGGCAGTTGGCGCAGGAACTGCATGATAGCGTCGCGCTGGTGCGCTATGCGCCACCTGAGATGGACTATCGCGCGGCACCCTCGCTATCGGCGGATTTCGCTGCGCGGATCGTGCCTGCGCTCAAGGAGGTGACGGGCTTCGCCTGGCGCGTGGCGCAGAGCGATGGCGAGGCGCAGCCGACCCTCTTGGCGCAGGAGCAGGCCGCGCAGGCCAATGCCCGCGCCACTATTCTCGAAACCCCGGTGGTGAAGGCGGCGATGGCGGCCTTTCCCGATGCGGAGCTGGATGACCGGCTCGACCAATGGAGTGTAGGACAATGAAGGATCTGAACGAAATCCTGGGCATGGCGAGCCGTGTGCAGGAAGAATTGCAGCGCGCGCAGGATAATCTCGACAAGCTGGAGGTCGAAGGCGCGGCTGGCGGTGGCCTCGTCAAGGTCAAGGCGTCGGCGAAGGGGCGTATTTTGGGCGTATCGATCGACGACAGCCTGCTCGCCCCGTCGGAAAAACAGATGCTCGAAGACTTGGTGACCGCTGCGTTTAACGACGCGCGCAAGAAGGCGGACGAGGTCAGCAATGCCGAAATGGGCAAGATGACCGCTGGCCTGCCCTTGCCCCCCGGCTTCAAACTGCCGTTCTGAGCGCGGAGGTGCGCGAAGAGCCCTATAATAACCCTGGGTTCATCGTGACCGCATTATGACATCCCCTGATTGATTGACGCGATAGGCATCCCCATAAAGGCGATGAACCGTAGGACAGGCCCCATTTGGCCCGGAGTGTGAATGACTGTGCAATATCCCCTTCTGCCGCTGCGTGACATCGTCGTCTTTCCGCAGATGATCGTCCCGCTCTTCGTCGGTCGCGACAAGAGCGTCTCCGCGCTGGAAGCGGCGATGGAAGGCAATAAGGAAATCTTCCTGGTGTCGCAGCTCGACCCGGCCGAGGATGATCCGGGCCAGGATTCGCTCTACGATACGGGCGTCGTCGCGGTGGTGCTGCAATTGCTCAAGCTGCCTGACGGCACGGTGCGCGTGCTGGTCGAGGGCAAGCATCGTGCGCGGCTGACGACGATGGCGGAGACCGGCACGCATCTGGTCGCCGACGTCGAAGCGATCGAGGATATTGCTGCCGAAGGGCCGGAAGCCGCCGCGCTGATGCGCTCGGTCGCCGAGCAGTTCGAGAATTACGCCAAGCTCAACAAGAAGCTGCCCGCCGAAACGCCGGTGCAGCTGCGCGAGATCGAGGATGCCGGGCGGTTGGCCGATGCGGTGTCCGCCAACATCAACGTCAAGGTATCCGACAAGCAATCGCTGCTGGTCGAGGCTGATCCGGTCAAGCGGCTGGAGATGGTGTTCGCCTTCATGGAAGGCGAACTGGGCGTGCTCCAGGTCGAAAAGAAGATCCGTGGTCGCGTGAAGCGCCAGATGGAAAAGACCCAGCGCGAATATTATCTCAACGAGCAGCTAAAGGCGATCCAGCGTGAGCTGGGCAATGGCGAGGGCGAAGAGGGCGACGAGCTGGCCGAACTGGCCGAGAAAATCGCCAAGACCAAGCTGAGCAAGGAAGCGCGGGCGAAAGCCACCGCTGAGCTGAAGAAGCTCAAGGGCATGCAGCCGATGTCGGCCGAAGCGACCGTGGTGCGCAACTATCTCGATGTGCTGCTGGGCTTGCCCTGGGGCAAGAAGGGCAAGGTCAAGAATGACCTCAAGCGCGCGCAGGATGTGCTGGACGAGGATCATTTCGCGCTCGACAAGGTCAAGGACCGGATCATCGAATATCTGGCGGTGCAGGCGCGCACCAATAAGCTCAAAGGCCCGATCCTGTGCCTCGTCGGCCCGCCGGGCGTGGGCAAGACCTCGCTTGGCCGTTCGATCGCCAAGGCGACGGGGCGCGAATTCGTGCGCCAGTCGCTGGGCGGCGTGCGGGACGAAGCGGAAATTCGCGGTCACCGCCGCACCTATATCGGTTCGCTGCCGGGCAAGATCGTCACGAATTTGAAGAAAGCGGGGACGATGAACCCGCTGTTCCTGTTCGACGAGATCGACAAGCTGGGCCAGGATTTCCGCGGCGATCCGGCATCGGCACTGCTCGAAGTGCTGGACCCCGAACAGAATAGCAAATTCCAGGACCATTATCTGGAGATCGACGTCGATCTTTCGGACATCATGTTCGTGACGACCGCCAACTCGTTGAATTTGCCGCAGGCTTTGCTCGACCGGATGGAGATCATCCGGCTGGAAGGCTATACCGAGGACGAGAAGGTCGAAATCGCGCAGCGGCATTTGATCGCCAAGCAGATCGACGCCCATGGTCTGAAGGAAGGCGAGTTCGAAGTGACCGAGGAGGCCGTTCGCGACCTCATTCGTTACTATACCCGCGAGGCGGGCGTCCGCACGCTGGAGCGCGAAGTCGCGCGGCTGGCGCGCAAGGCGCTGCGCAAGATCCTCGAAGGCGTCTATGAAAAGGTCGTCATCACGCCGGACACGCTCGCCGACTATGCCGGGGTGCGTAAATACCGCCATGGCGTGGGCGAGGAAGAGCATCAGATCGGCGCGGTCACGGGCCTTGCCTGGACCGAGGTGGGCGGCGAACTGCTGACGATCGAGGCGGTCACCGTGCCCGGCAAGGGCATGATCAAGACGACCGGCAAGCTCGGCGATGTGATGACCGAATCGATCCAGGCGGCCTTCTCTTATGTGAAGGCGCGCTCGCCGGGCTATGGCATCAAGCCCAGCATCTTCAATCGCAAGGACATCCACATCCATCTGCCCGAAGGCGCGGTGCCCAAGGATGGGCCATCGGCGGGCATCGGCATGGTCACCTGCATCGTGTCGACGTTGACCGGCATCCCCGTCCACAAGGATGTCGCGATGACTGGCGAGGTGACCTTGCGCGGTCGCGTCCTGCCGATCGGCGGCTTGAAGGAAAAGCTGCTGGCGGCGTTGCGCGGTGGCATCAAGACGGTGTTGATCCCGCAGGAAAATGAGAAAGACCTAGCGGAAATTCCGGCCAATATCCGTGACGGGCTGGAAATCGTGCCGGTCAGCCATGTGGATGAAGTGCTGGCGCGTGCCTTGATGTCGGTGCCCGAAGCCATCGCCTGGACCGAAGAGGATGACCTCGCTGCGCAGCCAAGCAATGGCCAGGGGCGCGATGGGGACGCTACGCTGCGGCATTGACCGACGGGCCGATAGGGCAAAAGCGACGGGTTTCCGGCATTTTCATGCTGCATTGCGAAATTGCATGTGATCCGGGAACTTCGTCGCTTTCCCTTTGACAGCCACTCAAAGCTGCGCCTTATTGCCGCCTTTACGCCGCGATTCCTAAACTAACCAACAGCATCAGGGGGTTCCCAAGGCATGAACAAGCAGGATCTGATCAGCGCGGTTGCCGAAAGCAGCGGCCTTACCAAGAATGACGCGACCAAGGCTGTGGAAGGCGTGTTCGATGCCATCACCGGCGCGCTGAAGAAGGGCGACGAAGTGCGCCTGGTCGGCTTTGGCACTTTCTCCGTCACCCAGCGCAAGGCATCGACCGGCCGCAACCCGCGCACCGGCGAAACGATGACCATCAAGGCGTCGACCCAACCCAAGTTCAAGGCCGGCAAGGGCCTCAAGGATTCGGTCAACTGACGGTCCGGGCATCGGCACAAGATGCAGATGCCCGCGTCGCACGATCTTAAGGGCGTCGCGGCCTGAATAGCTCCATGTTATGTGATGACGGGAACCGACCCGCGCGCATGGACGGAAGACATTGGGGTGGATGCTGGATTAGCACCCGCCCCATTTTGTCAGAGGCGGTCGCCCCATCCTGTTCGAACGAGGCGATGCGGTTTTGTTCGAGGGGGATCGGCATCCCGCCAAAACCGATATGCGCACCTGGCGACGACACGCGGTAGGCAACCCATGCGTCATTTGACGTAGAGGGGGGATAGGCTGGGGTTGCCATAACCCGGTGGTGCCTAGTGAAAGGGTCTTGCGCTGATGCGCCGTCTGTCTGCTTCGCTGCGGGGATTTTTCGCCCGCGATCCGTTCATCCTGTTCCTGGTGGTGTCGGGCGTTATCTTTGCGCTCTACTGGGCGGTGACAGCGCGGCGCGAGACGATCGACGTGCCCTTGTCTGTCCAGAAAAGCCTGTCCGACGATTATGAGATGATGGCGGGGAAGAAGCCCGATGCGGAGGCGCGTGCCAAGCTGATCCACGATTATGTCGCCGACGAATTGCTGTTCCGTGAAGCGGTGGAGCGGGGCATGCACATGACCGACAAGACCACCAAGCAGCGGCTGATCGACCGGGTGCGCTTCATGATCGCGGGCGCGCCAGCCGAGCCGAGCGAGGACCAGTTGATGGGCTATTATGCGGCGCATCGCGACCTGTACCGGGCCGAACCGCGCCTGTCGGTAGACCATGTCTTCTTTGAACAGAGGCCGGCTGATGCCCCCGCCTTGTTGGCGCAGTTGCAAGCGGGCGGCACCGTGAAGGGGGATGATTTCTGGATGGGGCATGATCTGCCCGATTATGGCGTATCGATGCTGCGCGGCATGTTCGGCCAGCCTTTCCTCGACACGCTGAACAAGACGCCGACGGGCCAGTGGATCGGCCCGCTGCAATCCACGCGTGGCTGGCATTTCGCGCGGGTGCGCGATCGTGGACCAGCCGCGATGCTCGCCTATCCCGCAGTGCGCGATCAGGTGAAGCAGGATTTCCTGGCCGAGCAGAGCGGCGCGCTGGTCGAGAAGGAAGTGCAAAAGCTGGAGGATGGCTATCGCGTGCGGGTGGAGCAATAAAATGCTGCGTTGGCTCCTGCTGCTGCTGGCCATGGTCGCCGTGCCTGCGCAGGCCGATGTGTTTCGCGTCGGCGACTATGCGATCCAACCGGGCATGGAGCCGGGCAGCTTTGACCTTAGCGCGTCCATCCCGTCCGTTCTGGCCAGCAACGATCCGCTGGGCCTGCCCGAAGGCTGTCGCGAGACGGCGCGCGAGCGGCTGAACGAGGCGACCGTCACCCGCTATGCGATCAGCATCGATTGCGACCGGGCGGTCACGGCCGAGGATGCGATCATTACGCCGTGGGCTGTCGACGGCGGCACATTCCTGTCGACTGCGACCGGAACGCGCGTGCAGCAGGCGTTGCAGCCAACGGGCGATACGCTGTCGCTGCCGATCGGTGCAGTGGCGGCACGGCAGCGGGCGCTGCCGGAAATCGCGGTTGAATATACGTGGCAGGGGATCGTCCACATATTGGGCGGGTGGGATCATCTGGCCTTTGTCCTGTGCCTTTGCCTGTTGGCGCGCGGGCGCTATCTGTTGGCGCTGGTGACGACCTTCACCATCGGCCATTCGCTCAGCCTGGCGCTGGCTTTCTTCGACATCGTCAAGGTGCCGGTGCCGCCGGTCGAGGCGGTGATCGCGCTGTCGATCGCCTTCATGGCGCGCGAGGCGATCCGGGCGCGGGCAGATGACATGGCCGATCCCCATCGGCGGCGCCGGCAGCTTGCCGTGGTCGCGGGCTTCGGGCTGCTCCATGGCTTGGGCTTTGCCACCGTGCTGCGCGAACTGGGCGTCGCGCCGGACGAGCGGCTGTCGGGCTTGCTTTTCTTTAACGGCGGGGTCGAACTAGGGCAGTTGATCTTCGTGGGCTGCGTGCTGGGCGTCATGAAACTGGCGGCGATCTTCGACCGGGATCAGTGGGTGCGGCAGGCGGCGCTGTATGGCGCAGGGATCGTCGGTTGTTTCTGGATGATCGAGCGGGTGGCGGGCTTCACCCTGGGGACAGCATGAGGCTGGAGGCGCAGGCCCGCGCGGCACTGGCGCGGGGCGACCTGGCGCAGGCGGCGCAGGCGGCGCAGCAATTGGCGATGACGCGGCCGGACGATCCGGCGGGCTATTTCCTGCTTGGGCTGGCTGCGGCTGAGGCCGGGCAGGTGGCCAAGGCGCTGCCGATGCTGGAACATGCGGTGGCGCGTGGCCCGGAGGCGGAACATCTGGCCCAATATGCGCGGTTGCTGATCCTGCTGCGGCGCGATGGCGAAGCGGGACAGGCTGCGCGGCAGGCTTGGGCGATGGGGCAGGGCGATGCGCGCACGTTCGACACGATCGGTTGCGTGCTGGCGCGGCTGGGCGATCATGCGGCATCGCTGGCGCCCTTCGAGGCGGCGGTGGCGGGCGAGCCGGACAATCTGGACTATCGCTATAATCTGGCAGCGGCCTGTGGCTTTACCGGGCGGGTCGAGGCGGCCGCCAGCCATTATGAGGTCATCCTGACCGCCGATCCCGGCAATGCGCGGGCGCATTATGGGCTGAGCCTGTTGTCGCGCCAGACCGAGGCGGCCAACCCTGTGCCCCGGTTGGAAGCGGCGCTGGCGGGGGCGGATCGGCCGGAGGATGCGCTGCGCATCCGTTACGCTCTGGCCAAGAGCCATGAGGATATGGGCCATGCGACCGAGGCCTTCGCGCATCTGTCGGCGGCCAATGCCGAACATAAGCAGGCGATCGGCTATGATTTTGCGCAGGACGAAGCGATCTTCGATGCGATCGAGCGGTTGTTTGGCGATGGTCCGCCATCCAGCTGGGGGGCGGGGCTGGAGAGCGAGGACGCGCCGATCTTCGTGACTGGCATGCCGCGCACGGGCACCACATTGGTCGATCGCATCCTATCCTCGCATCCGCTCGTCGGATCGGCGGGCGAGTTGCAGGCGATGCCGCTGGCGGTCAAGCAGATGACGGGCACACGGTCGCGGCTGGTGATCGACCCGGAGACGATTGCGGCGAGCGCGGCGGCCGATCCCTTGGCGATGGGGCAGGCCTATATGGCGCGGGCGAACCATCATCGGCCGGAGGGCAAGGCGCGCTTCATCGACAAGCTGCCCGCCAATTTCCTGTATATCGGCCATATTCTTCACGCGCTGCCGCACGCGAAGATCATCTGCCTGCGTCGGCATCCGATGGATACGATATGGAGCAATTACAAAAATCTGTTCGCCAGCCAGTCAGCCTATTATGCCTATAGCTATGACCTGATGGATATTGCCCGCTATTATGCGCGCTTCGACCGGTTGACGGCATTGTGGGACAGGCTGTTTCCCGGTCGGGTGCTGCAACTCTCCTATGAAGCCTTGGTGGCGGATCAGGAGGGGCAGACGCGTCGCCTGCTCGATCATGTCGGGCTGGCATGGGATGCGGCTTGCCTGTCGTTCCACGAAAATGAGGCGGCGGTCGCCACCCCCAGCGCGGCGCAGGTGCGCCAGCCGCTCAATGCCGATGCGGTTGCGCGGTGGAAGCGGCATGAAACCGCGCTGGCTCCCGCGCGGGACTGGCTGGCGCGGCAGGGAATATCAGCCGATTAGAGGCGGCGGGCGATCGCGCCTGCGGCCCAGCCCATTCCGACTGCCAGCGCGATCGCGACCAGGCCGTAGAGGAAGGACCAGTTTTCCGCCGCGCTGGCCATGAACTGTTCGAACCCGGACTTGCGCACGGTGATGTCGCGCACGGCAGCGGCGACGACTCGGCCATCCTGCACCAGGAAGGTTTCGGCGGTATAATCGCCGACGATCACCCGCGCGGACAGCGGCAGGCGGGCGCGATAGAGGACGCCGTCGCTGATTTCGACCGCGCCGGGGCGCTCGACAAACAGGCCAGCGCGGTCGCGCAAATCGACCAAGCCCGCCTGAAAACGGTCCATCTCGGCGCTGTCGTTGAGCGAGGAGGGCGACAACTGCAGCTTGTCGACGCCCAGTTCGTAGATCGCCGCCGTGCGTTCATCGACGATCTGGTCGATCGGGCGGGAGGAGGCCATGGCGTAGAAAGTGGGCGCGGATTCGAAGCGGGCGCTGTCGGCATTGACCCACATGCCCGCGACTTGCTGCTTTTCGCGCATCAGGATCGACTGATCCGGTCCTTTGAGAACGACCACGATGTCGGCGGGCTTTTCCGGCCGGACGCCGCCGGGATAGACGATCGCGCCGAACAACAGCAGGTTCGCGCCGGTGAAACTATATTGGATGATGACTTCGCGCTGGGAGACGTCGGGCACTAGCTGCGGTTCGTCGGCAGCGGCCAGCATCAGCGCAGCAGGCAGCAGCAGGGCTAAGGCGCGGTTGCGCATCAGCGCACCTCGATCGTGAAAATCTCGTCCGGGCGCCACACCAGTCCCAGCGTCATGCGGGCCGCGACCAGCAGTACGATCGCGGCGAGCAGGACACGCAGATATTCGGGCCGCATCGTCATCGACAACCGGGTGCCGACCTGCGCGCCGGTCACGCTGCCGATCAGGAGCAGCATGGCGAGCACCAGATCGACCGCCTTGGTCGTCATGGCGTGCATCATCGTGGTGGCCATGGTGACGAACAAGATCTGGAACAGCGACGTGCCGACTACCGACTGGGTGGTCATGCCCAGCAGATAGAGCATTGCCGGCACCAGGATGAAGCCGCCACCGACGCCCAGCAACATGGTCAATATGCCGGTCGCCATGCCGAGCAGCAGCGGCGCGAGCGGCGAGATATAGAGGCCTGACCCGTAGAAGCGCCAGCGCATCGGCAGGGCCGCCACCAACGGATGATGCCGCCGCTTGCGCGCCGGGGCGCGCTTGCCGGTCTTGAGCGCGATCAGCGCCTGGATCGATTCTTTGGCCATCAACAGGCCGATGCCGCCCAGCATCAGGACGTAAAGGAGTCCGATCACCGTATCGATCTGCCCCAGATATTGCAGCAGGCGGAAGATCAGCACGCCAAGGCCAGCGCCGACCACGCCACCCGCGATCAGGACGCCGCCCATGCGGAAATCCACGGTGCCTCGCGCAATATGGGTGACTACGCCGGACACCGACGCGCCGGTCACCTGCGAGGCGGCGGACGCGGCGGCGACGGTGGGCGGGATGCCGTAGAAAATCAGCAGCGGGGTGGTCAGAAAGCCGCCGCCCACGCCGAACATGCCCGAGAGCAGGCCAACGACCCCGCCCAGGCCAATGATGACCAAGGCGTTGACCGACAGATTGGCGATGGGCAGGTAAAGATCCATGGCCTTTGAGGGGTAGAGCTAAAGGACGGAGATATAAAGCCGTTGTGGCGCTCCGCCGTCAAAAATCCGCGCCAAGCGTGAGGGCAAGGCCCGACGCGGGGGCGGCGCGCCCACCGACCCGTTCCCGCCACTCGATCGATAGTCGCGCGGCAATTGGATGAAGCGGCAGGCGGACCTGTATCTCCGGGCCGATGTCGAGCCGTTCCACGCCTGGCTGCGCGCCACCCGATATGGCCGCGCCGACCCGCAGGGCCGTGTTTTGGACGGGAGCGAGCAGCGACAATTTACCGTCGATGAAGGCGTCGCGTTGGCGAAAGCCGACGATCCCGGCCTGGGCATAGGCTTGGGCCTCCATGCCCAGGGCGATCGGCGTTGGACCAAAGCCGCCGACGGCCATCACCGCCATCGCATTGCGGGCACCTACGCCAAGGGCGATGCGTCGTTCGATTGCGACGTTGACGGGCAGGGAGGTGAAGGGTTGGAGGGAGAGGCCGATGGCTGCCTCCGGGGCGGCGGGACTGTCCAAGGCGCTGCTGGCGCGAGCATAGGCCGTGGCACGGTGGCGAGCGGCAGGGTTCAGGACATAATCCAGCCGCGCGCCGACCTGCGAGCCGCCCAGACGCCCTGTCCTCGCAAGATCGGTTTGCGACATGCCGCCACCGCGCCAAAGCATCCAACTGCTGCCATGCCAGCGATCCGCCCGGTTTGGAGGGCCGGGTGCGGGGATCGGAAGAGGAGAGGGAAAGGCGTAGGGGACTTGGGCAGGGCCATCTGACCTGGAGGTTGGGGCCGGTGCGCTGCTGTGGGGTGCCGGATCAAGCGCTATACCAGCCATATTCCTTGCTATTCGCGCGCCGCTATCCCTGAGAGCGGCTGGTTTGATGGCGGCGGCCTGCGGTATGACGGCCGTTCTTGTCGGCGGCTTCGCGCTGAATTGTCTGGGCACGATCGCCGCTGTCGCAGGGCGGCCGCGAACCAGCGGTAATGGGTCGAGCGGTGACGGCCCGGACTGTGCGGCGATGCGTATGGCGACCCAAGCGATCATTAGCAGCGCCAGGAAGCGCAGAGGTTGACCGCTTTTGTCGCTGGTCACGGATCGGCCGACAGATTGGGGAAATGATGCTGCGTCTTGTCCCAGGATAGCGGTTTGCCCAAAAGCGATCGGGCATAGAGCGAGATGGCGCGCTGGGTCGCCATGATGGCGATGAGGTTGGCGAGAAAGGTGCGCGGGATCGCGCCCAGTCCATAGCGCCAGCCATAGGCCTGGCCGACGAACATAGCGCGCATCAGGGCGCGCCACATCATCAGGGCGAAGTTGAGCCGGAGCAGCGCATCAATGGCGGGTGAGGGCGGGCGATGATAGTCTGGCTGGAACTGGGCCACGATCCACAATAGCGGCCATAGCAAGAAGGCGGTATAGGCCGCGCACAGTATCAGTGCGGCGATCGCCGCCCGCCGATCCCGCACCCGCATCCATAGTTCTGCGGTGCCGCCGCGCCAGCCCATGCGGTCCCATCCGGCCAGCGAGATGCCGACGATCCAGCGCGCCTTCTGCTTGATCGCTGCCTCCATCGTGTCGGGGAAATATTCGCGGGTCGCGACCAGATTGCCGTGCGAATCGCGAATACGCACGAATACGCCATGGCCGCCGCCGTCGCGTATGCGCAATCCCGCTTCATAATCTTCCGTCAGGGACGAAGGGTCGAAAGGCCCATGCGCAGGATTGTCGGCCAAAGCAGCCAGCGCCTCGCGTTCGAACGCGCAGGCGACCCCGGCTGACGGCACCGACGCGCCGAGCGCTTCGCGCACTGTCAGATATTTGCCATGGCTCTCGGCAAATTCATCGCAATAATGATTGGCGATGGCACGAGAGAACCAGGAACCCTCGCCGGGCAAGGGCAGGACGGGTAACTGGACCAGGTGAAACCGGTCGATCATGAAATCGAACAGGCGAATTTCGTCGGGGTGGACGACATCTTCCCATATGGGCACGGTTGTAAACGTAATAGCAACGCTGTGGAATTAGGACGCTGCCATTATGGTCAAACACAATCACGAATTTGCTAACGCCACACAGGCCAAGCCTGCCTACATTTACGCGCGATATAGCTCTTTGGCGCAGCGGGAAGTATGTCACGCTCAAGGGCGAGACACTTGCCACAGATTACTACCCTGCGGTGGTGGACGCTGATACCTTCTACAAAGCGATTGCTATCAGGGATAAGCGTAGGGCGATTGGCGGGGATGAACGCAAGCGCAGCGTCAACCTGTTTCTTGGCATCGTCAAATGTGGGCAATGCGGAAAAGCAGGCGTGTATATGAAGCGCACGTTCAACGACAAATATACAAAGCAGGGCGGGGAGGTTGTTCGCTATCAGAACACGAGAGCCTACCTGAAATGCAACGAAGCCAGATATAAGGAAACTGCCTGCACCAATCCCGCTCATATTCGATATGATGTGGTTGAGAAAACGGTGCTGGATAAAGCCCTGCCGCTCATTGCCAAACATAAGGATGAGAAGAAAATCCTGAGCGTGTTCGACACGAAGATGGCGGACATTCAGCGAGACATTGAGGTCAAACAGCAGCAGCTAGACAACATCGTTGAGGCTCTGACTGAGAATCCGACCGTCAAGGCGTTCGTCAAAAAAGCAGCGGACCTAGAAGCTGAGATTGATGCCCTCACGGAAGCGAAGGAGGCTGTAAAGCTAAAGCGCGACATTGAAGCCGCCAAACCAGCGAAAAATGAGGACGTGGCATTGATCGACGCAATGCGCGCTGAACTCATCAGTGACGAAGATGATGTGCGATTTGAGGCGAGGGCGCGTATCAACGCATTGCTCAGTCGCGTCTTGCAAGCCATCAACATCAACGATGACAGGACATTCACGGTCAAAGTCGATGACGGTTTCTCAGCTACCTACGACGCGGACGGCGAAGCGATTGGCTACACCCTCAGCGGCGACAGGATCGTTGATGAAATGAACGAAGCCCTACAGACGGATGATAGGGAAGCGGTCATTGACGAGGCGTTCAAACGGGTTCGCGTTTAGACCTCACTATTGTTCGCGCCTTCATATTCCGTTGGTGAGCCTCGTTCCAATCCATAGGCATCGCGTGAGGGCATTTGCCATAGTGGGGAAACCTTCACCATCACAGAGCCTTGTCCGTCACCTTTCAAATTCTCTATGCTACTGATCGATTGAAATATCGGTCGATTGCAGATGTCTTTGAATACCTCGTTCGTCCAATGGACGGGTAGCACGCCATGATAGGGGCTGTGAGCTTTCAGTTCTCCGACGACCTGACGATAATCAGGAACCTCATCCTTGTCTTCATAGCCCTTAAGTTCGCGGTCAACCCAATCAACGGTATCCTGCAAACTCAGCTTAACAGCGGCCAGTTTGACGCGGCGTAGCAGGTCGGAAATGCTCACCGTCGGGTCCAGAGATAGCGCTTGAATTTCTTCGACTAAGCCAGCCATTTTACCCCCCAAATAGACTATCGCAAAATGGGCTTGCCCGTTGAGAAATCAAGGTAGTTACACGCCCTCAAACCGCACCATCTGACGGCGCTGTTGGAGCAATGCTGGGCTACTAAGCTGAACGGTGGTGGTCAGATAGGAGGATGAGCAGGTTTGGGCCTTTTTTTCCTCCACCCTGTCAACCAAAAAAGGCCAAGAAACCGCAGAAAACCGAATAAAAATCTACGTGCGACCAGCGTATCCAATCCCAGCGAAAGCGAAAATCGCAACGCCTATCCACTGCCATACAGTCGGTTTTGGATCTCTGAGGCTGTTTTTGTGACGCTATCGAACTGTGCGGTGACAGTCACGTTGTCCCTAGTCCAAGACCATTCTGGGAAGTCCTCTGGCTTTTCATCCAGTCCAGGCATGTAGAATTTCGACTCTGCATCTTTTGGTGCGCCGGGATAATTGACGGGCCAAGACGCCATATTGGGCGTGCCGTAAGCATATTGAAGCTCTTGCTGAGAGTCGCCGAGCTTCACGCCTTGGAGTTGGTTGAGGCCTTTCACGAACCAGCCATATTCCTCTTGGAGACTGTTGTATTTGGCCACTGCTGCCGTCGCCATGGCACCAGCGATCAACACGCCAAATGCCACCAGCGCCCATTTGAAAACCCGCTTCATTCTGGTCCCCGTAACCATGCTTTTACCACCCTTATGCGATAGGGCGGGAATGTTAATAATCCAATGCCTGCTCTCCGCTATCGCGCTCATCCTGCTTGCGGGATTTGCTGTCACGGTGGCCTATCTCCACGGCCTGCATCAAAACCAGAACCGTGGTGCTGCTGCTCAACTGGATTATCTCAGCCGCATTCTAGGGGAGCCTAATGAAGGTGTCGCGTCAAACCTGTTGCGTGACCTCTCACCTGACCGTGTTGACGCTCTTTCAACGGGCTTACGTGAGATAGCTAAGCCACGCGCATTCATTGGCTTTGGTTTCTCAATGCCAAATTATGGCTTCCGCATCTAACCTCAGCACTAACTCATCACTTAGCTAAATACTGGAAAATATATTCCGGGACTAAATGATGGGTTTATTCGACTTTATAAAAGGCGGTGCTGATGACTTCATAAAACGAAACATCGAAACGGTATCATCTGAGCAGAAAAGCTACGATTATGCCGCTTAAGCGCACTGCTCAGTTCGGTTCGTTCGTTGGACAGCCAATCGTGGGGGCCTAACCGTGAGCCTCCAGAAGACGATCTACAACGCCATCAAGCGCAACGGCAAACCTGCAACCGTCACGTGGCAGGCCAGCACCGCACTGGATCAACGTGCGCCAAAGAAAGGCACTGTCGAGACTGTCGCCTACGAGGCCACCGTAAAGGCCGTCACTCAGTCAGGTGCCATCGCATACGAGAAGCGCATTTACCTCCCTGTCCTTGAGCGTTCCATCGTGGGGGCGACCATCACCATCGGCTCTGCCAGTTGGAAGGTCATCACGGCCAACGTCTATGAGGCGGGATCGCGCGGCGCATTGATGCAGGAGGCGTCCGTGAAATGACGATCAAGCGCATCGACGTCCTCATTCGCCGTGCAAAGGACATTAGGGCCGCAATGCAGCAGGACGCCTTCATGGGCGCTGCTCAGGATTGGGTAGAGCAAGACGTTGTGCCTTACGCTCAGTCAATCGCCCCCGTTGATACAGGCGAGTTCCGCGACAGCATTCAGGGCGCGGTGAACCCAAACCAAATCAGCATCTTTTCAGATGCCCCACACGGCAGGGCTGTTGAAGAAGGCACCAGCAAAATGCCTGCTCGCCCAACGATCCAACCAGCAATCCAGAAAATGCGCCCCAAGCTGCTCGCTCGTGTCCGCGCCAAGCTCAGGGAGATGACCAAATGACATTAGACGACTTCACGACAACCATAGCGGACGCAATCAAATCCGACCCTGAGTTTCGATCAATGGACATGCCGTTTCATCTGGGCATTCCGCCTGCGGATCAGGCTGGCAAACCTATGGTGCCGTGCGTCACTTTGGACGGCCTTCTCTGCATTGATGACAAGATAGGCACTTGGACTGGCAACCTAAACCTATGGGGCGATGATATGTCGCTATCATTCATTCAATTGAGCCAGCGCTTTCTCCGCATCCTTGATGGAACAAGCATAGTCCAGACAAGCGGATTTTTAAGCAGGCCCGAACCTGAAAATGCAATCAATCGATCACTCTATCCAGTGAGGTTCTACATCACTGCCTAATATGAACGGCTTTCTGGCCCCTCCATAAATAATCGAAAGCATAATATGGAGGATTCCAGAATGGCCTTATTTAAAGGTAAGAACTTAAAGTTATTCATTGCAAACGTAGCAGAACCAGAAAGTGATGCGGACTATGTGATGGTCGGAACCGAAAACGAGATCACAATCAGCATCAAGTCGGATGTTGAAAGCTACAACACAAAATCATTCAAGGTTGTAAAGGATGGGCTGGCCTAACCGACCAGATTTTCCTCGCATTCGCTGCCATAGGCGAAGGCGATTTCAGCAAGTCCATTGCGGATATCGTCAATGGGCTGACCACTGGCTTAGCGTCCGCAACGCCGATGTTGCAGGGCATAGGCTCGGTATTTGGCGGCATCGTTGATATCGCGTCTGAACTTGTCTCAGGCATCGCCAGTGTCTTTGATGCATTTAGTGGCGGTGATGACAGCCTCACACTGCTTCAAACCCTAAGCCTGACATTCAATCTCGTCGGTGAAGCGGCATCAGTCGTAGCGACATTGATTGGTGAGTATTTCGGCGCAATTAGTTCCGTCATCAGCACGTTAGTTAGCACCGTTCAAAGTCTCTTTGGTGGTTTGTGGGATTGGCTCGGCTTGTCCAGCATCCAGTCCACGCAATCTATGGGACAGGCTTTTATGGGCATCTTGCGCGCTGTCAGGGTCGTTGCGCTGGACATTCCCAAGCTGTTCAGGGCCGCTTTCGCGTCCGTTACAGGCATATTCCAAGAGATTGGTGGCCGTATTGCGTCATTCCTCAGCGGCAATTTCACCGCGTTCGACGGCGTTGGTGCTGCCCTGCAAAGGCAGATGGGCATTGCCAGCAGCGCTATCAAAGAGACGGCGGCAGAAGCAGCGAAGGTCTATAGCGATGCCCGCGCCAATCAGGCGGCATTGGATCGCATGTCAGGTCGCAACAAGGGCAAGACTGCCAGCCTAGATAGCGTCGGCGGGACAGCGACACCAACAACCAAAGACACCCCTGCCAGCGATGCTGCATCCAAGAAGCAGAAGGCAGCGGACGACGCAGCCAAGAAGGCGAAGAAGGAAGCCGAAGAGGCGACGAAAAAATACAACGACACCATCCGCGCGCTGAACGACAGCATATTGCAGTTGAGCGAAACGGAGGAAGAGAAGGCAGTCAGGGACGCCCTTGTCCGTGCTGGCCTCCCGCGTGACATTTCCCTCACCAACGAAAAGGCCGCTGCGGTCGTGAAGCTGGTGAAAGCCCTACAGGCGGGCCAACAATCGACGGGAACGGGCCGCGTCGAATTGGTCACGCCATCCTATGCGCAGATGGACAACGCCATCACCTTGAAAGCGAACACCAGCTACGAGGCGCGCATTTACGTGGGCGACAATGGCATGAGCGTTCGCCCTGTCGCCATTCAAACCGCTGACACGCTGACCGCTGATATTCCGTTCGACACGACCGACCTTGAAGCGGGGACACCGATCAGCATCGTTGAGACGACAGCCACTGGCATCAAGCCAAGAGTGTTCCGCATCATCGACATTAAAGAGAGCGGGATGGCTTCTTACACAGTCACCGCGCAGCTTCATATCGAAGGCAAATATGCTTGGCTTGATAGCAATGTGCCTGTTCCAGATATCCCGTGGTCACAGATTCCGCTTAACATTCCACAACCAACTGGATTGAAGGCAACCAACAATAGCTGGGTTGATGATCTAACAGGCGTCCACCATGAGATTAACCTGTCATGGGATGCCGTGAATGTCCTGCCAGTAGGCGAGAACCTTGGGCAGCAAATTCCAATCAATGGCTATGTCGTAGAAGTGATGCGACCAAACACCAGCGTTTGGGAACGTATCTATAATGGCAATAGCACCTTCTGCACCATGCAAGATGCACAGCCAGGAAAGCAGCACCTACAACGACCTGATTACGGCTGGCACCAACACGCTCAATCCGTGGAAATATGGCTCCGACCAAAACGGGATGGTTCCCAACGCCAACACGTGGCTGAAATATACCCCGTTCAATCAGATGGGACGTTCGCCAATTACAGGTCCGGGCGGTGTCCGTGATGACCGTCAGATTATGCCTGAGCCTGTTGCTCGCTATGCGCGCGACGTGACGGTCAAGCGCCTCCACGACAATCGCAGCATTAAGGATATCGCGCTCGATTACCTGACTGGCTACGCTTCCGATCCATTCCACTGTTTTGAGAATGGACGCCTGACGCCGCTCTACAAGGGTGATGCGCGCCGCAATATCACATTAAGAAACCACTATTACGGCGGCGGCGAAAGCGGCACTCCACCAGAGCAAGCCTATTACA